>WNGO01012170.1_pt1 | contig 10458 bp, 10 predicted proteins | sample 5400511 | NCBI WGS metagenome assembly WNGO01 (sample SAMN13153380, study PRJNA577476) | soil metagenome | isolation source: 20 cm soil or saprolite under Garry oak tree replicate 2 | place: USA:California | collected 2016-06-15
GTCATCCCTCTCTTCTTGCCGCTCTGGAGGGGTCCATCGACGTTCTTCTCGATTACCTCGGCCGTTGATTTAACAAACTTCTCGCACTCGCTCGTCGGACTGATAGAAGGGCCGCTGGAATGGATATTTGGTCTTGTTGACCAATGGTCACACTTTCCCACGGTCATGCAGCCAATGACCGCTGCCGACAGTGCCTTACGCGCCTCTACTCTCTTTATCTTTGCCCTGATCTATTTTCGTCTCTTTGGCAAAGTCCGTGTTGCGCCCATGCTCAACAGTGCTGACAGCGAAACGCTTGTTCCAGGCTTCGACGTCCTGCTCGACTGCTGGAGTATCGCTGTTTTCTGGTACCTGGTGCTTGTTTTAGGATGGTTCTGGCCATGGTACGCACTGTGGATCTTATGGATTGTAGTCCTGCGCCCCCTGGATTCACGTACGATTGCTATATTACTCTTGTCCGGTACAGCCCTTTTGTTCTATCCATTCCAGAGTATTACAGGGTCAGTGGCTGCCCTGTACCAACCACTACTCGTTTTTGGCATTCCTCTCGTCTATATGTTTGTGAGCAGGAAGAAAAGAAAGGCGCGTACAGAACATGTCGGATGAAGTCATGAACCCCGGCTTGGAAAGCCGGGGCTTGCAGCAGGGCTACCCACTCTGCGGTAGGCCACGATTTTCCACGTCTCACATGAGCAGACTCAGTCCTTCGGGGCTACGTTCGGAACGAAATAGGTACCAGTGGGTGCGCGGCCAGCCCACTGCTCTACGATGCAGCATTAAACAGGTCTAGAGGGTTAAGCCAGTGTGTTGCATGTGAAACCGTTCCTGAACCTTGTCAAGGCCACCTTTACCCGCGCAAGCGGAGGCTCTGAAAGGAGCACCTATCGATGTCCAAAGTATTCGTCGTGGATGCCAACAAGCACCCACTGAATCCTGTCCATCCGGGTTATGCTCGTCTCTTGCTGAAACAGGGCAAGGCAGCAGTTCTGCGGCACTACCCTTTCGTCCTCATTCTGCATGCCGAAGTGGAGATGCCTCAACTTGAACCACTTCGGGTCAAGCTTGATCCTGGCAGCAAGACGACTGGCCTAGCGCTGGTCAAGGATGCAACCGGTGAGGTGATCTTCGCCGCAGAGATCACCCATCGGGGGGCTGAGATCAAACATGCCCTTGATGGTCGACGGGGCGTACGTCGGGGGAGAAGGCAGCGCGATACCCGATACCGCAAACCAAGGTTTCTCAATCGCCGACGACCAAAGGGCTGGCTCCCGCCCTCGTTGGAAAGTCGGGTGTGCAATGTCGTTACCTGGGTGAAGCGACTGAGGCGTCTTTGCCCTCTTGCTGCCATTTCTCAGGAGTTAGTACGCTTTGATCTGCAAGCGATGGAGAACCCAGAAATTGCGGGAATAGCTTATCAGCAAGGCACCCTCGCAGGCTACGAGGCAAGGGAATACCTCTTAGAGAAGTGGGGTCGGAAGTGTTGCTACTGTGGAGCAACTCGCCTCCCCTTACAAATCGAGCATATCCAGTGCCGAGCTAAGGGTGGGTCAGATCGCATTTCTAATTTGTGTCTCGCCTGTGGACCCTGCAATCTGAAAAAAGGAACAGTGGATATTCAGGTGTTTCTGGCAAAGAAGCCAGATCTCCTCAAGCGCATCCTGGCCCGGGCCAGGGCACCGCTTGCGGACGCGGCGGCAGTGAATTCAACGAGGTGGGCGTTATATGAGCGGTTGCAAGCGTTGGGACTGCCCGTTGAGTGCGGAAGCGGGGGGCGTACCAAGTTCAATCGGGCCAGCCGAGGGCTAGAGAAGACCCATTGGCATGATGCTGCCTGCGTCGGGGCCAGTACCCCGGAAATCTTACATATGCAGGGGATTGTGCCACTCCTCATTACTGCTCAAGGCTATGGATGCAGACAGATGTGCAACGTGAACGAGATCGGATTTCCTTGCTCAAAGCCAAAGGGAGCAAAAAAGGTGAAAGGCTTCCAAACGGGAGATATCGTCAGAGCCATTGTCACCAGTGGCACGAAGCAAGGGACATACATGGGACGGGTGTTGGTACGTGCTACCGGGTCATTCGATATCCGAACCAAAGACGGCAGGGTACAGGGGATTAGCCATCGCTTCTGTACGCCGATCCATCGCCGCGATGGCTATAGTTATAAGCAAGGAGCAGACCATGCAGCCCACCCCACCCAATCCACCAGATAAGGAAGGGCCGTCCCTCCCCTGGTTGGAAACGCAGGGGTATCCTGGCCCGGCTTTGGTGGGTTACCTTGTCTGATTGACTCGGGGTTCAACCCAAAAAAGGATTGAGATCAAAACGACTGTGATCTCAGCAGTCTTGATCTCAATCCAGAGTCTTGAACGTGAGCAATTGGCGTTATAATGCGGGTGGCTGGTCGCGCATAACTTCCTCGACTGTGCTTTTCGCAGCTTCAGCGGGGCGCTCTGTACGGACAACCTCAATAGAGCATTGGGCGAGTAGGGCACCAACGGCTCCGATTGCGGCAAGTGTTGGGGCCAGGACAACACCTACGAGACCAACATTCAAGGGGAACTCCATGATAGTGTTTCCCCCTTGCTTGATGATGATGCGCCGTACATTACCCTCATGGACGAGTTCTTTCACTTTAGAAAGCAGCTGTTCGCCCATTACTTGCAATTCATCCTGGAACCCTTGCCTTTGTTCTACATTTGGTTCTGTCTGTGACATGCTTCTCCTTCTCCTTCTTAATGTATCACTTGTTGGTTATGAACTACGAACCCCACTATCATGCTTTTTTACACGAGCCTGAAAGATAGTGTATGGCGAGCTCTTTTGTAGCGTAGCCTGTTCAGTTCTTCATTTCGACTACGCTATGTATACGCATAGGGTGTCTTATGGGTTGGAAGGCATTTCCCCAGGTGGATGTGCTATCAGGTGAGCTTTAACCTGTAGATGCGAACACGTCTGATGTTTTGCAGCGATGGGTGTACAATATATGGCGGGAGAACGAAAGAACTTTCTCGGTAAGGAGCACATTAGTATGGATAAGCAGGCATTATGGTATGTTGGTGGGCAGTGGGTTCATCCTGATGAAGCGATGATATCGATCAACGATGTCGCGGTATTGCGTGGTTACAGCGCCTTTGAGGCGCTACGCACGTATAACAGGCGCCCATTTCACCTGGATAAGCATCTCACTCGTCTCTATCGTTCTGCTGAATTGATTGAATTGGAGATACCCTGGTCTCGTGAGTCTCTTGCAGCTATTATTCGCGAGGTAATCGAACGAAATACATATAAACACGCTGCGATTCTCATTCTTGTCACAGGAGGAGAGAGTGAAGATAGCATTCTCCCCACAGGGAAACCAACGCTTGCCGTGTTGATTACCGCGTTAGGCGAGCGGGACATGGAGCGTTTCGCCCAAGGATACAGGCTCATTACTACCCGCTTACAGCGGACTGAACCTGATGCGAAGACAACCAATTATATTGTGGCCGTACGAGCTTTGAAAGAGGCTACTCGACGAAATGCTTCAGATGCCCTCTATGTCGATGAGCAGGGCCACGTCCTTGAGGCCACCCGCAGTAACTTTTTTATTTTTCGGGGGGATACACTGATAACACCGGGGGCAGGCGTACTGAAGGGAATCACACGCAATGTCGCCCTGGACCTGGCTATGGAGCGCTTCCCAATTGAAGAGCGTCCAATATTGCTGGATGAATTGGCACTGGCTGACGAGGCGTTCATCACCTCCTCATCCAAAGAAATAATGCCTGTTGTACAGATCGACGAACTGAAGATTGGTAAAGGGTTGCCCGGTCGGCGAACCTATGAACTGGAACAGCGGTTTATCGAGATGATAGAGCAGGGTGATTTTTGATGCTTGTACCACTATGGAGGCATGCTTTTCAGGCTGCCTCCATAGAGGAGCGAGTTAGCCTACAGAACTGGTTGTGGCAATGGCTGCTTGAGCGACAGAGGCGAAGGCATCCTCAAAGATGTCTAAGCCTTGCTGCAATTGCTCATCAGTAACACAGAGCGGAACGAGGACACGCAGGACGTTATCGTACATGCCCGCCTTAATGAGCACGAGTCCGCGTTTGTGTGCGGCAGCTAAGATATCGCTTGTTGCCTGAGAGTCCGGTTCTTTTGTTCCGCGGTCTTTTACCAGTTCCATCGCGACCATACCCCCCAGACCACGTACATCGCCAACCAGGGAGTACTTCTCTTGAAGTTTCACGAAGCGTTTTATAACAGCTTGTCCCACATCGCGCGAACGAGCAGCAAGATCCTCTTTTTCATAAAGGTCGAGAACAGCTAGCGCAGCTGCGCAGGCCACAGGATTCCCACTGTAGGTTCCTCCAAGTGTTCCGGGCGGTGGTGCATCCATGATATCGGCACGTCCAACGACACCGCTGATAGGCATACCAGCCCCCATCGATTTTGCAATAATCATGAGTTCTGGTGCTACCTGGTCGTGCTCTACCGCGAACATCTGGCCGGTACGGCAGAAGCCGGATTGAATCTCGTCGGCAACAAAGAGGATACCGTGTTTTTCGCAGATGGCCTTGAGCGCTCGTAGAAAGCCTGGAGGTGCAACCATAAAACCACCTTCACCCTGGACCGGTTCAACGACGATGGCCGCTACCTGGTCGGGAGCTACTTCGCCAACGAACATGCGCTCAAGCTCCTGGATGCAGTAGGCGGAGGCATCCTGAGGTGCCATATTCATACGATAGGGGTAGGGGAATGGNNNNCTCGATAGACTTCTGTTGTATAGGGACCGAAGCGATATTTGTAGGGCTTGACCTTGGCGGTCATGGTCATAGTCATCAAAGTACGGCCATGATAGCCATTATCAAAGGTGATAATGGCGGGGCGCCCGGTGGCATAACGAGCGATTTTGACAGCATTTTCGACGGCCTCTGCTCCACTGTTGAGAAAAAGAGCCTTTTTTGCAAAATCGCCAGGTGCCAACTTTACGATTCGTTCAGCGAGCGCAACATATGGTTCGTACATCATCACACTAAAGCAGGTATGCGTGAACCTGGCTGCCTGTTCAGCGATAGCTTTCGTCACCTCTGGCCGGGCGTGGCCAATATTCATGGCGCCGATGCCACCTGCGAAGTCGATATAGCGATTACCATCTACATCTTCGATGATGGCTCCATCTGCTTTCGCTGCAAATACGTTCATAGAGGATGAAACACCTCGCGCCACGAACTCCTGGCGGCGTGCCAGCAATTCACGCGATTTTGGACCGGGTATGTCAAGGTGAGAAATGCTCTCGGACATAGATAGCCTCCTACATGGGAAAAACAGTAGATCATAGAGTGACTGGAGTATTGACGATCTTTCAAGAATCTATTCTACCATATCCACGCAGGTTATTCTTAACGGTGATAGAGTACAAGAAAAGAGAGACAGAGGGCTGATTTGTCTCTCTTTTGCTGGTTGGTGTATTCTTCAACTAACTCAGGCTGCGCCATCGAGAGAGGTGGTGGTGTTGCTGCTCTTGCGTATTCGAGCGGCAGCTTCTTTCAGCCGTAATTCGCTGCGCGGTCCGAAACCCGGCAAATTACGAATACGATGATTATGGGCAGCCCACCAGAGCTTCTCTGGGGTGTCGATGTTCAATTCCTCATGGAGACGAATGGCGGTCCGCGGACCGACATGTTCAACTGCCATCAACCTACGTACTTCGGGCGGGAGAGATTGCATAAAGAGGTCATTGTAAAATGTCAATGTACCGGTTTCCACCAGTTCTTTAATGCGTGTTCGTAATCGCTGTCCCAACCCTGGTACAGCTAGTTCCTCGCCACGCGCGAGAATATCGGCCGCCGGTTCATTTAGATCCAGGATACCGCGTGCTGCATTGCGATAGGCCTGAATACGATAGGGGTTGCTATTTTGATTTTCCAGCATGCTGGCGATACTGGAAAGAACCTCTGCAATCTGGCGATTCGTCACCACGGGTGCTTTTTCATGCTCTAGCTCCAGACCTGGCAGCATAGGTTGCCTGGTATGTTTGTTATACGAACCAGAGGTTGTAGGAATAATTTGAATAGTTTGGGTGAGCTGCATAATACTCATGGCTGGCCCGCTCCTCGTCTTAGCTTAACTGGTAAGTCCTTTGATTGTGATAAGTGAATACAATACATGAGACCACTCGAAACGTTGAATTAGTGTAAAAAATACATTGAAATCATGTTCTAATTTTAGCACATTATGGAAGCGATGTCAAATATTCAAGGCAAGATAACTTGCCTTCCAGAGCCACAGTGGTGTCTTTTTGCACTCCTTGCGCTGGAAAAAATATACAAGGTGATAAGGTAGTTCGTATAACTTGCCGATATTAATAACTCGTCAAATCTTGAGTGGCGATATATCATACGAAGAGGGTGGGTCTGGGAGATCGACCAGGCCCTGGATGGCTATAAGCCGCAGAGCGATGACGAAGCTGCAGTGCTGGCACTTATGGAACCGGAACACCTCTCCTGAGAAGTGTGGTATCTTAGGAGAAGAGATATGCAAGCGTCAGGTAATTTCTTGTGGACATTATTAAGCTGCGTGCTCTATAATGCTAGAGATCAGAAGTGTATTGTGGCTCCCCTCATGGAGGCCAGGTAATTTCTTGCTTAAAATTCAGCTACCCTCTTACGTAAATATTATAGAAGGATGTTCATGCCAGAAGATTGTGATGTTTTAATTGTAGGTGGTGGGCCTGCTGGCTTAGCTGCTGGTGAAGCTGCGGCAAAGCAGGGTGTACGGACGCTCATATTAGAACGCCAGCACGAAATTGGTTATCCCATTCATACCAGCGGTGGAACCTGGGTCAGCGATATGCAGGCGCTGAATATTCCCCGCGCGCTCTATCACCCCATCAACAAAGTTGTATTTGTCTCACCGCAGCGTGAGGTTCCTCTCAGCTATTTTCCGGCCGTTGCCTGCGTGGTCGATGTGCGCAGCCTCTACCAGCACCTGGCTGCACGCGCTATTGCTGCTGGTGCCAGCTTGCGAGTTCGTCATACCGTCGAGCAAACTCTCCTGGAGGACGGACGTGTTTGTGGTGTGACAGCGAAGAACCACGCCGGCGAACGTATCAGCCTGCGGTCCGCGGTTACTATTGATGCAAGTGGCTTCTCGCGGCACGTTGGGGTGCGTACAGGTATGGGCAAGGCTTTCCATCGCTATGGCTTTGGCGCCGAATATGACATGTATGCTCCTTACTACCCTCAGGATGAGCTCTACCTGATCATGGGAAGCCGGTTTGCGCCGCGCGGTTACGCCTGGGCCTTTCCGCACGGTGATGGGCGCGTTCGCCTCGGTGTGGGCGTTATTCATCCCGATTGCGATGATGACGCGCGTATTTACCTGGATAGTATTATACGAGATGTTCCGCAGTTGACTGAGAAGTTCAAAGATGCCAGCCCGATTGAATTTCATACAGGACTTTTTCCCTCTGAGGGTCCCCTTGATCGTTTCTCCCGTGATGGTCTGCTGCTGGCTGGCGATGCAGGAGGTCATGGTTCAACGTTAGTAGGAGAAGGGATTCGCTTTGCCATTTACTCCGGTCAAATGGCCGGGAGCGTTGCTGCTGAAGCAGTCAAAGCTGGGAATACCTCAGCAGCCTTTTTGGGGCGTTTCGATAAGCAATGGCGCGCGCGTTTTGGCCGTGACATGGATATTTCCTACATGATTAATAAGCGTATCGCGAACTATAGCGACGAAAAATGGGATGATGCACTTGACTTGATGAAGCGTCTCACGCCTTCACAAATGGCTCAGGCGTTACGGGGAGACTTTAGTACGGGCCTGGTAATGGGCGTCCTCGCTCGTAATCCAGGGCTTATCGCCACCAGCGGGAAAAAGTTTCTCGATATGATGTTAGAGCGTATCAATACGCCTGCGGTGCAGATGGTGGAGAGGTGAAAATCCCACTCGGCTCAAGCAGGCTGGAATATTCAGGCATTACCACGTGTTCCAATAAGTAGAAAATCAAGCTATCTCAGCCTCAAAAATCGAAGGAGCTATTTGTGCAAGATACCCTATTACCCCCCTCAGAGAAACACGAAGTAATTAAGATGTATGCCACAAAGTGGTGCGGTGATTGTCGTATGGCGAGACGCTGGTTTGATGCGCATGGCATACCCTATGAATTTATCAATATTGAGGAGGACGAAAGCGCGGCTGAATACGTTGTTCGTGTGAACGGCGGCATGCAAAGCGTCCCAACTATTGTCTTTCCAGATGGTTCTATTCTGGTCGAACCAGGACCAAGGGAACTTGCCGCGAAGTTCTCGTAGAAATCTCTGAAAGAGAATATAATACCTCCATCCTCATGGAGGTGCTCTGCCCCCATTCCGATGGGGGCTTATTCTTTAGTCGAGAGGTTACTTACTATGGAAGAACGCAAAGCGCTTGATAAGGCCCAAAAACCGAAGGCGACTGGCGATATGGATACAGAGGCATTTCGTCACTATGGACACGAGGTCGTGGATTGGATGGCAGACTACCTGTCGAATGTAGGTTCCTATCCTGTGCTGGCGCGGACCGCTCCAGGTGATATTCAGCGTTCATTGCCCACACAGCCCTCAAAGCAGCCGGAAGCTATGGAAGATATCCTTGCTGATGTTGATCGCATAATCATGCCAGGGATTACGCACTGGAATTCACCTGGTTTTTTAGCTTATTTCGGCATCACAGGTTCTGGCCCTGGTATACTTGGTGAAATGCTCTCTGGTGTCCTGAATGTCAATGCCATGCTCTGGCGTACATCACCGGCTGCGACCGAACTGGAACAGGTCACGCTCGACTGGTTGCGACAGATGCTTGGTTTGCCCTCTCCCCTTTTCGGTGTCATCAATGACACAGCTTCATCGGGAACGATGTATGCCCTCGCAGCGGCACGTGAAGCTATTCCAGGTCTGCATATTCGCCAGCAGGGCATGTCTGGCCGGCCCGAAGTACCGCGCTTGCGCTACTATGCCTCGCAAGAAGCCCATTCTTCTGTCGAAAAGGCCGGTATTGTGCTGGGTGTTGGCCAGGAGGGGCTGTGTAAAATTGGCGTGGACAGTTCATTTCGTATGGATGTAGCTCAACTTGAACAAGCTATCGAGCAAGACCTTGCAGACGGCTGGCAGCCCTTTGCCGTAGTGGCGACCGTTGGGACAACCTCGACCACCAGCATCGACCCGGTAGCGCAGATCGCCGAGATCTGCGAGCGTTACGGTCTCTGGCTGCATGTTGATGGCGCCTATGGAGGTTCCGCGGCTGTCGACCCGACGATGCGCTGGGTGCTGGATGGTTGCGAACGTGCTGATACCTTGATCGTGAATCCGCATAAGTGGCTCTTTACCCCCATTGATTGCAGTGTTTTCTACACTCGAAAGCCCGATGTCGTGAAAGCTGCCTTTAGCCTTATACCAGAATATTTGCGTAACACTGAGAGCGCGGATGATGCAGTTCCCAATCTGATGGACTATGGTACTTCATTGGGACGACGTTTCCGTTCGCTCAAGCTCTGGATGGTTATGCGCTATTTTGGGCAAGAGGGACTGGCCGCTCGTATTCACGAACACATTCGCCTGGGGCAACTTGTCGCACAGTGGGTTAGTGAATCCCCCAACTTTGAACTGATGGCTCCAACGCTGTTCAGTACCGTCTGTTTCCGAGCACATTCAAAGGGATTGGATGATGAAGCATTGCTAGAAGCTTTGAACGAGCGTATCATGAACAATATCAATGCCGCCGGACGCTTCTTCCTTTCGCACACCAAGTTGCATGGTATATTTACCATCCGTACTGCAGTTGGGAATTTGCGCACGACAGAGCAGGATGTACGAGACTTGTGGGGGAGTATACAGGCTGAGCTTGCCAGGATTCACGAAGCTCAATAAAACTGTAGAAGTTAGAAGCGAGTAATGAGAAAACCAACTGAGCCACGAGGAGGTATCGTTTGAAAACACATCCAGGCTTGCAAGATGGGCCTGTCTACCTTGATTACAACGCTACCACGCCAGTTGACCCGGTGGTAGTTGAGGCCATGCTTCCCTATCTCTCAACGTACTTTGGCAACCCTTCAAGTACACATGGCTATGGACATATAGCTCATCGGGCCGTTGACAACGCACGGCAACAGGTAGCAGGGTTGCTGCATTGTTTGCCCAGCGAGATAATTTTTACAGCTGGTGGTTCCGAAAGCGATAATCTTGCCATTCGCGGTGTCGCGCTTGCCAGGCGGGCCAGTGGCAATCATATCATTACGCAGATAACAGAGCATCCGGCTGTGCTCAATACGTGTCGTGCACTGGAGCGTTTGCACGGATTTCGTATTACCTATGTGCCTGTCGACGCGACAGGACGGGTCAGTCCAGCGGATGTTGAAGCGGCGATTGACGAGCAAACCGTCTTGATTACGATCATGCATGCCAATAACGAGACCGGTACGCTACAACCAATTGC
>WNGO01016256.1_pt1 | contig 10457 bp, 11 predicted proteins | sample 5400511 | NCBI WGS metagenome assembly WNGO01 (sample SAMN13153380, study PRJNA577476) | soil metagenome | isolation source: 20 cm soil or saprolite under Garry oak tree replicate 2 | place: USA:California | collected 2016-06-15
CTCCATGATCTCGAGCCAGCGGTCGGCGCCCGCCTTCTTCGGCGCGACGATGTCGCGGACGCGCTGTACGAGGATCTCTCCACCCCCGCCGGGGATCGAGTCGAGTCCGGCTTTGCGCAGCTCGCGGATGACCTCGATCGCGTCCATCCGGAACAACTTGGCGAAGAAATCGACCTCGCTCGGACTGAAGCCGTGGATGTGAATCGGGTGGTTTCTCTTGATGTACTTCATCAAATCGAGATACCACTCGAACGGGATGTACGGGTTGTGCCCACCCTGTATGAGGATCTGGACTCCGCCGAGCGCTTTCAGCTCCTCGATCTTGGCGCCGATCTGCTCGAACGAGAGCGTGTAGCCTTCACTGTGCTTCGGCCGACGCGCAAACGCACAGAACCCGCAGTCTGCGACGCAGACGTTGGTGTAGTTGATGTTGCGGTCGATGATGTAGGTGACGATCTCGCCGGGATGCTTTTGCTGCCGGGTGCGATCGGCTTCCGCGCCGAGCTGGAGGAGCGGAGCGTTGGTATAGAAGTCGAGGAGATCCCGAGTTTCGCTCATGCGGCGGGAAGAAATGTAAGAGTGCCGTTGGGAATTCTGCCGCGCTCGACTAGCCGGCGGTAGAACTCCGTGAGGCCAGCCAGGTGCGGGTACGACAGGCCGTAATCAAGCCCGGAGAGGTACTCGTCGCAAATACTTCGAGCGACGCCGGTGGCCGCATGTGCCTGCTCCGACAGCTCCGCGAGGTGTCGCAGGCCCCAGTCGCGGGAGGCGATCAGACCGGCGTGGGCGAGTAAAGCTTCTTTGACGTTGGTGGTTCGCTGCGCGACCCACACCGCGAATACGAAGGGCTGACCAGTCCACTCCTTCCACATCTGACCGAGATCGTAGACGTGGGGATACCGCTGGCGATGATTGGATCCGAGAACCAGCGCGGCATCGCCGATAACCAGGCGCGCATCGAGATCGGCGTCGCCTGCCTCCACCACGTCGCGTACTTCGGCGTCACCGGCGACAAAGCGTGGTCTGGCACGCCACACGTTCTCGAAGAGCAGCTCCAGCAGCGCGACGCTGGTCATCGAGCTCCTGCTGACAATCACGCTGCGGCTGGTTAGTTCGGTGGCGGGGCGCTTCGAGAACAGCATCACCGAGCGCACTGGGCCGTCGCATGAAATGGCAAGGTCAGGCAACAATAGGTAGCGGGCTGAATCGCGCGCGTACTCGACCGCGGAGACGACGCTGATGTCGAGCTCACCGATGCTCATGCGACGATTGAGGTCGGTCGGAACGCCGTCAACCAATTGTGCGTTGAGGTGAACGACGCCGCGGTCGATCGCCCCGTAGACCGGGTAGCAGTTGATGTACGGAATGCGGCCGATCTTCATCAGGCCGCCGCTGCACGCGCTGGATCGAACACGCGCAGCACATTGTAGAAAGAATCGCGCTCGGCGGGGATTTTCCCGGCAGTTCTGATGAGATTAAGAATCTCGTCCAGACTGAGGCCCTGCGCGGTATGGGCGCCTGCCTCGTGGTAGATCTTCTCGCGGACGACCGTTCCTTCCAGATCGTTGACGCCGAAAGACAGCGAAGTCTGGGAAAGGAACGGCGTGACCATGATCCAGTGCGTCTTGATGTGGTCGAAATTGTCGAGGAAGAGTCTGCCGACTGCGAGATTGCGCAGATCGTCGAATCCTGTGGTTGCAGTTCCCTGCCGGCCCAGCTCGATACCGAGTTGATTGTTGTCGGGATGGTAGGCGAGCGGGATGTAGGCGAGGAAGCCGTGCGATTCGTCCTGGAGATCGCGGAGCATCGCCAGATGCTCGACGCGATCCTCGATTGTCTCGACGTGCCCGTAGAGCATGGTGCAGTTCGAGCGAATGCCGAGTCGATGGGCGGTGCGATGGACTTCGATCCAGTCTTCGCCGGCGAGCTTCTTGTCGGCGATGGTCATGCGCACGCCTTTGCCAAAGACTTCCGCGCCGCCGCCGGGCAGAGTGTCGAGGCCGGCGTCACGAAGCGCGACCAATACATCCTCGATCGACATCTTGTCGATGCGGGCGATGTGGGCGATCTCCACAGCGGTCAGGGCCTTGATGTGGACGTGCGGATATCTCGCCTTGAGGCCGCGGAACATCTCGCTGTAGTACTCGAGGCCGGCTTTCATGTCGAGCCCGCCGACGATGTGGAACTCCTTCGTCAGGCCATTTGCCGCCGGCTCCGCCTCCGCGTACACCTGATCGAGCGTGTAGTGATAGGCGCCGTCTTCCTTGGGCAGACGCGCAAAGGAGCAGAAGACGCACGTCTTCCTCAGGTAGCAGACGTTGGTGGGATTGATGTGCTGATTGGCGGCGAACGTTACGATATCGCCGTGCTTCCGCCGATTGGCGTAATCGGCGAGCATGCCGACGCTGAGCAAGTCTGGGGAGGTGAACAAGAGCTCGGCGTCGGCGTGAGACAAGCGAGTCCGCGAGACGACTTTCTCGCCAACCGCTCTCAATGCGCGATCTTTGATTGTCCCGAGGTCCAGCGCGATCTCGGCGCTCATGGACTCAGCTCTCGAAGCGTTTGATGGCGAGGGTGGTGTTGTGACCACCGAAGCCAAAACTATTGCTCAGGACTGCGTCGACTTTGCGATCGACGCAGACGTTGGGAGTGTAGTTGAGATCGAGCTCGGGATCCGGGTGATGGTAGTTGATCGTTGGCGGGATGACACCGTTGCCGACCACCATCGTACTGATGACGGCTTCGACCGCGCCAGCAGCGCCGAGCATGTGACCCGTAGCAGACTTGGTCGAGCTGACGTTGACACCCTTGGCGGCGTCGCCAAAGACCGCCTTGATGGCCCGGGTCTCGTTGAAGCCGCGTCCTTCAATGCCCGCTTCATCGCGCGCTGCGCGCCCTCGCCATCGGGCGCAGGTGCGGTGAGGTGGTAGGCATCTCCGGTCGCACCATAGCCCACGATTTCCGCGTAGATTGTGGCGCCGCGATTGAGGGCGTGCTCGAGCTCTTCGAGGATGAGGATCCCGGCGCCCTCGCCCATTACGAATCCGTCGCGGGTGGCGTCGAACGGTCGGGACGCGGTCTCGGGCGAATCGTTTCGCTCCGACAACGCCTTCATGTTGGCGAATCCGCCGATCGCCATCGGCGTCACGGTGGCCTCGGCGCCGCCGGTGATCATGATGTCTGCGTCGCCGTACTGGATCGTTCTGAACGCATCACCTATCGCGTGAGCGCTGGTGGCGCAAGCCGATACGGTGGCGTAGTTTGGGCCCTTCGCGCCAAACTGCATTGAGACGATGCCAGCCGCGATGTCGGCGATGAACATGGGGATGAAGAACGGAGAGATCTTTCCCGCTCCGCGCTCACGATAGATGTCGTGCTGTTCCTCAAAACTCTTGAGGCCGCCTATACCGCTGCCAATGATGACGCCGATCCGGTCAGGGTCCATCCCGTTTCGCTCGACCAGACTGGCATTCTGCATCGCCTGACGGGCGGCGGCGACGGCGTACTGCGTGTACGCGTCGGCCCGTTTTGCCTCCTTGCGTTCCATGTACTGAAGCGGATCGAAGCCCTTCACTTCGGCCGCGAAGCGCACGGGAAAGGTCGACGCATCGAACTTGGTGATGGGCGCGGTTCCCGACTTCCCTTCAATCAGGGACCGCCAGGTCGTCGCCACATCGTTGCCGACCGGGGTGATTGCCCCCATGCCGGTGACGACGACTCGTCGCTTCATTACGCTCCGACCTTCTGGTTCAGATACCCTAGTGCGTCACCGACAGTGCGCAGCTTCTCGGCATCTTCATCAGGAATGTCGATGTTGAACTCCTTCTCGAACTCCATCACGAGCTCGACGATGTCCAGGCTGTCGGCACCGAGATCCTCGATGAAGCTCGCCTCGTTGGTCAGCTTTTCCCGCTCCACACCGAGCTCTTTCTCGATGATGTCTTTGACCTTGTCGGAATTGTCGGCCATTTGATGGATTTCCTCGTGTTGTGGGAGTACCCGGTAATATACCTAAGCTACTATAGCTAACAAAGTTACGGTGGGGATTGAGGGTACGGACTAATGCGGATTGAGGAGTCCGGACTAACATAGTAGTCCGGACTGCGGACTAATTGAGGATTTCGGATCGAGGACACGCCTGCGAAAGGCGTCGTAGTTAGTACGTAATCCTCATTCTGTCCGCAGTCCTCAATTAGTCCGCAGTACGAAGCTCTGGCAGTTTGGTCCGCAACCCTCAGCCTCACATCACCATCCCTCCATCGACGACGAAGACCTGCCCCGTGATGTAGGAGGCCAGGTCCGAGGCGAGGAAGGTGACCATAGCGGCGACATCCTGTACGGTGCCAAGACGTTCAAGTGCAATCTGTTTGCCGAGGGCGTCGCGTGCTTCAGGAGTCATCTTGGCTGTCATTTCCGTCTCGATGAACCCCGGAGCCACCGCGTTGATGAGGATGTTGCGTGACCCGAGCTCCTTGGCAACCGATTTCGTCAGCGCGATGAGGCCGGCCTTGCTGGCGGCATAATTGGCTTGGCCCTTGTTGCCAATCAGGCCGACGATACTGGCGACGTTGATGATGCGACCAGCGCGGCGTTTCATCATCCCTCGTGATACGGCGCGAATGCTGGCGAAGGCGCCGCGGAGATTGGCGTTCTGGACTGCATCCCAGTCTTCGTCTTTCAGGCGCATGACGATGTTGTCGCGGGTGATGCCGGCGTTGTTCACGAGAATGTCGATCGAGCCGAACGCCTTCTCGACATCTTCCACCAGTTTCGTCACCGCCGCGGTGTCGCTGACATCCGCGGCGAACCCCGCGGCGCCGTTTCCAATCGCGGTGGCGGCTTCCTTCGCGCGCTCCTGATCGCGACCGACAACGGCGACTCGCGCGCCTGATTCTGCAAACGCTTCAGCAATGGCGCGTCCGATGCCGCGGGTGCTCCCGGTGACCAATGCGTTCTTCCCGCTGAGATCGATCTTCATCAGGCGACCATTTGAAGAAGTTTGTCGACTTCCGCCGCTGTTCCGCAGGCGAACGTTTTCGCGCCTTTGACAAGTCGACCCATCAGCCCAGTGAGCACGTTTCCGGGACCCATCTCGACGTAAAGTGCATCCGGAAAGTGTCCTGCGATGTTTCTCATTTCGGTCGACCAACGCACGGGCGACGTCAGCTGGCGAAGCAGAAGGTCTTTCGCGGAGACCGCAGTAGTGGAAGCGTCCGCGGTCACGTTCGAGAATACCGCGAATGCAGGATCGGTGAAGGCCGAGGTCGCGATCGCATCGGTGAGACCGATGACCGCGGGCTGCATCAGTGGAGAATGGAAGGCCCCGCTCACGGGAAGTTTGATGGCGCGCTTCGCCCCCGCTTCCTTCGCGAGCTCCATCGCCCGGTCTACGCCGGCGATTTCGCCGGAGATCACCACCTGCTCGTCGGTGTTGAAATTGGCGGGAACAACGAGTCCGGCTTCCTTGCTGGCCCGTGTGCAGATTTCCTCGACGGGCGTCGTTGTCGTGCCAAGGATTGCTGCCATCGTCCCGGGTCGCACCGTCCCTGTCTCGAACATGAGCTCGCCACGGCGACGAACCAGCCGTGCTGCGCCAGGCAGGCTGATGGCGTCTGCCGCGTGATAAGCGGTGAACTCACCGAGCGAATGACCAGCGGCTGCACGGATGTGCGGGAAGAGAGCTTCCTTTGTCAGGGCCCAAACCGCTGCGCCGTGCGCGAAGAGCGCCGGTTGCGCGTTGCGCGTCGCGGTGAGCTCATCCGCCGGGCCTTCGAAGCAAAGTTTGCTGAGATCCGCGCCGAGCGCGGCATCGACCTCGCCGAAAACTCCTTTGGCGACTGGAAACGATTCAGCGAGATCTTTCCCCATTCCCGGCTTCTGCGAGCCCTGGCCGGGAAAGAGCAGTACGATGTCCACTGCTCAGAAGCGAATGACCATCGACGCCCAGGTGAATCCGGCGCCAAAGGCAACCATCATCACCGTCGAGCCTTCCTTGATTCTTCCAGACTGGATCGCTTCGTCAAGCGCGATTGGAATGGAAGCGGACGAGGTGTTGCCATACTTATCGACGTTGACGTAGACCTTCTCCATCGGAATTCCCGAATGCTTGGCCGTCGCTTCGATGATGCGAACGTTCGCCTGATGGGGAATCAGCAGATCGATGTCTGTGCCGGTGAGGCGAGCTCCGTCGAGCGCCCTGTCGGCGGCGTCCGACATCGATCGCACGGCGTGCTTGAACACTTCGCGTCCAGCCATCTTTACGAGGTGGGATCTCTTCTCGAGGACCTCGGCGGACATCGGGACCGTCGCGCCGCCCTCGGGACGATAAAGGAGATCGGCCAGCTTGCCATCGCTCCGCATGTAGGCGGAAAGAATTCCCTTCCCGTGGTGTCTGCTGCGCTTCAGTACGACGGCACCGGCGCCATCGCCGAAGAGCACGCAAGTCGAGCGATCTTTCCAATCGACGATAGCACTCATTTTCTCTGAGCCGATTACGAGCGCGGTCTCGGCGGTCCCGCTCATGATCAACCCCTCGGCGGTGCTCATGGCGTACAGCCAACCGGCGCATGCGGCGCCGACATCGAACGCGGCTGCGCGCGTCGCCCCCAGCTCCGCCTGGATATCCACCGCGGTCGAAGGAAGAAGTCGGTCGGGCGTCGCGGTGCTCAGCACGATGACGTCGATTTCGCCTGGATGGACGCCGGCCGCGGTCATGGCGTGGCGGGATGCCTCGGCAGCCATCGAACAAGTCGTCTCGCCGTTGCGTGCCAGACGGCGCTCGACGATGCCGCTGCGCTCGACGATCCACTCGTGGGACGTCTCGATTCCAATCGACGCGAAGTCGTGATTGGTCATGACGTGCGCGGGCAATCCGCGACCGGTGCCGACGACTGCGGCGATTGGCCTCTTCATGCCGACTCCGCCACCGCGTTGATCAGCGGCTCGGCGGCCTCGAGTCTTCGTCCTATCTGGTCGCTCATGCCGGTCTCAACAGCTCGCACGGCAACCTTGATGGCGTTCTTGATCGAGCGCGGAGGAGAGTTGCCGTGACAGATGATGCTGACGCCGCGGCAGCCGAGTAGCGGCGCTCCGCCGTACGCGGTCGCATCGAAGCCCTTTAGCGCGATCTTGACCTGGTCGGCATCGATCTCCGGATGCTCGCTGAGCACGCGAACCATTAGCGGCGCAACCGCCTCGTAGAACTTGAGCACGACGTTGCCAGTGAAGCCATCGCAGATCACGACGTCGAAAGGGCCGCGGTCACTCGCACCAGCGGGAAGATCGCGGCCCTCGATGTTGCCGTGGAAATTGAACCCGGCCTTTTGGAAGAGCACGTGCGCCTCCTTCACAACCGCGTTCCCTTTCTCCGGCTCTTCTCCGATGGAGAGAAGGCCGATCGAGGGATTGGCGCGATCGAAAATGCATTCAGCGTAAACCGCGCCAATCCACGCGAACTGGAGCAGCTCTTTGCTGGAGCAGTCGACGTTCGCTCCGGAATCTATGACGATTACCGGATCACGCGCCGTCGGAAAGACCGTGGCGATCGCCGGTCGAGTGAGACCCGGCTGCAGCTTGAGCAGCATCGCGCTCGATGCCATCTGCGCGCCAGTGTTGCCGGCGGAGACGAAAGCGTCGGATTTGCCTTCCGTCTGAAGGCGCAGCCCGACAATCATCGAGCTGTTCGGTTTTTTCCGGATACCCGCCGTCGGCTTATCCGACATCCCGATGACGTCGGGAGCTTCGACGATCTCGATGTGCTTGCGGACGCCGGCGGCTGCTTTTTTGTCGCCGGACCGCCCGCGTAGTATCCACACTCCTCGCAGACATGATGCGGGCGCTTCATGCTCTGACAGCGTGGACACTTCTGGATGACGATTGCGGGCGCGACCTTGTGGGTATTGCGCGCGCGCTTCTTCCGCTTGGATGTGCGTCGCTTTGGGACGGCCATTGTTTCTTTTCCTTAGGTTGTGACGAGCTAGTGCGACTTGCTTTTGTGCTTGAGCAATGCGTCCCAGCGCGAATCGGTCTTGGTTGGCGTGCAGCTGCAAGTGCTTTCGTTGAGATTGATCCCACAAGTCGGGCACAATCCTTTGCAATCTTCCCGGCACTGAACATAACCCGGAACGGTCAACAGCCAGTTCTCTCTGATCGACGGGCGAAGGTCCAGCATTCGCTCGTTCGGGTCGTAGAGGAAGACATCGGGATCGTCCGCCTCCTCAGCGCCGGTCTCGGCCAAGAGCAGGTGGACGTCCTCATCGACCTCGACGTCGACTTGTTCCAGGCAAAGTCGACACGGCGCCTCGATGCGGCCCTCAATCCGACCCGTAAAATAGAACCGTCCCTCACCAGCTGACGACAGTCTGCCAGTCACGCGGATTGGCTCTGTCGGCCGAACGTCGCCCGATTCCCAGATTGGATCGTCCGGCTTGATCGAGCCGTCGACGTGGACGGCTTTGGTCTCGAGCGAACGAATGTCGAAGGACAGCATAAGCCCTTTAAGCTAGCGGGTTTATGGGGTCGATTCCAGTGTCCTGACTCGTCGTTTTCTTCGCGTTGCGCAACTGCCACTTACGAATACCGGCTAGGGGCATTGGGCGGAGCGGCTGGGGGCTTCGTGCGAATGCGAGATGCTTCTGAGTCCAGCCCGATGCACCTCGCCGCTCCGCTCATCGCCCTTGGCCGGTAGTCGTAAGTAGCAGTTCAAATCAACTCCGCCTCTGCGAAGAAAAACCTCGACTCGCGCTCCGCGTTCTCATCCGAGTCGGAGGCATGGATCGCGTTGCGCTCCTTCGACTCGGCGTAGAGCTTTCGCACCGAGCCCGCATCGGCTTCGGCCGGGTCGGTAGCGCCGATTGTCTTTCGAAGTGCGGCGACCGCATCGGCGCGCTCAAGCACCATCGGCATGCACTTGCCGGAGGTCATGAACTTGACCAGCGGTGCAAAGAAAGGACGCTGGCGGTGAACCGCGTAGAAGGCTTGAGCCTGCGCTTCGGTGAGACGCATCACGCGCGACGAGATGATCCTGAAGCCGGCCTTTTCGAGCAGGGCGATGATCAGACCCGCCTTGCTGGAGTTGAACGCGTCGGGTTTGATAATGGTGAGAGTTCTGTTGCCTGCCATTTATCGTTCGATCCTAGCGCAATGCGCGTTTGAGTAAGTCCACCACGTCACGCGGCCGTTTTGCTACGCCAATGCCATTCTCTTCGAACGCGTGCATTTTTTCGGCGGCAGTCCCCGCCGAGCCCGAGATGATTGCACCGGCGTGACCCATGCGACGTCCGGGCGGCGCCGTCTGTCCGGCAATGAAGCCTACCACCGGCTTCTTCATCTTCTCCCGGACGAACTTCGCCGCTTCCTGTTCGTCGGTCCCGCCGATCTCGCCGATCATAACGACTGCCTTAGTCGCCGGGTCCTTTTCGAACGCGTCGAGACAATCGATAAAGTTGGTTCCGTTGATCGGATCGCCACCTATTCCCACGCACGTGGTCTGCCCGATGTTCGCGCGCGTCATCTGATAGACAACTTCATATGTCAGCGTGCCTGATCGGCTCACCAGGCCCGCCGGGCCTGGCGTGCAGATGCGTCCGGGAATGATTCCCACATTGGATTGTCCCGGCGTGATCAGGCCGGGGCAGTTCGGCCCGAGCAGACGCGCGCCTCGTTCCTTCACGAAGGGGTAGACGCGGGTCATGTCGAGAACCGGAACACCTTCCGTGATGGCGACGATGAACGGGATTCCCGCGTCCGCGGCTTCCATTATTGCGTCGGCGGCGAACGGAGGTGGGACGTAAATCACCGCCGCGGTGACGCGAGTCTGCTTCACCGCTTCCGCAACCGTGTTGAATATTGGAACGCTGTCATCGAATTTCTGCCCGCCCTTGCCGGGTGTTACGCCGGCGACGACCTGCGTTCCGTAGGCAATCATCTGCCGGGCATGGAACGACCCGTCGCGCCCGGTGATTCCCTGAATCAGAAGGCGCGTATCCTTGTCGATGAAAATGCTCACGCGGCTTTGCCTACCGTCGCGAGAGCAACTGCCTTCTGCACCGCTTCGTCCATGTCCGTCATGGCAGAAAGCCCGTGCTCGCTCAGGATCTTGACGGCGATCTCTTCGTTGGTCCCAGTGAGTCGAATCACCAGCGGTACCTTGAGTGGGCGCTGCTTGATTGCGGTGACGATACCGTTTGCGACGTCATCCGTGCGAGTGATGCCGCCGAAGATGTTGAAGAGAATCGTCTTGACGTTCGGATCGCGGGTGATGATTCGCAGCGCGGCCACGACCTTTTCCGGATTTGAAGAGCCTCCGATGTCGAGGAAGTTGCCGCCAAGACACCCGAGAAAATACTCCGGCACCCGATTGACCCACGATATGGCCTCCAGGGATTCGAAGCGATGCAGCTGGCGTTCTTCCTGTACTCGGACATGAAGCAGGTTCGTCCCGCGGCAAAAATTCTTCA
>WNGO01008416.1_pt1 | contig 10449 bp, 4 predicted proteins | sample 5400511 | NCBI WGS metagenome assembly WNGO01 (sample SAMN13153380, study PRJNA577476) | soil metagenome | isolation source: 20 cm soil or saprolite under Garry oak tree replicate 2 | place: USA:California | collected 2016-06-15
AGCTGTTGCCATAATAGTGCCCGACGATTTCCAGCAAGACCAGTTGCTGAGGGTCTTTCACGGGCAGCATGCGCAAAAGAATCTGATCAAGAAGCGTGCAGATGGCGGTGTTCGCGCCGATTCCGAGCGCCAGGGTCAATATGGCGACCGCGGCAAACCCGGGCGACTTGCGCAGCATGCGCACGCTGAAACGCAAATCCTGCAAGAACACTTCGAGAAGGCGCGTGCCGAGCGCTTCGCGGCATTCTTCCTTGAATTTCTCGTGGCCACCGAATTCGATTCGCGCGCGGCGCGCGGCCTCGGCACGAGGCAAGCCCGAGCGCACGAGGTCGTCCGCGCGATTCTGCACGTGCGCGCGCAACTCTTCGTCCACCTCACGCGTTATTTCGGAGCGGCGAAAAATCGCGTTGAACCAAGCTCGAATATGAGCCCACAGATTCATCCTTCTTCCCTCGCCCTATTCCCAGCGCAAAGCGACGATCGGATCGACCTTGGAGGCGCGCCGCGCTGGAACGTAACATGCCAGAAGCGTAACGAAGAGGAGCAGCGCGGCGACCGCGGCAAAGGTCATCGGATCGTGAGCCGTGACGCCAAACAGCAGGCTTGCCATCAATCGAGTCAATGCCAAAGCGACGCCCATCCCGATAGCCACGCCCAGCATCGCCATATTCGCGCCCTGCCTCAGCACCATCTGCACCACATTTCCACGCTGCGCCCCAAGCGCCAAGCGAATTCCAATTTCGCGCTGCCGTTGCGACACCGTGTAAGAAATCACGCCATAGATGCCGATGATCCCCAGCACCAGCGCCATGGCGCCCGCGATCCCCAGCATGACCAGCGTGAACGACGTTCGCGCAACGGATTTGCCATACACTTCCTGCATCGTCCGTACGGACGCCAGCGGCAAGTTCGCGTTCACGGACCACACCGCCGCTCGAACTTCGTCGAGAAAGCTTTGTGTCCCCGCGCGCTCGCTTCGCATAACGAACGTCAGCGTCCGTTCCGTCTCGGCCGTCTTACGTCCGAATAGATACTCCATCATCGGCGGCCAATACACGATTGCCGGAGCCATCTCCTGCACGCCTCGTTGCCGAACATCCTGTATCACGCCGATTACCTCGTGCCACGGCATCGGCGAAAACTCCCGCAATTGTTTGCCAATCGCCGCCGAGGGCGTGCCCCACATCTCGCGCGCCAGATTCTCTGAAATCATCACTACAGGCCGCAGCCCATACACCTCATCCCACGTGAATTCCCGTCCAGCAACCAAACGCGTTCCTGCTGTATGCAAAAAGCCGGGGGAAATATATTTGTACAATCGCAGCGGCGGCATCACCCCAGCGGGATAGGTCTTGTCCTGGGCGAAGATGCAGTCCCAACCCGAATCGAATCCCTCCATCGGCATGTCGCTCGCGAAGCCCACCGCCTTGACTCCAGGAATGGCTGCCAACTTATTGAGAATCTCGTTCTGTGTTCGCGCAGCACGCTCCGCCTCCGGGATCAACAGTTCTGGAATCGAAATTCGCATCAACTGCAAATGCCGCGCATCCGTAAAGCCCGGCTCAACGGTTCCTAACGCCTCAAACGTCCGAATCAGCAGCCCAGCGCAGATGAGCAGCACCAATGCCATCGCCACCTGGCCAACAACCAGCAGATTCCGGGCACGATGCCGCTCCCGGTTTACGCTGATGGTCCTGCCAGCGCTGCGCAGCTCCAGTGCGGTTCTCGGTCCCGCATACTTGAACGCCGGAAGTAGTCCAAACAACAGCCCGGACAGCGCCGAAATCAGGAAAGCAAATCCCAGTGTCCGCGCATCAATCGAAATTTCGCTTAACCGCGGCAGATTCGCCGGACCCATCGCCACCAAAAACTGCACTCCGAAATAGGCTAGGCCGGCGCCAAGCACCCCGCCCATCAGCGCCAGAATGACGCTTTCAACGAGAAGCCCACGGACGATTCGCCCCCAGCTCGCGCCCAGCGCCGCGCGAACCGCCAACTCCTGCTGCCGTACTTCCACCCTCACCAGCAACAGATTCGCCACATTGGCGCAGGCGATCAGCATCACCAACCCAATGGTTCCCATTACCACCCATAGTGCTTCGCTTACATTTCCCACAACCTCCTGTCCCAACGGCCGAATCATCGGCGTAATTTTCCACGTCTCGTAAAAATGCGGATTCGTTCCCGGCCCGTTCGTAAAGGAATCCATCCAGATCGGCAGCATCCGCGTGATGTCCGCGTTCGCCTGCGTGATTGTCGCACCCGGCTTCAGTCGCGCGATTCCGTGGTATCCGAATCCCGCCAGAATCAACTTACCCCGATCGAATTGGAACGGCACGATTACATCGAAGTCCGTATCGGCGAATCGAAACCCTTGCGGCATCACGCCCACAATTTCCCGGGGCCGCGAATCCACCAGGACGTTACGCCCAATCGCGCTCCGGTCTCCTCCGAACCGCCGCTGCCAATATCCGTAGCTCAACATTGCCCGTTGCGGGCCGCCCGGAATCTGGTCCGCCCCTGAAAGCCAGCGCCCCACTTCGGGCGGAACACCAAGTGCCTGAAGCACGCCGTCGCTGACGTCCACAGTCCGCACTTGTTCCGGCTCGGCCAATCCGGTGACATTCGCTGTGTCCGTCACCCACACTCCCAGGGATTGAAATGCGCGGTTGTGTTCGGCATAGGTGAAATACATCGAAGGCGAAAGCAACAGGCCATTTTCGAAATCCGCAAGTCCTGCCGCGCCCGGAGCAATTTGGTGCAGCGCCACCAATTCCTCCGCCCTCGGATAATTCAGCGGCTTCAGCAGCACGCTATTCGCAACGCTGAAGACTCCCGTGTTCGCCCCGATCCCCAGCGCGAGCGTCAATATGGCCACGGCTGTGAAGCCCGGTGATTTCCGCAGCATCCGCACGCCGAAGCGCACGTCTTGCAACAGCGCGTGCAGGAGATGAGCTCCCAGCGTTTCGCGACATTCTTCCTTGAATTTCTCATGACCGCCAAACTCGATGCGTGCCCGCCGCTCCGCCTCACTGCGAGCCAATCCCGAGCGCTGCAAATCGTCAGCACGGTTTTGCACGTGCGCCCGCAGCTCTTCGTCCACATCATTCGTTATTTCGGAGCGGCGAAAAATCGCGTTGAACCACGCCCGAACGTGAGCTTCCAGGTTCATCGTTCCCTCCTTTTCGCCTTATTCCCAGCGCAAGGCGACCATTGGATCGACCTTCATCGCCCGTCGCGCCGGCAAATACGCGGCAAGGGTACCAACCACTAGCAAGGCGCTAGTGACGAACGCTAAAGTGGCGGGGTCATTCGGCGAAAGCCCAAAAAGCATGTGAGCGATAAGCCGTGAGGCCGCAAGCGCACCAGGCAGACCCATGAGCACTCCAGCAAGAACAAGGGCGAGCGCTTCGCGCAAAATCATCTTCAGGACGCGCAGGCGCGCAGCTCCCAAAGCCAAGCGGATGCCGATCTCGCGGGTCCGTTGAGCCACGGTATACGCCATCAGACCGTAAAGCCCAATCGCTGCTAGCAAAAGCGTTAGCGCTCCAAAAAACCCCGAAAGCATGGCGGTAACGCGTTCCTGCAAGAGCGATCGGTCGATATTCTGCCGGACCGTCTTAATGGAGGTGACGTATTCGTGTCCGAGTGATTCGACGGTTTGCCGCAGCGGGCCGGCAATGGTAGCGAGCGGGAAGGTCGTCTGGACAAGTAAATGGGACCATCCCATGTAGTCGCCGTATTGTGTTGCAGGGAGGTAGACCGTTGGCGGTGGTTGCTTGCGAATGTCGTACATCGCCTTCTGGGAATAGCTTCTCAGCGAAGTTCTTGCTTACTATGGCCACACTCGGCGTATGTTCGTCGTCCTGCCAATTGAAACTGCGTCCACGCAATAGGCTTATCCCGGCGGTTTGAAACAACCCCGGCATGGCCATTTCGAAATCCGCCTCCTGGCCTTGGGCCTCGGTTCCCGCGATGCGTGCCCGCTCGGTCCACTCGAGGACGTTTCCAAACCTTGTATGCATCATTCCCGCGGAGACTACTCCTGGCAGGTGCGAGACGCGATCCGTCAGCTCGCGGTAATAATCCACCAGCGCGAGATTCTTATAGCCGCCTGGCTTCGGAAAAAGGCTCACGTCCAGTGCGGCTCGAGTGTGAAAGCCCGGATCGACTGCGTGTAATTTTTCGAGGCTCCGGACGAATAACCCTGCGGATGCAAGCAGCACCACGGACAGAGCCACTTGCACCATGATTAATCCTTTGCCGAGTCTTCCGGTCCCGCCTCCCAGCGTGCGCGCGCTTTGCTGGAGAGCCGCGTTGGCATCTTCGTGCGTGGCGCGCCAGGCGGGCGCTAGTCCAAAGAGCACACCAGTCACTATCGTCGCGCTGGCCGTGAATCCCAAGATGCGCCAATCGGGTGACAAGTTCAGCTCGGCGGGCACGATGTAGATTTGCCTGAGAATGAAAACGGCCAAGGCGCGGCTTGCCCAATACGCGAGCACGCATCCCGCAATGGAGCCCGCTGCGGACAGCGCCAGGCTCTCTGTGAGCATTTGACTCGCAAGCCTTACGCGGCCTGCTCCGAGCGCAACGCGCACGCTCAACTCATGGCTGCGCGAGGCGGCGCGCGCAAGCATCAGGCTGGCCAGATTCACACACGCGACGAGCAGCACGAGGGCGGAAATAGCCAGCACTGTGTAAAGAGGCTTCTCGAAGCGGTAGCGCAGAAGCGAACCTCCTTTCGCTCCGGATTCCACCTTTAGCTGCAGCTCGTGAAAGCTGCCTAGTTCCGCGGACGTTTTATCGGGCGGAGCCATTTCTTCTCGAATTCCGGGCCACAGGGAGTCCAGCTGGGCACGAGCCTGTTCCAGCGTGACGCCTGGTTTCAGCCGCCCTGCTACTTCCAACCAGCGCGCGTCGCGGCGCTTCAGATACTTCTGCAAGTCCGGCTGCCCGCCGAGCAGGTGCGTTGCGGGAAGGGGCAAGCTTATTTCCATCTCGAGAGTGGCGCTCATTCCGGTGAATCGATTCCGCGTTACGCCGATGATGGTGAACGGGATTCCTTCGATCTTGAGCATTTTGCCAATGACATCCGGCGCGCCACCATAGTGGCTCTGCCAGAAGCCGTAGCTCACTACGGCCACTTGAGAGGCAGCAGCTGCGCTTAGGTTCTCTTCTTCGGAACTGAACAGGCGGCCGATCTGCGGCCAGGCACCCAACTCCGGGTAGAAATTGCCGTCGACCGTCCAAACATCGGCACGCGATAGCGTGCCTTCCGTCTCCACGTTGAGGACGATGTCGCCCCACCAGGCAAAGGTTCCCGAAAACACCTTCTGGCTGCGGGAGAACTCCTGAAACATTGGCAACGACAACGCAGCGTAATCGTCGCCGGGATCATGAGCGCCAAAGCGAACCAACTGCTCGGCGTGAGGAACCGGCAAATTGCGGAGCACCAGCCCATTGAGCAGTGAGAACGTCGCCGTGTTAGCGCCAATGCCGAGCGCCAGCGTCAAGATGGCCACGGTTGTGAAGCCGGGTGATTTTCGCAGCATGCGCAAGCCGAAGCGCAAGTCTTGCAACAGCGCGTACAGGAAGCGCGTTCCCAGAGCTTCGCGGCATTCTTCCTTGAATTTCTCGTGCCCGCCGAATTCGATCCGCGCGCGCCGCTCCGCTTCGGCCCGATCCAGTCCCAAGCGCAGGAGGTCGTCGGCGCGATTCTGCACGTGCGCGCGCAGCTCTTCGTCTGTGTCGCTCTCAACGCGCTCACGACGAAGGAGCGAAGAGACGGTGGAGCGAAGCGACGACAATAGACTCATACTTCCTCCGGTTGTGTGTCGAGGGCGGACGCGATGGCTGCAGCCAGCCGGTTCCAGCCGTCGGCTTCCTGCCGCAGCCGCTTGCGCCCCGTGGAAGTAAGTTCATAGAACTTTGCCCGCCGATTGTTGTCGGAAGTTCCCCAGCTTGCTTTGAGCAGGCCCTGCCGGACCAGCCTGAACAATGCTGGGTAGAGCGCGCCTTGTTCGATGAGCAGCGCGCCGTGGGAAATTTGTTCGATGCGCAGCAGCACTCCGTATCCGTGCAGCGGCCCGAGAGAAACCGCTTTAAGGATCAAAAGGTCGAGCGTTCCGGGAAGGATTTGCGCTTGCGAAGTCATCGAGCCTCCTAAGTGGCTTAGGAGGATACGCCACGCTCTCCTAAGTTGTCAAGGAGAGAGTGTGAACAGGAGAGAGTGTGAACCAGCAAGCTGATGAAAACGCGGCTGTCCTCATTCCGAGGGCGGTGCTTGCCCGAGGAATCTGCTTTTTTTCTCGAGTTCAGTAAGAGCAGGTTCCTCGCTCCGCTCGGAAAGCCGGCTTGTCGGGACTTTTTTTCGCAGCCTGGGAGGCATTACTCACGATTTCTTGGATTTCTCCGGCTCGAACGCCATAGTCCGAACAATCCCTTCGCCTTCCTTAACGAAGATCACCTGATTCGGCTTGATGTCCTTGAAAGTATCCATGGTCCCACTCGGCCACCGAATCTCCAGCAGCTCCACTTTCCCTGCCTTGCCAATTCCAAAATGCACTCGTAAGTCGTTTTGTGAAAAATACCCGCCGCCGCTGCGCACTTCGTCAATTTGCGAATGCGCAGTTTTCTCGCCCGGCGCACGCGTGACGCAGCGAAGCCGCGCTCCAATCCCGCTCCGGTTCGATTTCGTTCCGATCGTTTTGATCTTGATCCAGTTGTTGCCTGTCACGGAATCGCAGCGCAGCAGCTGGGGAAAATCGTTCACCGTATTGACCACCACGTCGAGGTCGCCATCATTATCAAAGTCCCCGAAGGCGCATCCTCGCGCCGCCACCGGTGTCGAAATACTCGGGCCCGCATCGTAGGAAACGTCCTCAAACTGTCCGTTCCGCAAATTCTTGTAAAGAAGTTTGCGCTGCAGGTAGCCGGCTTCGGTCTTCAGTTGCTCCACTTCCGGATAGACATGCCCGTTGCAAATCAAAATGTCCGCCCAGCCGTCATTGTCCATGTCGAAAAAGCCGCAGCCCCAGCCGAGATATTGCGTGTGTTTGCCGAGTCCGCCCTGAAACGTGGCGTCTTCAAAATTCGCTCCGCCCAGATTGTGATACAGCGAAGGTGTGTCCCCGGCAAAATTGGTTTTCACGAGATCGAGATTCCCGTCGAGATCGTAATCCGCGGCGGAAATCCCCATGCCGGCTTGCGGCTTGCCGTCCGCGCTCAGCGCGCAGCCCGCTTCCAGCGCGATGTCCGTGAACGTTCCGTTCTTCTTGTTCTGATACAGCGCGCTCGCTGTCGAGTCATTGGCCACATAAATGTCCGGCCAGCCGTCATTGTCCAGGTCCGCGGTCAGCACGCCCAAGCCATAAGTCCCGTTCGCCGTCGAAATTCCCGACTTCTCGCTGACGTCCGTGAACGTGCCATCCCCGTTGTTGTGATAAAGAATGTTTTTTCCGCCGTTGAGGCCGGGCGGCCCGCACGCCACCATGATTCCTTTGTAGAGACAGGGCCCGGACTCGGGTACCGGCGCGGTTTTCAAGTCGAGATCAATGTAATTCGCCACAAAAAGATCGAGGCGCCCGTCGCGGTCGTAATCCACAAATGCGCAGCCCGTGTTCCAGCGCTTGCCCGTGCCCGCCACGCCTGCCTTCTCGCTGACATCCGTGAACGTGCCGTTGCCGTTGTTGTGGTACAGCACGTTCTTGCCGAAATACGTCACGAACAAATCGTCGAAACCGTCGCTGTCGTAATCTCCAACGCAAACTCCCTGGCCCCACCCAGCATGCACCAACCCGGCTTTGACCGTCACGTCGGTAAACGTTCCGTCGCGATTGTTTTTGAAAAGATGATTGGTCGGTTCCTGCCCCGCTGGAAAGCCTTCCAGGCGCGTGCCATTCACCAGAAAAATATCCAGCCAGCCGTCGTTGTCGTAATCGTAGAAAGCCACTCCGCAGCCCGTGGTTTCCAGGAGATATTTGTTTTTGTGCTCGCCGCCGAAAATCGTTTTGGCATGGAGGCCAGATTCGCGCGCCACGTTCAAGAAAGTAACGCCGAGGTCCTTTGCAGGAGGAGCGGGTGTTTGCGGGGGTGCCGGAAGATCAGTCCCCGAAGAGAGCCGCCGCGCTCGAAAGGGGATTGCCAACGCGAGAACTCTTTCGAACGGGAGCACCAGCGCCGAGCGGCAAAGCGAGCGAATGAATTTACGGCGCGTGGAAGCCAAAAGAGGCATACCTTTCCTGGAGAAGCCCGTGCTAGAATCCGGCGCTTTCTTTTATAGTAAGCCCTGCCGGGCAATGCAAGTTGCGACCTAACGAGTACAGGAGAAATACAAATCCTTGTCCAACATTTCTAGTTTTTGCGTAGGGCAGTTTCGCCGGTGCTTGCTCATGCGAACGGCTGCGTGCCTCGCCGCCCTCATCAGTTTTACAATGTCCGCTCTGCCCGCCTTGTGCCAGCAAGCGAAGGAAGCACCCGCGCCTATGGAACTTTCGCGCACCGTGCGGCCCTGGGAATTCCTGCCGGTCACCGGAACGCGTGCGGCCTTATTCGGAAATGAAACCGGCAAAATGGAAGCGTGGGTTTATCCGCTGAAACTTTTCCGCGAATTTCATTTGAATTTCCTCACCGAAGGCCGAGTTCTCCCCGCCGACACGCTTGCGAGAACCCTCACCGTGCGCCCGGAATCCGCCACCATTCTTTATGCCGGCGACACTTTCACGGTGCGCGAAACTTTTTTTGTGCCCGTGGACGCGCAAGGCGCCGTCATCCTGCTGGACGTCGAAACCGAGCAGCCTCTCGAGGTCGAAGCGGTGTTTCATCGGGACTTCCAATTGATGTGGCCGGCAGCCCTTGCAGCGTCTTACCTGGATTGGAGCTCGCGGCAACACGCATTTTATTTTGGCGAAGAGCAGGGAAAATTTGTGGCGTACGTCGGTTCACCAACGGCAACCGACCCTCGCGCCGAATTCCAGAACAATTATTCGGAATCGCAGACCAGTTCCTTCCGTCTCGGCGCCATGGCAAAAGGGAAAGACACGAAAATGATCGTCATCGCTGGCTCTGTGGAAGGCAGTACTGCCGCGGCGAAAACATATCAACATCTGACGGCAGATTACGCGGCGCTGTTGCAGGAATCCCGAAAGTATTACCAGGACTATCTCGCCCGCACCGTCCGCATCGATCTTCCCGACACGCAAATCCAGCAAGCCTACGATTGGGCGCGGGTGAGCATGTTTCAGGGCCTCGTGACCAATCCCTATCTCGGCACGGGACTCGTGGCCGGCTACCGCACTTCCGGCGAAACGCAGCGGCCCGGCTTCGCCTGGTTTTTCGGCCGTGATTCCTTCTGGACTTCGCTGGCGCTCAATGCCGCAGGCGATTTTTCGACGACGCGCACGGCGCTTTCGTTCATCAGCAAATTCCAGCGTGAAGACGGCAAGATCCCCCACGAGATTTCGCAGGGCGCGAATTTTGTGGACTGGTTCAAAGGCTATCCTTATCCGTATGCATCGGCGGATGCCACGCCGTTGTACATCATCGCGATGAACGATTACGTCATGGAAAGCGGCGACACGGCCTTCGCAAAAGAAAAATGGGACCGCCTTTGGAAAGCTTATGAATTCATGCGCTCGACTTACGACGAGCACGGCTTCCCGAAAAATCTTGGCGTCGGCCACGGCTGGGTGGAAGGCGGCCCGCTGCTTCCGGTCAAAACAGAGCTCTATCAAACCGGGTTGGGCATCGAAGCGCTCCGCGCGCTCTCGAATCTGGCGCATCTTACCGGCAAAGAAGATGCGAGCAAGGATCTCGCCAAAAATTTCGGACAGCAGCGGCCGCTGATGAACGAAACGTTCTGGCTGGCTGACAAAAAACGCTTCGCCTTTGCGCTGGACAAGGACAATCACGCGGTGGACGAACCCGGCGTACTCGCCACCGTGCCGATGTGGTTTGGCTTGCTCGATGAAGGCAAAGCGGACTCGATGATTACGCAGCTCGCCGATTTGGATCAGCAGACGGACTGGGGCATGCGTATCATCTCCGGCCATTCGCCGAAATTCAGCGGCGGCGGCTACCATTTCGGCTCCGTGTGGCCGCTCTTCACCGGCTGGGCGGCTGTCGGCGAGTATCGTTATCACCGCGTGCTGCCCGCTTACGAGAATCTGCGGACCAACGCGCTGCTCACGTTTGACGGCTCGCTGGGCCACGTCAGCGAAGTTCTCTCCGGTGCGTACTACCAGTCGCTCTCGACGAGCTCGCCGCACCAAATCTGGTCCGCGGCCATGGTGGTGAGTCCCTTGATGCGCGGCATGTTGGGTCTACAAACGGATGCCGGGGCGGGAACGCTCACACTTACGCCGCACGTTCCTGCCGATTGGACTTCGTTCGCCGTCCGCAGCGTGCCCATCGGGTCCGCGAAAGTGGATTTGCAGTATGCCAAGGACTCGG
>WNGO01011088.1_pt1 | contig 10449 bp, 9 predicted proteins | sample 5400511 | NCBI WGS metagenome assembly WNGO01 (sample SAMN13153380, study PRJNA577476) | soil metagenome | isolation source: 20 cm soil or saprolite under Garry oak tree replicate 2 | place: USA:California | collected 2016-06-15
GGCATCGACATCAGCATTGCCCGCCTGATTCGACGTTTGACCGAGATCGAAGAAATGGCCTTGGCTTATCCTCCTCGCCCGGTCGCGCGAGGAAAGGCCAAGCCGCGCTCCGTCTACGTGCTCTCCCAGATGGATCCCGAGCAGCGCGCTTTGTTCGAGGCTCTCGACCTCGCGCGCTATCAACACCCCACTGCTTAATCTATTCAGTATGTAGCGTTAGGTAACAGGTGGGGAGGTCTTGTAACTCCTGGCTGCGCTTACACTTGGCGCGTTTTCCAGCCTAACTCGGAAACTCGGGCTAGTGCAGCGTGCAATATCCGAGAGGCGGGGCTCGCCCCAGCTAGCCTGTCCTATAAGGGCCTTCGGTCGGGTAGAGCGATGGCGCGGAGCGGGCTTCGAATGATGCCGTCGTTTCCATCGCCCTCCCTAGAATGCCGTACGGCGGTTTTTCCCAGTACGGCTACAAGGCCGGTTTGTCAGACGGGGCCTTCCCCCGCGACACATAAAGCCGTGTCGCGCGGTTTGCGTCCGTCCTTCGTGCTCTCCGCTGTCATCGTCGTTACCTTCCCGCGTCCATTAGGTCGCGCGGCCGGGCCGTCCGCAAGAAAACAAGCGTCCCCTCTGCCCTGGGCTGTCCCGTTGCCTTCCACTCGCGGAGCTTGATCGGCTCGGTCAATCCCATTTCTTACTTTTCCTCCTCTACCGAATCAGAGCGCCAACCCCTTTAGGCAGCCCTCGATTTTACAGTGAGGCCACTGCGCACGGGCTGCCGCCGCTACTCTCATGAGGGTCATCGTGAACGCAGATGGTGCTCGGGGGCAAAAGGTCCTGAATTCGGTTCACAAGATTCCAAAATCATCTGTTTGTGGGCAGCGATACCCGCAAATCTCACCCCTATAGAATCAGCTATTTGCAGGCAACGGGGAGGAAGGGTTTTTGGGCAACCACTGGCGCAGGCCCCGAGGTGGCTTTCAACATCTAACTTCCCAGAACCCCGTTTCTCGGGACTTGGCCTTCAAGAACGCGCGGAAAAGCGTACGATGCGCGAGACAGAGGTCCAAATCGCAAATTCCGGCTTAAATTGAGATATGCTTTGAAGATGGCCCATCCTTCAGAGTCCGAAGTTAGGCCGGCCACCATCCTGGTAGATGTGCAGCTCCAGAAGACGCCCGCCGAACAGCGCGATGCGTCGCTTCAGGAACTGAGGCAACTCATTGAAACGCTGCGGTGGGATATCGTCGGAACGCTCGCGCAGAAACTGCAGTCCCCTACGGCCGCGTCTCTCATCGGGCCGGGAAAACTCGAAGAGCTGAGCGAGCTCGTGAAAGCGCCCTGCAAGGCCGAAAGCGTGGTATTCGATCACGAACTAACCCCCACGCAAGTCAGAAACATTAGAGAAGCGACCGGCGTGGAGGTTTACGATCGGCCGGCCGTCATCCTCGAGATTTTTCATCGGCATGCTCGCACCAAAGAAGCGCAACTTCAGGTGGAGTTGGCAAGGCTCAAGTACCTCGCGCCCCGCGAGAGCGTGTCGGGGGCCAAAGAGCGAAAAGGTGGGGGACGTGGCGGGCGAGGGGTCAGCGAGTCCTTTCACGAGATCGAGCGCCGGAAAGTGCGGGACCGAATCAGCGAGCTGCAACGAGAACTCAAAGCGGTCCATCGAGAGCAAGTGGAGCGCCGTCGCCATCGCGAAGGTTTGCCCAAGGTCGCCATCGTCGGCTACACCAACGCCGGAAAGTCTTCAGTCATGCGGGCGCTCACCGCGAGCGAAGTACTCGTGGCCGATCAGCTCTTTGCGACCCTGGATACCACCGTGCGAGCGTTGCAGCCGGAGACTCAACCTCGGATTCTCGTTTCCGACACGGTTGGTTTCATTCGAAATCTTCCCCACGATCTGGTGGCCTCATTCCGGTCGACTCTCGATGAAGCGCTGGACGCCTCCCTTCTGCTCCACATAGTGGATGCGGCGGATCCGGCGTTGCGCTCCCACATTCAGGTGACGAAAGAAGTGCTCGAAGGAATTGGGGCGGGAAAGCTCCCGTCTCTTCTGATTCTAAACAAGATCGACGCCGTCGATATTTCGCAAAAGGCATTGCTGAAAAAAGAGTTCCCCAAGGCCATTGCGATGTCCGCGCTGAACCCCAAGGACGTCGAGGCACTTCACTCCCGTCTCGTCAGTTTCTTTCTCGATAACATGGCTCAGGTGGAGCTCGTCGTTCCCTACGGCAAGGAAGCTGTGCTCGCCGACATCCGCAAGAACATCCACGTGCTCAGCGTGTCGTACGAGGAAAAGGGTGTTCGTCTCAAGATAAACGCGAACCCCGGCACCGTTACCGCCTTGAAGCGACGGCTCGCGTCGTAAGAACTCCGATGAATTTTCCGTGTATGGTGTGGCGGTATGCAGCGAGGGGAGGGCAATGGAGTGGCCGAAGACTCTTGGAATGCTCATATCGGCTATCTCGAAGATGAAGTGAAGAAGATCGACGAGGGGGGCCGATAAGTTGGAAGCAGCGATCCCAGACCTGGAAAACGAACAGAAGAAACATGCCTTGCGAGAACTCGTCAAACATCTACGAGATGAGGCGAGCGAACACCGCAAGTATCTCGCGCACGGTCACTTCTGCTTCACGTCGCACCAACTCCCGAGAAGTCCGGTTGTAGGACGTGAGTCCCGATGATGTCCTCGAACCCCGTTTCTGGATAGCTTCCGTGAAGCCGACCACTGGCCAGGAAACATCGGAACGAGGCGAGATTGGCGTTACTCAGATCGGCAGGAGATTTTCGACCTGCATTTACTTACGAAATGCCCATCGAGAAGTAGCAAAGGGTGAAATGAGCATGGTCTCGCTATACGCTTATGCTGGTGGCAGGTCGGCCCTCTCACTAATGACCGTCAACAGAAATCTTGAAGCTGCTTGGAAATACCACAACGCTACCAAGCATTCCTACGCCAGCGTCCATAACAACCTGCATTCTTTGGATTGGGAAAATAAACCCTTGCCATTCAAGGATTACACCGCGCTGTACTCGTTGCCGTTGCCCCGAGAGGTACGCCAAAGCGGCGTCGCTGCCCTTTCGGCAGTGGCTGAGAGCATCCAATCAGAAGCTGTTGCTGTGCCAGACCTGGAGGCGCTGGCCCAACTGCTGTATCTAACAGCCGGCATCACTCGGCATCGGAAGCATCCTGGCGGTGATATTTGGTTTCGCCGCAGCCTGCACAGGAGCACTCTACGAAGTCGAGGTCTACGTTGTGGGCGGTAATCTTGTCGATTTGGAAGCAGGCCTATACCACTTTTCGCCCGCGGAGTTCGCTCTGCGCAGGCTGCGTGCTGGAGACTATCGCGGTGTCCTGAGTGAGGCTGCTGGGGGTGAAGCTGCAATTGTCCATGCCCCGCTCACCATCATTTGTACCTGTACCTACTGGCGTAATGCGTGGAAATATCAGGCCCGTACCTATCGCCACTTTGGCTGGGATAATGGCACCCTTCTAGCCAATTTGCTGGCGGGCTCTGGGAATGCCTGCCAGGTTGATCTGCGGATTCTTGGACGCAGATGTGAACCGATTGCTTGATGTCGATCCCGAGCGTGAGGTCGCCTATTCTCTGGTAGCCCTCGGCCATGTCGAAGCGTTGGCGCAGCGACTACCTTCCAAGCCCTCGGCTCTCCATTCTCTCGAAACGAGACTGTCTATCCAGCCATGAGCGAAATTCACACTGCCTCCTCGCTCCGATCGGCTGAGGAGGTTGGGACTTGGCGCGGTAACGCTCCTCTAGCAAAACTACCGACGCCGGCGGGACCGGTCATTCAACTCCACCCTTATTCGGATGCGGAAATGGCTCGTGACCCGATCAAACAGGTCATCCTTCGACGTGGCTCCGCCCGCAAGTTTGGCCAAGTACCGATCGAGCTGCGACAGCTCTCCACCATTCTGGACCGGGCTACTCGTGGCATCCCAGCGGACTTCCTGGATCCCCAGGGGACTCATTTTAACGAGGTCTACTTAATTGTGAATGCAGTCGAAGGTCTCGATCCCGGGGCCTACGTATACCACCGTGACCGCCATGTGCTCGAATGCCTGAAGGCAGGAAACTTCCGCGCTCAGGCGGGTCATCTGGGGCTGGACCAGCAATTGCCAGCCGAGGCGGCCGTGGACATCTTCTTCCTGGCAGACTTGCAAATCATCTTGGGGCGCTTCGGTAATCGCGGATACCGCGCAGTGCAACTCGAGGCTGGCATCTTGAGTGGCAAAGTGTATCTCGCCGCTTACACCCAGCGCTTGAGTGCCACTGGTTTGACGTTTTACGACGATGACGTGATCCAGTTCTTTTCCCTGCACGCCCATGGCAAGAGCGTGATCATGTTGGTAGCGGTAGGCAAGAACGCTAAATCTGCTCAAGTCTAGGTATTGGTACGTCCCCTTGTCACCAGCAAAACGCCCGTGAGGTCCCGTTGGGGCAAATGCGGCGCTGCGGAGTACTATTCGTACTGCGATCTCCTCGGTGTCTAGGCTCTCATTTTCTGAACAAATACCTTCACTACTAGGTCCTGACCCAATCGGCCTTTGTATTCGCACTGTAACGATAGTCGCAACCTTCGACACCACAAAGCCAACGAACACCCGCCTGCGCCTCAATGTCCTCTCGGCGATACAACCAGCGGCCATGTATAGGGCACCTAATGAGCATGTAATATCCGTCGGTTGAACTGTATCGAACGCTGCAACCCGCGATGCCGCAATGGTACGACGCTCGGTCCCCGGTATTCGCCCTAGAGCCACCTGATTCGTACTTCATTACATGGTTGTCGCGGGAGCAAAGCGGTTTCAGGTGCCTGCTCAAAACATCCGCTGAAGTGACGGTCATAAGAATCCTCCTAAACCATGAGATCCGTGACATTCCGAGGCAGAACCTGTTCCGTCGCCATAGCCGCTTCACATTACCGTCGGAGCTGCAGCATAGCGGATTAGTTCGTTCCGGTCAGTGAATCCCAAGAAATGCAATATCCAAGCTATGCAAGCCTGGACGCTAAGTTCCGCAAGATTAGGTTTCTCCGCGATGTCGTGATCGCTGAAGCCCTGCCAGCAAGACGATAAACTGGACCCAATATTCCTACTTCCTCCCAAAAGACACGCATGAGGTTAACCTACACGTCAGATTGTGACCGCCCTAGCTGTAACAGTCTGTTCAAAACATTTCAAAATGTACCCACTCGCTTTGGCCAGATTTCGAAGGATCTAAATTACTCGTCGCTGCTGGCTTCATCACCCAAGGTCGCACGAGCTGCAAACGCGGCATTCCCGGACAATCGGAATTGCGCATGAATGCTTTGACCGCTAAGCGTTCGCAAGCAACCGCGGTGCAAATTAGACCAGCGTTTAGTACGATCCTCCCATACCGCCGCCTGCACCAGCCGCGACCATCTTCTCTTCTCCACTGAACTCGGCGATCAGGACTTCAGTTGTCAGCATCAGTGAAACGATGGATGCGGCGTTCTGAAGGGCGAGACGGGTAACTTTAGCTGGATCAATCACACCGGCTTTGACCAAGTCGCCGAACTCACCAGTCTCTGCGTTGAAGCCGAAGTTCTCATCCCTCGATTCGCGCACGCGTCCAACCACCACCGCGCCTTCATGCCCGGCGTTTAGGGCGATCTGGCGCAGGGGTTCTTCGAGCGCACGCTTCACGATGTTTACCCCAATCGCTTCATCGTCGTGGAGTTTGAGCTTCTCGAGGACGGGCAAGCAACGCAGAAGAGCAACGCCGCCGCCCGAGACAATGCCTTCCTCAACCGCTGCACGGGTGGCGTGCATGGCGTCCTCGACGCGGGCCTTCTTCTCCTTTAGCTCCGTCTCGGTCGCCGCGCCCACCTTGATTACCGCGACCCCGCCGACGAGTTTGGCTAGGCGTTCCTGGAGCTTTTCCTTATCGTAGTCCGAGGTGGTCTCTTCAACCTGCACACGGAGCTGCTTGATGCGGCCTTCGATCTCGCTGGCCTTGCCGGCGCCCGCAACGATCGTGGTGTTGTCCTTATCGATGGTCACCTTCTTGGCCTTGCCCAAGTCTTCAATCTTCACGTTCTCGAGCTTTATGCCGAGGTCCTCGGTGATGGCCTTCCCACCAGTGAGAATGGCAATGTCTTCGAGCATGGCCTTGCGGCGGTCGCCAAAGCCGGGGGCCTTGACTGCGGCGCACTGCAGTGTGCCGCGGAGCTTGTTGACCACGAGCGTCGCCAAGGCTTCGCCATCGACGTCCTCTGCGATGATCAGCAGCGGCTTGCTCATTTTGGCCGTCTGTTCGAGCAAGGGCAGCAGGTCCTTCATAGAGCTGATCTTCTTTTCGTAAATCAGGATGTGCACGTCTTCGAGGATGCACTCCATGCGTTCCGGATCGGTCACAAAGTAGGGCGAGAGGTATCCGCGGTCAAATTGCATGCCCTCGACTACTTCGAGGGTGGTCTCCATCGTCTTGGATTCCTCGACGGTAATGACGCCATCCTTGCCGACCTTCTTCATGGCTTCGGCGATGATGCTGCCCACCTGCTTGTCGGTGTTGGCACTAATGGTCCCTACCTGCGCGATCATGTCGCCCTTCACCTCGCGGGAGAGCCTCTTGATCTCTCCCACGGCGACTTCCACGGCCTTGTCGATGCCGCGTTTGAGCGCCATCGGGCTCGCGCCTGCGGCCACCGTTCGTACACCCTCACGGAAGATTGCTTGGGCCAGCACGGTCGCAGTCGTGGTGCCATCGCCAGCCACATCCGACGTCTTGGACGCAACCTCGCGCACCATCTGTGCACCCATGTTCTCGAGCGGGTCCTGCAACTCGATCTCCTTTGCCACCGTCACGCCGTCTTTGGTGATGACCGGCGCACCAAACTTCTTCTCGATGACCGCATTGCGCCCCTTCGGGCCGAGAGTGATCTTCACTGCGTCGGCGAGAGCGTTCACGCCGCGCAAAATCGCTTGGCGGGAATTCTCACCAGTTACAATTTGTTTTGCCATTAGACTTCACCCTCCCGGGTGATTGAACACTTCTGCCCCGTCCGAAATCTTCGGGTCCGGGTGAATCCTACTTCTTGCCGGAGGCCGACTTGGCCATTCCGCTCAGTTTCACCAGGATTTCCTCCTCGCGGAGGATCAAATACTCTTGGTCGTCGATCTTGATGTCGTTGCCGGTGTATTTGCCAAACAAGATCCGGTCGCCCACCTTTACGTCCAGCGGGATGCGATGGCCCTTTTCCATCTTGCCGGCTCCGATGGCCATTACTTCGCCCTCTTGAGGCTTTTCTTTAGCCGTATCGGGGATAATGATCCCGCCTTTCGCGGTTTCTTTCTCTTCCAGCCTGCGTACCAGGACGCGGTCATGCAGAGGAGTGATATTCACAGTCATTTCTTTGACCTCCGTTCTATCCGTTACAAAACGTCTAGGCCGATACTACGGGCGGAAAATCTTCCGATTCTTCTGCCGCGTCGTTTCGAGGTCATCCGTTTGCTTTTTTTGACGCTCGGCTTCTCTTTGCGGCCCCTCTTGTTTGTCGAGTTTCACAGCTTCCGCAATGGCAAGTTCAGCTTCTCCATTCGCTCGCTTCGAATAAATGACCAGCCCCAAAACATCACTGAAAGAAGATCGCACAAGATTGAAGGAATATTGTGAATCTTCCCACGTCGCAACGAGCTTTTGCTTCGCGTCATAAGAGTCAATCTTCGCGGAATCGATCTCCAGCACAACATTTGTGGCCGGCCCGTATCTCGCCGAAATGGACTTCACCATGTCCTCCGGAGTGAGCCCTTCCGTAGAGGTTCGATCGTAGGTCACGGACATCTTGTAGAGCTCGCCATTCTGGAATGAGAAGAGCATCTGTTCGACGGTATCCGCTTGGAATGAAGCCCCAGGAAGGTTCGGCGGCCACCACGTCAGTTCCTGAATCAGCGCTGGGCGGCCATGAAGCACCTTTACATCGGCCATCTGTCGTTCAGTACGGTTCAGTACTCTGGTCAAGCTCATTCCAAGGGCAAAGTGCCGATATTTGGAAAGATCCTGTGCACGGAGCAATGGTGCCAACAGAAGCAAGACAACAAGACAAAGAATCGAACTGCGAATCGTTTTCATTTCATACCTCCTACGAATTCCTCAGAACCACATTTTGCACTGTGGCGACTTTTCTGGTTGCAGCGACAATGCATCGTCTGGGCAAAATCCTTTGCAGGGTCCAGGCCAACATAGTCTGACATGCGAACAGCAGTGCCCGAGTTTAGGCCGAACCCTCTAGTTCCGTGTCGCGAGACCCTTAGAGTTGACGGGCGTAAACCCTTCTGCCGTTCACATAAGCGGCGAGTACAGTTACAAGCGCTGCGCCAACCATTGCAACCAGCGCTGTGATGATCGTTCCACCGTAGCCAACGAAGCCTGCGGAGCGCATCAGCAATCCCCCTACTACGGCCCCACCAACGCCCATGAGGATGTCCATAAACGGACCATACCCATTACCTTGAAAAACTCTTCCGGTTCCCCACCCAACGACTGCCCCGATGACAATCCATGCGAGTAAGTACATACATTCCCCTTTGCCGAGTCGGCGTCTTAAAACTGGGACAGACTTGGCTTGCCCCTCGGATCAACTAACAGCCTGGCCTTACGCGACTGCAGCTAGCGTAGTCGCGCTCTTGTGAAAGGTCGAATTTAAGGTCTCGTAGGTATCGACTTTGGGAGTTCCTTCGATCAGCACGGCCAGCTTTTCCAGTACGGCGGGATACGTCTCGCGGCTGTAGATTTCCGCGTTCGATGCCTTGTCCCACAAACTGATTCCTGTTACACCATCTTCGCTCGGGTCAAAGAAGGTAAGTTCGTCCTGGAATCCATCTTGCTTGCGTAGCATGGGAATGACTTCTTGTTCCATCAAGCGGCTGAATTTTGAAATGCTGTTCGGTTTTAGAAGTGTGGTCACTTTACGTACAAACATAGGACTATCCTCGGTTTCTTGGTCAGCTGTCAGGGGAAGCGACTCTTCCAGGAGGCAGATGAGCAGAACGGCGAGATGAGGGCAACTTTTCGACCCCCCTAGACTTCCTGCCACTTTCGCCTTCTCGCCTTTTCATCCTTCATCCTACAGACTGTCAAGGGTGCGCGCTGTTCTCTTTTATACAGTTTTGCGGGAGGCCCTCTTGGTATGGTGAACCTGGCCGGGGAAATGCCCACGTCAGACGGGGTTTCGGCCTGAATATGAAGCCAAAAAAACTAGCGAAAAATGGAAAGGTCAACTCTTTCGACCCGCAGGTTTTCCTCGACACCGCCGGCATGGCGAGAAAAGTTGCAGAATTTCGGAGAAACGAATCGATCTACACGCAAGGCGAGGCTGCGAATAGCGTCATGTACGTCCAGAGGGGAGGCGTGAAATTTTCCGTGGTAAACGGATCCGGAAGAGAAGCGGTAGTCGCGATGTTTGGCCCAAGTGATTTTTTTGGCGAGGGCTGCATGGCGGGCCAGACGGTTCGGATGGGGACGGCTACAGCCATTACACCAACCACACTTCTCGTGATTGAGAAAGACGAGCTGTTGCGCGTACTCCATGCAGAGCATGAGTTATCCGACCATTTCATCCGATACATGCTCGCGCACAACATCCAGGTCGAAGAGGATCTAATCGATCAACTCTTTAACTCCAGTGAAAAGCGCCTGGCGCGCACGCTTCTGCTTCTCGCGCGTTATGGAAAACAAGATCAGCCGGACCGCATACTTCCGAAAGTCTCGCAGGAGACCCTGGCGGGCATGATCGGTACCACGCGATCGCGCGTAAACTTCTTCATGAACAAATTCAGGAAACTGGGCTTCATCGAATACAACGGCAAAATCAAGGTCAATAAGTCATTGCTGACAGTTGTCTTGCACGAGTAAGGCCGCAAGTTTCTCTATTGACCGGGCGCATTCCCGGACCCTGTAGCAAAGCTCGTTCGCCAAAGCACATCCAATGCGAATAGCCGGTTGGTAGCCATGCGGTGGTTTCTCCCGCGCGTCACGGAAGCACAGGAGGTCGAATGTCACCGCCGAAAACGATACCGTTGACAGAAACCGTTGAGCTAATGGACCCGACCTCTCTCGTATTGGAAGAGAAGACAGTCGATCTCACGCTTACATCGCTGCGCCCGGTACTTCCAGGGAGAATCGCGGTCGTGGGAAACTACCTTCCGCGGCACTGTGGCATCGCGACGTTCACTACAGATTTGTGCGACGCCCTCCATTCGGAATACCGTGCGGCGGAACTGCTGGCACTCCCGGTTAACGATACTGAAGAGGGTTACACCTATCCGGCCAGAGTGCGGTTCGAACTGTCGGAAGATAACCTAGCTTCCTACCGCCAGGCCGCCGACTTTCTGAATTTCAGCCGTATCGATCTGGTTTGCCTGCAGCACGAATATGGAATCTTTGGAGGACGAGCCGGCGGACACATCCTGGA
>WNGO01004344.1_pt1 | contig 10448 bp, 7 predicted proteins | sample 5400511 | NCBI WGS metagenome assembly WNGO01 (sample SAMN13153380, study PRJNA577476) | soil metagenome | isolation source: 20 cm soil or saprolite under Garry oak tree replicate 2 | place: USA:California | collected 2016-06-15
GAAGTGCGAGGGTTCGCTCCCGGTCAGGGGCAGGCCGCGACCCGCAGTTCACAGAGGATGGCGGATTCCGTGGTTCGCTATCTGGTGCTCACCCAAAGCATCCCGGTATACCGCATCTACGCGATGAGCATGGGGAACGCCGCGGCGACAGCAGAAGGAAAGCAGTCGCGCGATGCTCGCGTCGAAGTCAACGTCCTGAAGAATGATTTAGCGACGTCGGCACAGCAGTAACGATTCCGGAACAAATGAGGGGGCAAGCCCGAAAGGGCTTGCGCCCGTTTTATTTTGTGCATGAACATGACGACGCCCGCGGTCCGATGAGGCGTGTTCCATTTTGGGAAGATTTCCATGAGTTGTGATCTCAATCACAGACTGCCCCACTATATGCGGTGATCATACCTTCCATTGGTTCGCTACTTCCCCCTAGAAATGGCCGAACCATGACAGGGCGGCGTGCTCGATGCGGAAGAGCCTGCCGCAGGCTGTTGCGCATTGCCGAGTCCGTTCCTCGTGCGTTAGCGCCACAGTTGTGCCCAAGGGAAATCCCCTGAAGTGAGGATTGGCTATGAGTTCTGCCGATCGAACGGGACCTATTGTGTCGACCGCCCGGTGGTTGCGAACGCAGTCTTACCGGCATGTTTCCGCCCTCCTTGCCGTGTGCGCTGCAGTGGCGGCCCAACGCGGTCTCGAGGTTGAGATAGGTTTTCCCCATTCCTTCCTGTTGTTTTACCCGACGATCCTGATCGTCTCTCTGCTGGCCGGTTTCTGGGCCGGCGTAACGGCCACCCTTCTTTCCGCGTTGGCGTCCGTTCACTTCTATAGCGGCACGCTAAATTCCTTGATCGTCAGCGACGAGACGGAGAGGGTCGGGGTGGCGCTATTTGCCGTGGTGGGAATCGCGATCAGCTGGCTGGCAGCGTCTGTCCAAGAGCGCGCCAATCGACTTCAGGAATTCGAAAAAGTCGTAGAAGGCCTGGAAGAGATGATCGTTGTAGTCGACCGGAATTACCGGTATCTGATTGCAAACCGGGCTTTCCTGAACTATCGCGGGATGAAGCGCGAAGACTTGATCGGGCGCCGCATCCCGGAGATATTGAACCCGGGAGTATTTGAAACAACGATTAAGGACAAACTGGATGAATGTTTCCGGGGCAACATCGTGCAATTTGAAATGCGCTACCGGTATCCGAACCGCGGAGAACGGGACCTGGTTATTTCGTACTTCCCCATTGAGGGACCCAGTGGGGCCGATCGGGTTGCGTGTGTGTTGAGGGATGTCACGGAGCAGAAGCAAGCCGAAGCTGCCTCACGCGAGAGTGAAGATCGATATCGCGACCTTGTGGAACACAGTGAAGATCTGGTCTGTACGCATGATTTGAGCGGTAACTTGCTGTCAGTCAACCCGGCGCCCGCTCGTCTGCTGGGGTACGAGGTCGATGAACTGCTGCGCATGCCTATGCGGGAGTTAATTGTGCCGGAATTCCGAGCACAGTTCGATCAATACATCGACAGGATAAGCGAGAAAAGGTCGGATTGCGGACTTCTCGGCCTTATGGCCAAAGATGGCCGGCGTCGTCTCTGGGAATACCGGAACACTCTTCGTACGGAGGGCGTGGTGTCGCCAGTGGTGCGAGGCGTTGCGCACGATGTGACTGAACGCAAGCAAGCCGAAGACGCCCTGCGCCGAAGTGAGCAGCGAATGCGGCTGTTCATTGAGCATGCACCGGCTGGTGCGGCAGTCCTCGATCGCGAGATGCGCTACGTTCAAGCCAGCCGCCGCTGGCGCGAGGACTACGGCTTGGGAGACCGCGAGATCATCGGTATTTCTCACTATGAACTATTTCCGGAAATCCCGGAACGCTGGAAGGAAGCGCACCGCCGATGTCTGGCCGGGGAAGTGTTGCGGGAAGAGCACGATCGCTTCGATCGCGCTGACGGAACAGTGCAATGGATTCGATGGGCACTGCACCCGTGGTACGAGAAGGGGCAGATTGGTGGAATCGCGATCTTCGCCGAGGACGTAACGGCCCGCGAGGTTGCGGCGGATGACCTGCGGAAATCGGAAGACCGCTACCGCATGCTGTTCGAAAAGACAATCGCGGGAGTCGGGATCCTAACCACCGGCGGCCAGGTGCTCGACTGCAACGACGCCTGGGCGCGCATGTTGGGGCATACTTGTGCGGAGGACTGTCGGGGGAGCCAAATCCAGAGCTGTTATCGCGATCCCGCTCAGCGCGAGTCCTTGGTTGCGGAATTGCATCAGATCGGCGCTGTCATCAATCGGGAATGGGAGCTTTGTCGAAAGGATGGCACTTCTCTTTGGGTTTTGCTCAATAGCGTGCTGATCGGTCAGGGCAGTGATGAACCGCTCATTCAGTCCACCATGTTTGATATTACTGAACGGAAGAGGACGGAAGACGCGCTACGCCGAAGCGAGGAGAGTTATCGGAACTTCGTGGTCCGGAGTTCAGAAGGTATTTTCCGGCAGGATGTGGACGCACCGATCCCGATTGATCTTCCGGAAGATGAGCTCGTTCAGCGAATCCTTCACGATTCTTACATGGCGGAATGTAACGACGCGATCGTGAAGATGTACGGCTTGAATGCCGTGCAGGATTTTGTCGGCAGGCGTTTGACTGAGTTTGTCGATCCGAATGATCCCAGCAATCTCGAGTTGACCCGGCAGTACATTCGCTCCGGTTTTCGCGTGGTGGACCGTCAGTCATACGAGTCCGATGTTCAAGGGAACCCGAAGGTCTTCCTGAACAGCATGATTGGGATCGTCGAGGACGGCAAACTGATCCGGACCTGGGGAATTCAGCGGGATGTGACAGAGCAGGTCAAACTGGAGGAGGCTCGAACGGTGGCAGAAACGGCCGTGCGCAGGAGCGCCGAGCACTTCCAATTGCTGGTAGAACAGGCATCCGACGGAATCTTCCTCGCCGACAGTGCAGGTCGATATGTCGATGTTAATTCTGCCGGGTCCAACATGCTTGGCTACACGCGTGAGGAGATCCTGCAGCGGTCGATCGGCGACGTTATTGTTCCGGAGGAGTTTCAACGTCTTTCCCCCGAGATTGCTCGCTACGACGCCGGCGCCGTTACAACCAGTGAATGGAGATTTCGTCGCAAGGACGGCTCATTCTTCACCGGCGAAGTTTGTGGAAGGAGGCTTCCGGACGGCCGCTTGCAAGGCATTCTCCGCGATATCACGGAGCGAAAGAAAGCACAGGAAGCCTTGCGGCAAAGCGAAGAACGCTTCCGCGTGGCATTGAAAGATTCTCCGATCACGGTTTTCAGCCAGGATGACGAGCTCCGCTATACCTGGATCTACAATCCCCAGCTTCACTGGCAGCACAATGTGCTGGGCAAGAGCGATGACGAAATAATCGGGTGCAAGAAGGCTGCAACTCTAAACAATCTCAAAAGAAGAGTTCTTACTTCGGGCGTCGGAGCCCGGGAAGAAGTCGCCATTCCGCAGAATGGCACGAGCCATGTTTTTGATATCACGATCGAGCCGCTATTCGATGGTCAACACAACGTCATCGGTATTACGGCGGCCTGCATGGACGTCGCGCGCTTGCGGGAAATGGCCGATCGGCTGCAAGAGTCGAGAGACAAACTGGCCAATACCAAGTCGTACCTCGAAAGTGAGATTCAGACTGAACTTGGATTCGAAGAGATCATTGGGCAGAGTCCCGCGCTGCGCGAAGTCCTAAAGAAGGCGCGGGTTGTCGCCCCAACCGACTCGACAGTGTTGCTGCTGGGCGAAACCGGGACGGGAAAGGAGTTGGTCGCCCGGTCGGTTCACGCCTTGAGCGGAAGGTGCGATCACACGTTTGTCAAACTCAACTGCGCGGCGGTTCCTTCCGGCTTGCTCGAGAGTGAGCTTTTCGGACACGAAAAGGGAGCATTTACTGGTGCGGTAAACCTGAAAATCGGGCGTATCGAACTGGCGGACAAAGGCACTCTATTCCTGGATGAAATCGGAGAAATGCCTCCCGAACTGCAGCCCAAACTGTTGCGGGTGTTGCAGGATCGCGAGTTTGAGCGACTGGGTGGAATCAGAACTCTGCATGTCGATGTGCGGATCATCTCCGCCACCAATCGTGATCTACGCCAGGACATTGTCGATAAGAAGTTTCGCGAGGATCTGTTCTATCGCTTGAATGTGTTTCCCATCGAGATGCCGCCACTGCGTGACCGCCGCGACGACATCCCGATGCTAGTACAGCATTTCGTCAGGAAACACGCCGCCCGCATGGGGAGACGCATTGAGGCCATCCCCGATGACGCGATGTGCATTCTGCGTAGCTGGAATTGGCCCGGTAACGTGCGCGAACTCGAGAATGTGATCGAGCGCATGGTGATTATGAGTAAGGGACCTATACTTTCCGCTCCACCTGCGGAGCTATCGGAGGCGGAGTATACAGCCGAGGACAATCTGACTGAGATGGAGCGGGAGCACATTCTTCGTGTTTTGCAGGAAACGAACGGGGTTCTGTCGGGCAACGATGGCGCGGCTTCGCGACTGGGCCTCAAGCGCACGACTCTGCAATCGATGATCAAACGCCTAGATATTCATCCCCACGAATACCGGAACGGGGCGACCGGTACATTTGGCAAGCCCTGACTGTCCGTGTCGTGTGCTTCATTTCGCCAGTCGGTCATGTTTTCGCAGAGCCTCGCGCAAGCGGTCGTGTGGCAATGCAATCACAGTGTGATTGTTGATGCCGGTCATGGTTTCCGCCGCGACCATCGCGTTCACGACCGCCTCTTCCGTCGCTTGCACCGTGGCGAGAAAAATAGGGTCAAGGGAATCGTTGGGAAGCATGGTGAGTTGGTGCAGGCCTTTCGTGCCGACTGCGCCAGGATTGGCCGTCGAGAACGCGATGAAGATGTCTCCCGAACCGTCGCCTGAATAGCTGCCGTCGCGGCCTAGCCCCAGCGAGACTTTCTTCGCGATGCGCTTGAGTTGCGTCGGGATCAGGGGCGCGTCAGTGGCCACGACCACGATGATGGAGCCTACATCCTTTTGCCAAACCGTGTGCTCGGGGATTTCGCGTCCGACGTTGATGCCAGCGACCCTCAGTTGCTCCCGCGAGCCGTAGTTGCATTGCACCAGCACGCCGACGGTGTATCCTCCGGCTTTGACGTCGAGGACGCGAGAACTGGTGCCGATACCGCCTTTGAATTCATTGCAGATCATTCCCGTGCCGCCGCCGACGTTTCCTTCTTCGACCGGGCCGGAATGGGCGGAGTCGAGCGCGTGCCAGGCATCTTCCGGCTTCACGTGGAATCCATTGATGTCGTTCAGGTACCCGTCCCAGGTTTCGGCCACGACCGGTAATGACCACCAGTAGCCTTCCATGTCGGGCGATCCGTGCTTCACCTTCCAGGCGATCACAGCATCTCGCACAACGCCTACGCTGTGTGTGTTCGTAATCATGACAGGGCCATTGAGGAATCCGGAATCGTCCACCCAGGTCGTACCAGTCATCTCACCATTTCCGTTCAGCGTGAACCAGGCGGCAAACACCGCGTCATTGGAAACTTTGCCACGGGGATGAATGGCCGTCACGCCGGTGCGGACAGGCCCGTGACCAACTACCAGCTTTCCCTCGCCCGAAATCAGAGTGGTGTGCCCGACCTCTACACCCTTAACGTCGGTAATCGCATTGGTGGGGCCGGGTGTGCCATCGAAAGGCACGCCTAAATCGCGCGCACGTGGCTTGGATTGAGCGAGGACGAATGTGCTGGTGAGAGTGAACGCAAGAACGAATCTAACTGCGGAAACCTGCGAGCGAAGCATGAGTCCTCCGGCGAAGGAGGCAGTATAAAGGATCGAGCCGGGCAGAAGTTGGCGGTGTAATCAAGGTCCACACTCTCACCACAGGGCAGGAAATTGGCATCTAATCCGCATCAGAGTTTCGGTGCGGTAAAATTACCGAAAGCGCTGTTTTCTGGGAGAACAGTATGGATAGCTGGAAGAAAGCGGTAGTGATGAGTTCGATTGGGGCGGCGGCATTCTTGTTTATGAGGAAAAAGTATCCTGCGGGAGTGCTGGCCACTGGAGTCGGCTTGGCGGTACTGGCGTCGGAGTATCCGGACAAGTTCGAACGCGTTCGACGCTCACTGCCGGAATACTTCGAGCGCGGTATGCAGGTCATGGAAATGGCGGGGAAAGCCGGCCGGCGCATCACCGAAGCTGCGGGACGCGGCGCATTCGATATCTGGGAAGAGATCGGGGGATAGGGACGTCGGACTTCTGACCTCGGCCCTCAGACTGATTCGTTATAACGAGGCGGCAACGCGAGGTCCGAAGCCTGAGATCCGGCTTACTCGATGCCGAGCTGCTTTTTCGCATCCGGGGTCAGCCGCTCCGGAGTCCAGGGCGGAGTCCACACGACGTTGACTGCTGCATTTCGAATTCCGGGTAACTGTTCCAGACGAGATTTGACCTGCATGCTGATGTTGACGTGCTCAGGACAACCCTGCGCGGTCAGAGTCATTTCGATGCTGACATCTTGTTTGTCGTCGGGCGCGGGATCGAATTTCACGCCGTAAATCAGGCCAAGATCCACGATATTCACCGGAATTTCCGGATCGTAGCAACTCTTCAGCGCGCTCATGACATCCTGTTCCGTGACTGGCATTGATGCTGCTCCTGTATTCAGTGTACAACGGGGGTTGAAGTGCAGTTTCACCTCATAACGTTTCTTCGCAATCATGACCGCCGAAACCAGAAAACGAATCCAGTTAGCCCTGTTAGCTGCCCTTGCGCTTGCCACGGTGCGCGCCGGCTACATCTTCTATCAACGCCACGAAGACCAGCTCGCAGTTGAGCGCAAGAAACGAGCCGATGCCATCGGCTACTCCAACGCCGATTTTTACGTGAATCCGAAGAAGCTCTATCCCTACGATCTGAAAAGCGCGAAACAGCTTACGCAGCAGCCGGTGTGGGTCAAAGAGGGATACCGCTACACTTATTTTGCTTATCAGCCCGCGAGCAAACATGTGGACTTCGGTCACGATGCCGGACTGCTCGGTCCCATTGAAAAGCTTGCGATTACTGACGTGGTTGTGGCGAGCAATATAGTCTCGGGACAGCCCAAACAAGTTGTTGCCACGTTTCAAAAGGAAGGGAAGAGTTATGCGGTGCCGATCGGATACCAGTCTGCCGAAGGCGAGTACAAAGTCTACTCCGACGAGATGCTCTACATTCAGGATCCGCACGACCTCTACAAACACTGGCCGCCGGACGTGTGGCAGGCGGTCGAGCAGCATCAAGTAAAGCCGGGCATGAACGAAATGCAGGCGGATTTTGCCATCGGGATGGGTGTGCCCGATGGCGGGGACACCTCGTACCAAAAGACGGTGCACTATCCCAATGGTGGCAAGCCGCTGGTGATCGTCTATCACGAAGGCAAGGCGGCAGAGATCAACCCAGGGACACCACCTTCGTAACCGCCAAGGCCTTGTTTTCACAGCGGTTTGCCGCACACTGTGCTACCATCCCGGGCAAAGTTCGAAAAGCCCGGAGGAGTCATGACCACGGCACTCAGGCCGTTGAGTACGGGAGAACTGCTGGACCGTACCTTCTCGCTGTACCGCAGCCATTTTGGCTTGTTCGTAGGCATCTTCGCGTTGCCGCACCTGGTAGTTCTTGGCGTTCAGTTTCTACAGCTCATGAGTCAAAGGCCATATGGCCGTACGCCAGATGTCTTCGCTTCGCTTCTTTGGTTGGCGGCAATTGCGTTTGTGGGGTTGGTGATGGCCGCTGCATCGCAGGCCGCGGCAGTGGTTGCGGTTTCCGATCTTCACTTGGATCGTCCTGCAAGCGTCACGGACGCTTTTGTGAGAGTGAAGGGGCATCTGCCTGGCGTGATCGGCATCTCGATCATTGTGATCATTGGTGTATGGATGGGGATGGTTGCGTTGCTAGTCCCTGGTATTCTGCTGGCGATCATTTTGTCCCTGTCCGTACCTGCAAAAGTCTTGGAAAACAAAGGGGTGTTTTCGGCAATGTCGAGGAGCGTGGACCTGACAAAAGGTGACTGGGGTCGCATCTTTGTCGTAGGGTTACTGGTTGTCGTTTTATCTTATGGTGTTCGGATTCTGTTGCAGGCGCCCATTCTCATCGCGACATACATGAGTGCGAAAGCGGGCATGAGGACCGCAGTGCTGGGATGGCAGATCGCATCACTGGTTGCTGCGTTCGTCGCCGAGTCGTTGGTCGGCGCTGTCGGGACAATTGCATTCTCCCTTGTCTACTACGATGAGCGTGTGCGCAAAGAAGCTTTTGACCTGGAACTGATGATGTCGACTATCGATGCCGCTGCCCTGCCGGGTTCCCCTGCACAAGTCGGCGCATGAAAGTATGGCGGACCTACATCCTGGCTGGACTTGTCCTCGGGGCAGCGTTCTGCGTCGCTGACTCGACGGAGAACCGCGCCTTCACGACCGCCGAGTACCGAGCGGAACTTGATGGACTGCTGGCTGCAACTCAGGGACTCGACAGCGCTGGCCGCGAAACCCCTAAAGTGCTGGAGAACGTGCCGCAGAGTTGGCCGGTTCACACCGAACACGGTGATTTCCAGATCTCCACCGAGGGACTCCAGCGCGACGTTCGCCGCTACAACAAAGACAAGAACGTTGCCAATGCAATAGCCGTCCGCACGCGCCTCGAAAGTCTGCGCCGAGAGGTGGACGGGTTCGAGAAAGCACCAACGGACACTGCTCGAAGCCGCGCAGCATTAGATTCAATTCTTGCCCAACCGGAATTTGCGGGACGGGGTCCCGGGTGGTTCCAGAAGATCAACAAGAAGCTCGAGGCTCTGCAAAAGAGGGTCAGGGACTGGTTCTTCAATCTGGTGCTCGGATTCTTTCGTTTCCTTCAACGCCTGTTCGGCTGGAAGTCGCTGCCGACTGTCGGAAAAGTTTTTATTTATGGTTTGATGGGAGCCGCAGGTCTGGCTTTGCTGTACCTGATCTATCGAAGTATCTTCCAAAATCCCGAATTCGAAGAGGTGGTTCCCAGAGATCTTCCAGTCTCGGCCAAGGAGTGGTCCATCTGGCTCTCTGAGGCACGGGCGGCGGCAACCAGAGGCGACTGGCGCGATGCCATTCATCTGGCCTATTGGGCTGGTATTTCCTTCCTGGAGCGCGAGGGATTCTGGAAGCCTGAATTCTGGAAGCCTGATCGCGCGCGCACTCCCCGGGAGTATCTGCGATTGATTTCAGCTCAAAGTGAGCAACGCGAGGCCCTGACTGCCTTAACCCGGATTTTCGAACTGGCCTGGTACGCCAAGCGTGACGCCGACCGAGAGACATTTTCTCAGACGCTGGAGCAACTGGAGAAGCTCGGATGCCGCTAAGAATCGATCGGCGCGACCGAAAGCTTCTTCTGGGGTCGGCTGTCGTGTTCGTACTGCTGATTGCTGGCGCCATCATCTTCGGAAGCGAGTCGGGTCCTAAACAAGAAGCCCCCACTAGCTACTCGACAGCGTCAGGCGGCGCGAAGGCTGCTTATTTGCTCTTGTTACAGTCAGGCTACAACGTGCAGCGCTGGGAAAAACCTCTCACCGATCTGCCGAAAACTGCGGGCACTACGGTGATTCTGGCCGATCCGATGGAGGCCCCGACTCGCGGGGAGCGCGAGTCGCTCAAAACCTTTCTTTCCGACGGCGGACGGATCATCGCAACCGGGATGTACTCTGGAACTTTCTTGCCAGAGAACGACTCTGTCCCCGATATGCTGCTCGGAATGACATCGAAGAAGGTCTCGGCCGTCTCGCCCTCCGCGATCACCCGCGCAGCGCCAGAAATCACCATCGCCCCGCAGGCACGCTGGCCATCCTATTCCGCGGCGTACTCTTTGTACGGAGACGGAGATGAGATTGTCGTCGTGAAGTATCCCTATGGCCGCGGGGAAGTCTTCTGGTGGGCGGCAGCGACTCCGCTTACGAACGCCGGATTGAAGGAGCCTGGGAATCTCGAGTTTCTGCTTGCCTGTTTGGGGGACACGAAAAGCCCCGTCCTTTTTGACGAGTACATTCACGGATATCGTGAAGATCTGGGATCGTCGGTGGCGCACTCACCGGTGAGATGGCTGCTGTTGCAGTTTGCGCTTCTTGGCTTGGCCGTGGTTGCTACGTTTTCGCGCAGAAGCGGACCGCTTTCTGCTCCAGTGACAGACGTTCGCCTTTCCCCGCTTGAATTTGTGCAAACACTTGGCGGATTGTATGAGAACGCCGGTACAGCATCGGTTGCGGTCGACATTTGTTATCAGCGCTTTCGATACTGGTTAACCCGGCGGCTCGGAGTGGCCTTTAACATTTCGATCAACGATCTTGAAGCCGCAGTGCGCGATCGTTTTGCGCTCAAGGACGATCACTTCGGCGCCGTCCTGCGCCGTTGCGAGTCCGCGAAGGTCGATCCGTATCTAG
>WNGO01003252.1_pt1 | contig 10446 bp, 13 predicted proteins | sample 5400511 | NCBI WGS metagenome assembly WNGO01 (sample SAMN13153380, study PRJNA577476) | soil metagenome | isolation source: 20 cm soil or saprolite under Garry oak tree replicate 2 | place: USA:California | collected 2016-06-15
GCCGTGCCCGAGGAGCCGGAGATGATCGCGCCCGCGTGGCCCATCGTCTTGCCCGGCGGGGCGGAGAAGCCCGCGATGTACGCGAGCACCGGCTTCGTCACGTGCTCGGCGACGTAGGCGGCGGCCTTCTCCTCCTCGTCGCCGCCGATCTCGCCCACGAGAACGATCAGCTCCGTCTGCTCGTCGGCCTCGAACTTCGTGATCACGTCGACGAACGACGAGCCGACGACGGGGTCGCCGCCGATGCCGACGATCGTCGAGTTGCCGAGCCCGAGCTGGGTCAGCTCGTGGCCGATCTGGTACGTGAGGGTCCCCGACCGCGAGACGAGGCCGACGCTTCCCTCGCTGAAGATCTCGGCCGGGATGATCCCCGCGTTCGCCTTGCCCGGCGAGAGGACGCCGGGACAGTTCGGCCCGATCATGGTCGTGCCCTGGCCTCGGAAGTAGGTGTACGCGCGCAGCATGTCGTGCGCGGGGATGTGCTCGGTGATGCAGATGACGGTGTCGATGCCAGCGTCCACGGCTTCGTAGATCGCGTCGACGGCGAAGCGGGCCGGGACGAAGATGAGCGACGTGTTCGCGCCGGCCTCGTCGACGGCTTCCGCGACCGTGTCGAAGACGGGGACGCCCTCGACGTCCTGTCCGCCCTTGCCGGGCGTGACGCCGGCCACGAGGTTCGTGCCGTAGGCCCGGTTGCGCAGGCCGTGGAAGCGGCCTTCCGAGCCGGTCAGGCCGGCGACGACCAGGCGCGTGTCGTTGTCGACGATGATCGCCACTAGCTCTTGACTCCCTTGAGGACCACGGTCGGCAGCTCGAGCCGACCGTCCCGAACGCGGCTGTCGAGCAGCTCGCGAACGCGTGGGCGGACGTCTTCCGGTGTCTCGGTACGCGCGAGCCAGCCCTCGAAGTCGGTGTCGCGCACCATGACCGCCTCCTCGGCGACCTCGAGGCCGGCAAGTTCGAAGAACGTGTGCCACTCGGGCACGCCGTAGTTGCGGACATGGCTCGGATCGCGTAGCCGGTCGGCCTCCTCGGCGGACTCGCTCGTGAAGGTGTTGTCGCAGATCACGACCCGGTCGCGGGCCACGCGCGCCATCTCCTTCACCGCGGCGAGCGCGTCCGGGAAGTGGTGGGCGGCGATGCGACAGGCCACCGCGTCGAAGCTCCCGTCGGCGAACGGGAGGTGGTCGGCCGGCGCGATCACGTCGGGCTCCATCCCGGGCGCCGCGTCGACGGTGACGACCTTCGCTCCCGCCTCCCGCAGGCGCCGCGCGACATGGCCGCCGCCGGTGGCGACGTCGAGCACGTTCACGCCGGGGCCCGGCTCGCACCAGGCGACGACGAGGTCGAGGTCCTCGCCGGAGGCATGCGTGGCGCTCTCGCGGTAGGCCTGCGCCCGTTCGTTCCAGACGTCCGTCATGCCGCCAGCTCCACAGCCCGCCGCGCGCCGTCGAGCATGGTCGCCTCGGGATGGATGTTCTCGCGGCCGGCCTCGGCGAGGATCTGCCGGCCTTCCTCCGCGTTGGTGCCGTCGAGCCGTACCACGATCGGGTAGCTCGACATGTCGAGGCGCTCCAGCGCCGCGAGGATCCCGCGCGCCACCTCGTCGCAGCGGGTGATCCCGCCGAAGATGTTGAAGAAGATCGAGCGGACCTGCTCGTCGCGCGTGATCACCTCGAGCGCGTCGACGACGCCTTCCGCGCTGCCGCCGCCGCCGAGGTCGCAGAAGTTCGCCGGACGCCCGCCGGCGTGCGCGACGACGTCCACGGTGGACATGCCGAGGCCGGCACCATTCGCGAGCACGCCGACGTTCCCGTCGAGCTTCACGTAGGTCACGCCCTTCTCCCGCGCGAAGGTCTCGATGGGGTCGGCGGCCGTCGGGTCGCGCCACTCCGCGACGTCCGGATGGCGGAAGAGGCCGCTGTCGTCGACCGTGAACTTCGAGTCGAGCGCCTTCACCTCGCCCTCTGGTGTCACGATGAGCGGGTTGATCTCGCAGAGCATCGCGTCGAACTCGACGAACGCGCGATAGACCTTCTCGACGATCGCCGCGATCTGCTTCTGCTCGGAGGGGTCCTCGACGCCGCCGCCGTAGACGAGCCGCCGCGCGACCCACGGCTGAAAGCCCTCGAGCGGGTCGACGTGGAGCCGGACGAGCGCGTCCGGGTTCTCCTCCGCGACCTGCTCGATCTCGACGCCGCCCTGCGTCGTGAACATGAAGAGGGGCCGCTTTGCTCCGCGGTCGAAGGTTACGGAGAGGTAGTACTCGCGCTCGATGTCCGACGCCTGCTCGATCCAGAGCGTGCGGACGACGTGGCCGTTGATGTCGAGACCGAGGATGTCGCGCGCCTTCGCCTCGGCGTCCGCGGGATCGTCGGCCAGCTTGACGCCACCGGCCTTGCCGCGGCCGCCGGTCAGCACCTGAGCCTTGACGACGACGGGGCCGCCGAGCTGTTCGGCCGCCTCGCGCGCCTCCTCCGGCGTGGTGGCGAGCCGTCCGTCGGAGACAGGGATCCCGACGCGCCGGAAGAGATCCTTGCCCTGGTACTCGTAGAGGTCCACCGGCGCCGGACACTAACGACGCGACGCCGGTGGACCGCGCAGTTCTAGGGGTAGGTGGGGACGGTGTACGTCGTCGTACCGCCGCCCGCTGGGGGCGCCGCCTTGATCGCCTTGCCGGCGGCCGAGAGGACGTACCACTTGCCGCCGAAGAAATTCAGGCCCTGGCCCGAGACCTGCCCCGCTCCGGTGTCGCCCGCGTACAGGTACAACGGGTGGTGGTTGTAGGTCACCTGGCGTTTGCCGTTCTTCCGCTTCGTGGTGCCGAGAAGCTTCGCCTTGACGCCCGTGCCGGCGCGCAACGTGCCCTTCTTCATCAGCGGTGGCCAGTCGCCGGCGCACTGGCCGTAACAGGCGCTGCGTCCGTTCTTGTCCTTCATGAAGAGATAGAGCGTCCTGCCCGAGCTCGTTGCGAGCACCTTGCCGAGCTTCGTCTTGTGGAGCGTGACACGCCCGGCGGTCGCGTTGCTCGCGGCGAGCGAGCGAGGGCTCTGCTGGGTGACGGCCGCCGCCGCGGCGACGCCGGCGGCGGCGAGGGCGACACCCAACGCAACCGCTAGAACCGTTCGTTTCAGCATCTCTCTCCTCCTACTGGGTCGCCGGTGTCTACGCGCCACCGCGAGCAGCGGATTTCGTGTGCCTGCCACTGAGGTGCGACTACGGATAGCCACCGCCACCTCCACCGGAGGTGACCGGGTTCCCCGACGCCATGAGGGCGTACCAGGTGCCGCCGAAGCTCTTGATCCCCTGGCCGTTCGACTGGCCGGGGCCCGAGTCGGCCGTGTACTCGTACATGAGCCAGCCGTGGTACGTGGGATATGTCTCGCCGTCACTGAGCTTCTTCGTGCTCAACAGCGAGGCGTTGATCCCCATCCCGGCCTTGGCGGATGCGACTCCGTCCGGAAGCGGGAGATCGGGCCACAGCTTCGTGCACCCGCTCGCGTCGGTGCACGGGGCGTTGGTCTTGCCATCCGCGGTCAGGATGTAGACCGTCCTTCCTCTCCCGTCGACGACCACGGTGCCGACGCCCGAGACCTTGGCGGTGCTGAAGCTCGTCGACGGCTTCGCCCCCGAGCCTGGGGAGCTCGTCGTCGGTGCGGACGTCGTGGAGCCACCGCCACAACCTGCCAGGAGCGCAGCCACCCCGAGCATGCCCCCCACGACCAAGACCTTTGGAGATGCGCGCATCGGAATTCCTCCTTCGAATAGGTGCTGGAGCTAAGTACGGGCGCCGCGCGTGATCGGTTCAATCGGCCGCAATCTCACAGATGACCTGGCCGGTCGCCACGGACTCGCCGGGCTGGACGGAGAGGCTCCGGACGGTGCCGGCGCGGTGCGCGTGCACCTCGTTCTCCATCTTCATCGCCTCGACGACGCAGATCACCCGACCGGCCTCGACCTCGTCGCCGTCGGAGACCGGGACCGAGAGGACCGTGCCCTGGATCGGCGAAACGACCGCGTCGCTGCCACCCGCACCGGCGCCGCCGCGCTGTGATCGCTCCTGCCGCCGCCGCGCGAGCGCGCGCCATTCGGGCTCGGGGTCCGACAGGCGCACCTCGAACCTCCGCCCATCCACCTCGACCGTGCGGACCCGTTCCGTCGTCCGGACCGGACCTGTCATTCCTTGTAACAGACTGTTACTTGGAAGCGCGACCGCCGCTGCTCCGTCCAGCTCGCCCGCACGGGCCGCCAGCTCCTCGGACTCGACGACGCCGTGGCACGTCTCCCCGGCGACGAAGCAGGGATGCGAGAGGAGCGCCTTGTGGAAGCCGATCAGCGTCGTCGGCCCCTCGATCCAGAATTCGTCGAGCGCGCGTAGCATCCGCCGCCGTGCGTGCTCGCGGTCGACTCCGTGCACGATGAGCTTCGCCACCATCGGGTCGTAGGAGCCGGAGACCTCGTAGCCGGCCGCGACACCGGAGTCGACCCGAACGCCCGGCCCCGCCGGCTCCCGGTAGCCGGTCAGGGCGGCGGGCGCGGGCAGGAACCCGCGTGCCGCGTCCTCCGCGTTGATCCGGCACTCGATCGCGTGGCCGCGCAGCTCGACGTCCTCCTGCCGCACCGAAAGCGGCTCGCCGAGCGCGACCAGGATCTGCTCGCGCACGAGATCGAGCCCGGTGACCATCTCGGTGACCGTGTGCTCGACCTGGATGCGCGTGTTCATCTCCATGAAGAAGTAGTCGCCGTCGCGCGTGAGCAGGCCCTCGATCGTCCCGGCGGAGCGGTAGCCGCAGGCCCGGGCCGCGTCGACGCCGATCGCACCGATCCGCTGCCGCAACTCGTCGTCGACCGCTGGCGACGGCGTCTCCTCGATCAGCTTCTGGTGCCGCCGCTGGATCGTGCAGTCGCGCTCACCGAGATGGACGACGTTGCCGTGCGAGTCGGCGAGCACCTGCACCTCGACGTGCCGCGGATCGACGATCAGCTTCTCGACGTAGACGTCCGGGTTCGCGAAGTAGGACTGCCCCTGCCGCCGGGCGCGCTCGAACGCCTGCTCGGCCTGCGCCGGGTCGTGCACTTCCTCCATGCCCTTGCCGCCGCCGCCGGCCGCCGCCTTGATCAGGAGCGGGAAGCCGATCTCGTCGCCGAGCGCGAGCAGCTCGTCGACCGAGCCGACGGGGTCGGTCGTGCCGGGGATGATCGGAACTCCCGCCTCCTGCATCGCCGTGCGGGCGGCCGTCTTCGATCCCATCAGCTCGATCGCGGCGGGCGGCGGGCCGATCCAGACGAGGCCGGCGTCCCCCACGGCCTGCGCGAACGCCGCGTTCTCGGCGAGGAAGCCGTAGCCGGGATGGACGGCCTGCGCCCCGGCACGCTGCGCCGCGTCGAGGATGCGGTCGACCGCGAGGTAGCTCTCGGCCGCAGGAGTGGGCCCGAGTAGGAACGCCTCGTCCGCGTAGGCGACGTGCAGCGCGGCGCGGTCTCCCTCGGAATAGACACCGACCGCACCGATACCGAGCTCGCGCAGTGTCCGGAAGACGCGGATCGCGATCTCCCCCCGGTTGGCCACCAGAACCTTCTCGAACATGAGCGGGCCGTATTCTCCACTGCGTGGACCTCACGGCGGCCGACAAGCTCACCGTCGCGCGCGCCGCGTCGGTCCCGCTCGTGGTCGTGCTCTACGCCTGGAGCTTCCCCAACCACGACTACTGGGCGACCGCGGTGTTCTGCGTCGCGATGACGACGGACTGGTTCGACGGGCAGCTGGCCCGCCGGCAGGGCCACACGTCCTCCGTCGGCTCGCTCCTCGACCCGATCGCCGACAAGATCCTCGTGCTCGCGGCGCTCGTGATGCTGATCGAGCAGGGAGTCGCTCCGGCCTGGATGGTGGCGGCGATCGTCGTGCGGGAGGTGTTGATCACGGGCCTACGCCAGGCGGCCGTCGAACGCGGCGTCGTGCTCGCGGCGCGCGACCTCGGGAAGCTGAAGACGTGGGCTCAGGCCGTCGCCGCGGCCGTCGCGGGCTTCGCCGCTGCAGGCGCCTGGACCGACCGCGCGGCGTGGTGGGCGCTGCTCGTCGCTGTCGTTCTCACCTGGGTCTCGGGCCTGGACTACGCCCGCAGCGCCCCGCGGCTGCTCAACCGCGCTCAGGCCGAATAGCGCTACCCGTCAGACCGCGATGCCGCGCGTCTCACACCACTCGTCGAAGCGGGCCCACGCGCGCAGGTACTCGCGGAGGGCGTAGAACCCTTCCTCGACCTCCGCCCGGACGGCCCAGTGACAGTGGCCGCAGTAGCCCTGGTCGTCGACGGCGGGAGCCTCGTTACAGCGAATACATTCCTCCCACATGTGGGAAGAACGCGGGGCGGCGCGGCTCGGTTACGGCTCCGGTTCCTCGTCGTTCCGCGCCGGCAGGAGCGCAGCCGCCCACTCGGAGGCTGCGGGCTGCTCGCCCTCCTCTGCGGCGAGCCCAGCGAGGATCGCCTTGCGCGCCGCCTCGTCGGGCTCCGGCGTGATCTCGACCGGCATCGCCAAGAGAGGGTAAAGGCCCGACGGGTCGCGGTCGATGACGGGAACGTGGGTCAGCGCCTCGCCACGCTTGCGGCCGCCTGCGCCGTCGCTGCCGTCTCCACCGCTGCGGCTGCCGGATCGTCCCGGAACCTCCCGAACTGGGCGGCTCCGCAGATCGCCACCGTCGTGGCGCACCAGCTGATGGGCGCGAAGAGCGTGCGCAAGTTCCACCCCAACGCCGCCCTCACGAACAAGGCGCTCACGAGTCTCGCGACCGACCTGAAGGAGCAGCTCGGGTCGACGGCCCCGCCGGCCGACGGCTCCGGCGACACGGGCACGACGACGACCGGCACCACGACGACGACCGGCACCACGACCACGAATGTCTCGGACCCGACGGCCCCGGAGACGATGGCGCAGCTCGACCGCAGCCTCGTGCAGGCAATCGGGCTCGGAAAGGCCGCGAAGCAGTTCACCCAGGGAGCGCGAGCCGACGGCCTCGCGGTCCCGGGCCGCTTCGGCACAGAAGTCGTCGCCCGCCTGCTCGGTCTGCGGCTCAACCATCCCGCGGCACAGGACTTCCTCGAGCTTCGGCCGCAGGACCCGGCCACCCGCGCGGAGACCGCGTACTCGGCTGCGCAGATCCTCGACCTCGGCCTGCTCGCCGACAGCTGGCAGATCGCCGAGGTGAAGAGCCTCGCCGCCGACTTCACCCTCCCCCAGGTCAACGACTGGCAACGTCAGATCCTCAAGGTCGCGTTCTCGAAGATCGGGATGCCCTACATCTGGGGCGGGACGAGCGACAACACGGAGACCGACTTCGGCGTGACGGCGCGGGGCGGCTACGACTGCTCGGGCTTCGTCTGGCGCGTCTACAAGCTCCAGAGCTATCCCGCCGAGGGAGGCCTCGCCTCGACGCTCAAGGGCCGGACGACGTACACGATGAGCGTCGAGGTCCCGCGCTCGAAGCGGATCTCCTTCCAGAAGCTGCAGCCCGCAGACGTCATCTTCTTCGGCTCGCGCGGCCCCAGCTCGAAGGGATCGCAGGTCTTCCACACGGCGATCTACGTCGGCAACGGCTGGTTCATCCAGTCGTCCGACAGGGGCGTCGCGCTCGCGCAGCTCACCGGCTGGTACAAGAAGAAGTTCGCCTGGGGCCGGCGGCCGCTGCGCGAAGCAGGGCTCCAGCCCTAGAAAGCGAACACAGTTACCCCTTTCTAGGGAACCCGCTACCTCCTTCGGGTGATTCCGGTTCGGAGCGGCGGAGCCCACAATTCCACCGTCTGGCGTCCCTACGACGTACTCCCCTGGAGGCACAATGCTCGAGTGGAAGTTTCGCCTCGTGATTCTCCTGGCCGTCGCCGGCATGACCGCCGCGGCCCTCGGGAATCTCGGCGGGCTGATTCACAACTTCAGCTGGTAAGCCCCGGCATACCTCGTGGGGGAGGAGTCGGTGGCGGGTGAAGAGCAACCGGCTCTCGCCGGTACGAGGGTGAAGGCTCCGGCTGCCGTGCCTGCCAAGGTGCTGGCGATCGTCGTGCCCGTGATCGTCGCGGGTGCTGCGGCGCTCGCGTTCGCGCTCTATCGCTACGTCGGCTCGTCGCCTTCGGCGTCCGAGGTGGCTGAGCTCCTCGGTCTCCTGGCGAGCGTCGCCGTGGCCGAGCGCTTCCCGGTGCCCGTCGAGGGGGTCAGCGCCGGCGGCGTCACGCTTGGGTTCGTCTTCTCCGTCTCCGCGATCATCCTGCTCGGCTGGCCCGCGGGCGTGATCGTCGCAGCCGGAGGGCCGATGATCACGCACGTCATCCAGCGCCGGCCGCCGCTGCGCGTCGCCTACAACGGTGCGATGTTCGCCCTCTCGGCGCTCGTGGCCGGCGTCGCGGTCGGGCATGTCCAGGGGGACTCGGTCCCGATCCTCGTCGCGCGGGTGCTGCTGTGCGGGTTCCTCTATTACTGGGTCGTCAACCTGATCCTGATCAGCGCCGTTCTCTCGGCCACCTCCGGCCGATCCTTCTTCACGATCGCGCGCGAGAACATGACGCAGACGACTGCGCCGTTCGCATTCATGGCCTCGGCTGCGCTGACGCTGATCGTCCTCTGGGAGCGCCAGCCGGTGCTCTCGATCGCGCTCGTCGGCCCGCTGCTGGCGATCGCTCTCTACCAGCGCTCGACCCACAAGGCCATGCAGGCGATGCGACTCGCGCTGACCGACCCGCTCACGGGTCTCGGCAACCATCGGAGCTTCCACGAGCGGCTCCAGCGCGAGCTCGTGGACGCGGAGCACGAGGGCTCGTCGCTCGCGCTCTGCCTGGTCGACTTCGACGACCTCAAGAGCATCAACGACCGCTTCGGACACCCGGTCGGCGACCTCGTACTCGGCCAGGTCGCCTCGCGTCTGCGGCAGGGCGGCGAGGCGTTCCGGCTCGGTGGAGACGAGTTCGCGGTGCTCCTGCCCCGGCAAGACGAGCGGCAGGCAACGGCCGTGGCGCGCTCGATCGTGGAACGCGTCGCGGCGCTCGACGTGGAGGGCGTGGGCCCCGTGACCGTGAGCGCAGGCGTCGCTACGTACCCGGTGCAGGGCTCCGGGCGGGACGAGCTGATCCGGCTCGCGGACAGCGCGCTGTACTGGGCGAAGAAAGACGGCAAGAACCGGGTCCGCGCCTACGCAGCGGAGTCGATCCTCCGGGCCAATCTCGAGCAGATCGCGGACACGCCGGACCGCGCCGCTCAATACCGGGCGGCTGAGAGCCTGGCGAAGGCGGTCGACGAGCGCGACGCCTACACGGGCAGCCATTCGCAGCGCGTCGGTGAGTACTCGGCGCGAATCGCACGCCGCCTCGGCGCGGACGAGCCGGCGGTCGAGCTGACCAAGCTCGCAGGCAATCTCCACGACCTCGGCAAGCTCGCGATCCCGGAGGAAGTCCTCCGCAAGGCGGACTCCCTGAACGAGGCGGAGCGGCTCATGCTCGAGCGGCATCCGCAGATCGGCTTCCGGATGCTCGAGAGCCTCGGCGTCCAGCCGGTTGCGGAGTGGGTCCTGCACCACCACGAGCGGTGGGACGGTGCGGGCTATCCGAATCGTCTAGCCGGCGCTCAGATCCCGCTCGGCGCCCGGATCATCTTCGTCGCCGACGCGTACGACGCGATGACGTCCGACCGCGACTACCGGCAGGCGGTATCGCCGCGAGACGCGCTCGCGGAGCTCGAACGGTGCGCGGGCACCCAGTTCGATCCGGCGGTCGTGAAGGCGCTCGCCGACGAGTTGGGCCCCGCACGCGAGCCCGACGCCGCCCTGGCGTCGTAGAGTCGCCTCGAAATGAAGCACCTGGCACTTCCCGTCTCCGATCAGGAGCGTTCCCGCCGCTTCTACGAGACGTACTTCGGCTTCGACGCCGCGCCGGCGAGGGAGTACGACGGCGGCGTCGTGATGCTCTACAACACCGACGGCTTCTCGCTTGCGCTCGGCCCGACCGAGGAGCGCATCGCGCTCCCGTCGTTCCTTCACTTCGGGATTCACCTCACGAGCCCCGAGGACGTGAGGGAGTTCCGAAACCGGCTCGCCGCCGGCGGAGTCCCGATCCTCGAGGAATGGAATGAGCCGGAGTACGTCAGCGTGAAGTGCAGCGACCCGGACGGCTACGTCGTCGAAGCCGCCTGGGAGCCTCACCTCCGGTAGCCCGGTTTGGATTCGGCGCGGGCGCGCAGGAGGTGGTCATGGCGAAGAAGCAGCCACGCGTGCCGGAGATGCGCCAGGCGAAGCCGAACCGCGAGCAGCGGCGGCATCCCGAGCAGCGCCCCGAGGAGGAGCCGATCGCTCGCGAGGAGCAACCACCTGCGGACCTGGACGTCCCGGACCCGCGCCTCAAGAGCGGCGGTCACAAGAAGAAGACCGCCGACAACTGGAACCAGTAGCGGCTACGCGATCTCTTCGATGAGCTG
>WNGO01003256.1_pt1 | contig 10441 bp, 9 predicted proteins | sample 5400511 | NCBI WGS metagenome assembly WNGO01 (sample SAMN13153380, study PRJNA577476) | soil metagenome | isolation source: 20 cm soil or saprolite under Garry oak tree replicate 2 | place: USA:California | collected 2016-06-15
ACGCATTCCTGGGCGTCATTGGACGCATGGATCACCGGGGGTGCGAATCTTGCCGGGAAAACGCAACCGGTCCGCGTTACTGCGGCATACCTGAGCGGCGGATTGCTGGAAACGCTTGCCGTGGCCCCGGTTGCCGGGCGGTTGATATCGCAATCAGACGATGTCCCCGGAGCGCACGTGGTGGCCGATATTTCTTATGGCACGTGGCAAAGTGTTTTTGCAGGTGATCCCAACGTCGTTGGCCGAGAGACGTACCTCGATGGCCTGAAATGCACCGTCATCGGCGTCATGCCGAAGGGCTTCCAGTTTCCGCCAGGCGAGCAAGAGCCGGCGCAGATCTGGACCGCCCTACGACTGGATCCGGCGAATCCGGGTAACCGCGGTGGCCACAATTATTACATGCTGGGCCGGATGAGGCCGGGCGTTACGGCGGGGCAAGCTCAGGGAGAGCTGGCCTCGCTCGTCCAGAGCTATGGCGAGAAACGAGTGCCCAAGACGCATAGCTTCCACCCAAAGACTCACACCATCGTCAGCTTCCCTCTGCAGGCGGAAGTCGTTTCGAGTGTTCGGCCCGCGCTCTTGATGCTGCTCGGCGCCGTGGTCTTTGTGCTCTTGATCGCCAGTGTGAATGTAGCAAACCTTCTCCTGGCGCGCGCCGAGGCCCGTCGGCGGGAAATTGCGATCCGCGGCGCTCTGGGCGCCGGCCTGGTGCGGCTCGCGCGGCAATTTGTGACCGAAGGGATTCTGCTCGCGTTTTGCGGTGCCGTTCTGGGTGTGGCGCTTTCCTTCGGAGGCGTGCGCCTGGTTCAGCTCACCAACGCAGGCGGCATTCCCCGCGCCGATGAAGTCTCGATGGACTGGCGCGTGCTCCTCTTCACGCTGGGGACAAGCCTGATCACGGGAGTGCTCTTTGGACTCGCGCCGCTCGCGCCACTGCTGGTGAGCGGGATCTCCGAATCACTAAAAGACACCGCGGGGAGCACGACGGCCGCCGCTGGAGCGCAGATTTTCCGGCGCATCCTGGTGGCCGGCGAACTGGCGATGGCTCTCGTGCTGCTGATTGGCTGCGGGCTGATGCTGCGAGCTTTCTGGAAACTACAGGAGGTCCATACCGGCCTCCATCCTGAGAACGTCATCACTATGCGTGTCTCGCTGCCGAGTGGAACGTACACGGACAACGCAAAGATTACGGATTTCTGGACACGGCTCGATGGACGCTTGATGAATCTCCCAGGCGTGCGATCCGCCGCGCTGGTTTCCGGATTGGCCCCGATGCGCCCGCCAAACATGAACGACACGCAAATCGAAGGATTCGTGCAGCAGCCAGGGGCGCCTTTCATGCAGAACGTGGACTTTTATCAGGTAGTGAGTAAAGGGTATTTCGCGGCTATGGGAATCCGGCTGATGGATGGGCGACTTTTCGATGAGCGAGACACGCATGAGGCGCCGGATGTTGCCATCGTCAACAAGACGATGGCGACGACGTTTTGGCCCGATCAGAGCGTGATCGGCCGGCGCATTCGGCCCGGCTTCAGCGATCCGTGGTGCACGATTGTTGGTGTCGTCGATGACGTGAAGAACGCAGGTCTGGATCGGCCTACGGGGACCGAATTGTATTTGCCATATCTGCAAAAGCAGGCCGCGGGTGCGTCGGACATGTATGTCGTGATGCGAGCGCAGGCCGACGACCCGCGCTCGCTGGCGAGCGTAGTGCACCACCAGTTGAACGAGATCGATCCGTCGCTGCCGTTGGCAGATGTGAGGTTGATGGAGGATGTGCTTTCGCGCGCCCAGTCGCGGCCACGGTTCCTGACGCTGTTGCTGTCTCTCTTCTCCGGTGTCGCGCTGGCGATAGCAACCGTAGGAATTTATGGCGTGGTGTCGTATTCGGTGGCGCGGCGAACGAAGGAATTTGGCCTGCGCATGGTGCTTGGCGCGCAAGGCGGGGACGTCCTCGGACTGGTGATGAAACAAGGGGCTGGGATGGTGGCGATTGGAATTGTTGCGGGGCTTGCCACGGCGTTCGCACTGACGCGACTGATGGCGAGCCTGCTCTTTGGCGTGACGGCAACAGACCTCCCGACGTTTACAGGTGTCACCGTTGTGCTGTTTGGAGTGGCGCTGGCGGCCTGCTACGTACCTGCGCGGCGTGCGACTCAGGTGGATCCCATACAGACCTTGCGCTACGAGTAACTCATGGCTCTTTCAGAGCCACCACGAAGGATGAAAATAGCCGCTCGCTGCTGAGCCAATCTTTTCAATGAGATACGCGGCTATTTTCGTAGGAGGAGTAGCGCCTCATTCGAACGACCGGCAATCTCGCAAAAACGCCTGCTGCCGGCGCCGGTGGTTGAATTTGGTCTGTCATCTCTCTGCGTTACAATTCTCGCTTGCCCGCCACCCGCCAACTCGGCCCGCTCCCGATGCTCGGTCTCTGGACCGTGCTGACTCTGACCGGAGCGCTATTCTCCGCATGGCTGGGCTACGGTGGCCGCACGTTCGCCGCCACGCTCACGGCTTTCGCGCTTTTCTTTCTGGTGATGCTGCTTTTTGCCGCGCGCGGCGTCGAGGATAACCTCGCCTCGCACTTCGGCGCCGGCAGCGGCTACTTGCTCGGCGCCGCCGTGTTCCTTGTCTACCTGATTTACGGCTTGGGGACAAATACTTTGGCGTTCACGCGTGCCGCTGCGATCGCCGGCCTTGTTTTCATTCCGCTGGCGCTCGCCGCCTCCGCAAAGCAAAAACCGCCGGGAGCGTGGGAAGATTTTCTCATCCTTGCTGGCGTCTGGGTGACAGTCAAGTTTTCGCCTTCCCACTGGCTTTGGCCGTACCCCGGCGGCCGCCTCGCCTATGTGTTCACGGTGTTGCTTTGCGTTAACGTCGCGCTGGCAGCCTTTGTGCTTCTCCGTCACGTGAACGGGATCGGCTATTCCATTGGCTGGGGCCGCCATTGGGGCTTCTTCATCCTAGCGAGCTTCATCGTGTTCGGCTGCATCGCCATTCCGCTGGGCCAGGTCATGCGCTTCATCGAATTTGCGCCGCAGTGGTCGCAGTGGAAGTCCCTCCCGTTTCTTTCGCTCGGCATTCTCTTTTTCACGGCGTGGCCCGAAGAGTTCCTCTTCCGCGGCTTGTTGCAAAACATGCTCTCGCGCGCTTCGCATAGCGACCTCGCCGGCTGGTGGACCGCTTCCATTCTCTTTGGCTTCTCGCACATCACCAACATGGGCTTTCCAAACTGGCGCTACGTGGTCCTGGCCTCCATCGCCGGCTTCTTCTACGGCTGGACGTGGCGCGAGACCGGCTCGATCTTCGCCTCCGCCCTGGTCCATGCCGCCGTGGACATCACCTGGCATTTCCTCTTTCGAACGGTCTAACTTGGCCGGCATTTCCCATGCAACGAAGAACGGATTCACGCATCCAACCTGGCAATGAAGCCGGGGTTGGCCCAATGCCCGCCTCGCGCCCACAAAGAACGCGAAATACATTCAGGAGGAGAAGATGGCGGAAGCAATGACAGCGGATCAAGCAGTGTTCCTGCTTCAGAACGTGTACCTGGGACCGTTGAAGAATGAGAGCCGCACAACGAAGAAAATTCTCGAAGCGGTTCCCGCGGACAAGGGTGAGTACCGCCCGGAGCCCGCTGCAAGAAGCGCGATCGAACTGGCACGCCACATCGCGGCCGCGGATAACCGCTTTGTCGAATGCGTGATCAACGGCGTGTTCGACACGGGCCCGGCGATGATTCCGGAAAACGTCAAGACACCCGCTGAAATTGCGGCCTGGTATGAGCAGCGGTTCGCGAAAAATTACGAAGCGCTGACGAAAGTTTCTGGCGACCGGCTGATCAAGATTGTGGACTTTCGCGGAATGATGCAGCGGCCCGCGGTGACTTTCGTGATGATGGGGCTGCATCACACGATTCACCATCGCGGCCAGCTCTCTTCGTACCTGCGATGCATGGGCGCAAAAGTCCCTTCGATTTACGGCGAGAGCTACGACGACGCGCAGGCCAGAAAAGCAGCCCAGGCGTAAAAGATTTCTCGCGAAAAATCCTCAGCGAACCACACCGCTCATTGGGCTGGAGGCGGAGGCGTAGAGGCGCTTGGGCATGCGGCCGGCTAGATATGATTTGCGGCCGGCGATGACGGCATCGCGCATGGCTTCGGCCATGAGCATGGCATCCTGGGCTTCGGCGATGGCGGTGTTCATCAGGACTCCATCGGCGCCAAGCTCCATGGCGACGGCGGCGTCGGAAGCGGTGCCCACGCCAGCATCCACGATCATGGGAACTTCTGTGATGCGTTCGCGGAGGATGCGGAGGTTGGCGGGATTCTGCACGCCGAGACCGGAGCCGATGGGCGCGGCAAGGGGCATGACGGCGGCGGCACCAGCTTCAATGAGCTTGCGGGCGGCGATGAGATCGTCGTTGGTGTAAGGGAGAACGACGAAGCCCTCCTTGACGAGGACACGAGTGGCTTCGATGAGCTGCTCGGTGTCGGGGAAGAGAGTTTGCTGGTCGCCGATGACTTCCAGCTTGACCCAATTCGAGAGACCGACTTCGCGGCCGAGGCGCGCGGTGCGGATGGCTTCGTCGGCAGTGTAGCAGGCTGCGGTGTTCGGCAGGATAAAGATTTTCTCGCGGTCGATGTAATCCAGCAGTGACTCCTTCGATTTATCGGTAAGGTTCACGCGGCGGACGGCGACGGTAACCATGTCCGTGCCGGAAGCGGCGTGCGCGCGCGCCATTTCCTGAAAGCTGCGGTACTTCCCTGTTCCAACGATAAGGCGGGACTTGAAAGCGCGGCCCGCGATGACTAAATTGTCCGACATGGAAGACCTCATCACGATTTTAGTCCTTCAGAGGCCCGCGGACAAATCGTAAGCTGATCCCGTAGGAGGAGCAAGGCTGGTGCCCTCATGGCTACCGGCTTGTCCAAAACTGCCGTTAAATTTAGCCGACCGGTGGAACGGTCAGTGCGCGTGTGGCCGCAGCAGCCAGCTCAAATCCACCCCGATGCCGCAAGAGTAGCTGTTGAGCTGCAACGGCACGCTGCGGCTAAAGTCGAATTCGAGATCGAGATAGCCGACCGGTTTGTAATCAATACCGGCGTTGAAGCCGTTGTCACGCACGAGATCGGCGGCGCCCGTGGAAACACTGGCGTTGGTGAAGTTCTGGCGGTTGGTCGTCTTGCCACCAGCGGAACACTTCGCCGCAGAACCGCAGCGGAAAACGCGGCTGATCACCGTCTGATTTCCCCAAGGTGCGACCTCGTAGGCGGAGGCTGAGAAACTGAACTTGCCAGGGTCGTATTCAATGCCGCCGTTAAATTGAGCGTTGTAGCCGAAGGTGATGAAAGGGCGATGGAAAAATCTTGTGTCCATGACCGTATTCCCGGCTGCTAGATCGAGGAACGGAGAGAAATCTCCGAAGGCGTGGTCGAAATGGTTTGCCAAATTCCAAGTTGCATGACCAGTGCTGAGGCCCTTCTTGGTGTCACCCATAGGAGCCGTCAAATGAATGGCGGAGCTGTAATTTAGGGATTTGTTCGGATAGTTCAGTCGGAGATCCGTGAAGAAGGCGCCCACGCCAATGCCGGAGGCTGCACCGGGATTGTTTTTCTTGATGGCAGAAGGAGTGCTCACAAAATAAAACGGCACGCCCGCATCCACGCCAAACTGCCGAGAAAAGTTGTAGCCGACAGCGGACCCGAGATCGTAGACAAACCCATCGCTGCTGTTGCTTCCTTCAAACTTGGCTCCCAGCGTCATTCCAGGAGTGAAGCCTCCGGAGTTATTTATTGCCAGCCCGCTTGCGGCGGGATTCGGGGATTGTCCGAGGGACGCGGGTGAAAGAGCTAGAGCGAAAAGTGCGCCGAAAAGAACTGCGCCGATTAGGCAGCTGCCGCGTAAATCGGGATTTTTCTTGTTTAAGTTTTCGCCGATCACTATTCCCCTCCGATTTTTGGTTCGCCTTCTCGCACGATGTGCCGGATGGTTCATGCAGCTATCAAATGACCGCCGATAGCTGGGATTGGGAATTGAGGCGCGCGGTGTTGGGTTCGATTCCAGTGTACGAAGAGAAGATGCCCGAGGCCGCGGGGGGAGCTGGAATTGTTTCGCCTCATGTACCTGTACGAAAGACCAGCCAGCAGCGGGCGCAGGGTCAAATCGGGAAAAAGGATTTAACACAGAGGTCACGGAGAACACAGAAAACGCAGAGAAGGCCAAGCAGAAGAGAAGAAATTCGGCGCTGAGGCCATGAACTAGTCCTGAAGAATGGGGCGGGGCTCGGCGACGCCGGCGTAGAGCGATTCGATGACGCCGGCGTACTGTTGCTCGACGACGCGACGCTTGAGCTTGAGGGTGAAGGTGAGGCTGCCGTTGTCGAAGGTGAAATCTTCCGGGAGAAGAGCAAAGCGTTTGATGGTTTCGTACTGAGCGAGATGGACGGTGAGACGCTTGACTTCGGAATCGATTAACGCGTGCACCGAGGGGTGGGCGGCCATCTCGGTGTTGGAGGCGAACTTGATTCCCTGGTCGGCGGCTTTGGCACCGACGGTGGCGGGATTGGGGACGATGAGCGCAACGATGAATTTGCGTTTGTCGCCCACGACCATGGCGTTCAGGATGTAAGGGCTGGTCTTGAGCGCATTTTCGATGGGTTGCGGGGCGACGAATTTTCCCGCGGCCGTCTTGATCAAATCTTTCTTGCGGTCGGTGATGAACAGATAGTTGTCTTTGTCCACGTAGCCGATGTCGCCGGTGCGGAACCAGCCGTCCTCGCCGAGAACTTCACGAGTGGCTTCGGGATTTTTATAGTAGCCCTGCATCACGCACGGACCTTTGACAAGGATTTCCCCATCTTCGGCGGCGCGGACTTGGACGTTGGGAATCGGTCTGCCGGAACTGCCCATGCGGTTTTCGGGGTAGTTGCTGGAAACAATGGGAGAAGTTTCCGTCAAACCGTAGCCCTGATAGATGGGAATTCCGACAGCCCAGAAAAACTCCGCGAGTTCCTTGGAAAGTGGAGCGCCGCCGGAACTGATGAGGCGGAGACGGCCACCGATACCGATGCGGATTTTCCGATAGACCAGGGCGTCGGCGAGCTTCTGCTGGAGGGTAACGGCGAGATTCGCATGGCTCTGGCTGGCGCGCCACTGCGCGGACATCTCGGCCACTCTCATGGCCCAATCAAAAAGCATTCTCTTCACGCCGGTGTTTTTCGAGCCTTGCTCGACGAGGCGGGCGTAGATTTTTTCAAAAAACCGGGGCACCGCGGCGGTAATCGTGGGACGGACTTCGAGAAGAGCCTGGGCGACGGCATCGATAGACTCGACGTAGGCCAGAGCGGCACCTTGAAAGATATAGATGTAGTCCATGGTGCGGCCGTAGACGTGAGCAAGAGGAAGGAAAGAGAGCGCGACATCTTCGGCGGGATTGAGCTGGAAGTCGTGGCCGACGTCGGTGACGTTTGAGCAGAAATTCGTGTGCGTGAGCATCACGCCCTTGGGCTCGCCGGTGGTGCCAGAGGTGTAGATGAGAGAAGCAAGTTGGCCCGGAAGAACTTGCGAAGCGCGCATACGGTAAGAGGAGACGTCCGCCGCGCTCGCGCCGGCGATGAGGGTTTCGTAACGGAGACATTCGCTGGGAACTTCGGCACTACCATCGGCGGCAACAATTTGTTCGAGCTCGGGAAGATTGGAGCGTACGGCGAGCAACTTCCGCAACTGGGGCACGCCAACGACGAAGACGACCTTGGCACCGCAATGCTTCAGGATGTAGGTCATGCGGTCGGGAGATTCGTTGAAGTAGACCGGCACGGTGACGGCACCGGCGCCGGTGACGGCAAAATCCGCAGTATGCCACTCGGGGCGGTTGGCGGAAAAGAGACCTACACGGTCGCCGGGCTTAACGCCGAGTTCGACGAACGCGGTGGAAAGGCCAGCGACGCGGCGGAGAAATTCCTGCGAGGAGATGGCATCCCAATGGCCATCACGACGGCGAACCATCTGCGCGCGGGGGTTCGGAAGATTATCGATGGCATTCAAGAAGCGTGAGGGAATCGTGCCGTAGTTCATGGTCCCAGGGTCACTTTACTCTACCATTTGGACGACGCAATGCGGCGGTGGCTTGGCGTTTTTACGATGGGCTCGGCCCATGATCTTTGCCCGGGCCGCAGATCTGAAACGCACGGGTCTAAAGACCCGCCACTACAGGGCCGGCAGCCGTTCCCGCGTCAGGAGCAGCGGCCTGGGCGCTATTGCTTGCTTGTTGATTGCGACGTGCCGCAAGTTCACGGTTTTGCTGGCGAATGCGGGTGTTGATGCGAGCAATCTCCGCATCCTCCTCAGCTTCTTGCTCGCCGTCCAACTGTCTCTCCAAAGCAGGGAGGCTATTGAAGAGCAACTGGGAAATGTAGGCCAAAGCGATAGCGTCGCGGCGTGCGATACGTTTGCGGCGAACTGCTTGGCGAGATTGTCGAGGAAGAAATTCACGGAACCGGCGGTGGAGAAGTCATTGATCTCGGCGAGAAGTTCGGCGGCGAGGATCTCGGGCTCCACCCTGGGGACAGCGGCTCTGGGACGGTCGGTGTGGTAGGCGCAGAGCGTCGGGCGCGCGACGCCATGCGTGGGCCGATGATTCGCATCGATCAGCATGGGACAGCGCTGGCCGCGGGAGTTTTGGTATTGACACTGACGATCGGTATGCTGTTCGGGGGACATAGCGAGGGGCCGCCACCCGTCCGCGTGACTGCTGTAGGAGTGAGTACCTAGGTAAACCGGCGCCACGGTGGTCTAGGGTCGCGGTCAGTTTGGAAGTCCGCGTCAGGGCTTTCGTCGCCTTCAGCTGGTGGAGTGAGCACATCGCGCGCCTCGGTTGCCTCTTCCTCGCGCACCAGAATTTGAAACCCCGCGCCGGACCACGCAAGGTGTTCACGCATTCCTCCCGCCGTGTCAGCCTGTATCGTTGCCTGAATACTAGCATCTTCGAGCGCACCCTTGGCCAAGTCCGCCTCAGCGCGGCTACCGTACGACTGGACGACAACCAGCTTAGTGTGCTGCATAGTAATATCATACGCCCGGATGAGCGGTAGCGCCCGCTTCGCCACCATCTCCGCTAGACTTTCCAGTTGACGGATTTCCGGTTTATAATCTGTTTCATGTCGAATCGCGATCCACTGGCAGGCATCATTCCTCGGGCCGTCCATTCAGTAAAGGATGGCGAAACCGCCATCACCGAATACGTTGAGAAGATCGAAGGAGAAGTGGCACTTGATACCTACGTCAAAGCGCAGACGTCCGCCCCCGAGGTCGTGAAGCGGATCACTGCGCTGGAGAACTGCCTACAGCGCCTGGCCAGTGCCGTCTTGTCAAGCGATGTCGATAGGCATCCGGAATTGCGCGCTGCCGCCGAGGAAGCAAAACTGGTCCTTAAGAATCGGCTCGAGGTCGATGACGCCAAGCATCGATTCCACAGCGAATTGGGAGTATTTAAGGACGAATTGCGAATCATCCAGGACTAACACTTAGACTGCCTCGGTACCGCCCGTCCCACCTCCCGCTTTCAGAACATGAATCTATTAAAAATCTGGCGCTGAGTTGGAAAGATACCTCAAGAACTTGAAAGAGAAAGAGTTTGTTCTAACCTCTCATCGACTCGCCCACCCGCCCTACCTTTTCGAGAACCAACCCGAAAAGGTAGGGCACCCTCAGTCGGTTCAGTGTGTTTGCGGTGATTCACCCGCCGACAAAGGATACGAGCCTAGGGAAGGCGTCCTCCGGTGCCAATTAGTTGTTGACGACGAATAATAAGTTGTATATGATGAATATCGAGGTGTTTTGTGGGCAACCCAAAGGAACTGACACGAGCGGAGATCGTTCGCGCCGCTAATCATTTCCGCTGGACGAGAAAAGGGGCAAAATGGACGGTGATGGTGGGTGAACGAGAGCTTCCGGCGCGCCCGCTTGTTCTTGAGGCCGCGGGTGTCCCTCCGAATGACCCGATAAACTCGCACCAGGCCGTCGAGATATTGCGGAGACTAGGATTTGAGACTCGGTACGCCAAGGACCACGGGGAGATGGAAATAAAGGAGAGAGAGGAACCTTCGGAAAAGGAATCGGGCTCGATTCTTGAGATGGTTTCGGCGGTTACGAGGGAAGTACCTGAACACGAATGGGAACGCGTTCCCGCCGACCTGTCAAAGAATGTTGACCATTATCTTTACGGTAGCAAGAGGACGGACCAATGAGGCGGGTTTTCGCCGACACTAGCTATTGGATTGCCCTGGTGAATCCGCGGGATCAGATTCACGCGAAGGCCGTCAGCGTAACGCAGCAGATTTCTCCGGTAAGGATCTTGACCAGCGAAATGGTGCTGGCGGAAGTCCTTAACAGTTTTAGCGATGGTGGTCCGTTGCGCCATGCTGTTGGCGGCATGGTCC
>WNGO01009326.1_pt1 | contig 10440 bp, 10 predicted proteins | sample 5400511 | NCBI WGS metagenome assembly WNGO01 (sample SAMN13153380, study PRJNA577476) | soil metagenome | isolation source: 20 cm soil or saprolite under Garry oak tree replicate 2 | place: USA:California | collected 2016-06-15
TCGCCGGTGACCGCATCCCGACCCGAAAGTAAGTTGTCGCGCGGTCACGGCCTCGCCGCTGGGCAGCGGGGGCCTGGCCTTTGTCTCGCACGACGATACTTCGGGTCTAGAATGCGGCCGGGAGGACCCGGCCGACGATGGATGCTGCTCCTGCCCGTGACGCGAGCAGTCCCGAGAGCGAACGCTATCGCACGCTGCTCGAGATCAACAACGCCGTGATCTCGAGCCTGACCCGGGACGACCTCTTCCGCGCTATCGCGCGCTCGCTGCGCCGCATCGTGTCCTTCGAGCGGACGGCGATCTTCCTGCACGACCAGGCCGCGGACGTTCTGCGCCTCTTCGTCCTCGAGTCGTCGCTGTCATCGGACTACTTCACGGTCGGCCTCGAGATGAATCCGCGCGACAGTCACGTCGGCCAGGTGTTCCACACCCAGCGCTGGCTGATTCGGCGTGACCTGGCAAGCGAGCGCCAGTATCCGATGGAGGATCGCGCCTACGCCGACGGCGTGCGCTCCTACGTGATCGTCCCTCTGGTGGCGCGCGGCAAGAGTATCGGGGCGCTGGCCGTCGCCAGCACCACGCCCAAGCAGTACTCCGAGGCCGACGCCTCGATGTTCCAGGAGGCCGCCAACCAGTTCGCGCTCGCCATCGAGAACATGAAGGCCTACGAGGAGATCGCGGCCCTCACCGCGCGGCTCGAGCACGAGAACGTCTACCTCCAGGAGGAGATCCGGCGCGAGCACAACTTCGTCGAGATGGTTGGCGCCAGCTCCGCGCTGCTCGGTGTCCTCGACAAGATCCGCCAGGTGGCCGCCACCGACTCGACCGTCCTGATCTCGGGAGAGACGGGGACGGGCAAGGAGCTGGTGGCGCGGGCGATCCACGGTGAGAGCGCGCGGAAGCACCGGCCGCTGGTGAAGGTGAACTGCAGCGCCATCTCGGCGGGCCTCGTGGAGAGCGAGCTCTTCGGTCACGTCAAGGGCGCGTTCACCGGCGCGATCGAGCGGCGCGTCGGCCGGTTCGAGCTCGCTGCCGGTGGCACGATCTTCCTCGACGAGATCGGCGAGCTGCCGCTCGAGACGCAGGTGAAGCTGCTGCGCGTTCTCCAGGAGCGCGAGTTCGAGCCGGTGGGGAGCAATCGCACCGTGTCGGTGGACGTGCGCGTGATCGCCGCGACCAACCGCGACATCGAGGACGCCGTGCGCGGCGGCCGCTTCCGCTCGGACCTCTTCTATCGCCTCAACGTGGTGCCCATCGAGGTTCCCCCGCTGCGCGAGCGCCGGAGCGACATTCCCCAGCTCGTGATGTTCTTCCTGGCGCGGTTCGCCAAGAAGTTCGGCAAGCGGATCGAGACCGTCCGCGACGACACGATGCAGCGCCTGGTCGAGTACTCCTGGCCCGGCAACGTGCGCGAGCTGCAGAACATCGTCGAGCGCGCGGTCGTGCTGACTCGCGGCCCCGTGCTCGAGCTGGAGGGGAGTGTCCTGCCGCTCGCCCCGGTGGCGCCGACCGCGGAGCTGCCGGCCACCGATGGGGCGCGCACGCGTTCGGCCACTCTCGAAGAGGTCGAGCGAGGCCACATCGTGGCGACGCTGGAGCAGATGGGCTGGGTGATCGACGGCCCCAGGGGTGCGGCGCACATCCTCGCGCTCCATCCCAACACGCTCCGCAGCCGGATGGAAAAGCTCGGCATCAAGCGCCCCCGCCCCCAGGGACAGTAGCGGCGCTCCCGCGTCCGCGCCACGACATTTCGGAGCTCCTGGAGACCTCTCACCACGACACGTCGTGGGTATCCCGCGCTGGCCCGGAGGGTGAAAGCGAAGTCCTCGAGATCTCGTGCGTGACGTTCATCATCCAGTCAGGCACGGTGCTTGCCCTAGGGAGGAGCGGCCAGGGAGGGCCCGAAGAGATGCTCAGGATCGAGCCCGTCGAGACATCGACCGGCGACTGCGTGCTCCGCCTCGAGGGTGAGGTGGTGGGCCCGTGGGTCGCCGAGATCCGGCGCTCCTGCGATCAGGCGCTCGCGACAGGCGCCAGGCTGACGCTAGAGCTGACCGACGTGACCTTCATCGATCGGGCCGGGGTCGAGCTGTTTCGCCGGCTCATGCGGGCCGGCGTGGTCGTGGTCAACTGCTCTCCGTTCCTCCAGACCCAGCTCGGCACATGACAGGAGGCAACCCGACCGTGGACGGCGACATCGAGCTTCGGCTCGTGGAGCGCCTGCTGGCGGGCGACGCCACTGCGCTCGAAGGCCTCATGGAGCGCTATTCGTCCAGGCTCTACAGGCTCGCCTTCGGCATCACGCGCAATGCCCGCGACGCCGAGGAGGTCTTGCAGGACGTGTTCCTCACCGTCTTTCGCAAGATCGGCTCGTTCGAGCGGCGCGCGAAGCTCGGCACGTGGCTGTATCGCGTCGCGACGAACACCGCGCTGAACAAGCGGCGAGGCCTGGCCGCGACCGTCGAGGTGCCGCTGGACGATCTGCTGCCAACCTACCTGGACGACGGCCACCGGGCCGGCGACCGCTCCTTCCTCCTCACTGACTGGTCGGAGACTCCCGAGGAAGAGCTGCTGGCCGGGGAGGGACGGGCGGCGCTGGATCGGGCCCTGGCCATGCTGCCCGACGGCTATCGCGCCGTGCTCGTCCTGCGCGACGTCGATGGGCTGTCGACCGAGGAGGCCGCCGACGCGCTCGGCGAATCGGTGTCCTCGGTGAAGTCACGGCTGCACCGCGCCCGCATGGCGCTCCGCGAGATCATCACGCGTTCGCTGGCACCGAAGCACGCGCCGGCGCTGCCCCGCGGTGAGGTTTCCCGGCCTGCGTGAATCCTGGACGCCGGCCGGCGTGTCAAAGAGATGTGAACACGAGCTGGACGGCGCGAGCCCAATGAACTGCCGAGAGCTGATCGCCGTCATCCTCGAGTACCTCGAAGGGGAGATGACGCCCGCGGACGTCGAGGAATTCGAGACGCACCTCGCGAAGTGCGCACCGTGTCGGGCGTATCTGGCGACCTACCGGAAGACGAAGGACCTGGCCGCCGACGTCGGTCGGATCGAGATGCCCGAGGAAATGAAGGAGCGACTGCGCGAGTTCCTGCTCCGACGTGTGCCCGGGAGCTCTCCGGCGGCGTAGCCGACAGCTCGTTCGCTCGCAGGGGTATGCTCGCTCGCGTGAGCCCTCCACGCTGGCGACTTCGCGTGGCCGCGATCGTCGCCGCCCTGGGCCTCGCGACGCTGGCCGCCGGCGGGGGATTTCCCGCGCCGGATCGGCCCGTCGCGGCCATCATCTCGCCGGTCTTCTCCGACGAGGCGACCCGTGACCGCCATGGTGAAGCCGACCGCGTGCTCGACCGGCTCGGAGTCACGCCTGGCACCCGAGTTGCGGACATCGGCGCCGGAACCGGCTACTACACCGTGAGGGTCGCCCGACGTCTCGGTGCCGGCGCCACGGTGTACGCCGAGGACATCAAGCCCGAGTACCTCGGCGAGCTCCGAGAGCGGCTCGAGCGAGAGAAGATCGGGACCGTGAAGCTCATCCTCGGACGCCCGGGCGATCCGATGCTTCCGCGCAGCTCGATCGACGTCGCGATCCTGAGCCACGTCTACCACGAGATCGAAAATCCCTTCCGTCGGCATCGTGGACGTCGATCGTCCGACGCAAGACCACGGGACGCCACCCGCGCTACTGCGCTGCGAGGCCGCTGCAGCCGGGTACCGCCAGGTCGAGTTCGTCTCGCTCGCGCCGGCGGAAGGCTACCTGGCGATCTTCGTTCCGCCGGACCGGCTGCCTGCCGTCGAGGCGATCAAGCCGTGCCGGCAGGGATAGCGCGTCAGGTCGCGGGTGTCGAAGACGTCCGCTGCTTGTCCATCACGAAGAGAAGCGGGTGGTGGACCAGGCGTTCGAGCCGCGAGCCGATCCACTCCATGGCGACGACGGCGAGGCCCTGCGACTCGAAGAGCGTCCGCCACGCCTCCGGAGGCTTGAAGGCGAGCGGCGTGTTCATTCGCGCGCCGTGGCGGTGCGCTCCGGTAGACCGACTCTACGACCAGGAGCCGGGCTCGGGTCACACGCACCGCCTCCGCGAGGACGGTTTCGGGCGTGTCGCAATGGTGGAGCGCCAGCGAGATCAGCGTCGTATCGAATGTGCTGTCGCGGAACGGGAGCCGCGACCCGTCGTAGACCACGTACCGTCCCCCGGCAAGTCCGAACGGCGCGACGTCGACGCCGCAGTCCCTGATCGGCGCCAGCTCCCGGAGTGCCGCACCGACCCAGCCCTCGCCGGCGCCGAGGTCCAGTACGCGACTGCCCGCGACGTACGGGATGAGCGCGTCGGCTTCACGCCGGGCATAGCGTCTCAGGAAGCTCTGGAGCAGGCGCACGTCAGGATCTGGACTTGATGGGCTCGAGAAGCGGCGCCGACGCGTCGAGCGCCGTGTCGGCGATGAGCGCCTGGTCCACGAGACGGTGCACGGCATCGGGCGAGAGGCGGGGCGGCTCCACCGCGCTGCCCGCAAGGAGTCGGGCGGCAGTCGTGTCATCGAACCGGACATCCTGCGTGAGGTAGGGTCGATAGGGCGCCAGCATCCGGGCCACGGCTCGCTCGACGCGTGACGGAGCATCGAGCGCCTCCGAATGCGCTTCCACCAGGCGCACGCCGTGCAGGCCGACCCGCTCGGCGATGGCGCGGAGCATCGCGGCCTGGGTGGGTGCGTCCCGCACCACGAGATGGATGGTCGCGCCGGACGCCTCCGCTCGTTCGGCGAGATCGACGACAGCTGCCGCCACGTACGCGATGGGTACGATGTTGAACCGCGCGTGCGGCGCGGCGGCGATGCGGAGATGGACGCCGTCTCGACGCGCCAGCGCCGCGAGGGCGCGAATGAAGGTGAACAAGAGGTTCGACGGCCGCCCGCCCGCCGTCGGCGGCGCCGTACCGACGACGATGCTCGGCCTGAACACGCGCACGTCGACCCCCACACTCAGACCCGCGGCGCGGATCGCCCGCTCCGCGTCGAGCTTCACGCGCTCGTAGGTGTTGTTGAACGCTTGACCCAGGTCGCTCTCGCGCTCGAGGATCGTCCCGGATCGGCGTCCGCAGACGAACGCCGTCGACACCTGCGCCCAGTGGGCGAGGTGTCCGGCGGCCAGGCCCTCGAGCAATCGGATCGGCCCGTCGATGTGACCGGCAACGTAGGCCGCCATCACCTCGGGCTCGAAACGGGGGTCGCCGGCGCAGTGAACCACCGTGTCGACCGTGGCGCGGAGCCAGCGCCAATCGGCCGGCGCGAGCCCGCAATCGCGGACGGCGAGGTCGCCTTCGACCACGCGCAAGTCGGAACCGGGCGGGACGTCGCCGAGGGCGGCCGACACCCGCTCGAACGCCGAACGACCACCACCCAGGCGTGCGAGCACCGCGACCCCGCGCCCCCCGTCGAGCAGGTTCCGGACGACTTCGCGACCGATGAAGCCGGTGGCTCCCGTGACGAGAATGCTCATGGCCGCACGCCTCGCGGCCACGGCGCTTCAGCCGCTGACTGAAATCCAGGTCTTCCATGAGGCCGAGATCCTTGTACCCTCCCAGCTCCCGGAAGACGGAGGCGCGCACGAAGATCCCCTGATCGCCGTAGTAGTTCCGCGTCAGACGGTAGCGGATGCGGTTGATGTAGGTGATGAGGCGCAGGCTCATCGACCGCTCGGCAAACAGGTGCTCGAACGCGCCGCCGACGACACGCGAATCGGCGAGCGCCTCGGCGATCAGTCGGAGCGCGTCTCGAGGGGGCTGGGAATCCGCGTGCAGGAAGAACAGCACGTCTCCGTCCGCCGCGCGGGCGCCGGCGTTCAGCAGCGCAGCACGAGTGCAGCCGCCCGGCCACAGGACTCGGGCGCGCCCCGCCACCGCTCGATCGGTGCCCGCCTGATCACCCCAGGCGGCGACGATGACCTCCGCCCGTTCGATGCCCGAGAGAACCGTCAGCGCATCGACAGTCCGACCGAGCGCCGCTGCGTCGCAGCGCGACGGAATGATGACAGAAATTCGACGATCGCGTGACATGCCTCTCAGGATCTTAAGACACGCGCGCACCCCTCGGCGATTCGGTGTTCAAAGGGGGATCGAACCGACCGGGCTCGTGCCCGTGTCAGAGGTTCTGAACGTGATGAATAGCGGACGATCGACGACGGGTATTGCGGCCCACCGGGAGGGTGAGGTAGCGTGGCGCGTCCCTGAGCGACCGCCCGTCGCTGGAGGCAGCCGGATGACAGAAGCGCGTCGAGCGTTCGGGTGGCTGACCGCCACTGCACCTCTCTGGCCGCTCGGTCTCGCCCGGATCCTGTACGGCATCCTCTGGTGGCAGCAGAGCAAGTGGAAGGTGCCCTCGGACGACTTCGGCCGTCGGTCCGGTGGCGGGCTGTGGTACTGGGTCCAGCAGGAGATCCAGTATCCGACGCTCACCGCCTACAAGGACTTCCTGCAGAACGTGATGATTCCTCACTGGACCTTCTTCGGCTGGATGACCCTGATCACCGAAACGTTCATCGCCGTCACGCTCATCCTCGGGCTGGGTACGCGCCTGGGCTCGCTCGTCGCCATCGGGATGGCGGCGAACATCACGATCGGCATCCTCAACGTGCCGCACGAATGGGGATGGACGTACGTGATGTTGCTGACGCTGCCGGCTCTCTTCCTGCTCACCGACGCGGGACGGAGCTTTGGCGTCGATTCTTGGATCGCTCCGCGACTCGAGGCTCGCCGTCATCCCATGGCGCGGCTCATCCGCTGGCTGGTCTGACAACGCTGACCATGCCCTGGGCGATCCTGCTCGGCGGAAGCCTCGGTCTCGTCGGCGCCAGTCTCGCCCTGGCTCGCGTCGCGAATCTCGCCGAGGCGCCGCGCACGTTCCTCGTCCTGTACGGCGCGGCGTTCGTCTGCTACGGCGCCGCGCTGTGGGCCCTCGCTCGTCTCCGCGGACGATTCGTGCTGGGCACCGTGCTCGTCGTTGCGGTGGCCTGTCGCCTGACGCTGCTGGTGGCGCCACCCACGCTTTCGACCGATGCCTATCGGTACGTGTGGGATGCTCGCGTGGCGAGCGCCGGGATCAGCCCCTACGCGAGAGCGCCGAGCGCGCCGGACCTGGCCGCGCTCCGCGATGACCGGATCTACCCGCACCTGAACCACCCGACGTGGCAGACGGTCTATCCCCCAGGAGCTCAGCTCTTCTTTCGCGTCGTGTATGCGCTCGCGCCGGACAGCGCGATGGCGATGAAGACCGCGATGGGGCTGGCCGAGCTCGCCACGCTGGCGGTGCTCGTGTCGCTGCTTGGGGCTTTGGGTTTGCCTCTCACCCGGGTCGCGGTCTACGCCTGGAATCCTCTGGTGCTGGTCGAGGTCTGGAGCAGCGGCCACCTCGACGCGCTGGCGGTGCTCTCCATCGTGGCGGCAGTCCGGCTCGCCATCGGTGGACGCCGACATGCCGCCGCTGCAGTCCTCGGCCTGGGGACGCTCGTCAAGCTCTATCCGGCCACGCTCCTGCTTCTCCTGCTGGATGGCTCGGGGGTCGCGCCGCTGGCGACGTTCGCGCTCGTCGTCGTCGCGGGATACGCGCCCTTCGCCCATCTCGGCCTCGGCGCGCTCGGCTCGCTTCCGCAGTACGTCACGACGGAGTTCTTCAACCCGGGACTCGTCCGCACTCTGATCGACTCCCCGGCGACCACGATGCTGGCGCTCGGCGCCTGGGTCGTCCTCGTGCCGCTCCTCACACGTGGCGCGTCCTTCGTCGCCCGCGTGATCGTCCTCGTCGGGGGCATCATCGTGGCGAGCCCGAACATCTTTCCCTGGTACGTGCTCCCGCTCGTACCGTTCCTGGCCGTCCGGCCGTCCGCGGCCTGGATCGGCTTCACCGGGACGGTCGCGTTCGCCTACACGTTCTTTCTCGGCCAACCGTGGGCGATTCCGGTCTGGGCCAGGGTCGTCGAGTTCCTTCCCCTGGTCGTGGGCGCCGGGTGGGCCCTGAAGCCGTACGTCGGGGCCGATCGCCGCGAGTGGCTCATCGCTCGACCCGTACGAGGAGGAGGTCAGCAGTGACGGCATTCTCCGTGGGCATCGGTCTCACCAACGAGTGCAATCTGCGCTGCGCGCACTGCTATCGCTCCGACATGGTCGTCGAGCGCCTTGCCCTCGCCGACGTCGAGCGTGTGTGTCGGAGCATTCCGCTGCGCTCGGTAAACCTGGGCGTCGGCGAGAACGGCTTGCACCCGCACTACCGGGCCATCCTCGACTATCTCTGGTCGCTCGACGTCAAGACGACGATCACCTCGAACGGCCGCAGCATCGCGATCTTGTCGGACGCAGAGGTCAAGCGCTTCCACAGCGTCGAGTTCTCTCTCGATTTCCCGACCGAGCACGAGCACGATCTGGTCCGGGGAACGGGGAACTGGCGCACCGTGATGGCGTCGCTGGAGCGCTGCGCGGTCCTGGGCGTGGCGACCACCGTGACCGCCGTGATGATGAACACGAACTACCGGCGGCTCGGCGAGCTCGCGAGGGTCGCGGCTCGGGTCGGCTGTCATCTGCGCGTCAACGTCTATCAACCGTCGAAGGTTGATCGCTTCACGTTGAGCTACGACGAGCTCTGGACGGGATTCCGGACACTGCTCGGGGCTGCTCGCCTGGTCGCCACGTCCGAGCCCGTGCTGGCGGCGGTCCTCGGCCTGTCGGCGTTTTCGGGGCCGGCGTGCGGACGGTCCACGGTCCGCGTCGCTCCCGACGGCCGCGTGTTGCCGTGCACGTACTGGCCCGAGAGCGCGCTGACCATCGACGACCTGGCGAGAGACGGTGCCGCGATCATCGACGCTCCGGAGTTCGTCGATGCGCGACGCAGCCCCGCCGCCTGCGAGGGTTGCCCGTGCCGCGGAGGCTGCGCGGGCCGCCGCGCGCTCGCCGGGGCGCTGGATGCTCCCGATCCTTACTGCCCCTACGCCCGGAACGACCGCATCGCGATCGACTGGGAGCCGGCGAGCGCGGTCGACCTCCCGAAGCTGGGGAGCGCATGCACGACCGTGGTCACCGCATGCTGATCACGAAGACGCCGACCGTATAATCGCGGCCGTGAACGCGACCCTAGTCATTCCTGCTCTCAACGAGGCCGGCGCGATCGGCGACCTCGTGCGCCGTGTCCCGGCCGGAGCCGTCCGTGAAGTCATCGTGGTCGACAACGGATCGACGGACGCCACCGCCGTGGTGGCCGCGAGCGCGGGCGCGCGAGTCGTGCGCGAGCCTCGCCGCGGCTACGGCGCCGCGTGCTGGGCCGGAGTACGCGCCGTGTCCGCGGACACGGATGTCGTCGCCTTCCTCGACGGCGACGGCAGCCAGTCTCCGGAAGAGCTACCGAAGATCCTCGCGCCCATCGCCGTCGGACACGCCGATTTCGTCCTCGGAGCTCGCCGACGCGCCGACGGTCATCCGGCGCACGCGACGCTCGGCACGCAGCTGATCGCGCGCCTCATCGCGTGGCGTCACGGTGTCCGCGTGACGGACATCCCTCCGTTTCGGGCCATCCGGACCGATCTGCTGCGCGAGCTCGACATGCGCGATCGCGCATTCGGGTGGCCGGTGGAGATGGTCGCCAAGGCGGCGGCCCGGGGCGCCCGGATCGTGGAGGTCGTCGTGTCGCACCGGCCGCGTGTCGCCGGACGCTCGAAGGTCTCCGGGACCGTCGTCGGCAGCCTCCGTGCCGGCTATGCCTTCTTCGTGATCGCGCTTCGCACCACGAAGGGTGCGGCGTGATGGCCGTCGCGCCCCTGACGCTCCGTCCGCCGCTCCCGCGCTCGCTGTACGTGGAGACGACGAGCCGCTGCAACTCGAAGTGTCAGACCTGCATCCTCACTTTCGGAGGACGCGAGCCGGCCGAGGATCTGACCTGGCCCCGCTTCCGACAGATCGTCGATCAGTTCCCCGCGCTCGAGCGCGTCCTGTTGCACGGTATCGGCGAGCCGCTCCTCAATCCCGATCTGCCGCGCATGATCGAGCATCTCGTGGCGAGAGGCGCCCACGTCCTCTTCAACTCGAACGCGATCAGCCTGTCGCGCGCGCAGACGACCGCCCTGATCGACGCCGGCTTGCACGAGCTTCGGGTCTCGCTCGACGCGAGCACGCGCGAGACCTATGCGCGCGTGAGGGGCGCCGACGCCTTCGACAAGGTGATGGCCAACCTCGAGCGGCTTCGCGACGTCAAACGGGAGCGCGGCGCCGACCGGCCGCGCGTGTCGCTCTGGTTCACGGTGATGAAGGACAACATCGAGGAGATCGCCGGCCTCGTCGGCCTGGCCACGCGGGTCGGCGCGAGCGGCATCTATCTTCAGCGGCTCGTCTACAACGGCCTGGGCCTCGCGACCGCCGAGCAGTCGCTGCACGCGCGGCTGGGACGCCGCGAGGCCGAGCTGAT
>WNGO01003259.1_pt1 | contig 10438 bp, 10 predicted proteins | sample 5400511 | NCBI WGS metagenome assembly WNGO01 (sample SAMN13153380, study PRJNA577476) | soil metagenome | isolation source: 20 cm soil or saprolite under Garry oak tree replicate 2 | place: USA:California | collected 2016-06-15
CCCCCCCAATCCTTGTGCCCGCGCGCCCTTCGCCCGCAGCTTAAGCGCGATCCGTTAGGTCGCACGTCAAGTCTCAAGCGGAGACAGTCCATGACCAGTCGCTACCTTCGCCTGTCTCTAGCCAGCGCCCTGTTCATTCTCGGGCCGTGCCTCGCATCCGCTCAGCAACCCACCGAGCCTCCGGTCGATCAAGCAAATGTGGTTCTCTCGCGCCGGCTTCTGGAAGTTATGCACATTGGCGAAAACATGGTTGCGGGGCTCGACGCTTCCATGACCGAGGAACGCCGCCTGAACACTCAGGTATCCCCGATCGTCTTTGACAGCATCGCCGCCCGAATAAGGAGAAGCGTTCCTGAGGTTCTGGACTCGATCGCTCCAAGTTACGCGCGGCGCTTTACTGGTCCCGAACTGCAGGCCATGGTCGCCTTCTACGAGTCACCTCCCGGAAAGAGCCTCGCAAGTGCGCAGGCAGGGCTCACCGTCGAGTTGACCCAGTTCGCGCAACGCTGGGGCCTGCGTCTGGCTGCTGGGGTGACGAAGGACCTCAAGGGTGCCGGGATCGACCTCAGAAAGCATTGACGCTCTGAGCCGTGCGCTGCCTAACATGCGCTTGAAGCTGTCGGGCGGTGATCGCTCCACCGGCGTCACAAATCTGCTCGCGCGCGGAGTGTTTCCCGGCCGGGAGGCGAGCGCGCCTATTGCATTCCCCCCTGGGCACCGCAATCCTGCACGGAGCCGAACGTCGCTCGTCTCGCGTTCAACATGCGCTGCACGACGTTCCGACGCCGGTTCGACTCACTAGCAACGGAGCAGCAGCGATGACCTTGAGTCCTGAACGTGCCGCCGAACTCGGGCGCCTGAGTGCCGAGGCCCGGAAGGCGCGCCCAGCATTCCCACCTCTCGACTCTCCGACGAATGCGAAGGCGAGATTAGCGTGGATTTCCAACGCCCTGATGGTCGGACGGGTCAGTGCCCGCGATGCCGATGTGCAGACCCGCGTGCACCGGGAGTGGTCCGCGACCTACTTCGCCGAGCTGGACTTGCGGCGGATGAAACTTCTGGAGCAGCGCTGCCTCACACTGGAGGCCGAGGTGACGCAGTTGCGGCGCGGATTGGCGCCTCGTCGCGTGGCCTCGTAAGTGGGCAGCCGCGATAGGTGGCTCGACGCTATCGAGCGACGACTCGCGAACATCGACATTCCGCCGCCGCCCGGCAGCGGGGGTAGCGAGATATTGAGCATCGTCGTGCGTCCGCCGTGGGCGGGGACGCGGGCCGAGGTGGCCGCGTGGCACGAACGCTGGAGAGAACAGGTCCCCGAGCCACGGCCCCCGGGTCCAGGACTCCACGTCCGCGTTCAGCTCGCGCGGTGGAAGCGGCCGCAAATCATCGAGGAGTCGCTGGACGCCGCGCTGGGGCGCTGTACGGCGCCTGCCGGAATGTCCTCGTGATACCATAGGTGACCCCGGCCGGGCGCGTTAGCTTTCCTTCCCCTACTTCAAGGCGTTCGTGATGCGATACCGTCTGGCGCTGCTGCTCGCAGTGCTCCCCGGACCGGCCGCCGCGCAGCGGCTGGTACCGGCCGCCCGTGGTGCGGCTTCCATTACGGCCGCGGACGTGCAGCGCCGCATCGGGATCATCGCCGACGACTCGATGCTCGGGCGCGCCACGCCGAGCCCTCAACTGGACGCGGTGGCGGCCTACGTCGCCGGCGAGTTCCAGCGCTTCGGCCTCAAGCCCGGCGGCGACAGCGGTACCTACTTCCAGCACTATCCGCTCGAGGTGTCGCGGTTCGACCCGGAAAGCTCGAGCGTCCGCATCACCGCCCGTACGCCGGGGATTTGGCGCGCGGGACAGGAGGTGCTTCTGGTGGAGGGGCAGCCGCCAGCCGGCGCCCCAGCAGCCCCCGCCGTGGTGATTACCGGCTCTGCCGACGCCGGAGGCGCGCTCGATTCCGCCGCCGTCACCGGGAAGGTGGTCTTCCTGGCCTACGGGCCGGGGCTCAACGCGATCGCGCCGAAGGTTCTCGCGCTCCGGCCGCTCGCCGTCATGCTGGTGGCCGCGTTCCCCGACTCGATCTGGGCAAAGCTCCCCGGCCACGCGGCGAGCGTGAGCGTGCGCAATCCGAACTCCGAGAGCGGGCCCGCGATCCCGGCTGTTTTCGTAGTGCGAACGGCGACCGCCGGCGCGCTGCTGGCGCAGGGCGGCGCAAGCGCCGACTCGCTCCGGGTGTGGGGCGACCGGCCGCTCGCGGCTCGTCCCCTCAGCGACGTCACGCTGCAACTGGATGTGCGTCAGCGGGTGCTGCAACACGCCTCGGCTCCCAACGCGATCGGGATTCTCGAAGGCAGTGACCCCGCGCTGAAAAAGGAATACGTCCTGTTCACTGCACACATGGATCACATCGGAACGCCAAGTGACGGGGAGGGTTGCACGGCCCGCGGCGCCGACTCGATCTGCAATGGGGCGGACGACGATGGCTCGGGCACGGTGGCCGTGATCGAGCTGGCGCAGGCGTTCGCCTCGGCGCGCGAGCGACCCAAGCGCTCCCTGGTGTTCATGACCGTGAGCGGTGAGGAGCGGGGCCTGTGGGGAAGCGCGTACTTCGCCGACCATCCCACGGTCCGGCTCGCCGACGTGGTCGCGGACTTGAACATCGACATGGTGGGCCGCAATTCGAAGGACACGGTCGCCGTAATCGGCCGCGAGCACTCCAATCTCGGCGTGATGCTCGACAGTGTCGCGGCGGCACACCGCGACCTGAACATCAAGCCGGTGGGCGATCTGTGGCCGCAAGAAGGCCTGTTCTTCCGCTCGGACCATTACAACTTCGCCAAGAAGGGCGTGCCGATCCTTTTCTTCACGACCGGGTTGCATCCCGACTACCACCAGGTGAGCGATTCCCCGGAGAAGATCGACGCCGAAAAGGAAGCGCGGTTCGCACGCCTGATGGTTCAGCTGGGGCTCGCCGTCGCGAACACGCCGCAGCGGCCCCGCTGGAAGCCGGAGAGCTACAAGCAGATCGTGGGCGGCGGCAACTGACCGTTAGCTGACGCCGGCAAGCAGCTCGGCGTTCGTCTTGGCCCGCCGCAGCTGGGCCAGTAGCACGTCGATTGCCTTCTCCGGCGGGAGTCCCACCAGGCCTCGCCGGAGCTGTTGTTTGGCGGCCACCGTCGGCGGGTCCGCGAGCAGCTCCTCGCGCCGGGTGCCGCTCGCAGCCACGTCCACCGCAGGGTAGAGGCGGCGGTCCGCCAGCGCGCGCGACAGCCGCAGCTCCGAGTTGCCGGTCCCTTTGAACTCTTCGAAGATCACGTCGTCCATCCGGCTCTCGGTCTCGATGAGCGCGGTGGCGATCACGGTGAGCGAGCCGCCCTCCGGCACCGCGCGCGCGGCCCCGAACAGCCCCTTCGGTTTGGCCAGCGCATTCGCGTCCAGACCGCCCGACATCGTGCGGCCGCTCCCCCGCCCCGTCGTGTTGTGGGAGCGCGCGAGGCGCGTGAGCGAGTCGAGCACGATCACGACGTCCTTGCCGAGCTCCACCTGGCGACGCGCATGCTCGAACACCATGTCGGCCACCGCGACGTGCCGCTCATGCGACAGGTCGAAGCTCGAAGCGACCACCTCGCCCCGACCCCAGTCCACCATTTCGCTCACCTCTTCCGGCCGCTCGTCCACGAGCAGGATGAGGAGGATCGCACCAGGATGGTTGAGCGCCACCCCCTCCGCTACGGCCTGCAGCATCACCGTCTTTCCCGCCTTGGGCGGCGATACGATCAGCGCGCGTTGGCCGAAGCCCAGGGGGCAGATAAGGTCGACGACGCGCTGGATCTCGGCCGTGCGCGGGCTCGACGCCTGGGGCGTCTCGAGCCGCAGGGGGCGCGATGGGTGCACGGCGCCGAGCTTTGCGAAATCGAGCCGCTCGCCCAGGCTGGCCGGGGGGAGGCCGTTGACGCTCACTACGCGTCCGTTCTCCACCGTGACGAGGTCGCCGCGCCGCAGTCCGGGGAGACGCACTCCGGCATCGCCCTTCGCGGGCAAATAGCTGTTGGCGGCGAGCCGTACGGCGCCGCCGTTGGAGGTGGGGTCGAACCAGCCGGTGATGGGAGGCATGTCGAAGATGAAAGGTGCTAGGTGTTAGGGGTCGGGGGCTAGGTGTAGGCCCGAACCCCCGACACCTGACACCTGGCACCTTCTATATTCCCCCCCACATGCGCCAGGATCACATCCGCAACTTCTGCATCGTGGCCCACATCGACCACGGGAAATCGACCCTGGCCGACCGCCTCATCGAGCTCACGGGCACCCTGGACAAGCGTCTGATGCGGGAGCAGGTCCTCGACACCATGGACCTGGAGCGCGAGCGGGGCATAACGATCAAACTCAACGCCGTGCGCATGAACTACCATGCCCGCGACGGGGGCGTGTACGAGCTCAATCTGATCGACACGCCGGGGCACGTGGACTTCACCTACGAAGTGTCGCGCTCGCTCCAGGCGTGCGAGGGGGCGATCCTCGTCGTGGACGCGTCGCAGGGGATCCAGGCGCAGACGCTCTCCAACCTGTTCCTCGCGATGGACGCCGGGCTCGAGATCATTCCGGTGCTCAACAAGATCGACCTCCCGGGAGCCGAGCCGGACCGCCGGGCGCAGGAGCTGCATGAGCTCATCGGGGCGAAGCCCGAGGAGATCCTCCGCATCTCCGCCAAGGAAGGCACCAACGTGCCCGAGCTGCTCGAGGCGGTGGTGCAGCGCATCCCTCCGCCCCGTGGCGTGGCCGACGCACCGCTGCGCGCCCTCATATTCGACTCGTATTACGATCGCTACCGCGGCGCGATCCCCAGCATCCGCGTCGTGGACGGCACGATCCGGCCGGGGATGAAGATCGCCTTCGGCGCGCACAAGGACGACCTCTACGAGGTGGACGAGGTCGGGTACCTACAGCTCGGGCACAAGCCGACCGAGCAGCTCGAAGCGGGCGAAGTCGGCTACTTCGTGGCCAATGTGCGCGGCGTGCGCGACACCCGCCCCGGCGATACGGTGCTCGACGCGGACCACCGGGACGTGCCGCTCTTGCCCGGGTACCGCGACATCATGTCGATGGTGTTCGCCGGCCTGTACCCCACGAACGCCGAGCAGTTCGAAGAGCTGCGCGATGCGCTGGGGAAGCTCCAGCTCAACGACGGGTCGCTCCACTACGAGCCCGAGTCCTCGGTGGCGCTCGGTTTCGGGTTTCGCTGCGGGTTCCTCGGCTTGCTCCACATGGAGATCGTGCGGGAGCGGCTCGAGCGGGAGTTCAATCTCGACCTGATCAGCACGGTGCCGAACGTGGAGTACCACGTCCACAAGACGGACGGCACCGTGGAGCTGGTCGAGAATCCGAGCCTGATGCCGCACGGCTCGGCGGTCGACCACATCGAGGAGCCGTACGTCAAGGCGCGGATCGTCGCCCCCGCGGAGTACATCGGCGCGATCATGAAGCTGGGCCAGGAGCGGCGCGGCGTGTACCAGGGCATGCACTACGTGGACCCGACGCGCGTCGAGTTCGGCTGGGAATTCCCGCTCGCCGAGATCATCCTCGACTTCTACGACAAGCTGAAGACCATCTCACGCGGCTACGCGTCCCTCGACTACGAGTTCCTCGAGTACCGGCCGGCCGACCTCGTCAAGCTGGACATGCTGCTGAACGGCGAGGCCGTGGACGCGTTCTCGGTCATCATCCACCGCGACAAGGCGTTCGAGTGGGGCAAAAAGATCGCCGAGAAGCTGAAGGAGCTGATCCCGCGCCAGCTGTTCGAGGTGGTGATCCAGGCCGCGATCGGCACCAAAGTGATCGCCCGCGAGACCGTCCGCCCGTTACGCAAGAACGTGACCGCCAAATGCTACGGGGGCGACGTCACGCGCAAGCGCAAGCTGCTCGAGAAGCAGAAAGAAGGAAAGAAGCGGATGAAGCAGGTAGGAACGGTCGAGATCCCGCAGGAGGCGTTCTTGGCGGTCTTGCAGGTTGACTAGCCTCGTCATCCAAACGGCCTTTCTGGGAGACGTCGTGCTCACGACGCCCCTCTTGGAGGCGCTCGCCGCTCGCCACGGGCCGGTGGACGTGGTGACCACGCCGGCCGCTGCGCCGCTGATCGAGACGCACCCCGCTGTCCGGCGGGTGATCCCGTACGACAAGAAGGGCCGCGATCGCGGCCTGGGGGGACTGTTCAGGCTGGCTCGCTCCCTGCGCGCGGAGCGGTATGAATGCGCGTATCTTCCCCATCGCTCCCTGCGGACGGCGCTCGCGGCGTGGCTCGCCCGCATCCCGCAGCGTGTCGGCTTCGACGACGGCTGGCGGTTGCTGTACACCGAGGTGCGACGGCGGGCGACGCAGGGTCACGAGATCGACCGCGTGCTCGCGCTCGCGGGCGTCGCGGTGCACCGGGCCCGGCCGACGCTGCACGTCACGCTCGCCGATCGCGCGGCGACCGAGGGGTTCCTGCGGGAGCACGGGATCCCGGAGCGCTTCCTCGCGCTCGCGCCGGGATCGATCTGGGGCTCGAAGCGCTGGCCGTACTATCGAGAGCTGGCGGAGCGGCTGGCGGAAAGAGCGGGCATCGTGGTCGTCGGCGGGGTGGAGGATGCGCGCCTCGCCGCGGAGATCACCGAGGCGGTGGCGCGGGGGGGTGGTCGGGCAGTCAGCGGGTGCGGCCGCCTGACCGTGCGACAGTCGGTGGAGGCGATCCGACGGGCGGCGGTGCTCGTGACCAACGACAGCGCCCCGCTCCATTTCGGGCAAGCGGTCGACACGCCGACGGTGGCTATTTTCGGGTCTACCGCGCCGAGCTTCGGGTTCGGGCCGCGGGGACCGAGGGACCAGGTGGTCGAGCTCGACGGCGTGCCATGCCGCCCGTGCTCGCCGCACGGGCCGCCCCGCTGCCCGCTGGGGCATCACCTGTGCATGAAGTCGCTCTCGGTACAGGACGTCCTTCAGGCAATCGAGGAGACCGGTGCGCTACGTCGTCGGGATTGACATCGGCGGAACCAACATCGTCGCGGGATCGGTGGCCGAGGATGGCTCCGAGCTGCTCGGGCTGGTGTCCGAGCCGACCATCTCCGAGCAGGGCGCGGACGCCGTCATGGCGCGGATCGTGAAGCTGGCACGCGCGTCGATGGCAGCGGCGCGCTCCAAGGAGATCGCGGGCGTTGGTATCGGCTCGCCCGGCCCGCTCGACACGAAAACCGGCGTCGTGCTGCTGACCCCCAACCTGGGGTGGACCAACTTCCCGCTGCGCGATCGGCTGGCGCGCGCGCTGGACCTGCCCGCCACGCTCGATAACGACGCCAACTGCGCCATTTTCGGCGAATGGTGGCGCGGGGCGGCGCGCGGCGCCAATCACGTGGTCGGGCTCACGATCGGAACGGGCATCGGGGGCGGAATCGTGCTGGCGGGAAAGATCTATCGGGGGGCGTCGGACGTCGCGGGCGAGATCGGCCACATGTCCATCGAATCCAACGGCCGGCGCTGCAAGTGCGGCAACGACGGCTGCCTCGAGGCCTACGCGTCGGGGCCCGCGATTGCCGCCCGGGCGGTCGAGGGAATCGAAACCGGCGCAGAAACCTCCCTCCCGCGCTACGTGAAGGGCGATTTGACCAAGATCACCGCGCAGATCGTGTACGAAGCGGCGCACGACGGCGACGAATACGCGTTGGATGTGGTGCACGAAACGGCGAAGTTCCTCGGGACCGGCGTCGCCAATATCGTCAATATCTTCAACCCCGAGGTGGTGGTGATCTGCGGGGGCGTGACGCTGGCCGGAGAGAAGCTGTTCGCGCCGCTCCGCAGCGAAGTGAAGCGCCGCGCGTTCAAGCCCGCCGTCGACGCGTGCCGCATCGTGCCCGGGGAGCTCACCGGAACGGCGGGCGTGTACGGCGCCGCGGCCGTGTTCGTCCAGCGCACCTGGGGAACGGTGTGAAGCGACTCGGGGTCATCGGCTCCATGGTGTGGGACACCATCTACGGCCGCGACCCCGCGCAGCCCGCCGTCGAGGAATGGGGTGGGATCTCGTATTCCCTGGCCGCGCTCGATGCCACGCTGCGCGCCGACTGGCAGATCGTGCCGCTCGTCAAGGTCGGGCGCGACCTGGCGGCGCGGGCAAACGAGTTCCTCGGCAGCCTGCGCCACGTGGCCCCCAGCGCGCGCTTCCTGGAAGTGCCGGCGCCGAACAACCGGGTCACGCTGCGCTACCTCCAGGCAGAGCGCCGCTGCGAGCAGATGTCGGGCGGCGTGCCGCCGTGGACGTGGCCCGAGCTCGGCGCCCAGGTGAGGGACCTCGACGCGTTGTACGTGAACTTCATCTCGGGCTACGAGATGGACCTGCAAACGGCCCAGCTGTTGCGCCGCGGCTTCCCCCGCTTCCTCTACGCCGACCTGCACAGCCTGTTCCTGGGGAAGGAACCCGACGGCACGCGCGTGCCTCAGCCGTTGCCGGACGCGCCAGCGTGGTTCAGCTGCTTCGACGTGGTGCAGCTGAACGAGGAGGAGCTGGCGCAGCTCGGCCCCGATCCGCTGATCGTCGCCGCCGGCGCGCTGGCGCGCGGCTGCCAGACCCTGGTGGTGACGCTGGGTCCGCGAGGCGCGGCCTATTTCACCGGCCGGCCGGTGCGGAGCGCCCGGATCGCGTCGGATCCGGCGCCCGACTCTGAGGGCGACCCCACGGGCTGTGGCGACGTGCTGGGTGCCACCGTCGTCGCCTCGCTCGCCGCCGGCGCCCCGCTGGAAGAGGCGCTGCGCCTCGGCACGCACATGGGTGCGCGCAACGTGACACACCGCGGCGCCACCGGTCTGCGCGACCACCTGCTGGGCAGGCTCTCGGCGGTGTGACCCGTCTCGTGGAAGTCCCGGCACAGTTCGACGATCGCTCGTTCGACCAGTTCGCGAGCGCGTTCGCAGCAGCAGCGAAGGACGGCGAGCGGCTGCTGTTCGATGCCCATGCAGCCGAATGGGCGTCACCGTACGGGTTGGTCGGCCTGCTCTCGGCCGGGCAGGCGGCGCGGGGCGCCGGAGCAGGGAGCGCGGGAGGCATGGAGCGACCGCTGCTCACCGCACCGACGCACGCCGAGGTCTTGACCTATTGGACGCGCGCCGGATTCTTCCGCGAAGCAGCCGAGCTGTTCGAGATCCACGGAAAGGTGCCACGGGTGAAAGCCGTGGAGGAGAGCGACGTGCTGCTCCCCGTGACGCCGGTGCGCGCGGCGGAGGACGTGCACGCCGTCGTCTCGAACATCCAGCAGCGCGCATCTGCCATCCTGGCGTCCGAGCTGGGGCTCGACCCCAAGGCGACGATGGGCTTCGCTATGGCGCTTTCAGAGGCGTGTCAGAATATTGTAGAACACGCGGGCACGGGCGGCTGGGTGGCGGTGCAGGCGTACCACTGGCGCCGCAAGCTCGCGAAGCGCGTGGTCGTGATCGCGGTGGCGGACGCGGGGGTGGGGTTCCGCCACTCACTCGAGCCGACGCAGAGCAAGCGGTTTGGGACCCGGTGGGGGGACGCCGCCGCCCTCGAGGCGGCGTTGATCCAGGGCGTGAGCCGGTTCCGCGATCCGGGCCGCGGCCAGGGGCTCGCGGGGATCCGCCGCTACCTGGCCCGCTGGGACGGCAAGATCGCGATCCGCAGCGGGACGGCTCGCATCGCGATCGTGCCCCAGTGGGACGACGACGTGCCCTTGAAGGAAGGCCTGCCGGCGTTCCCGGGCGCCCAGGTGCTCATCATCATACCCGAGCAGGGGTCCACGAAGCGGTGATACAGCATATCGACGTGCACGCGGTACTCCAGGAATCGGTGTCGGGCGTCTATACGGACCTGGTCACGCGTCCCACGGGACGCGTCGTGCGCGAGTGCATCGAGCGGGCCATGGCGACCGCCTCGGCTGAGGTGGCCGTCGCCCGCATCGATTTCACGCGCGTGGGGTGCATCGACTACTCGTGCGCCGACGAGATCGTGGCGAAGCTGTTGCAGAGCCGGCCGCGGGTGCTGGTGCTGATGGGCATCTCGGACGGGCACCGCGAAGCGATCGAGCCGGTGCTCGCGGGCCATCGGCTCGCCGTGCTGATCGAGCGGCCCGACGGCACGCTGGAAGCGGTCGGAGCCCCGGACGCGGCGGCGGCCCTGCTCGGCGAGCTGGTGTCGCGGCGGCTGGCCGTGCGGACCCCCGGAGGGACCCTCGCGCTGACGCTCGCGTGAAGCGTCGCCTCGGCTTCTCGACTCGCGCCGTGCATGGCGATCCGGAGGCCCGCCCCGACTGGGCGCCCGTCGTGGCACCACTCTACCAGAGCGCCACCTTCACCAATCCCGTCGGCTCGGCCCAGGAAGTCATCTACGCCCGCTACGGCAACAACCCCAACCACGTGGCGATCGCCAAGCGCCTGGCGCTGCTCGAAGGCGCGGAGGCGGCGCTGTTCGTGG
>WNGO01011229.1_pt1 | contig 10436 bp, 10 predicted proteins | sample 5400511 | NCBI WGS metagenome assembly WNGO01 (sample SAMN13153380, study PRJNA577476) | soil metagenome | isolation source: 20 cm soil or saprolite under Garry oak tree replicate 2 | place: USA:California | collected 2016-06-15
AATTACTTGCTGTTATCTGACTATTTTCAGAACTTGTACACTCTCAGATACGGGTCCAACTCCACCTTCTATTCGGGAGAGAAGATTGCCTTCGAGAACAATTTTGCGTGTCTAAGCGGATGCCCTCAGCCCATCTTCCTTCAGCCTATTTTGAGGTTCAACTTGGTATATTCGACGGGCACAGACCGCCTTTACGAGAACTCGAAACTAGGTTGACGCTTTCCTTATCGGAGCTTCTGTCTATGCGGATGTGCTAAACCAGACCTGAAGCCAGGTGCCGATCTGCGCGAATTCCCCAGGATATCCATACTCGAAAGAACCAGAAGAGAGATCGAAAGTCCAGAGTTCAAAGATCAGCCTGAAGTTGCTACCTAAAACACTGCCGATCGGTGCTGAGCTGAGTGATTGACCATTAATTTGCAAGTTTAGGAAGACTAAGTCTCCTGTCTGGTTAGTCGACTCCACCGTCCAGGTAAAGTTGATGTTAGAAGTCTCTCCATCACCGACAAACCTGTCCAATCTTCCGAGTTCCGGGAGAGGCGTTGCTGGGGAAGTGACGTTAGGTGAAAAAGTCGTCGAGTTCCCTATCCGGACAATGACCATTAAGAACTGTTCTCTGCCTGTTCTATTTGCCACCGTAAGATTCCAATTGAGGGTCTGAGGGGGAGTAATTGTCATGTTGCCTGGCACATAGCCCTGGAGTCCCTGCTGTGAATATATGCCGAATCCCATATACGACTGGACCGGCTTGGGGCTGATAATGTAGAATGTTGCGGAAGTGAAGATCGTAGTGAGACTTAGGAAAACCACGAGGTAGGTGGCCAGTCTATGTTTCATCTTACCTTTCCCTGTAGTCGATCTTCGCTTTCAGTAGTCTTCTTCGGCCTACAATCCGCCAGATTCTGTTTGATTCAAGAACAGCGACCGTTGAAAAGACGGCTGCTACAATTGCGATGATGTATGCCAATATGGTTCGATACGAAGACGCATTCTGCGCCTCGTTTCCCAGAGCTTCCGCCGCTACCGCAACCTGCGTCGAGAGGTTGATTGATTGGACCGCGTACGAGTATGCGCCGCTGGCGTTTCCCTGCTCGGAGAGCATTTCTGCAGCTTCTTCATACTTCAGTGCAGTGTTTAGTTGGATCGAGAGCGGGAGAAGATCTGTGTTGGAGGCACCCTGCTGTTCTGCCTTCTGTATGGACTGAAAGGCTTGTAGTAGGTCCTGTTTTGCGACTAATATCTGAGCTGACTGGCCCGACGCTGGGTGTGTGATTATGCTCAGAAATGTTGAACAGATTAGAAGACACGCTAGTAAGGCTGGGGAGTGTAAGCGCAACCTTCTCATCCCAGCTCGAGATAGATGAATGTGCTGAGATCTTGACCAATATAAGGAGGGAGACTGTCCTCGTGTGCCTTCAGAAGTATCATCCCTCATCGATCTCTGAGCTAAAGAAGAGACTGAACGAGGAGGGGATTCGATCAGCTGACGAGGATCTTTTGGAAATTGTGCGGGAGCTACAGAGCGATGGCGAGATAGGTTTGCTTGATCCGGTCATGCTCGATTCGTTCCCTCGATTCCTTCTGGACGCTAGCAATTCTTGGGCGGTCTATGCCGTTGTGTCGTTTTCCATTTTAGAGCTATTTCTGGTCGCGTATCCAACTCAGAATACGATCTTGGTGAGCTTGAGGCTTCTGTTCGGGCTTGGCTTGCTCGGATTCTTGCCCGGATATTCTACGGTTCAGATTCTTTTCCCCACAAACGAATTGCATATCTTGGAGAAGCTTCTTCTGAGCATATTTCTAAGCTTAGTGATTTCAATAGCGATTGGAGCGGCGCTCGGTGCAGGATATTTCTTTACGGGCGTTTCCAGCGCGTCAGCTTCCACTGGCTATGTTATTGTGGCAACCATCTTTGCTTCTCATCGAAGATATTCCGCGTTAAGAGCCATTGCAGGGAGAGAGCACTGAAAAGTCCACGACCCGATTACAGCTAAGACGGAAGACGTTTTGGATCAACTCGCAGAACATTACTGCAATCAGTAGGCTCCTTTCGTCGTAGAATGGCCCGCTCTTGTTATGGATTGACTGGGACCCTATGATCAGCGTTGGTTCTATGTTGCTGCGATCGTTTGGCTGGGTACCTGCACTACCGGCCGATTCTCGTCAATCTTCGTCCATACGAGCTGCTTGTTTCCTCTTGCTTCTTGGATGATGGCTGCCACCATCGTGAGATTGTTCGAAACATAGGTGGTGGCGGTAGTTCTTAGGCTTGGTATAGCCAAGGTGACAACGATTGCAGCTGTCACGAAGTACGCGATTATTGGGATCGTTGCCATCACGAGTCCAGTCAGGACGAGCAGTGGCAGAAAGAGCAGTGGGTTGATGGCGTAGATGAAGAACTCCATCGGGAAGATTACTCTAGAAAATACGCCTTTGCCCCACAAGAGTCTCTTGTGTTTGAGAAAGGCTTGGAGAACATGTTGACCCCGTCTTATCTTCTGCCTGAACCTAGCTCTCCACGCTGGAGGAGCTGGGTCGTAGAAAACTACGTCATCAGCGTTGATAGCCCGCAGGCCCTTCTCTACCATACATAGGGCGGCGCATGTGTCGTCTCCTCCTACATTGGTGTCAAAATGATCGAGGTCTCTCCGTCGGAACAGCTGGATCTCGCCCTCACCAATTGGGGTGCTGTCGAATTTGGATTCTGCCACTCTTAGCATTCGATAGACTGACCGGTATGAGCCTTCCACATTTCCCGCCATGGTCTCGCCTGAGGCTGGCACGTAGTGGACTCCAGAGACGGAACCCACTGTCGGGTCCGAGAGATATCGCACGGCGTTTCCGAGCGCGTTTTTGTCCCATCTGCACTCCGCGTCGCTGATGCAGACGAGTTCTCCTGTCGCCTTGCCAAGGCCTATGTTGAGCGCGGCAGATTTTCCAGTTCTCCGGTTCTCTTCAATCACTTGTCCGTTGAGATGGTTAAGATTCAAGAATTCTCTCGCGATGTTCAAGAATTCTCTCGCGATGTCGGCTGTACCATCTGAGGAGGCGCTGTCGACGATGATCAGTTCTAGTCTGCTTAACGGGTATGCTCCCTGAGCTATGTTCGACAGTTTCTGTTCGATTACGCTCGCTTCGTTGTATGTCGGAATTATGACGCTTACCGCTGGTTGTGTGTTCGATTGGAGCACGAGATGGTAGTCGCGCTTTGCAGTGAGTCTTTTCATAAGGGCAAAGTATCCAATGGGGACCCCAACTTGGATTGAACCCACGACAATCCAGACAACGAGAAGAAGGTTGATCAAGGGAGAGGCTCCGTTATGAATCCATCAGATCCGTACCCAGTAACCAACTCGGTTCGAAGCTCTTCTTGGCTCTCCGCGCCTGTGGAGAGTCCGGGTTGGCTGTCGCCCATTTTCCAAGAGGCTCGCGATCTTAGCTTCCACCAGCTAGACAGTTCGCCGAGCGTCATGATTTCGCACTCCGGATCCTTGGAGAATCCCTCGAGAAGTCGCCTATACTCGCCTTGATGTTCTGGCATACCAAACTCATAGTCCGGATGGACTAGCAAGACGCATGGTCCGGCTAAACTGCGAATCCAGCTTGAGAGTCGCAAGAGGAGGTCAACCGCGGCTGAAGGCCGCTGCCCGGCTATTCTAATCAGTTGATGATCCTGTGGGAGCGATACCGGGATCTCTAGTATTCCGTTGATTTCAAACGGGAATATCGTTCCAACGCCGTGTGCCCTCAAGGATGTCGGGGACAGTATTTCCCAAGAAGGGCAGGACGAGTCGTAGTCGAAACCCGCCCTAGTCGCGGACTCTGCTAGTTCTCGGCTGTGTTGCAGCAGAGGTGCTCTGAAACCTCTAACCTCTCGACCGGTAAGTTGTTCTAGCCTGTTCTTGCACTCTCCTAGTCGACGGATCTTCTCGTCAATATTCAGAAATGTAAGCCGCCCGTCGTGTTTGGTGTCGTGACCTCCAATCTCTCCCGAGTTCTTCAATTTGTCTAAGGAGTGAACCGATAGAGGGTAACGGTCGCTCGGAAGGTTCCAGGACGAGCGAATCCGGAGGTTACGCTCAACCTCTAGCAATTGAGCTGTTCCTCTCTCCAAACCAGAGGCTCCTTCAACGTCGTGTGACACGACCAGAGCGTATGATTTTCCTCGCCTCCAGAAACCGATTCGAGGAATCGGACCAGAAGATATGACTAGGCTCGCCAAGAACAAAGTTCGAAGGCATTCGACGGGGGCCAGTTTCTCGTACACGCTCTCTCCAAGATCTTCCTTCGTTCGGAAGGATCGTTCCCTTACGAACCGAGGAATCGCTGAGTAGGAGAATGGCAGTCTAGTGGCCATCCGGAATTTCCAGCTAGGGGTCTCTTCAAAGCCGTCGTAGACTCTCTTGGAGAACTCGCCGACAAGATTCAACGAAAGGAGATAGACTCTCTCGCCTCTTACTTTGGTGAGAACCTGTGTGTTCCCTGACTTGAGAAGTGGTTCTGCATCGGGTCCTGAGAATTCACAGACATCGGTTCTGACGGATACGTTGGTGCCGGGGCCCGCCGGAAGAGAGATCAGGGAATTCCTTACAGATATTCCCAGTCCGTAGCTTCTAGCAATCCTCCCTGCTTCCTTCATTCCATTCGGAGATATTATCAGCGGGGAATCTTTCGGGTCAGAAGCCGTAGCATTGCCCGTAGCGAAAATCGCGGCTCCCTTGGTGCTGCTGTTGAGTTCGTAAGGTATCTTCCAGAAATCTGCGTATTCTCGCAGAATGTTGGATTCAGTGTCTGAGTCCGATTTCAAGACAACAGGTCGAGTCCGAGAGATCTGAATCATGGCTAGTGCCTTGCCCCGAGTCTCAGAAGGACTATTGGCGTCACTATTTGACGCCAGTCTTTCAAAGGAGATATGTGCGAATATCCCCTTTTCTGAGTTTGAGAATACGTCTTCGACACAGGACGTTCGGTGAACCTGTAGCCGAGAGTCAGGACCTTGTAGTGAAGGTAGTATTCCAGCTCGTATCCGTTGAGCCATTCCTGCGAGACGTTGATTTCTGGGTCTTGCAGCAATGCGGCCCTATACGCTCTGAATCCGTTGGTGACCTCGGTGCAGTGGACTCCCGTAAGTAGGGTCCAGGCGAAAGGGAACAAGCGCGTGAATATTCTTCGCAAGAATGGTGTTCGCTCGCCTCTTCCGCCTGGGAGGAATCTCGATCCCTGGACGTAGTCGAAGCCGTCTCGGATGATGGGGCTGGTTAGCCTCGGTATTTCCTGGGGGTCGTCCTTTCCATTTCCTGCCATGACTACGATAATATCGGCTCTCTCGGACAGTGCAGAGGTGTACCCTTGCTTGATCGCGTATCCAATGCCCTGCCTGACAGGGTTTTCGATGATTCGAATTGGAACCGTGGTCTGTTTCCTACTTGACTCTATCTCGGCCAATATGGCGGCATTAGGATTGTCGACAATTATATAGATCTGGTCGACAGAGTCGGGCGCAAACCTCTCGATCACGCGCCCAATCTTTCCGACTTCTCGATAGACCGGGATGATCGCAACGCGTCTCATCGACGAATTCTCTTACTGGGAAGTTTATGGCCGTTTATCTGCAAGGGGGGAGGTCTGTAGCCTACCACTTTCGCGGGGATTCCGATTGCGATAGCGTTGTCTGGAATGTTCTTTGTAACGACTGATCCTGATCCTATCAGCGCATTCTCTCCGATCCGCACTCCGGGATTGATTGTGCTTCCGGCCCCGATAGACGCGAACTGTTTGACCCTCGTGTTGAGCCTCGTCCACTGTCCCTGTGCTCGCGGATGTTTGTCGTTGGTGAACGTGACGTTTGGGGCAATAAACACGTTGTCTTCTATGACTACACCTGTTGGGATGAAGACGAAAGGCCGAATCTTGCAATTGTCGCCTACCTTGACGCCTTCCTCGATGTACACGTAAGAGTCTATCTTTGTGTTCTTGCCTATCTCGCAGCCGTAGAGGTTTACTTGGTCGTAGATTCGCGCGTTGAGTCCTATCTTTGCATTGTTGATGATGGAGTATTTTGTTGGCTTCATTTCCTGACCGGGATTTCAGGCATAAATGGTAATGAGACCTGTACTGTGCGGTCTTGGAACATAGACTCTCTTGAAGCTTCCAACAGGGAGACGACGCGGGCTCCAAGTATCCCGTCGGAATGATTCGCGTAGGGAGTAGAGTCTTGATTGTTCCGGATGCAGTCTGCGAAGTGAATGATCTCGCTAGCGAGCGTATTGCTTTGCACCACTGGGATCTCGCGTTTTCCCTGCGGTCCCTCGATGGAAAGTTTCTGCGTAACGCAGTCTAAGTGCGCCGTCCCTTCACTGCCTATGACGGTGACTTCCCGCCTCTTCTCCCTGTCGAGCCAGCTGACCTCGATGCGTGCCATTACCCCTCCCTTGTGCTCTGCCGTGATAAACGCTACTTCCTCATTCTGCTTCGTCCTGTATCCCCGCCCCTTGGCCGAGATCCTATCAGGCCATGAATCAAGAACATAGTTGCAGATGTCGAAAGGATGCGGAGCGAGGTCGGTTACGACTTCGCGTTGCAACTGTGGGCTCATGAACGCGGTCCATCTCAATCCCAGATAGTAAGGGTCGCCTATCCCGCCCTCTTCCAGCAAACGGCGGAGTTCGCGAACGCCGTTATTGAACCGGTGAATGTGTCCAACGCATAGAACGCGGTTGTTCTCCTTTGCGATCCTTACGAGTTCGTACGATTCCTCCGTCTTGAGTGTTAGCGGTTTTTCCACCAGCACATTCTTTCCTTGTCTAAGGAATCTTGAGGCTACTTCGAAGTGGGTACCGTTCGGTGTGCAGACATGGACCCCGGAAAGCGAAGGGTCAGACGTGAGTTCTTGATATCCCATCCTATAGCCAATGCCAGCACCGAATTCCTCCTGGCACTGAGCCAGCGACTGGGGAGAGCTGTCGACAATTGAATGAAGCTGGATCTGCCCGGTGGCTCGTCCTATCTCGAGTGTCTCCCGGATCACCTTTCTTCCCCAGTAGCCGGAGCCTATGACCGCTATTCGGAGAGGATTCATTCTTGAAAAAATCACACTCTGTTTAACAGTGCAACGATTGACTTCGTCGCGGCAAGACGACCTGCGGGGTAACTGGCAAGGTTCCGAGCCTCCCGCGCCAGATTGCCGGATTCTTACCCATATCTTCTACGCTGAATGTGCCGATCCCGATCTTTTGCTCTTAACTTAATCGGTGAGGAGGGATATTCGTCAATAAAAATATGTCTGAAGATATGCCTAGATACATAATGAATAGCGATATGTTCTTCAAGAAATCCGCGTTCGCGGCTGCTCTTCCTGCACTTCGCGAATTGAAGGTCTGAGAGCTCTGGTTCAATCATTGAATTCGTGATTTAACGGTTAGCTCGATCGATTCTCGACTGTCATGTACCGGCCTCCATCCTCTAGCTTTGAGTTTGCTGATGTCCAGGAGCATATTCTTCACATCTCCCAACCAGCCGCTTCCATCTCGCTGACCACCGGAAAGATTGAACCTTACTTCCTTCAGTCCCATCGTCTCAACTACCGTCGCGGCAATTTCCCTCACGCTGATCTGGTCGATAGAGCCGACGTTGAAAACCTCAATTGGCCTGCGGGCAGCTTTGACTGACGATAGTATAGCCTCGACAGCATCGTCGACGTAGAGATATGATTTGGTCTGGTTACCATCTCCTAGAATCTGAAGCTCTCTTGGGTCTCGAATTAATCTTCTAACAAAATCGTTCACTACCCCATGTGTACTCCTTGGACCCAATATGTTGGCGAACCTCAGGACTATACCCTGTCTGTTGAAGCTGTGGCAGTATGCGGAGATCATCGCCTCGCCAGCGAGCTTGGATGCACCGTAGAGTGAGATAGGCTCAAGGGGCGCATATTCCTCTGGGGTGGGAAGGGTCTTTGCCCTCCCGTAGATCGTGGATGTGGAGGCGAAGACGATCGTTGAAGCCTTGCTAGTTCTGAACGCTTCAAGCACGCAGTATGTAGCGTAGACGTTCTGTCGATAACATTGTTTAGGATTGTTTAGTTCCATCCTGACTTCGGGGTTCGCAGCTAGATGGAACAGAATGTCGCAGTCGCGAGCCGCTTTGCGAATCTGAGCGGGCCTAGTGCAGTCTCCTGATACGATATCAAATCTGCTCTTGCCAGTCTCATGCAAAAGCGGACTAATGTTCTTCCTTGAGCCTACGGTAAAGTTGTCGAATGCTCTTGCTTCCCAGCCCGCCGCTATCAAAGCCTCGCAAAGGCTTGATCCGATGAATCCAGCACCCCCCGTAACCAGCGCTTTCAAAAGGCTTTTCCTCTCTTCCCGAAATGAAATAACCCGCCCCTTAAATTGATGAAGAGCCGATAGAGCGGCTCACTCGGATTGGATAAAATCTGCTTCGAACCGGAATGGAGTGTTCAAGTGCCTCCCTTTCGTATGCTATAGGATGAACTGAATGTTCCCCGACCAACATCGTTTGAACCTAAAATACGGAATAAGCCGCAATAAAGGCGCATCCCAAGATATGTTTGGATACCCAAGGATCTATAGCTTGTCTAAGGTCAAGAATTGAATAAATAGCTGGCGGAGAAAACATCTAGCTAAGGATGCGATGTGGATCTCGTGGATAGTATAGTATTGGTGAGTCCACGATACCCCCCGTACATTGGGGGAGTAGAGACCCATGTCTCGCAGATGGCGAAGAGAGCCAGGAAATTCTTTGATCACGTGTCGGTGATAACCACGGACCCATCGTGGCATCTTGGGCACATTCAGAATACATGCCCTCCATGATCTTCCGGGCCCGGTTGCAGGTTTCATGGGCTCTCAGAGTTCTCTCATTTTCACCCCTCACTATGTCGGAAGGATCAATTCGAGACTTGGCAGAGTCCTATTCAAAGCGTATCGGCCTCTAGTCCACAAACTGATCAAGAAGGTTCCGAGGATTATTTGCACGTCTCGTTTTGAAGCGCGCTTGATGGCCGCGACTTTTCCGGACTCTTCGGCAAAGATCGAACTTATCCCAAACGGTGTTGACCGCGAGTTTCAGGAAAAGTACCCTTGGAGAGAACCTGCAGAGCCGAGGATTCTCTACGCGGGACGATTGGAGAGGTACAAGAACGTAGACAAGATCCTGAGGGCTGTCGCACAACTACAGCCAAAGTATGAAGACCTCAAGACAACAATCGTGGGCAGAGGCCCCTTCAAACCGGAACTGTTGAAGCTGGCTGCGAGCCTCAAGGTAAACGGTGGAGTAGAGTGGCTTGAAGGCTTGACGCGTGACGAGCTCTTCGAGCTCTACTCGTCGGCTACCGCCGTAATCGTTCCTTCTGAGTCTGAGAGTATGGGCGTGGCAGCAGCAGAGGCTATTGGCGTTGGCGCGCCAACAATCGTCGCAGACGCGTCGGGACTCGCCGAGTTCGTCGAGGAGGGCCTCGCTCAGCCTATCGAGCCGCCTGTGACTTATGTGAAGCTCGCTCAAAAGATTGAGGAGGTTCTAGAGGATCCCAAGCGGTTCTCGCCAACTGGAATGAAATCGCCTTTGATCAAGACATGGGACGAGGTCGCGGAACAAACCTATCGCTCGTGTGCATCATGACACCCATGCTAGGAGGAGTCTCCGAGTGAGCTTTCTCGAAAATCTGGGGATTGTGAAAACGGCTAGAAGAGAGGCTGAATCAGTTCTACTCCTCAAAGCCTTGATCCAGAAGCAGGCCCTTCGTCCAGTAGACAAGAATCGATTCATAAAATTGGCAGAGAAAAACAAGGTAATCTTGAGAGCAGCACCGCTTCTAGACGCGCCAGATGGGGTCGTCAAGAAAGCGAAGATGGAGGCCGATGAGGCGATGCGCCTCTACGATCTGATGAGCGACGAATTCGAAAGGATAGGAGTCCCTTTCGTCGTGATAAAATCATTTGACTCGCTTCCAGATATCGGTCACGACCTCGACTTTCTCTTACCTGACTCTTCAGGATTCCGGAAGGCTGAGAAATTGCTGCTCGGCAAGATGAAGGTTCGGCCTCAGCCGTTGACGCACTGCGACAGGCTCGTGGGCAAGTTTAGCTGCTTCCTTCCGGGCTTCGACCACGACTTCGAGCTCTACCCTACGATCAGCCAACTTGGCGAAGAACACGTGGAGCCCAGCAATATTCTCAAGGGTCGGAAAATCGAGAGTATCAAAGGCAAGAATGTCTGGGTGACCTCTGACAAAGATCGAGTTCTGATAAGAATAATTCACGCAATGTTCCGGCACAACTTTCTGAAACTATCGGACATCATAGACTTTGAGGTTTTGATGCGCAACTGCACTACGAGAGAGATTCTGGACGAAGCGCAGAAAGCGGACATTGGGGATGCGTTTCTCTTCTTCATCGAGTCTATCGACCGATTCCTTA
>WNGO01003260.1_pt1 | contig 10435 bp, 11 predicted proteins | sample 5400511 | NCBI WGS metagenome assembly WNGO01 (sample SAMN13153380, study PRJNA577476) | soil metagenome | isolation source: 20 cm soil or saprolite under Garry oak tree replicate 2 | place: USA:California | collected 2016-06-15
CGGCGATGACCGCGCGTTCGCGGCCGGGGCCGACATCGCGCAGATGGCCGACGCCGGTGCCGTCGAGGTGCTCAACGATGACAACTTCGCCCGCTGGGCCCGCTTCCGGGCGATCCACAAGCCGGTGATCGCCGCGGTCTCGGGCTACGCGCTCGGCGGTGGCTGCGAGCTGGCCCTGATGTGCGACATGGTCGTGGCCTCCGAGACGGCCCAGTTCGGTCAGCCCGAGGTGAAGATCGGGATCATTCCGGGGGCCGGTGGGACGCAACGCTGGGCGCGAAGCGCGGGAAAGGTCCGCGCCATGGAAGCGGTGCTCATCGGCGATCCGGTGCGTGCCGTCGATGCCGAGCGGATGGGGCTGGTCAATCGCGTCGTTCCCGCCGGCGCGCAGCTGGACGAGGCCAAGCGGCTGGCGCAGGTGATCGCCACCCGCCCACCGCTCGCCGTTCGCCTCGCGAAGGAGGCGGTCAACCACGCGATGGAAGTCGGCCTTGCGCCGGGTCTCGAGTTCGAGCGCAAGCTGTTCTACCTCTTGTTTGCCTCGGAAGACAAACGCGAGGGCATGCGCGCCTTCCTCGAGAAGCGCTCGGCTCGCTTCAGCGGGCGATGAGCGACGTCCTTCTCAGCTCCCGCGATGGCGCGGTTCTGACACTGACCCTCAACCGGCCGGAGGCGCTCAATGCGCTCAACCGCGAGACGACCCAGGCCCTGCGTGTGGAAGTGGAGACCGCCGGGCGGGACCCCCTGGTGGGCGCGATCGTCCTTACTGGAGCCGGGCGCGCATTCTGCGCCGGCGCCGACCTCAAAGAGGTGAAGGCGCGCGCGGAGGCCGGTGACACCGACCTCGGCAGCGACCTGCGAACGAATTACACCCCGATGATCCGCGCCATTCGCGCCTGCCCGAAGCCGGTGATCGCCGCGCTGAACGGCACCGCCGCCGGTGCCGGGCTGAGCCTGGCGCTCGCCTGCGACCTGCGGCTCGCGGCGGCGGGCGCGCAGTTGATCGTGGTGTTCGTCCGTGTCGGCCTCGTGCCCGACGCGGGCAGTCTGTTTTTCCTCACGCGGATGCTCGGCTTGAGCAAGGCCACCGAGCTGGCGATCACCGGTGACCCCGTGAGCGCCGACGAGGCGCTGCGGCTCGGGATCGTGGCTTCCGTCGTCCCGGCTGAGCAGCTGATGGCGGCGGCGATGGAGCGAGCCCGTCAGCTGGCGGCAGGACCCCGCCAGACGTACGCCTTGATCAAGCGAGGGATGGAACGGTCGCTCCATCTCGACCTGGAACAAACGTTGGAACTCGAATCACAGTTGCAGGCCCTGGCCGCCGAGACGCCCGATGCCCAGGAGGCGATCCGCGCGTTTCTCGAGAAGCGGAAACCGGTCTTTAAGCGCTAACGGCGGAAAAAAGAAAGAGCGGCGGTATTACCCGCCGCTCTCACTTAAATCAACTAATGCCATGGGCACCACCTCCCATTACTTAGGGAGCCATTGTATCAATTCCCGGCGCGAACCCGATCCTCGATCAGGTCCCGGGTGATGAGGACCTGCTTCGCGCCCTCGATCGTGCGCAGCTGCCGCAATAAGTCAGAGGTCGTCCGATGCGCGGGCAGGCCAACATCGATTTCCAGCCGGTCGTCCGTGTCATTGAGCTCGTGAATCCGGATCGACATTGGAAAAGCGCCGATCGCAGCCAGCGCGGCCCGTACTCGCTCGATCTCGGTCTCGCGCCGCGGGACAACGACGCTGACCAGGGCCTCGCTCGGTCGCTTAAAGAAGCGCTTTTCGATGGGCTTCAGCACCATGAGTACGGACAGAATCAACAGGGTCGTGAAAACGGCGACGATGTATTGCGAAGTCCCAGCCGCCATGCCGATCGCGGCGACCGCCCAGATGGTCGCGGCGGTCGTCAGCCCGCGGACCAGGTCCTTGCGAAGGAAGATCGTTCCCGCCCCCAGAAAACCGATGCCGGTCACGATCTGTGCCGCGACCCGGGAGGGATCCGTGTTCGGGAACCCGTAGGCGCCCACGATCGTGAACAGGCACGATCCGAGCGACACCATGGTCACCGTCCGGAGGCCGGCGGCCCGCTCCTGCCGCTCGCGCTCCAGGCCCACGACCGCTCCCAGGATCAGCGCCACCAGCAGGCGCAGCATGAGATCGAGCGGAGTTGGCACCGGCGCTATGGTACTGCCGCGCCCGCGTCGCTGCGAAGAAGAGTTTTAGGCGGCGGTAAAAAGCCCCGGCTCGAAGGTCTCGACCTCCGGCTCCATGGGAATCCCGCTACGCTCGCTGAAGAGCGCTTCCTCGACCGCGAAGAGGGCGTCCATCAGCTTGGTGATCCCAACCTTGACCTTGATATTGGCGACCTGGTCCGGCATCACGGCGATCGGGGTGACCAGGGTCAGGATCTCCTCCAGGCGCAGTTCGTAGGAGGTCGGGACCCGCTTCATCCCCTTGAGGTTCATCTCCTCCAGCTCCTGCAGCAGCCGGTCGATCAACTGGATCGGGCGTCGAACCTGATCCCGGCGGGCCTTGAGATCACGGTGTTCCCGTTCGGCGTCACGGATGTAGGCGTTGGTCTGGGCGAGCAATCCTGTCATCAACGAACCCCCATTTCACCGCGCTGAAAATGCACTACAGGATCGCAAACCGAATCAGGCCCAGGTTTATTCCCAGAAATGGGCCGGTAGACTTTCCCTGCCATGCCGCTGCTTCGAGTCGACCGGCTCAAACTCATGTACGGCGCCACCGAGGTGCTGAGCGACCTGACGTTCCAGGTCGAGCCGCGGCAGCGTCTGGGGATCGTCGGCGCCAACGGCAGCGGCAAATCGAGCCTGCTCAAAGCCATCTCCGGTGATGTCACCCCGGTGGCCGGGTCGCTGACGCTGGCTGCACGGACGCGGACGGCCTACCTGGCGCAGGAACTGGAAGCGGGACCACACGAGAGCGTATACGCCGACGCGCTACACAGCCGGCCCGACATTCTCAGCCTGCGCGGACGTCTCGAGGGGTTGGAGGCCGCCATGGCGCGGGCGAGCGGAGCCGAGCAGGTTGTCCTGGTCGAGGACTACGGCGATGTGCAGCACGAGTACGAACGGCTCGACGGCTACGCCTACGACAACCGTGTCGCCGAGGTCCTGCACGGCGTCGGGCTCACCGAAGCCGACCAGGCGCTGGCCCCTGGTGCGCTCAGCGGTGGGCAGCGACGCCGCCTGGCGCTCGCCAAGCTCCTGCTGCAGGACGCTGACTTGCTGCTGCTCGACGAACCGACGAATCATCTCGACCTCGAAGCCATTGAGTGGTTGGAAGATTTTCTGCGCCTCTCGCGGGCCGGCATGCTGATCGTCTCCCATGACCGCCGCTTCCTCGAGCACACCGCCGACGACATCCTGGAGCTCCAGGCCGGGGTCGGCGAATGGTACCCCGGGAACTACCGGCAGTACGTCCGCTTACGACGCGAACGCCGGGCCGTCAGGCAGAAGGAGTTCGAGGCGCAGCAGGACTACATCGCCCGAACCGAGGAGTTCATCCGCCGCTACAAAGCCGGGCAACGCGCACGCGAGGCGCGCGGCCGCCAGACCCGGCTGGACCGCCTGGCACGCGTCGCACCACCTGCCAATGATCAGCAGATCCGCATCCGGCTGAAGGCGTCGGTCACCAGCGACCTGATCTTTCAGAGTGACGGGCTGCGCCTCGGTTATGCGAAGCGCGAGCTACTGACCATGCCGGCATTCACCGTCAATGCCGGCGAGCGGGTCGCCATCGTGGGGGCGAACGGGTCCGGGAAGACGAGTCTGCTGAAGGCGTTACTCGGGGAGCTGCGGCCGCTCGCGGGGCGCGTCAAGACCGGGCCGCGCGTCGCCATGCGTTACTACGACCAGCACCTCGCCGATCTCGACCTCAGCAAGACGGTGCTGACCGAGCTGCAGGATGCCTTCGGCCTACCCGAGGAAACGCTGCGCACCTTTCTCGGCCGCTTGCTCTTCCACGGCGATGATGCCTTCAAGACGATTCGGTCGCTCAGCGGCGGTGAGAAGAGCCGCGTCGCGCTCGCGAAGTTGATGCTCGACGACGCGGGCCTGCTGCTACTCGATGAGCCCACCAACCACCTCGACATCCCGGCTCAGGAGATGCTCGAGGAGGCGCTGCAAGACTTCGAAGGCACGATCGTCTTCGTTTCCCATGACCGCTACTTCATCGATGCCATCGCGACGCGGCTCTGGTCGGTCGAAAACGGGGCCGTGACGATGCACCTGGGCAACTACAGCGACCTCGAGCGGCGCCGTCAGCGGTTGGCCCGCCCGGTCGTCGCGCCCGAGCCACGAAAATCCGCAAGTACGGGAGGCCCGTCGACCGGCGGCCCCGCGGCGAAATCCGGCTCTCCAACGGACGGCGTGGAGGATCGCATCGGCGAGCTCGAGGCCGAGGTCCGCCGTATCGAGGAGGAGCTGGCGGACCATGAGACGTATGACGACCCGACGCGGGTCGCAAAGCTCGCGCAGTCGCACGAGGACGCATCGCGCCGTTTGCGAGCGCTCTACCAGGAGTGGGAGCAGGCCGCCGGCGAGTAGACCGGCGCCGGGGCGGGTCGCCATTGAACCTCGGCCCGGTGGCGACCGACGACCCGCGTTATCTCGTGCCAGTCGTATCGCTCGCCTACGTCGTGACGATCGGGGCCGCTCTGCTCGCCATCGAACAGCTGACCGAGTACATGCCCGGGGCCTGGCTCGAGGTCCTGGGCGCCGCGGTGCTGCTCCTCTCGCTGATGACGATTGCCGTCCTGGTGCGCGCCGCGCTGCGCCGGCGTCGGGAAGGATTGGGGCGCCGGGCCCTGCTATGGGGCGGTAGCGCGATCGTGCCCGCGGCGCTTGCGGCGCTGGCGCTCTTCAGCCTGGTCGAGAGTGTTCAGAATGCGTCGCTGATCAGCGGAGCTGATGTCCACCTCACGCGCCCGGTGATCGAATCGCTTCCCCGGCCCCCCGGTACCAAGCTGATCGACCAGCGGCCAGGCCTCGCCGACACCGAAACCATCTACCAGGACTTCACCGCGCAGGACTTGAACAGCGTCGTCCCCTACTACGAGGCCCACCTCACAAAGGATGGGTGGGTCGAAGACAAGGCCTCGGCGGCAACCGACATCGTGCGCTTTGCGAAAGGCGCCTTCGTCCTCGCCCTCGAGATCAACCCGCCGTCTGCCGGCTACACGCTGACCGTCGACCATGTCAACCCGGACCTGCTGCAATCGCCGCCTTAGGCGCGGCGCACAAAAAGCATCCCCGCAACTCGTTTCTTCGGCCCGATGACGCCGCGGAGCCGCGCCCCTAGCATCGGAAGAGTCGGATTACCCCGTTCAACGGAGGGATTTTGTCTATGGCGATCGACCAGGGTGTGCGCGCAAAAAAGGAAACCAGGGCGGATGCCCAGTCCGTCATCGACCTCGCCCACAAGCAGGGGCTCAAGATCGTCGATCTCAAGTTCATCGACTTGATTGGGACCTGGCAGCACTTCTCCATCCCGGTCCAGGAGCTGACCAGGGGCCTCTTCAGCGAGGGCATCGGCTTCGACGGCTCGAGCATTCGCGGGTTCCAGCACATCCACGAAAGCGACATGCTGCTGATCCCGGACGCGTCGACGGCGATCGTCGACCCGGTGCTGCGTGTCCCGACCCTCAGCATCAACTGCGACGTCATCGACCCCATCACCCGCGAGCCCTACTCTCGGGATCCACGCTATGTCGGCAAGAAAGCCGAGGCATTCTTGCTGTCGACCGGCCTCGCCGACACCGGCTATTTCGGCCCCGAGTGTGAGTTCTACATCTTCAACAGCATGCGCTTCGATCAAAACCAGTTCTCGGGCATGTACGAGATCGACTCGGTGGAAGGCGTATGGAACTCCGGCAAGAACTCCGAGCCGAACCAGGCCTACCGCCCGCGCTACAAGGAAGGATATTTCCCGGTGCCACCGACCGACAAGCTGCAGGACCTTCGCTCGCAGATCGTCCTCAAGCTGATCGAGGCGGGCATCGACGTCGAGGTGCATCACCATGAGGTCGGTACCGCGGGCCAGACCGAGATCGACATGCGCTTCGACACGCTGGTGAACATGGCCGACAAGGTGATGATGTACAAGTACGTCGTCAAGAACGTCTGCGCCCAGAACGGCTTCGTCGCGACGTTCATGCCCAAGCCACTCTTCATGGACAACGGGTCCGGCATGCACACGCACCAGAGCCTGTGGAAGGACGGCGCGCCGCTCTTCTACGACAAGGCCGGGTACGCGGGCATCAGCGACATGTGCCGCTGGTACATCGGCGGGTTGCTGAAGCATGCGCCGTCGCTGCTCGCCTTCGCCGCGCCGACCACCAACTCGTATCGCCGGCTGGTGCCCGGATACGAGGCACCCATCAACCTGATCTATTCCAAGCGCAACCGGAGTGCCTGCGTGCGGATTCCGATGTACTTCGACAATCCCAAGGCGAAGCGCCTCGAGTTCCGGACACCGGATCCATCGTGCAATCCGTACCTCTCCTTTGCCGCCTGTCTGATGGCCGGTCTCGACGGCGTCATCAACAAGATCGAGCCGCCCAAGCCGATCGACGAAGACCTGTACGAGCTCGAGCCGGAGTTGAAGCGCCAGGTCAAGAGCACGCCGGGATCGCTGGTGGAAGTCCTCGACGCGCTGGAGATCGACAACGACTACCTGACCCGCGGCGGCGTCTTCACCACGGACCTGATCGAGACCTGGATCGATTACAAGCGTGTGCGCGAGGTCGACCAGGTGGCGCTCCGGCCGCACCCGTGGGAGTTCTATCTCTACCACGACATCTAGTTCGTCCTCGTCGATCCGTTGCGCGTTCGCCGTTGAGGCGGCTGTCACTCGCCCTGACAGCCGCCTTTAGCCACTCAGAAGAGGAGCACCGTCATGGAAGACAATTCCATACAGCGCGATAAGCCCTGGAGACCCGGCGACTACCTGCGGCTCGGCCCGTCGTGGGACGAGGCGCAACCGATCGAAGACTTCAAACCGTTAGGAGTGCCCGACGGCGAAGACTGAGGCGGCGGCAGGGCGCGCGATCCCCCAGACGATCGAACGCACGCTGGAGCGGCTCTCCGAGCGATCGATCCGTTTCCTGGATCTGCGCTTCGTCGACGTGCTCGGGACGGTGAAGAGCATCACGATTCCGGTGCACCGGCTCCCGCATGCCGTGCGCAACGGCGAATGGTTCGACGGCTCGTCGGTAGAAGGCTTCGCCCGGGTCTTCGAGAGCGACATGTTCCTTCGCCCGGATCTCGAGACCCTGACGATCGGCGAAGCGGAGGGTGCGCCAGGCGCCCAGGTGATCTGTGACCTCATGACCCCTGAGGGCGAGCGCTTCGCCGGCGACCCTCGCGGCGTTCTGGCGCGGGCCCTGGCGGAGGCAGCCGCGCTTGGCTTCGATTACTCGGTCGCGATGGAACTGGAGTTCTTCCTCCTGAACACCGACACGGCGACCGGCGGAGTGCGAGCCGGCCGCCACGACCGCGCAAGCTACTTCGACCACCCGGTTGATGTCGGCAGCGACGTTCGGCAGGAGATTGTGGGGGCGCTGGACCGCCTGGGGATCACCGTCGACGCCAGCCATCACGAGGTCGCGGCCGGACAGTACGAGCTGGACCTCGCGCTCAGCAATGCCCTGAAGAGCGCGGACCAGCTGGTGACGCTCAAGCACGCCGTCAAGGCGGTTGCCCAGCGCCGCGGCCTGCTGGCCACCTTCATGCCCAAGCCCATCTTCGGCGCGGCAGGATCGGGGATGCATACACACCAGGTCCTCACCGAGGCCGGCAAGGACAGCAATGCCTTTTACGACCGCGCCGATCAGTACCAGCTGTCGACCGTCGCCAAGCACTTCATCGCCGGCCAGCTGGCGCATGCGCGCGCGCTCTGCGCCCTGGTGGCACCGCTGGTGAACTCCTACAAGCGCTTCGTCCCCGGCTTCGAGGCACCCGTCGCGATCAGCTGGGCGCAGATGAACCGTTCGGCATTGATCCGCGTGCCACGGGCGGGCAGCGGCGATCGCGCCTCCGTCCGGATCGAGTTCCGCGCTCCGGATCCCTCCTGCAACCCCTACCTCGCCTTCGCCGCCATGCTGCACGCGGGGCTCTCCGGCATCCGCCAGAAGTTGCCCCTACCGCCACCAGTCGAAGAGAACCTCTACGCGTTCGATCCCGAGCGCCTCGCCCGCTACCAACTCGGCCACCTTCCCGCCTCGCTCGCCGACGCCCTCAAGGACCTCCGCCAGGACGAGGTGATGCGCGATGCGCTGGGTGTCCACCTTCTCGAACGTTTCATCGAGGCGAAGGAGATGGAATGGCAGAGCTATGAGAAGCAGGTCACCCCGTGGGAGCTCGACGCCTACCTCGAGGCGTACTAGCCGGCGTCACGGCCCCCTCTTTCTCGCGGTCGCCGTTGTCCTCATCGCTCTTGCCGGTTTCTACGTCATCGCGGCATTCATCGCTCCCAATCCGCTGGTCCGCGTCGTGCTCCGCAGCCTGCCGGTCCTGCCGATTGCGATCTGGACACTCTGGTACGACAAATCACGGCCCTTCGAACGGCAGCCTCCGACGATGCGCGTCGCCGGCCGATTACTTCTCCTGGTACTGGTCATGGCCTTTGCCGTGGCGATCCTCGGCATCGGCCTGAACTGGCTCTATGATCCGACCCGGGTGATCTAGTGCGCATTCGAACCGATGTGAGGATCGATCGTCCGCGCGACGATGTCTTCCATCGACTCGCCCAAGAGATCGACCGCACCATGCCGCTGATCTGCCCGCTCACGACCTCGATGAGGCTCGATTCCGACAAACCCCTCGCGCTTGGAGCAAGCGGGAAAATTACGGTTCGCAGTGCCTTTGTCTCCCGCACGGTCGACTTTGCCGTGACTCGATACGAGGTGCCCGAGCGACTTTCCCTCGAGATGCGTTATGGTGCACGGTCCACTCAATCCGACTATCTTTTTCGCGACGCCGGCGACGGTACGACGATCACGCTGGTCACCGACGCGCCCGCGATTGGGCCCCGGTGGCTTCAGAACTGGAACCAGAGAGCACTCGAGCGCCACGAACGCCAGGACGCCCAGCGGCTGAAGGCTTTCCTCGAAGGTCGGCAGGCGGACCCGGCGAAGGCGTACAGGCGATCAACCGTCCGACTCGTACTGGTCGCATGCGCACTTGGCGCGCTGTTGGGGGTGGTTTGGGCGACGTACCGGGCGATTACAATGGGCGCCTGATCAGCCAGCGTTAGATGAAGGAGGTCGGCAATGGCTCACCATCTCAAAGATCTGACGATCGAACTGGACGAGAAGGTCGGTAGCGTGGCGGCCGCGGCTGAGGCGCTGGGCAAGGCCGGCGTCAACATCGAGGGGATCTGCGGATTCGTCGTGGGCGGCAAGGGTATTGGCCATGTTCTCGTGGAGGATGCCGGGAAGGCCCGCCAAGCACTGCAGAGCGCGGGCGTACGAATTACCAGCGAGCAGGACGCCCTGGTGCTCGACATCGAAGACAAGCCGGGGGCGCTCGGGAAGCTAACCCGCAAGATCGCCGATGCCGGCGTCAACCTCAGCGCCGTCTACCTGGCGACAAAGACGCGGGTGGTGATCGGCGCACAGGATATCGAGAAGGCGCGCGCGGCCAGCGGCGAGGGCGCTGCCAGTCGTCGATAACCTCCAAAATAGTCAGGACGCCCAGGGCCAACCGTCCCCCTCACATCAGGGTTGGGCACGGCGGGTCCACCATCGCAGAACCCCGCTGACCGCCCAGCCGGCGAGCCAGTTCGCCGCGAGACCGGCTCGGTCCGGAAACCAGGAGATGTAGACCGAGCGCTGATCGCGTTCGACCGCCCGGGCGACCCGCCGCGCGACTTTCTCGGCCGACACCGGTGGCAGCACCTGGTGCGCCTGCCGGCCGCGGGTGCCAAGGCGGTTCTCGCCGAAGCTGGACTGCGTCGTCCCCGGGAAGACGTTCATCACTTTGATGCCACGATGGGACTCCTCCATCCGCAGCGCATCCCCGATCGCGGTCAGGGCGAACTTGCTCGCCGAGTAATAGCCGATGCGCGGAATGACGACGCGACCGGCCATTGAGGAGATGTTGATGACCATGCCGGAGCGTTGCGCTCGCATGATGGGTATCACCGCACGGATGGCGGCCGCGGCGGCGATGACGTTCAGTCCGAACAGCTTGTCGACGTCAGCACTGGAGGCCTCGGCGATGGGAGCCGTCAGGCCGATGCCGGCATTGTTGACCAGGATGTCGATGCCGCCGAGCTCACGGATCGCCGCATCCGCCATCTCCTTGACGGCGCCATCCTCGGTGACATCCGTCGGAATGACGATGGCCGAACCACCGTCCGCCGTGATCGCCGCGGACACCCCTTCCAGTGCCGTTCGATTTCGCGATGCCAG
>WNGO01010802.1_pt1 | contig 10434 bp, 10 predicted proteins | sample 5400511 | NCBI WGS metagenome assembly WNGO01 (sample SAMN13153380, study PRJNA577476) | soil metagenome | isolation source: 20 cm soil or saprolite under Garry oak tree replicate 2 | place: USA:California | collected 2016-06-15
TTGCGCGCGCGGCCGCCTTCGCCCGTGGAGAGTAGGCCGTGGCGTGGGACTTCGCCCGGCCCAACCCCAATGAGGATATGGAGCGGCTGTTCGAGCGCGCGCGACGCGCCCGGCTGCCCTATGACCGCAACATCCTGCTGAATACGGCGTTCTTCCTCAACTGGCAGTACGTCGAGTGGCACCCGCAGACCGCCCAAATTCGCGCGATTCCGCGGGCCAAGGACGACATGGGCCAAGAGCTGAACGTTCCACGCCCAGTTAGCAATAAGATTCAGCACTTTGTGCTGCAAGAGCACAGCATGGCGCTCAACACCCGGCCGACCGCCGACGTGCTCCCGGCAAACAACGATCCCCTGGCCATCTCCAACGCCAACGTGCTACTGGCCTACCTCAATTGGCTCAGCTCCGAACAGGTTGCCGACTTCGACGGCGTGCTGGCCCAGGCCACGCTGTGGGCGCTTGCATCCGGCGAGGGATGGATCAAGTGGACGTGGGACCCAACTAAGGAAACCGCCAAGGGCAGGGGTCGCGGCGACATCACCGCAGTGAGTCCACTGGATGTGTACCCCGATCCGTACGCCACTGACCTCGATCATGCCCGGTACATCTTCCATCGTCGGTTCATGGATGTGGAGCAGATTTATGACATCTACGGCCAGCGCGTCGATGCTCAGAGCGTGGCCGCCGACGATGCCAACCGCGCCGCGCTTATGGCCCAGATGGGCATGGCGGGCGTGCTGGAAGGTGCGCCGGTTACCGAGCTGTGGGCCAAGCCCAGCCGCCGGTTTCCGGACGGTTTGTTCCTGGCCTGGTCGGGCAAGACGATTCTCGTGAATCCCGGCGCGTTTCCGTATGACCACAAGCAACTTCCCTTCACGATCATCGGATCGATCCCGCGTCCCGGCCAGCTTCACTACACCTGCGCGGTCGAGACAATGCGGCCTGAGCAAATGGAGCTGAACAACTATCACGCCCAGACCATCCTACTTCAGCGGTTCCATTCAAACCCGAAATGGTGGATTCCAGACGAGCTACAGCTCCAGAAGATGCCAAACGATCGACCGAATCAGGTGCTCAAGGGTATTGGTTCCATGGGCCTCAAGCCCGAGCTGATTCAGCCGGGCATCAGCCCCAACATGGATGCGATGGGCCAGTGGCTGCGCAATGAGATGATGGACAGCGTCGGCATTCACGAGGTGTCCCAGGCGCAGGTGCCGGGCCGCGTCGAGGCCGCCGCCGCGATCGAGTTGCTCAAAGAGTCGGACAACGGCCGCCTGGCTGAGCTGACCCGCACGATCAAGAAGACCATCGCGGTCGGGTTCTATCAGCAAGCCCGATTGGTCAAGCAGTTTGGCACCGCTGAACAGGTTTTTGTCACGTACTCCACCGCTCTGGACCGATCAGATCGATCCGGGCATTCAGGTGCGCGTGACCATGCAGGGCGGCATTGGCCAGTCTCGCGTGGCGCGCGAAGACCGTTGGATGACCATGTGGACCCAGGGCATCATCACCGACCCGAACGTGATGGCCAATCTGATGGACGTGCCGATCAGTACAATCAGTCCCGACAAGAGCTTCGACATCCGTGGCCAGCGCAACGAGAACCTGATCATGGCGACCGGTCGGTTCGTGCGACCCAGCTCGTGGGAGGACCATGAAACGCATCTGCGCGAGTTGAACAACTACCGAAAGACCGCTGAATATCGGCGCAGCTCCACGATCGTCAAGCAGATGCTGGAAGCACACGCTCAGATGCACGAGCAGCTTTGGATTCAGCAGCTTGGTCAGCAGCTTCAGCGCCAGCAGCTCGCGGCCGCGGTTGCACAGGGCGCAGGCTTCCAGATGGGAGCGCCCGGCGCTCCACCCGGGGCCACGCCCACGCCCGGCGCTCCCGGTCCCGGCTCGCAAGGCCCTGGCGGCGCCGGTGGCGCGCAGGCGCCCGGCAATCCAGCGCTGAACCCGCCCCCGCCGGGAGCAGTCCCTGTGCCGAATGGGCTTGGCGCGTCGGCCCCGCAGGATCCGTTCGCCGTGCGTAACACCCCGCAGGCCCAGGCCCAGTTCCGCGGCCGGACCGCGGCCGGGTTGAGCGGCACGCAAACCAGCTCCCTCCACAAGTACTAGGCTCTGCTACGGTTCACATCATGGCCAATACCGCATCAGACAACCGCTCACTTCACGAGCTGGCCGTCGACATCGTTCAGGACATCGGGTTGCTTGCAACCGGCCTGGCACACGTCGGCGCCCCGCCGCAAATCACTGATCAACTGGCGGGACCGGCCAAGTTATTCGCTGGCGTCTCCAAGGCCCTGGCATCAGGGCCGGTTGGCGCCCAACCCGTGGGCGGGCAGCCGGGCGCAGGCCCGGGTGGCGCACCCGCTCCCGCGCCTGCGGCCAGTGCGTCTCCGCAGGCGCCTCAAGCGCCTCCCCAGAATACGATCAACGGGTCGAGTCCCCAGGGCGCCGCGTACGGTGACCTACATAACACAATCGCTCAGATGCATCACGACAGCGTGAATGCAGCCGTGAAGGCAGGACGATAATCCAACAGAAAGGAGTAAATCATGGCAGACGAGGAACAGGGCACTCCCGTGTCCCAAGACCCGGTCCAGCCCGCCGCACCTGCGGCTCCGGCTGCGCCGGTGGCGCCGGTGGCGCAAGTCGGACCAGGGCCATGGCAGGCCCAGCTTCAGCAGTCCTTTGACCCGCAGACGGCCGCTCAGGTAGATGCCTTTCTCCGGTCCCACGTGCAGCCATACGTAACAACTCAGGAGCAGCGGGCACGCGAGTTGCAAGAGCAGTACGAAAGTACTGCCCCGGCGCGCGAGATGCTGGAAGCCTTCCAGCGTGACCCGGTGGCCGCGAACGTTGCGGTCAACCGCGAGCTGTATGGCAACGAGTATGGTGATCAGCTTGCCGCCAGCCTAGGGCGCACTGACCTCCTGGTCGCGCAGCCCCAGACTCAGCCCGCCGTGCAGCAGCAGTCGGCAGCGGCGGACCCCAAGTACGAGGAGATGTACAACGATTGGGCTGAGCGGCGCGCGCAGGAGCAGTACACCGCCGCCAAGGCAGATTTTCTGACTGACCCACAGTATGCCGACATCGACTCGGAGCTATTCGATCCGTTCGTCGCCAGTGCCGAGACGTGGGAAGACGCCGTCAATTCCTATCGGGCCTGGGCCGCGCACTACGCCGAGCGCAACGCGCCCGAGTCCCCGGCCCCCGCGCTCGCCCCGCCGGTGATCGGCAGTGAGACAGGTGGCGCACCCGGCTCAACCCCGGCCCTTCCCCGAGAGACGCTTGATCAAGCGATCGACGCAATCTTCTCGGAGAACAAGCCGATCGCGCCGCCCGTGATAGGTCAATAGGCCCGGGAGCAAGGAATCGAACCCTGGCTTGTGGGGTTGGAGGCCACCGCGCTACCACTACGCCACTCCCGAGTAAAGCTGGCTCGCCAGGACTCGAACCTGGGACCTGGCGGGTAACAGCCGCCTGCTCTGCCATTTGAGCTACAAGCCATCGAGCCATCAAGTTTAGCATGCGTGAGGGCGACGTGCTACGGTCCTGATCAAGAGGAATCAGCGCAAGGCGCCAAGACCGAGCACCCGAACCGAGGAAACAGCCCCAGCGGCCAAGGCCCGGATCGTTCGTAGTCAGAACTTTCCAATATAGGAGGAAAACGGCAATGGCCGACACAGCAACCTTTGCGGGTGCCATGAAGACCCGGCTCCTCGGGCCGATTCGTGACATCCTGCCTCGCGGAATGGTGCTCCTGTTCGGAGACGCCGCCGCAAACCCCACGGACTTCAAGGGCATTCTGCCGTCCGCTGAGGGTATTTCGTTCGTCGGGAACGACTTCCGTATCCCGATGAAGGTCCGGCGCAACCAGGCAGTCGGGTTCCGCTCTGAGGGAGAAATTCTTCCGGCGCCGGGCGCCTCGCAGTACAGTTTCCTCACGGAGCCGCTGCGTTATGCATACGCTCTGTTCAACATCACGGGTCCGCTACTTCAGGCGAGTGAGGCAGGCGACGGCGCGTTCGTTCCAGCCTTCAAGCAGGAGATGTCGGACACCATCCTTGCCTCGAAGCTCGACTTCAACCGTGCTGCGTTCGGTGACGGTACGGGCGCCATGGCGGTTGTGACCAACACCGGCGTTGTTGCTCCATTCGGAACCGCTGCCAACACCGCTGCCTCAACGGTCATCTCGTTGGGAAGCACGATCAATTTCCGCGGACTCGGCGAGGTCATTGACTTCGTTGCGGCCACGGGCGTGGTCACCTCTCCCGGGCACGTTGTGACCGCCGTCGACCGGGCGACTTTGACCATTCAGATCACGCCGGGTCTTGCCAACACGATTACCGCTGGTACGCACTTTCCGGTGCGCAGCTCGTCCGATTCTACGATCGCGTTGCCGAACAACAGCCAGAACAAGGAAATCAACGGGCTCAGCAACATCGTCAACAGCACGGGCGTGTTGCACGGATTCAATCCGGCCACGTACGCCTTTTGGAAGTCTCGTCTGACGGCCGTCAACGGCCCGATTTCAGACGCCGTGATGCGTGATGCCAAGGACGGCGTCGGTTTTGAACAGGGGCTCGATGTAAGCAGCGGGCTCGACTTCGCGCTCATCACCACCCGCGGTGTGCGCCGTCGGTACTCGGACACCCTGACCGCCCTCAAGCGGTTCAATGACGCGAGCAGCGTCACCCTTCACGGCGGGTTCACGGCACTCATGTTTGATGAGAACCCGATCTTCGTGGACGACACCTGCCCGGTCGGTAACATGTGGGGACTGGCTTTGAACAAGATGTTCTGGGCGCAGGGCTCCGACTGGAACTGGATGGACCGAGACGGTGACGTGCTCAAGTGGGAGAACCGCCGCGATCGGTACATTGCGGTGCTCTACAAATACTGCAACCTTGGCACGACCTTCCGTGGGGCTCACTTCCGGCTCACCGGTTTGTCGGACGACGTGAGGTAAGTCATCATGGCGCTGACAATCACGTCGCTGAACGTCAATCCAGCGGGAGGGAGCACGGCTCCCTCCCAGCGCTCCAACGCCGCGTCGCTCAAGTTCTCGCTGACCAGCATCACGGTCGGTGTGGCGGGCGACTACTCGGCGGGTGGAATCGTGCTTACCCCGGTGCAGCTTGGGATGGATTCCCAAGTGCTTGGCGGGTGGGCTGCGGTGCTCACGCCGGGGGGCGCAGGCACCATTTCGCAGTGCGTGCTCGATTGCACGCTTTCGGCTACGCCAAAGCTCAAGGCCAACGCGCTAACAGCAGAAGCTGCTGGCGCGGGTGTCGCGGGCGCGGTCATTCTCGTCTACGCGTTGGGGATGTAGTCATGGACGGATGCGAGAACGGAACACTGCTACAGGTAGCCACCAATGAGGACGGGCAGGCTTCTGTCTATCTGCCGGTTGAACGCTGGCAGGATGTGAAGGCGGTTCGCACGGTCGGCCAGTATGCGGGCGCCGTCAATGTCATTCTATCCGGCGCGCAGGTGCGGGTGTTGAACGGTCCCACGGGGATTATGGTTGACGTGTGCGTCGACATGCTCTCTGCTGACGAAATCAAGGCTCGCGACAAGGCCGCGGCTGAGGCGGCTGCGGCCAGCTTGGCCGAGATTCACGACCCGCGTATTGCCGCTGCTCGCGCCGAGGTTCAGGCCCGTGCCGAGATGCAGGCGCACATCAACGAGCAGGTAGGTGAAGCTCAGCGCGAGGAGGAAGCCGCGCGAGTGGTGAAGGCTCAGGCCGATCTTACAGCAGCCGAGCTGGCCCTGGAAGATGCGCAGCGCGCACGCGATGCCGCGTTGGAGGCAGTCAAGAATGGCGGGTAACTTTATCCAGGGTGCTATCAAGCACCCTGGCGCCCTCCACAAGCAGTTGGGCGTGCCGCAGGGCAAGAAGATTCCCCCGGCAATGATCGCAGCAGCGGCCAAGAAAGGCGGCAAGCTGGGTAAGCGGGCGCGGTTTGCGCAGACGCTCAAGGGCATGCCGCACAATCACAAGAGTGCGGCCAAGCGGGTCACCAAATCCAAGATGGACCCGAGCGGCTACTAGGAGACGAACACATGTGGCATCTGGTTGATAATGGCGACGGCAGTGGCGTTCAGCATTGGGAAGGGAGCAATGATCCCGAGCACGGCGTGCTTCCGCAGAATCTCGATGTTGGCGTGAGCGACAGTTACATGCCCGCCTCGGCACGGTTGGAAGGTCAGAAGAACTCCCCGATGCCCTTTCTTCATGGCCCGGGTAATCCTGGCTCATCGGGACAGGCGCGCGGCACCAACTATGTGCCACTGCCGGGCGAGGACGAGAACCATACGGCAGGCAACTAATGCCTGAGCTGATCTACCCGCGTCCGGAGAACGTGCGTGGCAAGTTCGGTCAATGGGTCACGGCTGACATGTTTCACATTGCACGACGATTGCAGGAAATCGAGCATGGCAACCGACTGTTCATCCAGAGCTTGAAACCCCCGACGCGGTTGCCAGATGGTCAGGTGTGGAACTTCGTGATCGTGGAGGTCGATGAGAATGGCACCCAGTGGTGGGTCACGCCCGCGCGCGAGTTGGACTCGCGCGTGATTGAACATGCCCAGATGCTGCTCAACGTGCCATTCGCCAAGCGGTTCGAGGCAGCCGAAAAACTCATCGCCAAGCGCGAGCAGGAGTACATCGATCGACAGCTCGATGAGGCTCTGGAAAATTGGGGCTGGGACTTTCGCAAGCAGCTTGCGCACGACGGCTTCATCACCCACACCGGCCATAGTTACCCAACCCGCCGGGTACATCCGACCAAGGCAGAGCCAACATGGCGACTAACCAATCCCGTACTGCCGCGCAGCTAAGTGCGGCCGTCCTACAGCTTGGCTTTCCCGATCCGGACGGCGGCGTTACTCTTCTGGCGTTCCTCAACAATGAGTACAAGTCGGTCGCGGGCGAGCGCCGATGGGAATGGTTACAGAGCACCTTTACCTTTTCGGTAACCGCCGGAATGTTCAGTTATGCGGTGGGCGCATCGAGTCCGGGCGACGTGCGCAACTTCGACGCGCTGTGGATCACTGATGCGGCCGACCTACAGTACAAGATCCGCTGGGCTGAACCACTTACGCTGCTCGACTGGAATCAGAACGAAACGGCGCTAACGGTCGGTGCACCCCGCTACTGGACGGTGTGGGGTGGCAACATTCTGTTTTACCCGACGCCGGACAAAGCTTACACGGCTACCGTGGCATACACCAAGTCGGTCGGTGACGTCCCGCTGACGGGCAGCGATCGCCCGCTGTTCCCCGGCGACTATGACATGATTCTGGTGTGGGTCCGGCTTCTACCGGTGGTTGGAATCCCGACGCCAACATCTGGGAGCTACCCGACAACCAGGCATTCGTCCTGGACAACTGGTTGATCCGACCGGGCAAGCTTGTTGCGCGCGGCCCGCTGATCAACATTTCAAAGTTTGATGCTGCGGGCACGCAAATCCCAGTTGGATTTGCGTTCGGTGACGCGCTGTTTGGTAGTACATCACCATCCGGTGTGCTCAATATCTGGTACAAACTTGACAATGCCACCGGGTACATTGATCCGTGGAACGCGCCACTACTAAATGCTCCTGCGGCCAACCTGGCATCTTCGGGTATCGCCCAACATCAGGTCTCACTTGATAACGGCCTGCTTGGGTTCAATGCCTCACCGCTCACCCACGATGTGTCGGGCGGCCCACGATGGATCAACTTCAATGGTTTGATGTACGGTATCTCTTACGACTCAACCGGCGCGGTTGCCACCGATGTCAATGTTACGTATCACATGAAGCCACTCAACCTGCTGACAATGCCGGTGCTCCAGACACCGGACTCGGCCTCCTACATCACGCCGGTTGCCACAGCCGGATCCGACAACGCCGCCATCGGCACCACGGCCTGGACCAACCCCAACAACATTATTCTCAACGACCCGTTCAATCCGGCCACCGTTTCGCTTTCGGGCGTCAACACCAGCCACTATGTACAAGCTACGTTTGGTGTACACACCGTACCCGCAGGCGCGATAATCCAAGGTGTTCAGGTGTTCGTCACATACCGCAGCGATAACGGTCTAATCCAAGACAACTCAGTCAGGATTCTCAAGGGTGGATCGGTAGTAGGCACTAATCATGCCGACACGTTAGGCAACATGTGGCCGAACAGCATTACTGGCTTCATCACTAAGTCGTACGGTGGGCCCTTTGATTTGTGGGGCTTGGGTCTGACCCCGGCCGACGTAAACGCCGCCAACTTTGGGGCCGTTGTCGGCGTCAAAACACTGGGGACCGACATCGCATACATCATCAACATCAACATTCAGGTGTGGTACACCATCGACAACGCGCCGGTGCCCACCGTATTGGCCAACGCGCCTCATGGGGCCTTTGACCTCAAGGGCTATCTAAGTCGCGTGTGGCTGTTGGGCGGCATTGATACTCCGGGTGGTCTGGCATCACATGAGCCCACCACTCTATTCTATACCAACCCGATTGGCACCCCTGGTGCAGGTACGCCGCTGGGTTCAGCTACCGTTGACTGGAAGGATCCGGTCACAGCTCAGGGCAACAAACTGACCATGGACGCCAATGGTGCCGATTACGGCGTTGGTCTGGCCCAGTCGCCCAACGCGCTCATGATTTTTCGCCATGCCTCAGTGTGGCGCTTGACGGGCACCACCTCAACAAGTTTTGTCTTGCGCGCGATCAGCCATGAGGTAGGCTGCGTGGACGCCCGCTCAATTGTGGAAACGGACAAGGGCGTGTTCTTCCTGTCGGAGCGCGGCCTTATGTTCACTGATGGCACAATCATCAAGAACGTGTCCGGTTCGGTGTTCAACCAACTCACCACCGCCCTGCAACAAGCGCTAGGCATTTTGCAGCGCGGCGCGACTAAGTCGGGCTTCTATGCCACGTCCGGACTTACCTCGCAGGGTCACATACTTATTACGGTGGGCTCCATGTCTGCTGTTGATGCCTTCAGCCCCACGTTCTTTAGTACCAACTTCTCCGGGATGTATGACCCATCTTCAGGGGCTTGGAGTCGGCTAACTAGTTCGATATGGCCCACGGAGCGACTTCCCGTGCTCTTGGTGGGCCGTCCCAACCGTCAACAGCTTTACTCAGTCGGCGGCTCAAACACCACCTTACATCAGGTGGTTCAGTTCGAGAACTTTGCGTATGCCGATGCCAACAATTACGGAACTTCATTCTTACTACACAACAACGTGCAAAACAGTCTGGAGGATTTTGATAAGACCTCGTTGTTCAATTTCACGACGTACACAAATATCAGCATACCATTGGTGTGGATGACCAAGGCCATTCCGTTTGATGTCAGCCATAAGCAAGGGCTGCTCAAACGGTACTTCATGGACTTCACCTTCTCCACAAGCAAGCTGCCGATCAATGGCCTGCTTCTTCAGCCGGTCCCCGTGCTTTCGACGGCCCCCCAAATCGATGCGGTGCAGACCGTGCAGCGTCGGGGAAACAACATCGCAATGCCGGTTGTTGGTGGTGGTCCGGTAAGGTTTCCGGACCCGCTGGTGGCGCGTTTTTCCCGAGAGGTACAGGCTGAAGTTTCTGATCTGTACTTTACGCTTCAAAACAGCACCCACTATCTACCCAGCTCCATTGACATCAGCCCAGCCACGGGCATGGGGCCTGCGGTGCTGGAGGTCATGGGTATCGGCATCGAATTTGCCACCACACGTAACTATGAGGGCGCCAACAGCTAGGAGGTAGACTACAAACCATGGCCATCAATGCGATTCCCGGCGGTGCCCTCGGCGTCCATCCCAACTGGGGCGGCGGCCGCCCCATTACGCGTCCGCCTGCCCCGCCGCGGCCCCGCGGCATCGCTTCCGCGGGCAGTGCCCTCATCGCTCCACCCAAGCCCAGCGGCATCGGCACTGCGGGCACGGCTATCCTTCCGGCCCAGAAGAGCCCGACTGCCGGGCTCTCTCATCCTTCCCATCCTCCAAGCAAACCGACCAAGCCGACCACGCCAGCAACCCCTACGCCGACCACGCCTGCCGCGCCGGATCTGTCGGGCAACAAGTGGATGGGCTATCTTACGCCGGATCAGCTCGCCAACCTCACCACGGCGGGCAATACGTATACCTCGGGCGTCGGCAACTGGATAGCTGCCTCCGGACTCCAGCTCGATGCCAACGGTCATCCGATCGTGGATGCCAGCGGCAACCCCGTGTTGAATCAGGCGGGCACAGGCGAAATCGCCTACAATCAGGCCGTCTCTGAGGCCCAACACGCGCACGACGTGAGTCAGCAGCGCGCGATCGAGGAGATGGCCGCGCGCGGTCTGTCGGTGAGCGGCATCCGCGACAGCGACCTTACCGACATCAACCGCACGCTGGTCGACACCACGGCCGTTGCCACAGCCAACCTCG
>WNGO01003946.1_pt1 | contig 10433 bp, 9 predicted proteins | sample 5400511 | NCBI WGS metagenome assembly WNGO01 (sample SAMN13153380, study PRJNA577476) | soil metagenome | isolation source: 20 cm soil or saprolite under Garry oak tree replicate 2 | place: USA:California | collected 2016-06-15
GCCTGCGCGCTCCCGCAGCGAACAGGAAAAACGGAGCGAATCCACTGGTTCGCGACCAGCTGGAACTTGTTCCGAACATTACGCATGTCTTCGCGCCCGACCAGCATCTCTATTTGCAGTACGAAGTGTACGATGCGGCCAAAGGAAAAAATCCGGCACCCTTAGGGGCCAATGTCCAGAACCGCACGGCCAAGGATGCGCCGGCGGCCAAGCCAGCGAAGGATAGCATCCGCGTTTTCACCAGCATCGAGTTTTTGCAAGGCGCTACAAAGATTTACGAATCCAAGCCGGTGGTGGCGAACGAGGTGACCGCTCTGGACCGCAAGGCGGTCATTTTCCAGATGGATTTGCCGCTCGAGGCTTTGAAGCCGGGGCTATACCTGTGCCAAGTGAACGTGATTGACGACGTGGCGGGAAGCTTTTCCTTCCCTCGCTTGCCCCTGCTGATCCGCGAATCGGCACCGAGCAAGCCTGCGGACTACCGCGGGAACGTGCCGAAGCAGAGAGGTGACTCAAAATAAGAGACTTAGGATCAGTCGCCGGCGGCGGCACTTCGAGACACTTCGCGAGACATTTCGACCGATTCGGCCAAACCCCGGCGCATCGGCCCCAAGACGAAGGCCGGCACTTGGCGCTCGGGAGTCAACGACACGTTGGTTGCTTTTCGGGGGAATTCCGTGCGGCGGTCCAGCCGCAACCCCGCTTCTTTCAGAAACTCAGCTGAAAATCCCAGGTCTTCGGCGCGATCCACACCCCAAAACCAGAGCTTCTCTTCCTGACGCTGGAGGAAATCCAGAGCCTGTTCGAGTTTTTTCATGGCGCGATCGAAGGATGAGGCCAGATAGTAGATGCCCAGTGTCCAGGCGTGCCGGGGGTAGTGGACCTGGATGCGCACGCAGTATTTCCCCGATTGGTTGCGGTCGATGCTGCAGCGATAGTCGTTGCGCTGCAGCGATAGTCGTTGCGGGCGGAAGAAGTGCGGGCGGTCATGTTGGTATCACCAATCCGTGGAGTGCTGGCGCTGGGTGGCCATGATTGCTCTGCTCCGAATTCTCCGGTGTTAGCCCCGGAACCCCAGCTCCGCCAGACCACAGCGTTGCGGGTCGAATCCGGTTTCAAGGAGGACCGCTATAGGATATCGGGACGCGCGCGGAAACACAAGTGCACCGTTCCAATTGGATAACTAGTTTATTTTGTGTAGCTTAGACTAACCAAGAGTGCCGAAGCTCTTCAGCTTTTCGGGCATGAGCTTCAGTTTGCCTTCGTGTTTTAAGCGCGTGTCCAAGGACGAGCGAAAGGCCTCAAAGGCAAGGCTCCGCTTGGACTGCAGGAGCTCTTCGGTCAACTGCTTCTTTTGTTTGTCGAAATCGGCCGGGTTGGATTCTGTTTTTTCGGCCACGCGATAGACCAGCCAGCTCTGTCCCAGGCTCAAAGGGGCGGGCACGTCGCCCGTCTTCAGATGGAAGGCTACGGCGACCTGCTTGCCGCTCGCCGCGCCCGGGATGGACCCATCGTGCGCAATGGGATCGCTCGTTTTCGGCTCCAGGCCGAGAGCTCGGGCTGCGGCATCGAATTTCTCGCCGGCCTTGACGCGCCTGGCTAGTTCCTCCGCTTTACTCTTGGCCATCTCGGCGGACTTTTCTCTCTTGAGATCGGCAATGACACGGTCGCGGGTTTCTTCGAGCGAACCCTGGTGTGCCGGCTGGATGGACTTCACGGACAGAACCACGTAGCCGCGATCGGTACGAACCGGCGGGTTCAGCTCACCGATCCGCAAAAGGAAGATCGCATTCTTGGCGTCCTGCGAATTTGCGAGCTCCAACAGGGGGTCTGTCGCGCTGATGAGCCGCGTTTCGCCCACCACCAGGTGATGTTGTTTGGCCAGATCGTCCAGGGAGATCTTGTTGGACTGGCGGATGGCAGCGGACAACTGGTCCGACGTGTCGCTAGCCAGCTTATCGGCTTGCGAGAGCAAGAGCGGCATGCGCAGCGATTCCTTCACTTCATCGAACGGCTTGGTGTGAGCGGTCTCTTTTTCCAGTACCTTGATTATGTAGATGCCAATCTGCGTGCGGACCAAGTCAGAGATAGAACCCACGGGCAGGCTGAAGGCCGCCTTTTCGTATTCGGGCAAGGCCTGTCCCTGCACGATCCAGCCAATGTCGCCCCCCTTGTCCTTGGCGGCGTCCTCCGAGTGTTTTTTGGCCAGCTCCTCGAACTTTCCGCCCTTCTTGGCCTGTTTTAAAACGTCCTCGGCCTTCTTCCTGATCTCCTCGACTTCGGCGTCCGTCTTTCCGCCGGTCATAAAGAGAATGTGCTCCAGGTGCACGCGGTTCGGCACCTGATACTGCTGAATGTTGGCCTGATATTGCAGCTTGAGCACGTCATCGGAAACCTGGATGTTCTGGCGGAGCTGATTTACATCCACAAGCGCGTAGCGCGCCACACGCCGTTCGGGGACCTGATATTTCGACTTGTTCTTTTCGTAGGCCGCGCGAATCTCCGCCTCATCCGGCGAAATCTTGCTCTCCAGGTCTTCCGGCTTGATCAGCGCATAGTCCAGCTTGACTTTTTCATTCTTGTAGCGGAACCCCTCTTGAAGTTCCGCGGGCCCCACGCTGACCCCGTCGGTCACCAGCTTGCGGAATTTTTCCTCAAGCAGGCCCTGACGGATCAGCTCTTCGAACACCGGCACGGTCAGCTGGAAGCGCGCCTGGACTTCGGCCGAATAGCGGTCCATGCCGACAAACGTACCACCGTTGAATGCCGTCGGAACGTATTGGCGAATGCGGTCTGCCCGCTCCTGGTCGGACACGGTAATTCCGAGACGCTTGGCTTCATATTCAATCTCTTTTTCAAATACGAGTTGCTTCAGGATCTGCTGGGCGTAAAGGGCCTCGAGCGGCTTCATGTTCTGATTCCGCTGCTCGATCTGGTTGAGCTGCTGGCGCACATCCTGCACGCTAACCGACTCGTCCCCGATCTTGGCCACGGTTTCGGTGGAGATCTCGCCGCTGACCGGCGACTGCGGCACGAGGTAAAGCAGCATGCTGCCTCCGAGGACCAGGACGACGACCCCCAGAAGGATGCGATACCCAAGCTTGCTCTTATCTTTTGCTCCAGCCATCCGATGAATCTCCCGCGTCCGAAGACAAACTTAATATTATAGGAGATATAGGCACGCGCCTCAAATACAATCGTATTTCCCGTCCCGACCAGGTAGATTCCAGTTTTTCAGCCTTCCCCGCCCCGGTCGGGGAAGCCACCGGCAAGAAATAGTAGACTGGAAGAAGCGAGCCACTGCAGACGGAGGCCGCGCATCGAATCCGCATGCCATATTCGCGCCAACCAAGAACTTCGTGTGTTTCTTGTTCTGAGCGGCGCGCTCTGGTCCCTTCTTTGGGGGCTGAGCGGATCGTTTGCGCAGGAAGCTCCCACTGGGGAATCCCCCGAGCTTTTATCGCGATGCGCTGCCGATCCTCGAGCAGCATTGCCAAAGTTGCCGTCACGCCGGGGCATCGCCCCGATGCCCTTCGAAACGTACGGAGAGACTCGGCCATTCGCCAACGCCATCCGCCGCGCGACAGAGCAGAATCCATGCCCCCGTGGTTCGCTGATCCAAATGTAGGAAAGTTTTCGAATGACCCATCGCTGCGGTCGACGGAGATCGAGACGCTCGCGGCGTGGGCTGAAGCGCAGTCGCCACCTGGGAAAGGAAGGATGCGCTGCCGGCCCGGGGTGGAAAGCTGGGGTAACCGTAAGGCGGATTTGCTCTTGAAGATGCCACAGTCGGTGCCCCTTCCTGCGAGCGGCGACATCTGGTACACCTATGCCCTTACGGGGAAAGTTATTCGAATACAATCTGATCCGCAAGAGGATGGGCACCGAGGGCAAGCCGGATTATGAAATCGAGCCGCTGCTGCGCGTCAACTATCACTTCCGCTGGCAAATGAGCTACCGGATCTCGGAGCCGCGGTTCCTAAGAGCGGGAGCGGAGCTTCAAGCGGTGGCGTGGTACGACAATTCGAAGGCCAATCCCCATAATCCGGATTGGCAGGCAGAGGTGCGCTGGGGGGAACAGATCTACGACGAAATGAAGGTGGGTTTTCTCGACGTCGCGGTTCCCGCCGGCGTGGACAAGCAGCACTTTTTCGCCCGGGCGAAAGAACAACAACAAGTTCAGTGACAGACCTGTCCTAAGGGACAGGCCAAGCGCGGTTGAGCCGGTGCGGCTGTGCTATTTGCAATTTGACTACGCGCGACACCGCAATTCAGTCAGGGGGAGACCGCTGTGCTACATTGGAAAGTTAGAGCTTTCCGAGCACAACTAACCGTGACGACACAAGCGCCCATCGATCCGAAATTCGCCCCGGCCCACCAAAAGGCGCCGCGCGTGGAAGTGTATTGGAAAGCAGTTACCTACAAGACGGTGATCGGTTACGTGCTATTGGCCCTGGCGATTGTTTCCGCAGGGCTTTACCTGGCCAAACCGGATTTGTATCAGGTGCTCATCAAGAAGCTCATGGAGAAAGCCAGCGATCCCGAAAATGGATCCGTGGCCGCCGATCAGAGACACGCCAAGTTCGTCAATCTCGACGGCAAAGTCCAAGTGAAAAAAGTAAGTTCGGTGCAATGGGTGGAAGCAGACTACCGTACCGTGCTGGATAAAGGCGACCTAGTGCAAACGGGCTCGGAGGCCAACGCGCGTATTACATTTGCGGACGGCACGATTTACACGGTAAAGCCTGATACCCTGGTGACCGTCGAGGAAAATACCACGGAGAGCAACAAACCAACCAGCGTCGCCGTGCGTATTAGCACAGGCCAGGTCGATCTGGTAACACCGAACTTCAGCTCACCGGATTCTAAGGCTGCCGTCAGCACCGAGGATGCCAACGCGCAATTGCGATCGAACAGCCGCATGGCGGTGAAAAATGACCGGGAGAAGAAGGAAAGCGAGATCGTGGTTTCGGCCGGCAGTGCGCAGGTACAGCGTGGCGCAGAAAAGATAGACCTCGCGCCGCGAGAAAAAATCACCATTCCCAATGGCGGGCCAATTCAAAAATCAAACGTGCTGGGACCTCCCGAACTCGTCGCACCGCTGAACCTCGCGCCGATCGTCGTGGAAAACCCCAAGACCTCGCCGGTTCGATTCGAATGGAACCCCGTTCAGGATGCCGTATCCTATACGCTGCGGATCAGCACCACCGCGATGTTTACAAAAACCGTGAAGGAAGCGCCGGTACGGGGAACCGCCGTGGAAATCACCGGGCTCGATCCCGGTGACTACTTCTGGAATGTCACGGCCACGGATGGAAAGAAACAGACCAGCGAAGTCAGCGAGAATTTTAAGTTTACGCTGGTGGCGCAAGGCAAGGCGCTGGCCATGCTGCTCGAGATTGACGCCACCCAGTTGCATGGCCACGTGGTGGAGATCGTGGGACATACGGAACCAGGAGCGGCACTGATCGTGAACGGTCAATCCGTGCCGAACGTAGCCCCGGATGGGGCTTTCCGGCACTTCACCGAGCCACTCGATCCTGGCCAACACACCATTTCGGTTATCGGATCGAATCGCCGGGGAGGAACGGCGATGAAGCAGGTGCCTATCGTGGTTCCGAAGTAAGAGACCCGAAGAAGACCCCAGCGCCTTTGCGCTGGTCGTGGTGTCCGGAGACAATGGTTCGCGGGGCTGGCCAACGTGGGGTCAGCGTTATTGCCGGCCGGACAGCGGAGCGTTTTTCTCCGCAGGGAGATGTAGGGATGAATAAGAACGGTTACAACTTGAGGTCGGTGTTCAGTCTGTTTTCTTCTGACCTCGCCATCGATCTGGGCACTGCCAACACGCTGGTGTTCGCGCACGGCAAAGGCATTGTCGTGAATGAGCCTTCGATTGTGGCTATCAACAAGTCCACCGGAGAAGTGGTGGCCGTGGGCCGCGAAGCGAAAGAAATGCTGGGGCGCACACCGGGCAATGTCGTGGCCATTAAACCGATGAAAGACGGCGTCATCGCCGATTTCAAGGTCACCGAGAAGATGCTGACCTATTTCATCCAGAAGGCCCACAACCGGCGCGTGCTAGTGCATCCGCGAATCGTCATCGGCGTGCCGAGCGAAATCACTCCGGTGGAAAAGCGCGCCGTGCAGGACTCCGCGTATCGCGCGCGCGCCAGCGAAGTTTTTCTTGTGGAGCAAGCCATGGCCGCTGCGATTGGCGCCGGACTACCAATTGAAGAGCCCTCCGGCAACATGGTGGTGGACATTGGCGGCGGCACTACGGACATCGCGGTCATTTCCATGAGCGGCATCGTCTATTCGCGGTCCGTGCGCGTGGCGGGCAACGAGATGGACGAAGCGGTCATGCAGTATCTGAAGCGCAAGTACAACCTGCTCGTCGGTGAACGCACGGCGGAGCAGATTAAGATGGAGATTGGCTCCGCGTACCCGCTGGAAAAACCGCTTACCATGGAAGTGAAAGGCCGCAACCTTATTGAAGGCGTGCCGCGGACGGTAACCATCGACGACAGCGAAATTCGCGAGGCCCTGAGCGAATGTGTGGCGACAATTTTGAACGCCGTGCGTGTGGCCCTCGAGCGCACACCTCCGGAGCTTTCCGCCGACATCAGCGACCGCGGTATCGTCTTGACGGGCGGCGGCGCGCTGCTGAAGAATCTCGACAAGCGGATTCGCGAGGAGACCGGCTTGCCGGTATCGATTGCCGATGATCCGCTGGCTTCGGTGGTGCTCGGCACGGGAAAGATGCTGAGCGACTTCAAATTGCTGCGTCAGGTTTGCATCGACTAGGAAACAGTATTCAGTTTTTGAACTTTGGGCGGGGGTTGCGGTTCCGAAAGGGACGCGAATGGCGGAACGATTCGCGGCCGTTAGTTCGAATCGAACACTGACGCCTGATCACGGACACCACCAGCCACCAGTCGCTGGTTACCGGCGCTCCAGCAAGTACTAAAGAGAAGACTGCCCTATGGTTGCCATTCCCTCTCGCCACAAATCGCTGGTCCTGCTCCTAGGAGTCATCGTGCTGCAGGTGCTTATGCTAGCCGTGCAGATCAAGCGCGACTCGGAGGGACGACTCATTCGCGTCTGGACCGTCGGCGCCGTTTCTCCCTTTGAGCGGGCCGGCTCCTACGGTTTCGGCTGGATTCGCGACATCTGGCGGCACTATTTTGCGCTGCAAAACACCACCAAGGAAAGCGAGCAGATTCGCCGTGAGAACGATGCACTGAAACTGCAAGTCGCGCAGCTTCAGGGCAAAGCCGCGGAAGCCGACCGCCTGGCGGCATTGTTGAATTTCCGGCAGTCACAAGCGAACGTCCCCATGATCGGCGCGCGGGTGATCGGCACAGGCGCGGGAACCGCGAGCCTGACGATTCAACTGGATCGCGGCGAGCGCGACGGCATCCGCAAAAACATGGGAGTCATCACTCCGGATGGCGTGGTTGGCAAAGTCGTGGAAGCCTATCCGAATGCATCGCAGGTGCTTTTGCTGACCGACAAGGAAAGCGGCGTCGGCGCGATGTTGGCAGATTCCCGCGTGCAGGGTCCTGTGGGCGGGCAGGGTGAGCCACTGCTGGTCATGAAATATGTGCCCAACGACGACACCGTCAATCTGGGAGACCGGGTCATTACCAGTGGCATGGACCGCATCTTCCCGCGCGATCTTCCGGTGGGTACCGTCGCAGAAATCAAGCCCGGCAATCAGTTCAAGCAGATTCGCGTCAAACCGGCTGCAAATCTCGAGCGTCTGGAGGAAGTGCTGGTGCTTCTTTCGCTTCGTCCTCTGGAGATGAAAAATGAAGAAAATACTGGGGCACCGCCGCCGCCCGCGCCCGGCGCGCCGAATCCGCCACGGGCGGCAAAGCGATGAACGAGGCGTTTGATATCCGCGGCCAATCGCATATCGAAGTTCACAAGTTTCGCACCGGTGCAATCATCATCGCCACTTTGCTCGCGCTGGTGATCCAGGCATCGTTCCCGATTCATTTTGCAAAGACCGCTGTCCTCGATTTGCCTTTGTTGGTGACAATTTATTTCGGCCTCAGCCGGCGCAACCCTTCCACCGGACTTCTCCTGGGCATGGTTATCGGTCTTCTGCAGGACAGCCTCAACGGCCCCACGGTTCCGCTGGGACTTTACGGTATCGCGAAAACCATCATTGGGTATCTCGCTTCCTCCATCGGCGCACGCTTGGACACCGAGCATCCCGCCGCGCGGTTCGCGCTCACCGCTGCTTTCTTCGCGGCGCATCAAGGCCTGATCGTTCTCACGCGGCGCATGCTCCTGTCGCAACCGGAGCCGTGGTTTAACATGCACCTGGTGGGGGCCGCCCTCGCTAACGCGCTCGTCGCCGTCTTCCTTTTCCTGCTCCTCGACCGCCTGCGCAAAAATTAATGGGCGGGCAAATGCCTCAAGATGAATTCGTCAGCAGGAATTGCTTGAAGTCGTCATAGGTGCTCGATATTGGCAGAGATAACTTCTCGCGCTTCAGGTAGGCCGCCAGGCGATCGGGCAACGGCGGTGCGGGGCCGATGGCTTTCATCACGACGTCGGCGAATTTCGCAGGATGCGCTGTGGCCAGCACCAAACCCTGCGCGGGATCGGGATGTTCGCGCTTGTAGGCTTCCCAACCAAGAACGCCGACGGCGGTGTGCGGATCGGCGATATAGCCGAACCTATCGTGGAGCATCTTCATAGCGGAGAGCGTTTCTTCGTCCGTCGCACCGTGGCCCCAGATTTCCTTTTGCAGGTATTCCAGGCGGTTGCGGCACAAATCCAGCAAGCGCGGAAAATTATTGGGACTGCCGACATCCATGGCGTTCGAATAAGTCGCCTGCGCAGCGCGGGGATGAAATTCTCCGCTGCGCAAATATTGCGGCACGACATCGTTGGCATTTGTCGAAGCCACATACCTCGCGACCGGCAACCCGATGCGCTTGGCGAAGATCCCCGCCGTGAGATTGCCGAAGTTTCCGCTGGGTACGGAAACGATCAGCGGCACCGAGGCCACCGGCAACTGCCGGTAAGCCGCCACGTGATAGAACATCTGCGGCAGGAGCCGTCCGATATTGATGGAATTCGCCGAAGTCAGCCACACGCGCTTGTTCAGCTCCGCGTCGGAAAAGGCTTGCTTCACCAGCCGCTGGCAATCGTCGAACGTGCCCGCCACTTCCAGTGCAGTGATATTTTCGCCGAGCGTAGTGAACTGTTTTTCCTGCGCTTCGCTGATGCGCTTCGAAGGATAGAGAATCACTACGCGAATGCCCGGCACGCCCAGGAAACCATGCGCCACGGCGCTACCGGTGTCTCCCGATGTTGCCACCAGCACGGTAAGCAGCCGCGTTTCGCCGCGCACAAAATAACCCATCAGCCGGGCCATGAAGCGCGCGCCGAAATCCTTGAACGCCAGCGTCGGCCCGTGAAACAGCTCCAGAATGTGCAGTCCCGGCGAGAGCGAAACGAGCTTCACGGGAAAGTTGATCGCCTCGCTCACGACTTGCCAGAGCACTTCCTCCCGAACATCCGGAGTGGCAAATGGCCGCACCACGCGGAAACAGACTTCCGTGAACGGCAGCCTACGAAACTCCTCCAGTTCCTCCGGCGAATGCCGCGCAATTTCCACCGGCATGTACAGCCCGCCGTCGGGTGCAAGCCCGCGCAGCATCGCGCCGCGAAGCGAGGTGAGCGGAGCCTTGCCAAAGGTGCTCCGATATCTCAATGAATTTCGCTCATCGCGGGCTTCCCGTTTTGCCCCGGATCATTTTCAGGAACGACAGGGCGTCCAGCGATCCATCCCGCAAGGCGGCCACTTCGAGCGTGCAATGCGCCAGCGCTTCATAGCTTTGACGCCGCGCGGCAAGCAGCGCCGGGTAACATCGTGCCACCGTCTCAAGTGGCTTTTCGCCCGCCTTTGGTTGAAACGCGCCCCGCCATAACACCGGCTTTGGATCGTTCAAATACCTCTCGGTCAGCAGCTGCTGCTCTTCGGCGGAAGCCGCCAGATACACGATCGTCACTTGGCGGCGCAAGCGCATCAGCAAATTGTTCCCGGTGTAAATGACGCTTCCGGTGGTATCGAGCACCAAGGATTTCTCAGGTTGCTTCTCCAATTCCGTCAGGATTTCATCCAGCGTATGAATCTCCTCGGCCAAGTACTCTGACTCGTGCCGGGTGTAGCTGGTGGAATCCGGCCAGCCCATCCACGCGGCCACGCCGCTCGTGCCTCGGTAGCCTCCGGCAACAAGACGGGGCGCAAGCTTTTGCTCGATCGAGTCATCACAAGAAACGGTGGGATACTGGATTGCCGCTAACTTCTTTGCCCAGAATGTCTTCCCGGCACCGGACATGCCGACGAGCGCCAGCCGCAGGGGTCTTTCCTGTTTCGTTTCCATGGTCATGACTGAATGGCCTACCATAGC
>WNGO01003264.1_pt1 | contig 10432 bp, 9 predicted proteins | sample 5400511 | NCBI WGS metagenome assembly WNGO01 (sample SAMN13153380, study PRJNA577476) | soil metagenome | isolation source: 20 cm soil or saprolite under Garry oak tree replicate 2 | place: USA:California | collected 2016-06-15
GCTACCGCCTTCCTTCTTCGTAACCACCACACCACGTCAATCTCTGCAACGATGAAGTTGATGCCCCAATGGCAGTGTGAAAGAGTGCGTGTCATACCGCGGACACGCAGACGCCCCGGCACGACAGAGTTGCAGAGTAACGACGTGGTTGAATTAGGAGCGGTCGACGAAGGTTTGTTGCAGTTTTTTTTTTTGTGTTTCACCTCTGATGCCTGCCGCCGCGTTCCTGCGACGATGTGGTTGAGTACGGCACTAACGTTTCGTTTATAGAACATCCGTTTCACTCGACGCCTACCGCCACGTCAATCTCTGCAATGATGAAGTTGATGCCCCAATGGCAGTGTGAAAGAGTGCGTGTCATACCGCGGACACGCAGACGCCCCGGCACGACAGAATTGCAGAGTAACGACGTGGTACCGACGTTGTACCGACGTTTCCTTTTTAGAAAATACGCAGGACCGACATCGCCCGCCTTTACACCCAAGCACGCATTTGACTTTGCATCGATGCGTGTATGTCGTTGACTTGACTTTGCGTCGGTCTTTGATGGGATACGGGGTTGACTTTGCATCGCCTTGTCCGTAACCGGCCCGGGCCTCTCCCGACGTCTTGGCACCGCCCTCTTGGCATGATGCGCACTGACGTCACGCGTCTACGCTACCATCCCGTTCTCCCATTCTTTCCTCGTTGCTCTCATCATGGTCGACAAACGCAAGACTGCTCCAACCCCGGCTCCTTCTGCCTTGAAGCGGTCTAGAGCCGATAAAGAGAATGAACGTCCACGCAAGCGCGTCTCATTCTCTAACGTGTAAGCATTATATATGCACTTTTTTCCTGCATAACAACTTACGCCTCACACTCCAGAGAGTCGCAATCACCGATTATCGTCCTCGCATACCCCAACACTATTACCACGCCCTTACTTCAAGCGGCCGGCTTCATAGTCAATACCATATGCAGAATACTTATTTGTTCGGCATGTCAAGAAGTTGTCGATCCCGACAATTTCCGAACCCACGTAGTCCAAAACCATAAAAGTCTTGCCGCACCTGCCGACCTTCAGCGCAAATTCGATAAAGACGTTATTCCCCACGTCCAGCCGTTTGCGACTTTTCCTGTCCACTCCCCTGTTTCGCCCATCGAACAGATTTATGGCCTCGAGGCACCCAAGCTCGACTACATGATCTGTAAGGAGTGCAACCACGGTTATATGAGCTCAAAAACGTTCAACCAGCATCCTTGCGTTCAAACTGGCTATATTCCCCATCATTTCGTCTCTGCCGTCCAAAGGTTTTCAAAGCATCCCCGTCACTCCTGGTTCCCGGTTACGCTCTTGGAATCAAACCCGCAGCCGCCCCTCACGCGATGGGAAGCGTTTCAGGAACAGATGAAAGCTTTGCCGCCATGTTCGGCCGACGCGTCGAATACCGACAACTATCGCGTTCTCCGCCAGATCCTGCACAAGGAGCGGTGGATTGAGCACGTTCGCGGCAAGGACTTGGCAAAGTTGAAAGAGCTGGTCTCTTTCTCCGTGAAGAACCAACCTCTTGGCAGTCTTGTTCGACATATCCACGCATACCTTGCGCATGTTCAGGCTCGACTTACCGACAAGTACATCCGACGACTGATAGGAACGCGTCCAGCCACGGAGCACGAACGTACTTTTGCTATCCACCACTCGGATGTTGGCTGGGACACTCATCGCAAGTATGCCTACGTCATGGCTGCCGCTCTGTCCCTCCTACTCAATAACGTCAAGAACGCTTCCCCGGATTACTCTTTTCATGTACCGCTAGACGTATCTTCATTGTCCGAGTCTCTCTGGGACGCGCTCAGTGTGGAACAAAAGGAAGACGAGCCAGAGGAAGTGCCGATGGAGGATGAGGTTGAGGTTGAGGAACTTGAAGAAGAAGAAGAAGAAGAGGAAGACGAGCCGGAAGTTACCAATGACAACGAGGAGAGCGGCGCACCTCACAGTGGAACCTACTACGCATATAGCCCGTCCGAGACCCGTCCACCGCCGAAAACCGCCGCGAAGATCCAGAATGCGCTACATGCGCTGCTCATCGCTCTTTTCTCACAGAAAGCGGACAATAACGACCAGTTTTTCAGTCCGTTTATTCGATACCTGGTCCTTGCATCCGTCAACGCCAACGGAGAGTGGCAAGCGGCGGGTCGCATTACACAGAAGATCGCGGCAATCCTGTTCATAGGTCGCCTAGTCTTTGCCCAAGAGCTATTGTTCACGAAGATGGAGAATACCTCGTTCAACACTTCTACGTAAGCCTGATTCTTTTACTGTCCAACCATTCTCTCATTCTTTGTCGTCAGTGCGTATGATCTCGCCGTGAAGCCATGGTTGCGGGAGGATAGTGAGAGCGTGATGCCCATGCTCTACATCCTTTTGCGATGTTTCCTCAGTATGAGGTCTGCCGACGACAGCATGCTGGTATTCAACGCACCGGATTTGAGTGGCCAATCTGCCATGGTAGGGCAGCATGAACTTCATGTCCACGCCATCGGAGACGCCTTACGCGAATTGGTGCAAGAGATCACAAGAGATCTCGACGAACTCTTGTTCCAACAATCCGAGTTTGATATGCCCGAGGATCTCTTCATTCACGATGAGCCGAGATCCAAGGAACCCGGCTACAGCTTTGCTTCTGATGCACGTAACCGTTGGTCCTCTGGAGACGCTAAAACACTCGTCCATCACGTCCTTATCACCGACCACCTCTACCGCCGTTTCTGCTTCCAGACGCAACAAGGGCGTATGCTCTGGCAGTCGGTCGCCTGTCTAGATCAAATGCGACAAATATACAACATTCAAGAAAGACTGAGCATCGCCATTATGCTCAGTTCGGGTCAGCCGGCGAGAGGGACTGAACTCGCAAGCCTCTTGTACGCCAACATCCCGGGGGGATCCATTCGAAACGTGTTTGTGCTATTCAACATGTTACTTTTGCGCGGCTCGTACAACAAGACCAGTTTCGCTACCGGAAGGGACAAGACCATGGTTAGAGTGCCGCTAATCGAGATTGGCAGACAGCTCATCCGATTTCTCGTATTTGTCCGACCATTGTACACCATCTGGCAACGTCACTTCAGGCCGAGGATGGAATCGAACGCAAGACACTTTCTCTTTGCGGGCCTCGACCGACCCGTAACTTCAGAGGACCTGTCGTTTGCTCTTCGACAATACTCTCTCAAAAGATTCAATATCCCCCTCCGCCTCAGCCTGTTTAGGCAATACATGGCGTTTATCACGGCGTGCAACGAGCCGTTATTCGCGTCGGTGGATTCTACGAAAGGAACGACATCTGCCCAGGAACAATTCGGCCATACTGGCCAAATGGATAGAACACACTACGGTAGCGATGAACGCATTCCAGCTGGTATGGATCGATACACGTTCATGGCCACTGCCGCCGTCAGCGGCGTCTTTCATCTACTCTTTGGGCACGAGCCGCGAGTCTTGAGGATGCTGGAAAAAGGCAATAGTGTTCGGGTGCAACATTTGGCGACGATACAAGGCATCCGTCAGCCCGTTCCTTCTCTGTTCCCTCCAATCTCCCAGCAGCCTCATGTAACCGCTGCCAGTATGGACACGGCGGCATTGGTGATCACGAATAGACTCCTTCCCCCTCTCGTCAATCACCTCAACCGATCCGTCGCACATGCTCATGCCGCCGTGGTCGATCTCTTCTGTCCGCTCAAGATCAAAGACGTCCAACTTGCTCATGTAGCGAAGCATTGCACGCACCCAGCCATAGTCCGGAAGCTTCAAGCTTTTCTAGGGAAAACCTTGAACGGATTCAAGAACGCAGAGCAGGCCATGGTTACGCAGCTCATGTACGAGGGAAAGGAGCATATTCTATATGTTTCACCAACAGGTACGTGTTTATTACCAGCATCACTCCGACTCTCAACTTTGCGCAGGGTCAGGAAAGACTCTCCCCGGGCTTTTGAACGCCACGCTGATGGATGAAGGCCGAGCCACATTGTGGATTCTGCCGCTGCAATCGATGCATCACCATTATCAGAGGCAATGTGCCAACTTTAACATCTCCTGCGAAACGTGGACGCCGAGATCCAGCGCATCTATTCCGAAAGCGAACGTACTTGTAACGGTTGAGCTTACGCAGCTCCCACAATTCAAGGACTACGTGGCGAACTTGCGTGCAAAAGATAGATTGGCTCGAATCATCGTCGATGAAATTCACCTGATACTCACTCATTCCGCCTTTCGCTCCGTCATGGACTCTCTCGCTTGGATTGGCGCAGCTGGCTCTCAGATCGTTCTTCAGACAGCGACGCTTCCGCCGGTTCTGCAAGAGCGACTTTTGAAAGCCGTTGGCATTACGACATGCCAAGTGGTTCGGACCAAGACTTGCAGGCCGAACATTTCCATGCACGTCATCAAGTGTAAATCCGAACTCTTGCAAAACGTCGTCAAGGAGTGTTTCGCCAAAGCGTTGGCGTACTCGACAGAAGGTCGCGTCATCATATTTTGCAGATCCAAGGCGAAAGCCGAGGAAATGGCGGGTTTACTGCAAATCCCCGTCTGTCACTCTGGCATGGACCCAAAACAAGTCGATGCGACTCTCAACGAGCTTTTCTGGGGAACAAAGCGAGCTGTAGCGTCAACGACTCTTTTGGGCGTGGCCGTCGATATTCCTCAAGTCACCCACGTCATCCATGTCGAACGCCCTTATGATATCATCTCCTATGCTCAAGAAGCAGGACGAGGGGGGAGGGACAGCGCTCGGTCTCCCGCATGGTCGTATATCATTCTCCCCCAAGGTCTATCTAAAACAAAGGAGGAGGACGGCGACCAGGACGTTTTTGGAAGGCAAGCGTTGGAGGAGATCCTTCAAGACGATCATACGTGTCGCCGACTTGCCATGCAGGTCTTTTTGGACGGGACCGCCGAGCCCTGCTCGATGATGAATGGCATCGCACATCTTTGCGACGTCTGCACAGCTCAAAGCTCGAATATGCCCGACAGACGAACTAGTTCGGCATTCCCGTGGACAAGCGTCGATCGCGTCCTGCAAAGCCTCCCCTTGGGCCCGCGACCCTCGCCGCCTGAGCTCCACTCGTACTATTCCTCAAACCCTCCACCACCCTCTTCGGTACATCTCCAAACGGCGACGGCCCACGCTTCTCACCATCAACCGGCGGCAAAACCACCCAACGACGTCTCAAGGCAACTCAAAACCGCTCATCATTTACTCGACCGTTTGGCTCTCACATGCGTCACTTGTTGGCTTGGGCGCTTTAAAGGGGTTGGTTATAATCACCTGTCGGCCGATTGTCCCGTTAGCGACAAAGATGCACAATGGGTACAATGGAGAGAAGTGATGAAGAAAAAATGCGCTGGGATGAAGGGCGTATGCTATAGCTGCGCCTGTCCACAAGACGTGAGTTCGTTTTCTTTCTCTCTTGTCACCTTCTGACCGCTTTCAAAGTTATCATATATCGACGATCGCCAACAAAAGATATACTACCACCGTTATGGTAGTACGGCCGCCAATTGCCGATACGGTCAAGTACTGCTGCCAATGGCGTTTGCAGTCGAAACGCGATCGGATTTAACACAGGAATTCTTGGCTTCATCGCTTCGCGGAGGCGTTCCCATGGATTATCCTCCGAATCCATTCAAGAATTGGATTTGGGAGCAGGGGGGGGGAATCCCGAATATTATTAAGACGCTTCTCTTATTCTCGCAAACGCGTCATCTTCCGTAGTCAATAATATTAATTTCCATTTTTGGAGTGACATGACAGACTGTCGTCGCGAAGCGCACCGTCGATCCAAGAGTCTAGACTCAGCTCCGCGGCTTCGCGTTTTATCTCTTTCCCATCTAATCTCATGTCGCCACCCAAACTCTGCCCCCAGTGCCAACGTTTCGACCTGAGCACGGCTAACCCTAATGCAAGAAAAGACCACATTCGGGATTGCACGGTGCAAACTATCGACGTTGTGTATCAAGGCGATATCACCAAAACGTTGCACCGTAATCCGGAAACAGGGCAGTTTCAATGTATTGGCTGCGAGACCAAGCGAAAGAACAGTGCCAAAATCAAGGTGAGCGCGTATTTTGCTCGTTGTTTCTCTTGCTCACAAACTGTTAAAGGCACATGCGAAAGATTGTCACCTTCCCAACGACACGGGGGTTGAAACTGCGAGCGATGAAGGTGAGTCTGAGCGCATTCCAACCGTGATTTGATGCGAATATATGCAGATGAAGAGGACGACGACGACGACAAGATCGCGTATGTAGATGACGTGAGCGCGTGTTTTGCTCGTTCTTTCTCTTGCTCCCAAGCCGTTAAAGATCCCATATATATCCGATACATTAATTGCTACCGAGACCGACGAAGGTAAGTCGCAGCGCATTCCAACCGTCGTTTGATGCGCATATATATGCAGATGAAGAAGAAAAGGAAGTCAGGGAGCAGACTTTAGAGGTGGAATCGCAGCCCAGCTTCAAACGAAGTATGGCCGACAGCGACTGGGAAGATAGCCAGGCAAAACGGACAAGGACCGAGTCGCTGACACCTTTCGACGAGTTTGCGTCGAGCTTGACTTTTGCCACAATCAAGTTTGCCAACGCCACGCAGGGGCAACAGTCTTCACAGCGCCGGATTGGCGCGTTACTAGCCACCATCGGCAAAGTAATGGACGACTGGATGGACTCTGAAAACGAGCTAGTGCCAAAAATTGATTTGTCGCAGTCACCGGCTTTACCTTTGGCATCACAGTCGGTGCTGGCGTCGACGTCTAAATCAAAGGTATTGATGTCAGTACCGCCGACGCCTAAACCCAAGGTGCTGATGTCGACGCAGTCGCTGATGTCGGTACCTCAATCTCCGCTGCCGTCGACGTCTAAATCCAAGGTCTTGATGTCGACGCAGTCGTTGATGTCGGTACCTCAATCTCCGCTGGCACTGCCGCCGGCTCTGATGTCGGTACCTCAATCTCCGCTGGCACCGCCGCCGGCTCTGATGTCGGTACCTCACTCTCCGCTGGCACTGCCGCCGCCTCCAATGTCTAATCCAATGTCCCCCGCAAATCTCCGCCGCTACCTCGATCGCTTACAGGACATTTGTATCGTCTGCTGGGTCAACGGAGACCCTTTGCACCCACCGAGTATAAAACTCCATTCACAGCTTGAACGCAATACGTTCTTTGAAATTCGACGCTCGATAAAATACACACCAGACATAGGAATTTGTTTTGGATGCGGGATACCGCAATGGCGGGTGAGTTGAATAACCTCAATCTTAAACAATTATCGACATTTCAATTCAGTTCTTATACTGTAATGCGGCAGGCCAGAACGTGCACTTTCACGGGCCCGGCTATGGCAAGGAATGCCTTGACGAACTCACAATGAAATCCTTATTCGTTACGGTTATCCTGAATCCGGCATTGAATTCACTCTGCGAAACGCTAATTCCTGGCCGCGGAGGCCAGAAACTCACAGTGTCGGAACTTGCCGCATGGCTATCCACAACATTGCCCGACATGGGAATGATGTCGCCGTCTTTGCAGTTATTGCAAGCGGCGATATCAATGCGGGGTATTCCATAACGTGTAGTATATATTAATACAAGATGTCTAAGCCGCACTTGGCCCGACAGAATCATATCGATGTGACAGATATCAGATTGTCACGTCATGGATTTCTCATTTGATGTCGCCACGGTTGTTGAGCTCACGCCTAGAGATGGTGAGCGACGCATATCATACCCATTCATCTTTCATCTAAACACCGCAATTAGCTACCATTCGAGCGTTTGATGGAAAAGTCGCTTGTCGATTCGGACAACATGGAAAATACCTCATAACCTCCCCCAACGCCGATTACATCCCTGAGCCTGCCTGGGGAAAGCGCAACATTAGAATTAGAGGTGATTATCGATATGGACTAGACGATTACACCTTGTGGACTCAGCCGTATCTCATGGAATATCCTCACATGGCTGCGATCCCCAGAAAGCCGACATCACCCGATCACCCACTGAGCATCATGTGGTACGATGCTCTCGAGACCGATTTTATTCGTTCGCGTGGCAGCGCTATCCGTCTCGGAAAACTTGGCTTGGCGATAACCCATCGCTTTCGTACACTCAAAGAACAACTTGCTTCACGCGTAAACAATTATTTGCAAACCGTCCCTGCTGCTCAACACCCTCCATTCATTGGGCCTTTGAGCACCGCCGTGCGTCACTCCCTCATCCGTCTCGAGATCATAGATACGACATTACCGGAAATGAGATTCGGCATTACAGAGTTTCAACGGTACTTTCTCGAACTCTACGGCCTGATGGATTATCTAGAAATCTATCGGCCGCGCATGCTCGGCTCAAGTCCTCCATCCACTACTGTTGCCGACTGCATGGGCGCATACGTCTCCACTCCTAAAGTCGCCCAAGAATTCTTTGACGCCGGAATTCCCGTGTGGGTGATGCGTACGGCAGAGAATTTTGGATCCTCTGTGCCCCACCTTCTTTCTATAGCTGTCCCACAGGTCCCGTCGCAAATTGTCATGGAAGATGCCACTCCGCCATTCAAGTCTATTTTCTCTGGTCATGCTGTTGAGCAGGGCAAATATGCCGCAATGCACAACTTTGGCCGTACGTTTCTCGTATTTAGGGATCCGTTTCAAGACGAAGCAACGCCAGTCACCGATCGAGATCCGATGCTTCGAACTGACCGACCTTCAGTTTCAAACTCGGTGTCGATGCGAGAATTGCAACAACGCGGAATGGTAGCCAAGTCCGCAGGTTCCGCGCCACGCCGTCCAGTTCGTCAGTCTCAACGAGATCCCTTTGAGGATCCTCAAAGTCCTGTTATCCCGCTTGCGATGCCCGTCTGGTCTAGAGCGTTGAAAAACGTAAAGACCAAAACTTACCAGGAATCGGACCTCAAAAGATACGCATTTCCAGATCCACGCGTTTTTGTATCGTCTACAGATAGCCAAAGAAAGCTTCAGTATCTCATCAATTGGCTTCGATTTCGTCAAGGCCTCAAATGGCGCCTGACCCACGGCAGAGGAGTCGCTCTTCCCTCACAATTATGGAGGGATTTCTTAAACATGGATTTAAATTTAGGTGCTGGGACTGCGGAGGGTGAGGAGGAAACTAAAGCATCAAAGCGAAGGTCAGCCATACGCACCATCTTTGGTAGCATCGAAACCACTTCCCACACCGACATCGTCTGGCGTGACGTTGATATCGATCCGGACGTGATGCCTGACCCCGCCATCATCAGGCAAATCCTATCAGAACTTTACGAACTCAATTTTCGATGCGAGCTCCTGGCACTTACTCGCCGTCTCTCGCCCGACCAATCAAATCAACTCGTGCAGGCATGTTTCTACGGCGCCGACATCTCGCTGTTCTCCATTATCCCCATGCAAGATCGTGGCCTTGCCGCTGCCGAACCTTCTCAACGTCGTCCATATGTGATTGCGCTCGTCAAGCTCATGTCCACTTGGGCAGTATCCGATATCCCGTCTTGTTTTTCGCGCGTCGATAGCAGCGACGTTCACGAATTTCTTCAAATTGAAGAGGCCGCTGCCTCTTTTTACACACAGAAATTCTATGACATATCGGGTCGTGCCCCTATCATACCTCACGTACTGTTTTAGTCTAAATAAATCTCGAACCTCGTGACGTCATCGTCACGTTTCGTTTCCTAAATAGGCAGTTACCCTGGCACTCCGTCTTCAACCACCATGAACGCCTTTTCTAGGCCCGTCTCCATACCCATCGAAGCCAAAAAGGTGATGGATAAGATACTGCACATGCAGGTGCCTGAAGATGGAGCTCCCGAGTTGGAATGGAAGAAATGCGCGTTTGAATTCGCTTGGCTTGGTGTAAGTCGTTTCTATTTGTCTCTGCTGTTGTCTCAAGTGCCTCACAGAAAGAACTTGATCAACGTCTGAACGGGATGGCCGCTCCAGAACAGGTACTACGGCTATACGACCTTATCATACACCTTTTGCGAGTGAACGCACGGTCCGACTGGGGTCCTTGGTTGGAGGAAATTGCACCTCCAGGCCTCCGTCCTCCTCCGCCTCCAGCTTCCCCTACGCTATCTGTTCCAATCATGAAGATTGGTCCTCCCAGAAAGAAGCGGAAATCAAAGTCGACTATCACACCACCACCAGCAAATCCCAACGCCGCGTTTGAAGATGAATACGAAACGGATGCACGCGAACCAAAACGCTGGCTTGAAGAGGAAAATGAAGGTGGCAACGCAAACGATGAGGGTGGGGACACCGGTGCTCCCGGGCGGGTCAGTCGTCGTAAACGAAAACCATCGCAAAAAGCTACTTTAAACGCTGAGGTTGAACGTATTCCGCGTGTTAAACCAGATCCCTACCGTCCCGCTGGCACTTCTCGCTCTATACGGCTCG
>WNGO01003921.1_pt1 | contig 10432 bp, 8 predicted proteins | sample 5400511 | NCBI WGS metagenome assembly WNGO01 (sample SAMN13153380, study PRJNA577476) | soil metagenome | isolation source: 20 cm soil or saprolite under Garry oak tree replicate 2 | place: USA:California | collected 2016-06-15
TTGTTATTTGAAAAACCATTGGCGTTCCCGGAGCAGCGGGACTATCTTAAGGCTAGGCACAAGGACAGGAATACATGAAAAACCTCAGCAAAGACCTTACTCCACCGCAGGACCGAGCCCGGGAATTACTTAAAGAGCTGGCTCGCGAGATTGCCTTTTTCGTTGGGTCCAGAGAGAGACTGATAACCGACGTTCCCGGCTTGGTGTTGAGCCGCCGGACCGCTCCTACAGCACCCGCCTCCGCTACCTACAGCCCAGCCTCGCCGTCGTCGCGCAAGGCCGCAAGCAAGCAAACCTCGGCGGAACCAACTTCATCTTCGACCAGTCGCGATACCTGCTGACCTCGCTCGATTTGCCTGTCATCTGCAACGTGATCGAGGCAAAGTGAGCAGGTGCCCTATCTCTGTTTCGTGCTCAAGCTCGAAATGCCCGCAGTCCGCGAACTCCTGACCTGCGAGGAGATTCAGGCGTCCGAGGCGCCGTCGGACGAGCCTGCCATGGCCACCGGTGAAACCACGCCCGAGTTACTAGATGCTTGCTGCCGACTTGTGGACCTACTGAACTCACCTCAGGACATTCCATTTCTTTCCGGCCTGATTCAACGCGAGATCATCTACCGAATTCTTCGCGGACCGGAGGGCGCGCGTCTCCGTTCAATCGCAACGCTAGGAGATCAGAACCACCGCACGGCCAAGGCCATCGCCTGGGTCAAGGCGAACTTCGCGAAGCCGCTCCGCGTGGAAGATCTCGCCAACATCGCGGGGATGGGCGTCTCGACACTGCACCACCATTTTCGTGCGCTCACCGCCATGAGTCCTCTTCAGTATCAAAAGCAGCTTCGCTTGCAGGCAGCTCGCGAACGCATGCTCATCGATGGTCTGGATGCTGCCAGTGCCGCCTTTGAAGTCGGATACGAGAGCGCCACTCAATTCAATCGCGAATACAGCCGTCTCTTCGGCCAACCACCCATGCGCGATATCCGCACCCTCCGCTCGCCAGGCGCTCCACGCCTGGAGTCGGTCGGTAATCGGCAAAGCGTTAGCTGAGCGTGTTGCAAACAAGCACGACAAGGAACTCTTTTGGGAAGGAATGGCTGGGACGACGAGACTCGAGCTCGCGACCTTCTGCGCGACAAGCAGGAGCGCTCATCTAACCGTGGGCGCTTGGCCGAGCATTCGGGCGCGAACCAAACGGTTCTGTTCGTTCGCTCACGGCTCCGAGCTGGAAATGTCGCTTTACGCAACCACTAACAACGTTTTCGTTGACCCGAACACCGAAAGCACCGCTACGTTCCTATGACAGACGACGAATGGCTGGCAAGTTTCTGAGATCGCCCTTTCTGGACCGTAGTCCCCAGATTAACTTCTGTGTAGCCGGAAGTTGTCGCATGGTGGTTCGAATCTATGGCTTGCTGCCGTTCAATTGCTCAAGCTGCTTTTTGGCCCACTCGTCCTGGGGATTCAGTTCGAGAATCTTCTGGTAATCCGCCCTGGCTTTCTCCACTTGCTTGTTTGCCGCATGGGACATTGCCAAAAGGTTGTACGCCCAACCCGAGGGCGGGGTGTTGACTTCGACGTTGAGCTCCATGATGGCCACGGCTTCCTTGGCCTTATCCTGTTTGAGCAAACTCTCCGTCAAAATATTCAGCGACGTTTCTCCGAAATCGTATTGGCCGTTTCCAAGCCCATTTTTCCTGAGATCGCGATAGAGACCGATCGCTGCCTGAATATCTTTCTTATCGATCGTTTCCGCGAGAAGCGCGTTCATGGTTTTCGGAATGCTAAGCTGGTGGTGACAGGTCACACACTCCACGCGGATGGGTGCGGTCCGCCCCATCTTGGCGATGTATTCCTGGTTGATGGCATCGACCATGCGTAACATGGCGCGTGCGGTTTTCTTGGTGTCTTTTTCATCGGAAGCAAAATCCATTTGTTCGCGTTTGTTGCCATCTTTTCCCGCATGGCAGAATTGGCAGCGGACGCCCAAGCTGAAGGAAAATCCGCGCATATTTCCCATGAGCTCTTGACGTGAAATCGTTTTCGGAAAGTATTGCAAATTGGTGAATTTGTCGGGCATTTGAGCCTCGGCGGCGAGAGCCGCCAAGGACAGCAACATCACTGTTGTTGCGGGCAAACTTGCTATGCGAAACCTGCAGAACATCTCTCGCCTCCCCCTGCGCTTGCTACTCGACTGAATGCAGTATGCGAAGGGTAGCGATTTGTCCGCCAGTTGTGGTGGGGAGAAGTTCAATTTTTTGTCCGGAATCTGTCAGGAAGGTGTCCAAGAAATGTAAATTCCAACATTCAAAGACGGATGGCCGATACCACGGGTGCTATACTCGCAATTCTGAATGGCAATTTCGTTATCCTGGCATTCCCGAAGGACTCGTACGGCCCTGATTGTCTTGCTCTTGTTGGTCAGCCTGGCAACCGCAAGCTTGATCGTGCTGCAGGCCCAATACGCAAATGCTTCGCAGCGGGCCACTGTTGAGAGCGTCCTCCACGACTATTCCTCACTAGTTGCCGACGAAGTCATCCGCAGATCGAGTGCGGAGATAGGTTATTACGGCTATTACCCGCTAGTGGCGGCTGTGCTCCACGAAATCCAGTCATCGGGAAAGTTGCCTTCAACGATAAGAGCAACGTTGCTCTCCGCACAGGATCCGCGCGTGAAGCGCGCCTCGGGCTTGGCGAAAGGCTACTACGAGGTGGATCCATCCACTGGGCGGTTGAGCTTTCTCAATGAGCCGGCTCCTGACGAAGTGGCAGGCTGGCTGAAGGAGAATCTAGTGCGAGTCTTTGCGCAGCACAGCGACACTGCCTATCAAGTCTTGAACGCTCAAATCGGAGGCGCTCCGCGGACATTTGTCGCAGGCTCCACGCGAGGACCGCAAGGCCGAGAGATAGAGGCTGGCTTCGAAGTTGACCTCCCGGTTCTGACGCAATGGTTTGGAACCGCTTTGAACCGTCAGCCCCTCGTGCCGGCTTCCCTGGGTCACGGACAAGTGACGAACGAGTTTCTGCACGTGAGCATTCGCGACCACGGGGGAGTGGAACGCTTCCATCTGGGGGAAGAGTCAGCGCCAAAATTGGCAGTCATAAAGTCTTTTGGTGATACGTACCAAGGAGTTTTCTTAGGTTTCACGGTCGAAGCCTCCATCGATCCGCAGATTTCCCGACAAATCGTCATTGGGGGACTGCCTCGCTCCCGGCTGCCGTTCTTTCTTGGGCTCCTGGCATTGAATGCGGGCCTAATCGTGACGGCCATTCTGCAACTGCGCCGGGAAATGGCTTTCCAGCAACTGCGGGACGAGTTCGTTTCCAGCGTCTCTCACGAGCTTCGGACACCGCTGACGCAGATTCGGATGTTTACGGAAACCCTGCTGCTAGATCGCATCCGTTCCACCGAGGAGCATCGACGGTCGCTCGAAATCATCGACCGCGAGGCTCGCCGCCTTACGCAACTGGTCGAAAATGTTCTGCAATTCTCCCGAATGGAGAGAAGAATTGACTCACTCTCGAAGGAGAAGCGTGAACTCGCGCCCCTGATTCAGGAAATCGTGGAGGACTTTGAATCAGTAATGAATGGCAGTGAAACTCAGATCGAAGTTCGTTTGTCCTTTGGCCTGATCGCAAACGTGGACCCCCACGCTCTGCGGCAGATCGTGATCAACCTTCTGGATAATGCCGTGAAGTATGGAAGAAAGAAACAGCAGGTTATCGTGGGACTTGAGGCTTGTGACGGCATGGCATGTCTCTTCGTAGATGACGAAGGGCCCGGCGTTCCTTTGGCCGATCGAAAGCGCATATTCGACCGATTTCAGAGACTGGAGCGCGATCGGCAATCATCGATTGCGGGCACAGGGATCGGTCTATCCGTGGTACAGGATTTGGTGACCCGTCATGGCGGCCGGTGTTCAGTGACCACAGGTGACCGCGAAGGAGCGAAGTTTGTCGTCGAGCTGCCGCTTTCCAAAGGACAGGAAGGCGCCCGTAAGGAGCAGCTGGAGGAATCGCCTTGAGCCGAATCCTGCTGATTGAGGACAATCGCGATCTGGCGTTCGGTCTGCGAAACAACTTGGAAATCGAAGGCTACGAAGTCGAGACGGCCGAGGATGGAGTGGCTGGCCTGAAGGCATTGGCGAAGGTGAATCCCGACCTCGTGATTCTCGACCTGATGCTGCCGGAATTGGACGGGTTCCGTGTATTGCGATCATTGCGCCAAGGCGGACACGCAACGCCGGTCCTCCTACTGACAGCGAAGGGAGAAGAGGCCGACAAGGTTAGAGGGCTGCGGATGGGGGCGGACGATTACATGACAAAGCCGTTCGGACTCCTGGAGTTGCTGGCAAGAGTCGAGGCGTTGCTTCGCCGCATGCACGGGGAAGGCACCGCCGCGGGAGATGTGAGGAAGGTGCATCGCTTTGGCGTCATCGAAGTTGACCCCGCTTCGCGCACCGTACGCCGCGCATCGCAAACCGTCGAATTGGCTCCGAAGGAACTCGATTTGCTGCTTGCACTTTTGCGAGCCAGGGGAGCTGTGGTCTCCCGCCTGCAAGTGATGAGGGAAGTTTGGGGATACTCTGCGTCGGTCGTTAGCCGGACCGTAGACACACATATCGCCGAGTTGCGCCGCAAGCTTGAGGAGAATCCGTCCTCGCCTCGTCACATCATTACCGTGCGAAAGACTGGCTACCGGATCAAGTTCTGAAGTAAGGTTCGACTATTCTGCTGCGAAAATCCCTGCGAGACTTAGTTCGCAGGGCCGGGTGATTCGAAGTTCCACTGGTAGCGCAAAGTCGCCAGCTCGTCTACACGCGCGGCACGACGGGCCCATGTCCGATTATCGGGAGTCGGCATCCAAGCAACGCGTTCGATGTCGGTCCAACCTGCGCGTAGTTCTTGCTATTCACTTTGGGAGGGGCTGCACAGGGTCAACCGCCAGCAAAGAAGCTTTGCAGAAATCCTGAAGAACCAGACGACTTTTCGGTTGGCAAAATGGGTTTCGGCGAGGATTTCGCTGACCACACCGTGCCGGCAGAGCTTGCTGCCGACTCCGGAAACACGGCGGCCCGTCATCATCGTAAGTCTAGTTGCTGGACTCGTGGGGGGCTGCCCTTTGTCATTTTATGGCCACTCAAATGAGGGGTAGGGCAACGAAATCCTGCCTGCCACAGAACTCACCATGCGTGAGAATCTCGCCTTAGCGATTTTGCTCTCAAAACCTCCCTTTGAACATCTACTGCGGTTGAACATCTCGCGGCGGAGGCGCGTTTTCCCGTTCCCTAGCCTTATCCGGGAGGTCGTGGTTTACGACTTACTTCTTCTTGAACTCTGAGTACCATGAGCACCGCTATGACAGCAGCAATGCCAGGTCTTCAGAACGTAGGTCTCGAATCATGCTGTTATCGGCGCCGATTATTGCTGCGGCAAGGTCGCGCTTGATTTTCTGCAACTCCAGGACTTTCTCCTCAACGGTGTCGCGGGCAATCAGTCGATAGGTGAAGATGGGCCGGGTCTGTCCAATGCGATGCGCGCGGTCTACGGCCTGCGCTTCAACCGCGGGGTTCCACCAAGGATCGAGAATGAATACATACTCGGCGGCGGTGAGATTCAAGCCCAGACCGCCTGCCCTCATGCTGACAAGGAAGAGCCGGCAGTCTTTGTCATTCTGGAAGCGCTCCACTGGGGTCTGGCGGTCACGGGTGGCGCCGTCTAGGTATTCGTAGAGTATACCGTCCTGATTCAGGCGGGCGCGGAGAATCTTCAGTAAGCTGGTGAACTGCGAGAACACCAGCGCCTTGTGTCCTTCGTCGAGGACTTCACGCAGTCGCTCGAGCAGCACGTCCAGCTTGGCGCTGGAATCACTGGAGCGTTTCGAATCGAGCAAGCCGGGATGGCAAGCAGCTTGCCGCAGGCGCAACAATGCCTCCAGGACCTGAATCTTGGATTTCGCCAGGCCGGCGGTTTCGATCCGCCTGAGCAACGAATCGCGGTAGTGCTGGCGCAACTCGTCATAGAGCTTGCGTTGCTCAGGTTCGAGCTCGCAGTACACTGTTTGCTCGGTTTTGGACGGCAGCTCACGCGCCACCTGCTCCTTGGTTCGGCGCAAGATAAACGGCCGCAACGCCTGACCCAGCAGGAGGCGCGTTTCTTCGTCCGGATTGCGCATCGACCCGCCCGCGACCTTGAAGGCATTGGCAGCGCCAAGCATTCCAGGGTTGAGAAACTCGAATAAAGTCCACAGCTCACCGAGGTGGTTTTCCACCGGAGTGCCGCTTACCGCCAGGCGGTGTCGTCCGCGCAGAAGCCGCACGGCCTTCGACGATTCCGTTTCTGCATTCTTGACCACCTGCGCCTCGTCGAGGACGACGTAGTCAAACTCGGCGTCTTTGAAGCGCCGGGCGTCCCGGCGCAGCGTGCCGTAGGTGGTGAGCACCAGGTCGTGAGCGGCGAAGTCATTGCCGTTGCGCTCCAAGCCGGTATGGTCGAGCACGCGCAGCTGCGGAGTGAAGCGTGCCGCTTCCTCCTTCCAGTTGAACACGAGCGACTTCGGAACGACCACCAGGGACGGACCGACGGGCTCGCCCGCGGCGCGCAGCTCGCGGCGGGATTCGAGCAGCGCCAGTACCTGCGCGGTCTTGCCCACACCCATGTCGTCCGCGAGGCAGCCACCGAAGGAGAAACGCTGCAGGAAGTGCATCCAACCCAAGCCTTCGCTTTGATAATCACGCAGGCGGCCCACAAATCCCGCGGGCTGTGCCGCAGGTTCGACGCCGTGAAACCGTCGTAGCTCCTCGCGCACGCGTGCGAAGGTCTCATCGCAGCGGGCTTCTGGCTGCGCCGCCACTAGGGCGTCAAGCAGTCCTGCTTGGCTCTGACGGAAGCGCACATGACCTTGCTCCGGCTCACCCATTCCAGCCAGCGGGCCAATACGGCGTAGCCACTCTTCCGGCAGCGTGCCATAGGTTCCATCATCGAGCCGCACCATCTTGTCCCCGCGACGCAGGGCCTCGAGCAACTCGGGCAGGCGCGCTGTGGTGTTCCCGTAATCTACCTCACCGTGCAGCTCGAACCAATCCACGCCACTCGAGACTTCGATGCGGAATGCTCCTGGGCGTCTGAAGATCTTTCCTTCGGCTTTGATGTCCCAGCCTGCCTCCACAAGCGAGCGCACGATGCGAGGCAGCTTGCTCGGCGCCAACTCCCACCTCGGCGTGGAATCCGGGTAGGTGGGAGCGCGCTGCTTCAGGCCCAGCTGATCGAGAAACGCGCAGGCGGATTTCTCCGCATTGGAATCCCGGCGTATAAAACGCCGTCCGGCAGCTTCGAAATAGCCTCGCGCCGGATCGAACGCCGCGAACAGGCGGCCCTCGTACGCAAAACACAGTTTCGCATCGAGGCGTTCATGCCGGTGCGTGACGCGGGTTTTGGAGATTGTCAAATGAGGATGGGGTGGCAGCGCCACCTCCTCGTATCGTAACTCCTCTGGCACCCGCAGCGGCGGCAAGTTCGGACAGCAGAGCAAAGTCGCCAGGAATTCATCGCGTTCCTTTTCGGGAACCGAGATCGACCCCTGTTTGCGAAGAGCGATGATCCATTCGATGGGGGCGTGGCTGCCAAGAGGTGCTACGCGGTCTCTCGTGATTACCAGACCTGCCGTGACCAGGGCCGGGAATGTTGCTTCCCTGCGCTCTTCTCCGCGCTGGAAAAAGCCGGCGAGGGTACATGCTGTTTCGCCAAGCCGGTGCAGCTCAAGGAGGAAGTTCCAGGGACCGCCGTCGTCCCACGCGAGCGGAAGCAGGCTGTCCGGTTCGTTCAGCGGCCGCAGGAAGCAACGTCCCGTGCGCGCCACCAAGGGCATGAGCATGCTAGCCAAAGTGGGCGAGAGCAGAGGGGATTCGGGGATCGGCAGATAAGTTCTCGCGTAGCCGTAGCCATACGATTGACCTCCCGGCAGAGCGGACAGAATTTCGCGATCCTCTGACAGCGGGAGCTGGGCGATCTGGCCTTGGCTCATGGAAAGAACTTTGGGTCGCGAGAAACTGCCATTGGCGTTCCGGTTGCGCGATTGCAGTGAGAGAACCAAACCGCCGCCGTGCATGTTTTTCGCGACATCCACGACATACAGGATCTCCAGCTTGGACGGCCAAGCCACGCGATCTTGAAGCTGAAAGACCTCACCGAGTTGTTTCCGCCAGTCCGGTGGTTTCGGCTTTGCCGGATTCCAGACGAGCGCAGGAGAACGCGATGAAAGGACCGGCCCCGGCCCGTCTTCCTCATAGAGTTCTTCATCGCCATCGTAGTAGTCACGGCCATCAAAACCATCCGCGCCAAGAGCGTCCAAGTCCAGGATCAACTCTCCTGCCGAGGCGGCTGCGGTCAAATATTGATGCTGGTCAGCGGCAAGGATGGTGGCCCACACGTGCTTGCAGGGAACGCCCTGCTCCACAAAATGCGGGCAGTCGCACCAAACCGCAAGCTTGTTGTCTCTCCAGGCAAATTGCACCTCGTAAAGGCCAGAACCGCGCACGCAGGCAGTAAGCTCGGATTGGGAGCCTTCGTGGATCATGACGCGGCCCTTACAGTAGTAGTCGTCGCCGCGCTTCCGAACATTCTTGGTGAAATTCGCTGCCAGCTTGGTGGAAAGACTCATGCACCTGCTCTACAAAATTCTCAGGATATTCTATGCAGGTTTTTCATGATTTTCCATGAGAAGAAAACTCCTCAAGATAGGGACCGAAGGCGTCTGGTTGCCAGCAGCTTCTGAACCAACGTCTGCACAGGACTTTTCTCATTCGATTCATAACCGCACTATCGATGAGAAATACTCCACTGCTGTGGAACGCCCAACGACGCCGGGCACGAATGGCCCAGGACAACTGTTTCCTGAGGGTCTTGCCGGAACGGAAGATCAAATGGCATCCAACACAGGGATGGCTCGAGCTCGCAAGCGCAACCGGAGCAATGACTTAGATTAGATTTGCCTGAGAAGGCAGAAGGGTCAGGTTCAGTTTCAACAAGAATGAGCAGCGCAAGATCACAGTTACCGTCGCCACAGCCGCCAACCACAGCAGGCGGTTCCGCTCCATCGAGCGGGTCGCCCTGCGGAAATTCCCCAGTCGGACATACCAGGTGCAAATTCACAGGTCCTCCAAAATGAGAATGGAACAAACTCCGGGGCCGGGCGACAGAGTAAAGGCCAATAGACACGTCCATCATGTAGCGTACAGGCCAGCACTTCTCCGCGAACGCCACAAATCGGGAGTTGAGGCACAGCCGCAAGAAGTTTTCGATGGAACTTTTCTCAAGTACAGCCTGATACTGCTGTCAGGAATGCGAGGCCATCAATGACTTCGACGTGGCGGGTTTTGCTTTTCCCCATCGTTATGATGAGTCTGTTTCAGCCTGCATATGCGCAGCAGGCGCAAACAGTCACGCTTGCAGAGCCGGGAATTATCAGACTGGAGAAGCTTTTCCAGATGGCCGACACGGTTGCGCTCGTGAAGGTACTTTCGGGAGATACGCAAAACTACCCCAAAGTCATTTACAAAGCAGAAGTCGTGAAGACCTTTAAAGGAGCGACTGTTGGGCAAACGATTTATTTTGGGCCGTATGTGGGCACTAGACTGGCCCACGTCAAGCGTTAATTACGGAACCGTCTATTATTCCGAAGTGTTCAACGAGGGCTACAGTTCGATGGAGACCTCTTACGAGTGCGTGTTTGATGGGAAGGACATTGCTCAGAAGTGCGGCGACGGCGTGAGAGTCTGTACGGACTACATCAAGCTTCCAAAATCGCTGCACGCTTCGCCTCCAATGACCGAAGACACTGCTTTTGGTTGTCGATGGGTTAGTTAGGAAAGAAGCTTTTCTCTCGGCGCTCGACACACCGCACGCATCGGGAAAATAGATTTTTGCTGACTTCACTCCGGTGACCGATTGGCCATGGGATGACGCTTACACCGATTGAGCGTGCATCAGCTCATGATTGACAGCCCCAGGGTGCCGGTAAACGGAAAAGTTGCTGTTAGTGCTTCATGTGACTCAATGCCGTTCTTTTGTAGCCGATTCGTACGTGGCTGATTCGCCGAGTTCCGTTCCAAACCACACGATATAGGTGCTGTCGCTTGTTTTCTCGTAGTAGACCGGGCCGGATTCGGAATCTTTCAGCCCTATATCAGCCAGAGTGTCGGGAAGCCGACAGTAGCGAGATTGGAACGAATCGACTGCGGCTATGACTTTGTTTGCTTGTCTCGCTTCGGACCAATAAAACACCCAAGGCCACCGAGGGGCAGGCGTCACGAACCCGACCCACAGAACAAAAGCGAGAGCAAAAAACACGATTCCAAGGACGAGCGGATTTTGCTTTCGGAGAGTAGAAACAAGTCTCATCGCAAGCTGCCGCTTTCCGTCGATGTTAGCACGTGAGT
>WNGO01020544.1_pt1 | contig 10432 bp, 9 predicted proteins | sample 5400511 | NCBI WGS metagenome assembly WNGO01 (sample SAMN13153380, study PRJNA577476) | soil metagenome | isolation source: 20 cm soil or saprolite under Garry oak tree replicate 2 | place: USA:California | collected 2016-06-15
CCGATTTGCTCACGCTCGAAGAACTCGACCGACTTTGTTCGGCATTCATCGCCAAGGGCGTACGAAAGCTGCGCTTGACCGGCGGCGAACCGCTGGTCCGGCGCAACGTGATGTCGCTGGTGCGCTCGCTGTCGCGCCACCTCGATACCGGCGCGCTCAATGAACTGACGCTGACGACCAACGGTTCGCAACTGGCGCGTTTCGCCGGCGAGTTGCGGGACTGCGGGGTACGCCGCATCAACGTCTCGCTGGATACCCTCGACGCGGCCAAATTCCGCGCCATCACCCGCTGGGGCGATCTCGACAAGGTTCTGGGAGGCATCGAGGCCGCGCGCTCAGCCGGTCTTGCCGTCAAGATCAACGCGGTGGCGCTGAAGAATCTCAACGAGGAGGAAATCCCCTCGCTGATGGAATGGGCGCACGGCAAGGGCATGGCGCTGACGCTGATCGAGGTCATGCCGATGGGCGACATCGGCGAAGGGCGCATCGACCAATATGTTCCCTTGTCGCTCGTGCGCGCGCGCCTCGCCAAGCAATACACCCTGACCGACCTTGACGATAACACCGGCGGTCCCGCGCGTTACGTTCGCGTCAGCGAGACCAGCGGCAAGCTCGGCTTCATCACGCCGATGACCCATAATTTCTGCGAGTCCTGCAACCGGGTGCGGATCACCTGTACCGGCACGTTACATACCTGCCTCGGCCACGAGGATGCCTCCGATCTGCGCAAGCCTTTGCGGGCGTCCGCCGACAATGAGCTCCTCAGCCCGGCGATCGATCGCGCCATCGGCCTGAAGCCGAAGGGCCACGACTTCATCATCGATCGCAGGCACAACCGCCCGAGCGTCAGCCGGCACATGAGCGTTACCGGCGGCTGAGGCGGCTCCGCCAGGGCAATCGGCGGAACGAATATTCCCCTTTGTTACCAACAAACTTCCAATTGACGGCGGCTCCGCGCGCTGGAATGGTGCAGTGGCTTCATGCTTGCTCGGCTGGATAAGCCGCTGCGCCAGATCGGTGCAGTCAAGACGGCAGAGGCGCAATTCGGGGAGGACGATCGTTGCAATCGCTTCTGAACATAAGCCGTGGAATCGACGCGCTCACAAGGTGGCTGGGCAAGCGCCTGGCGTGGCTGATCCTGGTCGCCGTGGTGGTGTCCGCTCTCAACGCGACCGTGCGCAAAACTTTCGACATCTCTTCCAACTCCTGGCTCGAGCTTCAATGGGTGCTGTTCAGTATCGTGTTCCTGTTGTGCTCGTCCTGGACACTGCTCGATAACGAGCATATCCGGATCGATATCGTCAATAACCAGCTGCCGAAGCAGGTGCGCAACAGCATCGATGTTATCGGCCATGCGTTTTTTCTGATTCCGCTGTGCATCGTCATGATTATCACGGGCGGTCCGTTCTTTATGCGCTCGGTGGAGATCAACGAGCAATCCGGCAACGCGGGCGGGCTCCCGCAATGGCCCGCGAAGTCGCTGATCATCATCGGATTCACCATGCTGCTGGTGCAAGGCATGTCCGAACTGATCAAGCGCATTGCGGTGATGCGCGGTCTGATCCCGGATCCACACGCATCGCAGGTGAACGCTATCGAGGCCGAGGTCGAACACCTGGTCGAGGTGATCGAAAAGCGCTGATCGTCGGACGCTGTCGCAAGGGAGTTTAGATGTCCGCTTTTCTTATCGCCAATATGGCGCCGATCATGTTCGCGTCGCTGGTCGTGGTGTTGCTGCTCGGTTATCCGGCGGCATTCTCACTCGGCGCGGTCGGCCTGATCTATGCCTTCGTCGGCATCCAACTCGGAGAATTCCGGCCAGACTTCCTGCAGGCGCTTCCAGAGCGTGTCTATGGCGTGATGAACAACGATACGCTGCTCGCCATTCCGTTCTTTACGTTCATGGGACTGGTGCTCGAACGATCGGGCATGGCGGAGGATCTGCTCGACACCATTGGGCAATTGTTCGGCACCATCCGCGGCGGCCTCGCCTATGCGGTGGTGTTCGTCGGCGCGCTGCTCGCAGCCACCACCGGCGTGGTCGCGGCCTCCGTGATTTCGATGGGCCTGATTTCGCTGCCGATCATGTTGCGCTACGGATACGACCGCCGCATGGCCACCGGCATCATCGCCGCCTCCGGCACGCTGGCGCAGATCATTCCGCCATCGCTGGTGCTGATCGTGATGGCCGACCAGCTCGGCAAGTCGGTCGGCGACATGTACGAGGGCGCTTTCATCCCGGGGCTGGTGCTCGCCGGCCTTTATGCCGTGTATGCGTTTATCGTCACACTGATCTTTCCCAAGGCGGCTCCGGGCTTGCCGGCGGAGGCGATCGGGTTTCGCGAGAAAGACGGCAGCCGCGGGCTGGCTTCCCTGGGCGTGCTGACGCTCGCCAGCGCGGTGTTCGGATGGTTCGTGATGAGAAAGTCCGAGACGCATGGCGCCGATTTTGTCGTGCTGACCATGTTCAACGGCATCCTGTTCGCATTCTTCGTGGCCGTGCTGAACTGGATCGTCGACAAGCTTACCGGATTCCGTTTCCTTTCTGCGATGGCACAACAGACGACGTTTGTGATGGTGCCGCCGCTGTTCCTGATCTTTCTGGTGCTGGGCACGATCTTCCTCGGCATTGCGACCCCGACCGAAGGCGGGGCGATGGGCGCTACCGGTGCGCTGATCCTCGGCGCCGCCAAGCGCCGGCTGAGCTGGGATCTGGTCCGGCAGGCAACCGAATCGACCGCAAAGCTATCGGCCTTCGTGGTCTTCATTCTGGTCGGCGCGCGCGTTTTCTCGCTGACTTTCTACGGCGTGAACGGCCACCTCTGGGTCGAACATCTCCTGACCTCGCTGCCCGGCGGCCAGATCGGCTTCCTGATTTTCGTCAACGCGTTTGTCTTCGTGCTCGCCTTCTTCCTCGATTTCTTCGAGCTGGCCTTCATCGTCATCCCGCTGCTAGGGCCCGCCGCCGAACACCTCGGCATCGACCTGATCTGGTTCGGCGTGATCCTCGGCGTCAACATGCAGACCTCGTTCATGCATCCGCCGTTCGGATTTGCGCTGTTCTATCTGCGCTCGGTGGCGCCAAAGGAGCACTATGTCGACCGTGTCACCGGCAAGCGCATGGAGCCCGTTACGACCGGCCAGATCTATTGGGGCGCGGTGCCGTTCGTCGTGATCCAGGTCATCATGGTGTTGCTGGTGATTCTGTTCCCGGCGATGGTGATGCATTACAAAGGGTCGCTATCGACGATCGATCCCAACACCATCAAAATCGAGATTCCGGAGATGGAGGCGCCGCCGCTCAATTTCGGTCCGCCGCCGAAGCAATAGCATCCTGCGAAGACGAAGACAAAGAACCCCGGAGGCTCCTGCTCCGGGGTTCTTGCGTTCGCCTGACTTGTCCGACGCGATCAGCTCTGCGAGTGACGCGCCATGAAGTTGTCGAAACCGACTTCCGCGACCTGGAACCATTGATATCCGTTATTGGCGAAAGCGGTCAGAGAATCATAGACCTTCTTGAAATCCGCATTGGTCGCCGCGATCTCGCTGTGCAATTCCTTCGCCGCCTTGAAGCAGGCTTCCATAATCGGCGGCGAGAAGGCATGCAGTTTGGCGCCGTTCGCGAGCAATCGGCGCAGCGCCGGAGGATTGGCCTGATCATACTTCGCCATCATCCAGTTATTGGCATAGTGACCGGCCTGCTCGAGCGCGCTTTGGTAGTATTTCGGCAGCGCGTTCCATTTATCGATATTGACGAAAGCCAGGACCATCGGGCCGCCTTCCCACCATCCGGGATAGTAATAATGCGGCGCGACTTTGTAGAATCCGAGCTTCTCGTCATCGTAGGGACCGACCCATTCCGCCGCGTCGATGGTGCCCTTCTCAAGCGCCGGGTAGATGTCGCCGCCGGCAATCTGCTGCGGGATCACGCCCAACTTCTGCAGCACGCGCCCGGGAAAGCCGCCGATGCGGAACTTGAGACCCTTCAAATCGTCGAGCGTGTTAATCTCCTTGCGGAACCAGCCGCCCATCTGACAGCCGGTGTTGCCGGCGAGCAGCGAAACGCAATTGAATTTCTTGTAGAATTCGTTGAGAACCTCCCTGCCGCCGCCCAACATGTACCAGGCCTGGTTAAGGCGCTGGTTGGGTCCGAAGGGCGCCGACGTACCGAAGGTGAAGGTCGGGTCCTTACCGAAGTAGTAGTACGATGCGGTATGGCCCATTTCGACGGTGCCGTTCGACACCGCGTCCAGAACCTGCAGTCCCGGGACGATTTCACCCGCGGCGAATGCCTGAATTTGAAACTTGTGGTCGGTGGCTTCGCCAACCATCTTGGCCATCATTTCGGGGCCGCCATACAGCGTGTCCAGCGATTTCGGCCAGCTCGTCGGCATGCGCCATTTGATTTCGGGCATTGATTGGGCGATCGCCCACCCCGATGCCGGTGACCTTGATAAAATCTCGTCGCTTCATTGAGCTCTTCCTCCTGTGCGGTGTCGTGCCAGCCTTCGTTTCGAGGCTTGGACGCAGCATGGAACATCCGGTTCGGGATTTCCATGACCAACTGAAGTGCCGCAACGCAAAAAAGCCCGGCCTTGGCGGCCGGGCTTTTGTCTAGTTTAGACGTGGTCTTGCGTCAGCCGCGGGTGCGGGAGCGGATCATGAAACTGTCGAAGGTATATTCGGCAACCTGCCACCACAGATACTGGTCGGAGCGATAGGCCTGCATCGCATCGATGGTTTTCTTGAAGTCGGGGTTCTTCGCGGAAATCTCGGCCCACAATTCGTTGGTCGCCTTGAGGCAGGCTTCGAGCACTTCATTGGTGAAGGGACGAAGCTGGGTGCCGCCCGCGACCCGGGTTCTGCATGTCATAGCGCGCCGCCATCCAGCTATTGGCGTGTGCCGATGCGTTTTCGAGAATTGCCTGATAATTCTTCGGCAAGGAATTCCATTTCTCCAGATTGGCGAACGCGTGGACCGCCGTGCCGCCCTCCCAGAAACCGGGATAGTAGTAGAACTTGGCGACCTTATAAAAACCGAGCTTCTCGTCGTCATAGGGGCCGACCCACTCGGCGGCGTCGATCGTGCCTTTCTCAAGCGCCGGGTAGATCTCGCCACCGGCAATCTGCTGCGGCACGACGCCGAGCTTCTGCAACACCTGGCCGGCAATTCCTCCGATGCGAAACTTCAAACCGGAGAGATCGGCAGCGGTCTTGATCTCCTTGCGGAACCAGCCGCCCATCTGGGCGCCGGTGTTGCCGCAGTGAAATCCGATCACGCCGGATTTCTTGAAGAATTCGTTTCCGAGCTCCATGCCGCCGCCCTGATACCACCAGGAGTTCTGCTGGCGCGCATTGAGGCCGAACGGCACCGAGGCATAGATGGCGAAGGTCGGGTCCTTGCCGACGTAATAATAACAAGCGGTATGGCACATCTCGACGGTGCCATTGGAGGTCGCGTCAAGCGCCTGCAGGCCGGGTATAACTTCACCCGCGGCAAACACCTGAATCTGAAACTTGTTATCGGTCATTTCGGCGACATACTTCGAAAGCTCCACGGCGCCGCCATAGATCGTATCGAGCGACTTCGGGAAGCTCGACGTCATGCGCCATTTGACCTCGGGCGAGGACTGCGCGATCGCCGGCGAGGCCACCGCAGCCGCCGCGGCACCGGTTGCCGAAACTTTCAAAAAATCACGACGTTTCATCTAAGGTGTCTCCTTGTTGGGGCGTTCTTCCCAGATTCCTGGAGCAGTTGTCTCGGCAAAGCGGTTTGCGCGTCAGCCGAAGGCGCTCTGGCGGGGGCTTTAACACGGAAGGTCGGCCGGCGAAAACGCGACAAACGCATGACGGCACTGATTAAACGAAAGTCGAATAGGATCCGGAAGCCGGCTCACGCCGCCGCGATGACGCCCTGGAGCTGATCGCGCACCTTGGCACCGATCGCCCGATAGATCGCGGCGTGCGGTCCCTTCGGCTCGCTCTCCACCACCGGAGTCCCGGAGTCCGACGTGACGCGAATCGACATATGGAGCGGAATTTCGCCCAAAAACGGCACCGCCAGCCGCTCGGCCTCGTGCCGTGCTCCGCCGTGGCCGAAGATGTCCGATCGGGTGCCGCAGTGCGGGCACTGGAAATAGCTCATGTTCTCGACGATGCCGAGAACCGGCACATTGACCTTCTTGAACATCGCCAGTCCGCGCCGCGCATCGATCAGGGAAAGATCCTGCGGCGTCGAAATAATGATCGCGCCTTTAAGCGGCACGTTCTGCGCCAGCGTCAGTTGCGCATCGCCGGTGCCGGGCGGCATATCGACCACGAGAATATCAAGCGTGCCCCACGCGACATCGCGCAGCATCTGGGTGATGGCCGACATCACCATCGGCCCGCGCCAGATCATCGCGGTGTCCTCCTCGACCAGAAAACCGATCGACATGATCGCCAGACCGAAACGCGCAATCGGAATCCGATTGCCTCGACATCGGCGACGCCGGACTTTGCGGCGGCCGGTGCGAGGAGACGTGCGGCACGCCCTGCGCACTGCGCGGAGGCGGCGGCGCCGCGGAGCCGGGCTTGCGCTCAGCGGTAAGCGCGATCATCGCGACGGTGACGCCGGGAATGGCGCGCACGGCGGCTTCGGCCTGGACGCGAACGCTTTCCCAGGCGCGGGCCTCGGTGGCCTCGACATTGATCGAGAAGAACACCTTGCCGTCGCTGACCGATATCGCCGACAGCACATTGGCATCGGTCAAGGCGACGCCGCGCGGCGACATCACCTTGGCCAGAGTATCGAGAACCTGCTGCTGCGTTACGCTCAATGCGCATCTCCTGACCGTTTCGGATGCGGCCCATATGAGCGGTCCCGCTCAAAAGGCTACCGAGCCCCGACATCATCCCGGCGCTCGGCGGGCGCCGATCCGCCCTGCTCCCTGGCGGCCTCGTAGTTCAATTCGATCATGACGCCATTCGGGTCATTGACGAATATCTGCCAGAGATCTCCGCCCGGAACCTGTCGCGAGTCGAATTGCATCCCTTTGGACGCCAACCGATGCTTCATGCCGGCAAAATCGTGGCTGGCGAAGGCGACGTGGTGGACAACGCCGGAATCCGGCTTTTGCGGCTCGTCGGTGCTGGAAATATCCACCAGATGCACGACCGCCTTGCCATCGCTGTACATCCACGCCCCCGGAAAGGCAAAGTTCGGCCGCGGGCCCTTCTCCAGACCCAGCACGTCCTCGTAGAACCGGACCGTGTCGGCGAGCTTGCGGGTCCGAATGTTGAAATGGTCGAGCACGCCTACGCTCATGCGATCACTCCCTTTGTCCTGAAATCCCGATCGTCGAGAAGGCGATCCTAGCATATAACCCTGCCCGTGCGGCAAACGGGGCGTTTGCCCTTTAGGGCGCAGGGTTTATTGTGCGGTCTCCACCTCCTCAGCGGAACCTGTTTCGAGGGTGAGACAGCCCACCGCCCCTCTTCCAGAAACACTGTCGGGCACCCAATGCCGGCAAAACCCCAAGGCTTAAAACATGGCTAAAGTCGCTTTTCTCGGTCTCGGCGTTATGGGTTTCCCCATGGCAGGGCATCTCGTCAAAAAAGGGGGCCACGAGGTGACGGTGTTCAACAGGACGCCGGCCAAGGCGAAGGCATGGACCGAAAAATTCGGCGGACGCGCGGCGCCGACGCCGCAAGCCGCCGCCGAAGGCCAGGATTTTGTGATGGCCTGCGTCGGCAACGACAACGACCTGCGTGCGATCACGCTTGGCGCCAACGGCGCCTTCGCCGGCATGAAGAAAGGCGCGACCTTCGTCGATCACACCACCGCTTCGGCCGAAATCGCGCGCGAGCTCGATGCGGAAGCGACCAAACGCGGCTTCAGGTTTGTCGATGCCCCGGTATCCGGCGGCCAGGCCGGCGCGGAAAACGGTATCTTGACGGTGATGTGCGGCGGCGGCGAAGACGCTTACGCCAGCGCCGAGCCTGTCATCGCGGCCTATGCCAGGATGTGCAAGCGGCTCGGACCCGCGGGCTCGGGGCAACTGACCAAGATGGTCAACCAGATCTGCATCGCGGGCCTGGTCGAGGGTCTTTCGGAAGGCATTCATTTTGCGAAAAAGTCGGGGCTCGATGTCCAGGCTGTGATCGACACCATCTCGAAGGGCGCCGCGCAGTCCTGGCAGATGGACAACCGCTGGAAGACCATGAACGAGGGAAAATTCGATTTCGGTTTTGCGGTGGAATGGATGCGCAAGGACCTCTCGATTTGTCTCGCCGAAGCACGGCGCAATGGCGCGAGCCTTCCGGTCACCGCGCTGGTCGATGCGTTCTATTCGGAAGTCGAGAAGATCGGCGGCAAGCGCTGGGACACTTCCAGCCTGCTCGCCCGGCTGGAGCGCTGAGCATTCGAGCTACTGCCGCTCTCGGAGGATAGGCGGAAGTGACTCGGACGTCGTCAAACAGACGCGACTGAGCCGAAGCGGACATTGGTCCCGGCCGGACAGCGGGCCACGATACTGCTATGATGGACATCTAGCTTTCCCGAGCCGGGGGTGCGTCTTGAGCAGCGAGCACGTAGAGCGGCGACTGGCGGCTATTCTGGCGGCGGATGTCGCGGGCTCTTGCCGGTTAATAGGGATCGACGAAGAAGGAACGCTGGCGCGACTGAAAGCGCTGAGAAGGACGCTTTTCGATCCCAAAATCGCTGAGCATCACGGACGTGTCGTCAAGAATACCGGGGACGGCGCTATTGCCGAGTTCGCCAGCGTGGTCGACGCCGTGCGATGTGCCGACGAAATTCAACGCGGCATGGCCGAACAAAACATCGACGTGCCGCAGGACAAGCGGATCGAACTCCGCATCGGCATTCACGTCGGTGATATCATTATCGAAGAGAACGATATCTTTGGTGATGGGGTCAACATTGCAGTGCGTCTCGAAGGGATCGCAGAGCCGGGCGGTATCAGCATTTCGGACGACGCACGTCGGCAAATTCGGGGCAAGGTAGATATAACGTTTGAGGATTTGGGTTCGCAATCCTTGAAGAATATCGCCGAACCGATGCGGGTCTGGCGCGTCCCATACGGTCGCGCCATGCCAGCTGTGCCGACCCGCCTGCGTGTTGATGACGCCGCCCTTACGCTCCCCGATAAGCCCTCTATTGCTGTTCTGCCGTTTATCAACATGAGCGGCGATCCAGAGCAGGAATATTTTGCCGACGGAATGGTCGAGGACATCATCACGGCGCTGTCTCGTTTCAAGGCGCTGTTCGTCATCGCCCGCAACTCGAGCTTCACATACAAGGGGCGCGCCGTCGACGTGAAGCAGGTCGGGCGCGAGCTTGGGGTGCGCTATGTGTTGGAAGGCAGCGTTCGCAAGGCGGCAAACCGAGTGCGCATCACGGGACAGCTCGTCGATGCCGCCACTGGGGCACATCTTTGGTCAGAACGGTTTGATGGCGGGCTCGGCGACATCTTCGATCTGCAAGACCAGGTGACTGAAAGCGTTGTCGGGGCGATCGCGCCAGCGCTGGAAAAAGCCGAGATCGAGCGTGCCAAGCGCAAGCCGACCGAGAGTCTCGACGCCTATGCCCTCTATTTGCGCGGTTTGGCAAGGCTTTATCAGTTTGGTAACCGGCAAGCGAACGCCGAAGCGTTGCGCCTGTTCAACAGCGCGATCGAGCTCGACCCTGATTTTGCGTCCGCCTACGGCCGTGCAACCTATTGCTACGTCCATGCCAAGGGCAGTGGCTGGAGTTCAGGAACAGCGAACGAGATTGCCGAAGTGACGAGGCTCGCTCAGCGGGCGGTTGAACTGGGCAAAGATGATGCGATGGCGCTCGCCGCTGGCGGGTATGCGTTAGCGGTTGTCGTTCGCGATCTCGGGGTAGGCGCCGCCTTAATCGATCGCGCGCTTGTGCTCAATTCCAATTTGGCTGAGGCATGGTTTTACGGCGGCTGGGTAAAAAACTGGCTTGGCGAGCCCGAAGCGGCGATCGAACGCTTCGCACGTGCCATGCGCCTGAGCCCACTTGATCCGTGGGTAACAAGAATGCGAAGCGGGACCGCGCATGCACATTTCTTCCTGGGCCGCCATGATCCGGCGGCATCGTGGGCGGCAATGGCATTGCAGGACAATCCGGACTTTCAACCTGGATTACGGATCGATGCCGCAAGCAATGCAATGGCCGGACGGCCCGAGCAAGCACATAAGGCCATGGCTCGGCTGCGGAGACTGAACCCCGTGCTGCGTGTTTCCAATCTCAAAGCCGTGCTGGGCCCTTGGCGGGCCGAAGACCTCTCGCGATACGAAGAAGGATTGCGGCAAGCCGGGCTGCCCGAATGACCATCGCAGCGAGGTGCTCGCCGGTGGCGACAAGGTGATCGAACAGGAGCGGCGACTTCCGTTGTTGACTCATAGCGGACCTATCGACCGG
>WNGO01005075.1_pt1 | contig 10431 bp, 11 predicted proteins | sample 5400511 | NCBI WGS metagenome assembly WNGO01 (sample SAMN13153380, study PRJNA577476) | soil metagenome | isolation source: 20 cm soil or saprolite under Garry oak tree replicate 2 | place: USA:California | collected 2016-06-15
CGGCGGCACCGCGCTGATCAGCGCAGCCTTCGCCACCCGGCTTTCGCCATGCCGTCCCAGATAATGCGCCACCTCGCCGCCGCCGGTGGAATGACCAACGTGCACGGCGTGCTTCAGATCAAGATGCGCAGTCAAAGCCGCAAGGTCGTCGGCATAGTGATCCATGTCATGGCCGTCGCTCGTCTGAGTGGACCGGCCGTGGCCTCGTCGGTCATGGGCGATGACGCGATAGCCGTGTTTGAAGAAGAACAGCATCTGCGTGTCCCAGTCATCGGCCGACAGCGGCCAACCATGGCTGAAGACAATGGGCTGTCCTTTGCCCCAATCTTTATAATAGATGTCGATGTCTGCTCCGTTCTCTTTACCGACTGTGACGTATGACATAGTGTATTTCCTTCCTGTTTAATGGCTCAATTCCGGCCGCGTTTTATCTCCGATAGAAACCAGGTCCGGCGCTCGGTTTCGTCGATCCAAACTTCGATCAGACTGGCAGTGGCAACATCACGATGCTTGTCGCAGACGTTGTGTGTCTCGCGAAGGCGTGCGACCAGCGTTTTGTTGTCGTCCGCCAACTCAGCGATCATGTCCAAGGGTTCGATGTATTCTGCATCATTATCGAGCACACGCTGGGTGCGGGAAATGTGGCCGATCGACCTCAGGGTAAGTCCGCCAATCTTTCGAACTCGCTCCGCGATTGGATCAGTCATAGCGAAAAGCTGGTCCCCGTGTTCGTCGAGGAGCAAGTGGTAATCGCGGAAGTGCGGACCACTCATGTGCCAGTGGAAGTTTTTGGTTTTCAGGTAAAGGGCGAACACGTCCGCGAGAATAGCGTTCATGGCGCCGGCGATGTCCTTGGTCGCGGAACGTGTGAGATCGGTCGGTGTTGCCAGGGGAGCGTCGCGTCTCTGCCGAAGCTCTGAGATCTTTTTAGAATTAGGTTTGTTCATAGTTAGTTCCAGCGGTCAGTTTGCTGCCGACGCAAACGAACGCGTTTAGGATAATTCCATGCCTTCGCCTGAGACCTTTGTCACGTGCCGTTTTTGTAAATTTTGCTGCTCCCGCGCGAGGGTTACTTTTCCGGAGAGGGTTGAGAGTTGACCGTTGACAGTGGAGAATTGAGGGATGGCGGTAGAGCGGGACTTAAATACGATCGCATTTCCGATTCTGAGCGAGGAGCAGATGGCGCAGCTCGGGCGTTATGCGGGCGCACCGCCGAAGAAATTTCGGCCGGGCGAGGCGTTGTTTCGCGCTGGCGATCGCGATTCAAAGTTCTTCGTCGTCAAGTCGGGTAAGATCGAGATCGTCGATGTAACCGGCGATCAACCGAAAACGATCAGGGTTATCGGTCCCGGGGAATTCACCGGCGACGTTGGGCACTTAACCGGCAATCCGAAAGTGGTGAGCGCGATTGCGCAGTCGAATTGCGAAGCCTACGAGATTTCCGAGGAGACCTTGCGGCAGATTTTGAATCAGGACCCGGGGCTGAGCGATATCATCCTGCAAGCATTCATCGGACGCCGGCAATTGATGCGCGAGTCGGGTGAGTTCACGGGACTGCGGGTAATCGGTTCGCGTTATTCGCAAGACACATTCCGCATCCGAGATTTTCTGGCGAAGAACCGCGTGCTTTTCACGTGGCTTGATCTCGAAGGTGATCCGTTGGTCGCAAAAACGCTCGAGCAATTCGGAGTTAGCGAAGCGGACACGCCCATCGTTGCGTGCGCGCATTGTCTGCTTTTGCGCAATCCATCGAACCGCGAGTTGGCGGAAGCAATCGGGATTCGCCGGCCGGTAGAACATACAGTTTACGATCTGGCCGTTGTCGGATCGGGACCAGCTGGACTGGCGGCGGCGGTTTACGGCGCGTCCGAAGGATTAAACACGATCGTGCTGGAACACACGGCGCCAGGGGGACAGGCCGGCAGCAGCATGCGGATCGAAAATTACCTGGGGTTTCCAACTGGAATCACCGGAAGCGAGCTTGCCGATCGCGCGGTCCTGCAGGCCGATAAATTTGGCGCGCACATTTCCATTCCAACGCCGGTGACGAAACTGACATTCGACAAGGCGTATTCAGTTCTTGAGTTGGAGGACGGGGAGACTGTCGCGGCAAAATGTTTGCTCATCGCCACCGGCGCGGAATATCGACGCCTCGAGGTCGAACGCTGCAGCCAATTCGAAGGCCGCGGTGTTTATTATGCGGCCACGCCTAACGAAGTTGAAATGTGTCGTGGGTCGGATGTCGTGCTCGTTGGCGGCGGCAACTCCGCAGGGCAGGCGGCCGTCTATCTTTCGCAGAACGCGCGCAAGGTGTTCCTTCTCATCCGCGGGGACGATCTTTGCAAAAGCATGTCCAGTTATCTCGCCCATCGGATCATGAACACACCGAACATCGAGATCCTTCGCTGCACCGAGGTCACTCGCATGCACGGGGACGGTTATCTCAGTTCCATCGAAATCATGGACAAGCGGGCTGGGGAAAATCGGACCATCAAAACGGGAGCGCTCTTCAGCTTCATTGGCGCGACGCCGCGAACCGATTGGCTGCCGGCGGAGATTGAAAAGGACGAAAAGAATTTTGTGCGAACGGGAATCGATTTGGTCGATTCGCCGCATTGGACATTGAAGCGGCAGCCATTCCTGCTGGAAACAAGCCGGCCGGGCGTGTTCGCCGCCGGCGACGTGCGTTCAGGCTCAGTCAAGCGCGTCGCCTCTGCGGTCGGAGAAGGCTCCATGTCGGTTCAGTTTGTCCATGAGTTTTTGAGAACAATGTGAAGTGATGTCCGACGGAACCTGTTCACATCTCGCTGCAATCGGGACAATCAAACGCCCGGAGCGCCGCGAGTGCGAGGAGTGCGTCAAGATCGGCGGGCAATGGGTCCATCTGCGGACGTGCCAGAGCTGCGGAGCGACACTCTGCTGCGATAGCTCGCCAAATCACCACGCGAGCAAACACGCGGGCGAGAGCGGACATCCGGTGATTGCGTCGGCGCAGCCTGGCGAGCGGTGGCTCTATTGCTATCCAGACGACGCCTTCTCGGAATACTAGTCAAACACCGGGGTTGCTACGTGTAATAGGCACAGGGAAATACTAGCTGGCAAGCCATTCACGCGCAGAATTACTTGATCCGAAAATAAACGTGGTTGCCGTTGCGGTGTTATCCTACCGCGTGCTTTATCTCGCGCCGAGAGGATTGAAGGATTTGACATATAGGACAGAATATTCGTCACCGCATGAACCAACGTCTCACCCGATTGATCCTGACATTGTTGATTTCAGGATTTTTGATGATTAGCGGCGGCATCGAAGCCCGTTCGCTTGGCGAGTTACTGAAGGCGCTGGGCAACTCGATCGCGCATCCGCAAAAGAAACCGCCCCCGCGGACCGCGACCCATAAAGACGATATCAAGCGCGACGTACCCGCTTCTGCCAGTCCGAGCCCAAGCGCGACCCCAACGGGACCATTGGTACGGGCTGCTACGGCGGCGCCGGAAGCAAAAGGCGGAAAACGCGACGCTCCTTACGGAATTCCAGTTCCGAACAGACCAGGCTTTGTCACGAGTCCGTTTGCGCCGAACGGAGGGTACGTTGATGTGCGTGGTTTTGCGAGTGGGACTGAAGTGAAGGATCCTTACACCGAAAAAATTTTCCTCACACCGTAACGATCGCCCAATCCGGTCCCAATGCTTCTGAGACGGAGCGAATCTGATTTCAGAAGAAACCTTTATCAGAGACAGGGCGAAAAACGGGGACAGCATGAATCTATCCATCACCGGACTTCATCACGTTACCGCGATTGCGAGCGATCCACAGCGCAATCTGGATTTCTACGTCGGGCTTCTCGGGCTGCGTTTCGTTAAACGCACGGTTAACTTCGATGATCCGGCTTCATATCATTTCTATTTCGGCGACGCGCGCGGCACTCCGGGAACGATCCTGACATTTTTTTCGTGGCCGGGGGCGCGTCGCGGGATTCGCGGTGCCGGTCAAATCGAAGCGATCGCTTTCGCCGTTCCACCAAACTCGGTCGGCTACTGGCTCGACCGTTTCAAAGAAAACCATGTTCCAGCTGAAAAAACATCGGCGCGCTTCGGAGAGGAAGTCATCCGCCTCGCCGATCCTGACGGACTCTTGATTGAATTAATCGCTTCGATTTCCACTACTGGCCTCGAACCGTGGTCTGATAGCACCGTGTCGGTCGAGCATTCGCTTCGTGGATTCCATGGAGTTTCATCTGCGCTGGAAGGCTATGAACAGACAGCTAAGCTATTGATCGAAACCTTTGGCTATCGGTTGGTGGAGCAAGCGGGTAATCGTTTTCGGTTCGCGGCATCGGGTGAATTAGGAGTCGGTAGAACGGTCGATCTGCTATGCGTGCCCGATGGTTCCCCAGGGCGGGTGGCGGCCGGTTCTGTTCATCACATCGCGTTTCGCGCCCACGATGATGAGGAGCAGCGTAACTGGCGGCATCACCTTGTCGAGCTTGGATACAACGTAACACCGATTATTGATCGAACCTACTTTCACTCGATCTATTTTCGCGAGCCGGGAGGTGTGCTATTTGAGATCGCGACAGATCCGCCAGGTTTTACATTGGACGAGACCCTGGAAGAATTGGGTAACAATTTGCGGCTTCCACCGTGGCTGGAACCCATGCGTTCGCAGATTGAAGAAATTCTGCCGGCCATCAAAGTTCCGACCAAGCAATGAAGGAGGTGCTCGATTTCGTTCACGAATTCGTGCCCGGTAGTTCGAAGCGAACCCTGCTCCTTTTGCACGGCACCGGCGGAAATGAGCATGATCTTATTCAACTCGGACACGAGATTGATCCGACCGCCGCTATTCTCAGTCCGCGTGGCAAAGTTCTCGAAAATGGAATGCCGCGATTCTTCCGCAGACTTGCCGAAGGGATTTTCGATGAAGAAGATTTGAAGAAGCGTACGCATGAGTTGGCGGACTTCGTCGGTGCGGCAGCGCAGCATTACAAATTCGCGGTCGACAAGATTGTTGCAGTCGGCTATTCGAACGGCGCGAACATCGCCGCTAATTTGCTGTTGCTTCGACCCGAAACACTTCGCGCCGCCGTTCTATTTCGAGCGATGGTACCGCTCGTGCCCGAACAACTGCCGGATCTGTCCTCTGTCCGCGTGTGGATCGGCGCGGGAAATGAGGATCCAATTATTCCGGCATCCGAACCTCAGCGCCTTGTCGAACTGCTTCGCAACGCGCACGCGGAGGTTACTATTCGTTTCGTAAAGGCCGGTCACGGTTTGACCAATGCCGAAGTCGAGACTGCCCGCCTCTGGTTGGCAGAGCTTACAGCATGAGTCGCGTCTGCAGCAGCGCCGTTCAAAACCGAAATGGCCCTTCGCAGATGCTGTCCGCCAACTTGCGTCGGTCAGAAGGACTTTCGCGTTCTTGAAGTCTGTCCGGTAGCGCTTCTTTCGGGCCAGGCTTACCGACAGCGGCCATAGCTTCGATTTGGAATTGGTCCGGGATGCGAAGCTCTAGTCGCGCGCGCTCATAATCAAAGCCCTCCATACCGTGGACGACAAGTCCCTGGCGGAAGCCTTGGAGCGCGAAGTTTTCCCAAGCTGCTCCGGTATCAAAGGAGTGCGTGATGGACGGCTCGTCATTATATTCGAAGGCAGTTCGCGAAATGAAGAGGACGAGGACAGCGGCATTCTTAGCCCAAGATTTGTTTGCCTCGACAAGCAATTCGAAGAAAGGATGCCAATACTCGGTGCCCCGCCGAGCGTAGAGTGCGCGCCATTGTTGAGCATTGAAGGAAGAGGGAGCCCATCGCGCTGCTTCAAAGAGCCGCATCACTTCCTCGTCTGAAATCTCTTCGCCGGACATCGCGCGCGGCGACCAGCGGTCAAGAAGCAACTGTTCAATGGGAAAGTCCGCGCTACGAATTTCGCTTCCTTTAATCATACATGATTAAATAAGCCGCGCTTATGCCTCTCTTCGCATCGTGACGGACTCGGCGCTTTGTCGCACAATTTTAAACCCGAATTTTTCGTAAAGACGCACCGCCGGATTGTTTGCCGGGGCGTGGACCAGAATGGCTGAATGCTGCGGATTCGCTTTGACCAATTGTGTGAGGAGCGCGGCCCCGATGCCGTGCCGGCGATGGTCCGGTTTCACGGCGAAGGCGAGTTCCGTTGTGGTCTCCACTTCGCTAGCATGCTGTCCTGTCGGTACGCGCAACCAAACTGCGCCGAGCACCTCATCGTTCTGCTTGGCGTCATAGGCGACAAAGCCGGTGTCGCCTGCGCGGCCCCAACCCTCCACGTAGTGAGCAAACTCCGGCCGTCGCACGATGTCTCGCGACGGTGTAGCCTCGCCTTTTGTTTGCAGGCCTTGATACAACGTCTCCCAGAGAATTGGTTCATCCGCAGCTGTGAGCGGCCGAATCACATAATCCATAGCATCAAGATCCGCGCGTTTACGTTGTGAACGCCGTCAATTATTCAATATACACCAGCGGTAACCAGCTGCGCCTTAAATCTCGAGACTCTGTTTGCTGGGCGGTCATAAACATCGCACCTAGGGTGTCGAACGCAGGCAAGTCGACAACCACGATTTAGGGATCGAGAACGGTCAAACGTAGATTCTGCCCAATGAGCCAGCAGGAAACGTGTTAGTCCAGCAATTCAACCGAATCGCCCTTGTGCAGCATGCCTTCTACCATCACCGCACCGTAAACACCGGCCATTCCATCGTGAGATTGCGCGACCTTCTTCAGTATCGCCGGAGTTTTTTCTCCGGTATCAGGGTCGAGCGTGATCATCATGCAGCGCGGATCGCGTTCCAGAATTGTGACGACCAGCTTCGGTCCGATCCGCAGGGATCGACCGACAAACGCATTCTCGGCGAAGCCTTCGGCGGATGCTAAATTCACATAGACGTTTGCCCGGAAACGGCGCTTGTCCACCGGCGTGCCCGTCTCTTCGGCCAATTGCCGCGCCGATTGCAAACTAAAGATCGACACGGGACGGCAATCGGTCATCGCACGCTCCGAACGCAGTAAGGTGAGATGATGCTGCTCTTCGATCCCCTCGCGCAGCATATCGATCAATTTCGGATCATCTATCGCGACAGTTTCTCCCGTCGGCGTCTCAACATCGACCATTAAGTCTGCAAGATCAGCCGAGACGGGATTCGCGCTCAGGCTCTCCGCTTCAGTCAAATTGATCGGCCGCGCCGCCTTATCCGGGTCACGAAATCGCGGTCGATATCGCAGCATCTGGCGCTGTTCTCGCCCGGTGAGGTAGGGAAATCCTTTTGGACTGGCCGAACTCTTGAAAGCGAAAAGACGGTCTCCGTAAACTCCCAAGTACCCCGCGAACATCTCGTCGAGCTCCTCGCCGCGCATACTTTTGACTGGATAACGCCAAAGGCTTTCTACTGTTGCGACGATACTCATTCTAGTTGGATTTCTGGCGCCGAACCACGAACCGGACATCGAGAAGAAGATCAAATTGGACGAATAAAGGCGAGCGTTAAATGGCAAAGAGAGTGTCTACAAGAGATTCCGTCGATGCGATTGCATGACGCGGACGCGCTGGATATGCTCGCGCCCATGTTCTCGAGAAAGGAATCCACGCCGGATCCAAGAGGCGTCAGTGGTTCTCGCGGTTTCATCCGCGTCGAATTTGCACTGATCGTCAGCTTGGGAACCGCGGCAATCTTTTTTGGAGCTGGAAGCCAGCTGGTGGAAGATGTCACCCATCCGCTTCTCCTGGCGATCATGTTTGTTTGGTTGTTTGGCGCTGTTCTGTGGTCTGCAATTTCCGTTGTCCGCCATGCCGACTGTATTGCCATCAAATTGGGCGAGCCTTACGGAACGCTGATCCTGACGCTCTCGGCCATCAGCATCGAAGTGATGACGATTTCCGCCGCGATGCTACACGGTGCGAATAATCCAACCCTCGCGCGGGATGCGATGTTTGCCGTGATTATGATCGCGCTCAACGGGCTCGTTGGGTTATCTCTGCTCTTGGGCGGATTGCGGCATCGTGAGCAGCAATACAACCTCCAAGGCGCTAACGCCTATCTTAATACGATTATGGTGCTGGCAGTGCTCGGTTTGATTCTGCCCAACTTCACCACCTCTATGAGCGGACCAAGGTTTTCCTGGCCGCAGGAAATTTTTCTTGTGGTCACATCGCTCGGGCTTTACGCGATTTTTCTGCTCATCCAGACCATGCGGCACAGCCAGTATTTCATTGGGTCGCAGGATGTGGCGGCGGTGCCGAATCGAGAGCACCACCAAAGGCAAATGCGATCCACCGCCTTTCACAGTGTGATGTTGTTTGTTTATCTCATTGCTGTGGTTTTGCTGGCCGAGAAATTCGCCATTCCGTTGGACAACGGCATCGAGCGTTTTGGCATGCCGCAGGCGCTCGGGGGAGCGATTATCGCCGCATTGGTTCTCTCGCCGGAGGCATTAAGCGGCATTCACGCGACGTTGGGCAATCAGCTTCAGCGTTCTGTAAACATTCTGCTTGGTTCAGTGCTCGCAACGATCGGGCTGACCATTCCAGCCGTCAGGCGGCAATTTTCCATTGCTCCTGCTTACACTGGCCGTAAGCGTTGTCACGTTCAGCAGCGGCAGAACCAATATCCTCCAAGGCTGCATTCACCTGCTGTTATTCACTGTGTTTTTATTGCTGATATTTTTTCCTTGAGGACGGTTACCCTTGCAAGGGTGGCAGGTGAGTTTTGGGATAAACCGAATCAATCTGAAATCCTCACTTTGGCTTGGGCAATGGACAAAAGATTATGAATAAGGAACGCGACTATGTTCTCGGCACGCATGATGAGGAGCTGGCGAGACTTGGTCTGCAACATCGAGTCTGGCGTTCCGTGGTCTTGGATTGCTGGAAGAAAGCCGGTATCACTGTGGGCAGCCGCGTGCTCGACCTCGGCGCGGGCCCCGGCTACGCAACTGTCGATCTTGCAGAAATTGTTGGGTCGACAGGGCAGGTGGTCGCGATCGAGCGTTCGAGTAAGTTCATCCAGGCGATGGGAGACGCCTGCCGCGCGCGATCGCTCACAAATGTGAAGATTCACGAGCTGGATTTGATGGAGGATGAATTACCGGAGGGAGATTACGATTTCGCTTGGTGCCGCTGGGTGGTCTCCTTCGTTAATAAACCTGCGTTGCTCATTCAAAAACTTGGCCGCGTTATGCCAAAAGGCAGCTTATCAATCTTTCATGAGTACGGGCACTACGAGACTTGGCGTTTTTTCCCGCGACTGCCGATGCAAGAGCGTTTCCGCGAACACGTAATTGCGACATGGCGCGAGTCCGGTGGCGAACCGGACGGCGCGGCTAGGCTGCCTGCGCTGCTGGTGGAGAGCGGCTTTATGATTCGCTCAGCACGGCCACATGTCTTTTGCCTGCGACCAGATGATTACATGTGGCAGTGGCCTGCCACGTTCATCCAAATTTATCTTCCCCGGCTCATCGAAATGGGACGGATTGATGGGGAATTCGCCGACAAAGTACGCGCCGACTTGGCGAGGGCAGAAGCAAATCCAAATTCGTTGATGATTACCCCACTCGTGCTGGAGATCGTCGCAGAAAAACTGTAGTGACCGGCGCGCCGCCTGTCAGACCTCTACGTAATCCCTGCGAGCCCGAGCCTCTGGGCGTCGTTTCCGAGCGCAGCGACGACGTTTGCAATCACGTCGTCCAGCGGCATTCCTAATTCAGCTGCGCCGCGTACAATGTCCTCGCGATTGACAGCACGCGCGAACGCTTTGTCCTTCATCTTCTTTTTCACCGCCTTCACATCCACCTCGTAGATGCTCTTGGTCGGACGGACGCGCGCTACCGCGATGACGAACCCGCTCAATTCATCCACAGAGCAGAGGGTTCGCTCGAGCGGCGTCTCGCGTGCGACGTTCATGTAATTCGCGTGCGAAAGAATCGCACGACACACCTCCTCGCTCCAACCATGCTCGCGGAGCCACGCAGCCCCAACGCTTGGGTGGCCATCGATTGGGCTTTGCTCATGGTTCGGATGGCGCTCGTAATCCATGTCGTGCAGCAGTCCTACCGCTTCCCAGAGATCGACATCCTCACCGCGGAGTTTGGCGAAATACTTCATCGAATCGGCGACGGCATAGCAGTGTTTCCGCAGGCTTTCCGATTGGACCCACTCGTGAAGGGTATTTAATGCGCGCGAAGCGAGCGTTTCACTCATTCCTATGACTTTAATGAATGGAAACGCTGTCGCTGCTTTTTATTTTCAAGGCAAGCCGCACCACGTCCCAATTGGCCAAACGAATACACCCGTGGCTTGCGGCGCGGCCAATCGAATCGGGAGTGTTGGTGCCATGAATGCCGATGCCTTTTTTATTGAGCGCAATCCACACTATCCCGACAGGATTCCGCGGGCCAGCTGGGAGCAGGT
>WNGO01007047.1_pt1 | contig 10430 bp, 8 predicted proteins | sample 5400511 | NCBI WGS metagenome assembly WNGO01 (sample SAMN13153380, study PRJNA577476) | soil metagenome | isolation source: 20 cm soil or saprolite under Garry oak tree replicate 2 | place: USA:California | collected 2016-06-15
CCTTGATAAGAACGAGGGCGACATGCGCGATTGGAGGCCGATCGGGGGCGAAGGGATGTGATGCTCAGCCTGGCCCATCTATCTTGAAAGTCGATCGGCACATCGACGGCGACGCCGACGTTCTCGCAGGTGTCGATCGTCCATTCCTTCGATCTGTTGCGATTCCTCGAAAGTTTGGAGGCCGCAAGATGGAGCCCGTGTACCAGTGCACGTGTTTACATTGATGCGCAACCACCCGTGTGTAGAGTTCTGTTGGCCTGTGGACAGGCGGAACAACTGGCGGAAGGCATGAGCCGTGCCGCCGAGAATGAGGCCTGGCGCGGGTTTGACAGGACACCGCCTCCGCCCTGATGTTCCTTTCCATAACTGCACTTGACTGCGAGTGCGTGCACTAAGCACTCAGGTACCGGCGTTCGCGAAGCGACTGCGGGGAGCCATGGGCAATTCACCCCGATGCCTGGAGTTCGCGATCCTGAGCGCGGCGCGCACCAGCGAAGCGCTGACGGCCCAGTGGACCGAGTTCGACCGGCAGGCGCGGACCTGGACCATCCCGGCCGCGAAGATGAAGTGTCGCGAGCGGCACGTGGTGTATCTGAACGGTCTTCCACCGTTACACCGACGAGAATGTATTTTCCGACCAGCGTCGCCGCGAAGTCTGGGTCGAAATCAAGCGAACCGTGATCCTCGGGGGAGTCCATTTCTTAAATCGTACTCGTCCGAGACTTCATGGATATTATGGCGTCTCGCCGTACATGGCCTTCAGCCGGCCGTGCGCGTAGGCGAGGGCCGGCGGCATGTCCATTTTGCCGCCGATGATTTCGATATAGGCTCCGGATTTGCTGGCGCGGGCCGACTTCATCGCTTCATCGAGCTCGCCAAGCGTGGTCACCCGCGCTGTATACTAATCCGCGCATCCGAGCGCCTTCGGCAGTTCAGCGTAGTTCCAAGGTGCGAGATCGTTGTAGGTCCAGTTCGGGTTTTCTTCCAGCGCTCGCTCAATGAGATAGCCACTGTTATTGAGAACGAAGACAATGACGTTGGCGTCGAACCGTCCCATGGCGCCGATCTCGTTCGCCGTCAGCTGATGCGAGCCTTCGCCGGTGATCAGCACGGTGCGCCGCTCGGGATCGGCAAGCGCGACGCCGAACGCAGCAGGCGTCGCCCAACCGATCGATCCCCACAGAACCTGCGCCTCGACGCGCACGCCGTCGGGGAGGATCATGGGCGTAACGCCCGAACTAGTGCTGCCGGTTTCAAGGACGACAGTATCGCCCGCACGCAGGAACGCCGCATAACGGGGATAAAGCGCGGCCATTGTGATCTTGTCGGATGGCTTGCCGATCACCGGCGCAAGACTTTGCGGTGTTCCCCGATAGGGCGCCGATGATGGCTTGAGCTTGGCCAATTCCGCTAGCACGTCGGCAAGCAGCACACCGGCAATGACATCATCTCCGATCCTGACATCGTTGAGACCGACGGCAATGAAGCGGGACGGATCAAGCTTGGCGGAATATGCCGCCGTGGTGATGTCGTTCAAATTGACGCCGCCCAGATCGAGCACGAGGTCGGCGCCTTCGACGAGTTGCCGCGTTTTCGGATCCGACGCCGCGCCGGCATAGATGCCGGCAAACTGTGGGTGGCTCTCGTCGATGACGCATTTTTCCATGAGCGTTGTGGCGAACGGACAGCCCAGCGCTTCGATCGCCCTCTGGACCTCTTTCTGCAAGCCGAGCCGCAGAACTGTGAAAGCTGGAAGTGCGACAACGGACTTCGCCTTGTTAATGCGTTCAGCGATGACCGCCATCGCCTTTTGCAGCGCCGCCTCGTTTGATCGGGCCACGATCGGCTTGACGTCGGCGGGCACCACTGGCGACAACGCGTAGTCCGACGGCACGGCGATATAGGCCGGCCGATGCTGGCGGCGCGCCTCGGCGATGACGCGCTCCATTTCGACGACGCAGTTCTCTGGGGTGATCACCGCATGACAGCACGCGGCACCGGCGGACAGGTCGACGAAATTGCCGAAAACGCCATCGCCGAGTGTGTGGTGGGTGATCTTGCGCACACGCTGGTGCTGATAGGAGGGCATGCCGACGACGTGAAAGACCAGTGATCGCTCAGCCTTTGCGCCCATCACCCCGTTCAAGGCCGAGAGCTCGCCGACACCATACGTCGTCGCCAGCATCGCCGCGCCCCGAATGCGCGCATAGCCGTCCGCGGCGTAAGACGCATTCAGCTCGTTGGCACAACCGATCCACTGCAACTTCGCGCTGCTGTCGACTGCATCGCAGATCGGAAACAGATAATCGCCGGCGACGCCAAAGCAGTGGCTGATTCCTTCTCCAGCCAGGCGCTCGACGATATAGTCGGCGACGCTTACTGCCTTCACTTTTCCTGATGTCTCGGTTTGTCGGACTTCTTGGGTCATAACGGTCTCTTTTTCAGCTTGTGGATGTGCCCCCTGCGGCCTATCCCTTGCGTCCGCATTCGAACAGGAACCAGACGCGCCGTTTTGCTTCGCTCCATACCTTTATCTATTGATCATGATTTGTGTTTCGCAAGATGCGAACTGGAACGGACTTCGAGGTTGGATCACGGATGGGTTCGCTTGCCATATCATTTCTCCTTTACGGTTGTAACAGGAAAGACTTTTGTCCCGTCACGCATCACGGCGTAACCCGGTCGACACTCAATGTCCGACCGCAAGGGCAGTTGTTCTGGACCCACCTGCATATCGCGACCCGCACGAGAGCTTATGCAGGCGGCGGGACACGTTCTTCCCTAATCCTGCGCAAGCTGCGGCTTCCTGCTGCCGTCGGGACTGTGCTCCGCAAATATTCGAAAGCGCGGAGCCCGCGACGTAGCAAGAAGGCCTGTGGCATCATGATTTCATGATCTTGTTGGTGCGACTCGTTCTGAGGTTGCTGGCCGACGTGGGTCGGTTCACGCCCCTCCTTTTCAAGCCACGCGACGCCATAGCAGCGGGGAACCTGATCCTGCGCCGGCAGATCGCACTTTTCTAAGAACGGGGCATGAAGCCCTGCCGCGTCGATGCGGCAACGCGCCTCAGCCTGGCGATATGAACCAGCCTGTGCGACTGGAGATCCTGCTGGCTTCTGGCCAGGTAACGATGCGTTCCCGCGCGCGGCTTTCTTCTCCTATGCGTATCCCGGACCGCCGGGCTTCCGTGATAGACCCGTACCACCTGGCGCTTACTTCGATACAAACCTGGGGAAGTTCATTCTGCCTTACGACGCAGTCCGTACCGGCGGCGAGCCCGATGCGTTGCCGCTCAAGTTCCTGTCGAGCACCTACGAAGCGGCCGCCGACACCGAGGGCTGGGATCGGGCGGCGCTGGAGTGCGAGCTGGGTGTTCCGGGGCGAGTGCGCTCGGTTATGAATCACGAGCTGCACATGCCACGGACACTGACGCGCACGTGTGTGCACTGCTGGTTATGTTATGAGACGAGGTGGTCCATCTCCGTTGTGGAAAACCTGTGGACAAGGGGAAGAACGGGCGGAAGCGGAATTGGTGCATCGCATTTCGCCAGCAGTGGCGCGGCTTGACGGAAGAGTCCGTCTCCGCCACCCTTCATAGCGCGTCCTGCGGACGCGCTATGAAGGGTGCCCTCCGAAGCGCGAAGCGCGAAGGAGGGCTGCATATATTCCGGGAATCTGCAACTCTGCAACGACGCTTTCGGTCCCGATAGCTGACCAGGCGACATCGCCTCGATAGCCGACCGGATCTTGAAGAATCGACCCTCAGGGAGCGTTCGCGATTGCTGAAAGCGGACTTTCCCCTAGACCTCGCGCCAAGTGATTCGCGTGGGACGAGTGCCCGTCTCAAGGAACTCTTTGGCGGCGTCGGTCGCTGCCTCCAGCGAGATAACGCTCCATCTCGGAAACTCGGTATGGTGGTGAAGGTCTAGGTAAGTTGTAAGTACAGGTTCATCAGCGCTCGCTGGCTCGCTGGGGCCGAAGGCCGCCCCGTGTTGATTTCGGGCTCCTCTACTGCGTGCAGATCTTCCAGATGACGCCCGTGCCAGGAATCTGCACGAGCGGACCATTGCCGGTGCCCACGAACTTTACGTCCGGGTCAGACTGGCCAAAGTCCCGCACCGCACCGTAGTCCACGATCCAAGCACAGCCGTCGGGACCCACCTTGACGTTCGTCGGGCGGTTGAAGCCGCGAATGCCGGAGACGAACGCCTGCTCGAACGTCGTGTTGTGGGCAAACCGCATGATCTTGAGGGCGAGCGGCTGGTTTTGCCGGTCCTCGCCTTGCTCGCTCGAGTCTGGGCCGAAGTTAAGCAGCTTGACCTCATGCCCCACCTCCGGAGCGGGCGGGGTGGCATTTGCCGCCGAGAAGCCGAAGTCTCCCTCAAGGGTGTACAGCGCAGCACCGCGCTGGACAGGCCCACCGACGAAGGAGTCGGGAACGAAGTCGATCCCAGTGAACGACGAGTCGGCCGCCTCAAGGGCCAGTGGTGCGGTGATCTGCTGCGGTGGAAACGCCAAGACGTCCCGCATCGGTCGATCCGCGCTCAGAATCTGGGCGAGGCTCGCCGGTGCGCACATACTCGGCAGGTTTGCAGCGTCCGGAACGCAGAGATCATCGCCCGGCCCGCCGACCGGGTTGAATACCGCCTGGTTCGTCGGCAGGAAGCCATAGCGATCCGGCCAGCCGTGATAGTCTGGACTGCCATCAGGATTCTGGGCGGCCAACTGCAGCGGGTCTGGGGCGTTGTTTGACGGCCGCGCGCCCCGCTCGTCTGCACCGTCCTCGCCCACGAGCAACCCGCCTTTTAGGGGATGATCGTTGGGTGCGAAGCGGATGGCGTAACCGTTCCGATACCCCCACGAGTATGGCTCTATCGTCTCCCCGGGACGCGCCGCGTCGAGCCGCGCGCGCAAGATAGCACCATCGCAAACTCCATGATGGTGCGCACTCTCGAACGCCTTCACGGTCGTTCCGGGGCGTTGCACGCCGAAGGCGGAGTACCCGCTGGTCTTTTTCCCACCGCCGGAGTCAAACACGTTGTTGCTCAACACAATGTCCTGGCAGGGGATATCTTGCTGGTTTGTGCCGCCGCCGTTATCACGACCCACCACGCCGCTGTTGGTTGTGGACCCCTGCGACCAATAGATCCAGTTGGCTTTGAAGGCCAACTGTTCCGTTGGGTGGTCGCCGGTCGGCAGCTCGGTAATGAAGGGGGTAACTTTCCCACTGTCTGGGTCGACGATCACGATGCGTGAGCTATTGTTTTGCCCAGCGGCGTGGGTCGCTTGGTTCGAGTCCGTCGCGAACAGCCGCCCACCCTGCAGGCCGCCCTCGAACGCAATATCGACCGCAGGCCCTTCCGCCTGGAGTCCCCCGGTCGCGGTGGGCTTGGCCAATGTACGGCGCAAGTTGCCGCCACTGTCGAACACGAGGATGTCAGGCGTGAACGGATTCGTCGGGTCAAAGTCTGGCATATCCTCCTTTTCTCTGATGGGCGATCATCTCGCCGACAGATAGGCGAGCGCCAAACGTTCGAGGGTCCCATTTCATTTATCGTGGGAATGAAACCTTCCCGCATATCTTGCATAACTTCTCAGGTCTCCCACCGAGCATTCGCGACTGGTCGAGGCGTTCGCACTCGGATCGCTGGCCGCACGACGTAAGCGCGCCAGCCAAGTGAGTGGCTTTCCAAGCGCAAAAAAAGAAGTACGCCGAAAGTGGCGCGGGGTGCGCCGGACAACCCGATCTACCTGCCCCCACAGAGATGATTCGGGGCAGATGTGATGCACCACGCCTAACGGGGCGATCGGCTTTCTTGTTCCGAAAATCAACCCAGGACTTCTTGTTTGTCGTATTGGTGCGATGAAACTCAACGACACAAAAACTTTATGCGCTTGAAGCAGCGCTTGCCATCGCGTATGTGCGCTTGAGATATGTATCAAGGTATATGCGGTTGAATCTTCCTATTCTCGTAGAGGACCATTACCCAGAATCCGCCATGCGATCTTTGAACCGCTCCTGTATTTCGGGGCACCTACTGAACCTACCCGTAGGGAGGAGTTCCTCGATGAACCGCATCGTTGGCAAGCTTGCACCTGCCGCAATCATGGCTATTTCGACCCTTTTCACAACCGCCGTGCGTGCCGACGGCGATCATCGCAATTCGTATGTCGTCACTCCCCTCGTTTCGGATATCGCTGGGGCGGCTGCACATCAAGACACGGTCCTTCAGAATGCCTGGGGAGTCGCGTTTTCGCCCGCCGGCAGCCCCTTTTGGGTCAACGACAATGCCACGGGTTGTTCGACGCTATACGACGGGACCGGCGCCGCAGTTGCGCTGCAAGTGAAGATCCCCTTGCCCGGAAACATCGTGCCGGCGGCCGCGTGCACCCACGTCGATCCGAACAACCCCCCGAGTCCAAGTCCCGCCGCGCCGACGGGCATCGTGTGGAACCCCTCCGCGAGATTCCTCGTTCCAGGAACCACCATTCAGGCCGCGTTCATTTTCGCCACCGAAGACGGAACCATTTCAGCCTGGGGCGGGGGTCTCACGCCCCCCAATGCCGCGGTCATTGCCGCCGACAACTCGGCCAACCCAATGGCGGGCGCAGGGGCCGTGTACAAGGCCCTGGTCTTCGCCGTCAATGCCAAGGGCGCATTTCTTTTCGCGACCAATTTCCGCGCCGGCACGATCGACGTGTTTGCGCCAACCGGCCCTGGGGGCACCTATGTGCTGACAACCACCGATGGCGGGTTCGCCGACCCCGCTATTCCGGCGGGATATGCGCCGTTCGGGATGCAGAACATCGATGGCGATCTGTTCGTGACTTTCGCAAAGCAGAACGCCGAGAAGCATGATGACGTGGCGGGCGCCGGCAACGGCTTCGTGGATGTGTTTGATACGGACGGCCACCTGCTGCGGCGGTTTGCAAGCCACGGGCATCTGAACTCGCCTTGGGCGGTCACACCGGCTTCCTTCAACTTCGGCCCATTCAGCGGTGCGATTCTGATCGGCAACTTCGGGGATGGGCGGATCAATGCGTACGACAGGAACGGGCGCTTTCTCGACGCACTCGAGGACGAGAACGGCAAAGCGATCGCGATCGACGGCCTTTGGACTGTGTCGCTGGGTGGCGGCCGGAACTCCAGCCCGGACACGCTTTTCTTCACCGCAGGCCCGAACGGCGAGAAGGATGGCGTATTCGGGACGATTACGCCGTCGAATCACGACTGATTGCCGCGCACACTGAATGGGCGCAGTCCGCTCGCGGACTCCGCCGATGTGCCCGTTGGGTCAGCGACCGGTGCTTCGTTGGGACTTCCAGCGCTACCGCAGCGGCCGCTGCTCTAGGCTGGACCGACGTGTGATTTCTTGTACACACAACAGCGAACGCTGCACCGCGCCTTACGCGTGCAGCTCGACGATGTCGCCATCCGCGACGCGATGCTCGTGCCCGACCTGCTGTCCTTCGAATCCGGATTGACCCCAGATGCGTGCGTATCGAAGTGAGCGCTCCAGATCCTGGTGCACCAGTCGCGCGAGGTCGCCCACGGTCTGGCCACGGCGAAGCGTGAACGGCCGGTGTTTGTCGGCAGGATGCCCCGGCGCCTTGGTATAGACGCGCACGATGCCGAGGTTCCGGAAAAGCCAGGGCCCGATCTCCCCCAGACCTCGACCTGTGGTCGCGGAAACGGCGAACACGGGATATCGCATCCCCGTCAGCTCGCGAATCGCCTGGAGCTCGGCCCCGAAGTCGGCGATGCCCTCGGCCTTGTTCGCGAGCATCAGCGTTGGCAGCCGCAGCGCGAATGGATCGTCGTCGCCTCTAGCTAGCCGCGCTGCCTTCTGATTCTCCCGTCGCCTCCCAATGCTCGGTGAGCGTCACGCGCTTCTTCTGCAGCACCGACTCTACGGCCTGCAGCTGCTCGAGACACGAGAGCTCACCGAGATCCACCACGAGTAGGGCCGCGTCGGCCGTCTGCAAGGTGCTCACAAACCAGGGCACGGGATGCTCGCGTGCTATCGCTGGCAGATCGATAAGCTGAAAGTGCACGTCCTCATACGGCATCATGCCTGCGTGGGGGTACTGGTCGTAAACGGATACGTCGCGACACGCGCCCCCGATCCCGTGAGCCGTGCATGCAGCGAGGATCTACCCGCATTCGGCGGTCCGATCAGCGCGATCTGCGCTGCGCCCTCGGGGCGGATCACCAGCGCCGGGCTACCATGTCCTCCGCCCTTCCTGGCACCCTCGAGTTCTTCGCCAAGGTCCTTGATGCGCGCCTTGATATCCCCCTGGATGTGCTCGGTGCCTGGCTTGCATGGGCATCAACCGCGCGATCGAATAACTGCCGACCACAATTGCCCCTTAAGTTCTCCAGTGTCCAGGTGCTGCAAGGGCCTGCGCCGTACGCTCGCGACCAAGAGCGATCAACTCCTTCGCGCGCCAAAACTCATGAAAGCCACATGCGTTGCGCGGTATCTCGACCGTTACGTTAGGCGAGTAGGCGGCGAGCTTGAGGCGTGCGATGGTGTTCTGCATCGCTTCCATGGATGCGAGCGCGACATCGATCATCCCACCCGTACGCGCGGCGGGCGCGCGCGAGACATGCAGGCCGTCGATGAAGGCGCGGATGCGTTGCCGATAGGCGTTGCGGTCTGGAATCGGTCCGCTCGGGGGCGGAGACGACCTCAACTCGTTAGCGCCGCCCAGATTGACAGCGACGGTGAGGTTAGTCCAGTCGTTCAGGGTGGGCGCAATCGGAACCGGATTCACCAAACCGCCGTCAAGCAGTTTCCGACCGCGGTATTCGAAGGGTGTGAAGATCAGGGGAGTCGCGATCGAGGCGCGGATGGCGTCGAACAGTTTGCCCTCGCGCAACCACACCTCCTCGCCAGACTCGAGGTCGGTTGCGACCGCCGTGAACGATACCGGCAGATCCTCGATTGCGAAATCGCCGATCAGCTCGCGCAGTACGTCCATGATGCGCTCACCCTTGAAAAGCCCGGGGCGGCCGAATGCCGGATCGAGCAAGCGCACCACCTGCAGGCGCTCAAGCGCCAACACCCATTCTGCATAAACTTCGAGTTTGCCAGCAGCGAAGATTCCCCCAACAAGCGCGCCCATGGAGGAGCCCGCGATCGAGCGAATCTCGTAGCCGTTTTCGGTTAGCCACTGGATCACGCCGATGTGGGCCAGGCCTCGTGCGCCGCCGCTGCCGAGAACGAGCGACACCGTCGTCAAAGGTGCCACTCTTCCTCAGAAAATCGGCTAGGGGGCGCCGCACCCCTTCGATTCCGAGTACTGCAGGGTTCGCAGTTGCATATCGAAATGGGTATCGTCGCAATAGGGAATTTGTATTTAACGTGCACACCCAGAGATGAGTAATATCGAGACTCGCCTGCCAATGGGGAAAGTGACGGCACGAGGAGCGTTCTCGCCGCAGGAGGATCTGCTCAATAGCCGCTGTAGTTTGCGCACAACGCTTAGTCTACAGCGATTCACGTCACGCGCACGCATGATCGCGTGATGTCCAAAGACTGTACCGACTGCTATGCGGCAGCTCGCTCGTAGTAATTGAGCAATCCTCCAAGTCGAGGGCGACGAATCACGGGTCCTTCTCGATGCTCACAGGACGCGCGCGGCATGATCAGCACATTGCCTACGCCCTCGTGGTTCCGCTCGTGGTGAAAATGGGCGCCGTATTCTCGCAACACACGCTGCAGCATCCCCTGCCCGATCGGAATTACCTTCGATAGGCATTCTTCGCTCTGTTCGGCGGCCGCGTGCCAGCGTGAGCGTCGGCGGCGCTGGCAAGCCGAGCGGCTGCGGCACGACCTGGATTACCGCGCCGATGAACTGGCGGCGCAGCGCGCCTGGCGCATGCGGCACCCGAGTACTGGCGCGTGTACCGCGATACGCACCCGAAGGACGTCGGGACTTGATCGCCCTTTGTCCCTCGGTGCGCATGGACGCCCTGCCGGCTGCCTTGGGACAGCCAACCGCTGGGCGATCTTTAGGGGTTGCTTGGTCGGATCTTCGAAGCCTTCGTTCTGCGCCTGCAGCCGTGTGCCCGAGCCCAGCAGAACCAGTCCCAGGACTCCAGCTAAGCAGCGGAGTTGTCTCATGGTGGTCATCGCTTAGCACTCCTTTAGCCGCCGGGAAATCGCTCTTCTGGTTTGCAGCGCCGCACGCGTCCTTGGGGACTCATACTGTTCGCTGGCGTGGGGCAGCAGGTTCGCGAGGCTGGGAGAGCCCGCCCTTGCCGCCGAGATCCTGCGAGGTGGGGGCGGCGATGCGCTTTCACCGCGGGAGAAGGGGCCGCAAGCCTGGGCTGAGCAGGTCGTGCGGGATCCGAATGGCGCAACGCGCGGGCAGATCGATGCGCTGCGGGCTGCCGGCCTTTCGGATCGCGAGATATTCGAGGT
>WNGO01003266.1_pt1 | contig 10428 bp, 8 predicted proteins | sample 5400511 | NCBI WGS metagenome assembly WNGO01 (sample SAMN13153380, study PRJNA577476) | soil metagenome | isolation source: 20 cm soil or saprolite under Garry oak tree replicate 2 | place: USA:California | collected 2016-06-15
CGACCGCGGTGGCGCTCGCCATCGCTCCGATGCCCGCGGCGCTCGCCGAGCCGCAAAAGGGCCCGCCGATCATCCGCGATACCGAGGCCGAGCAGCTGCTGCGCGAATATACCCGGCCCATCCTGCGCACCGCGGGGTTGGAGAAGCAGAACATCCAGGTCGTGATTCTCAATGAGAAGGCTTTTAACGCCTTCGTCGCGGACGGCCGCCGCATCTTCATCAATTACGGCGCGCTGATGCAGTCCGAGACCCCGAACCAGATCATCGGGGTGCTGGCGCATGAAACCGGCCATTTGGCCGGCGGCCATCTTTCCAAGCTTCGCGAACAAATGGCGCAGGCGCAGACCCAGATGATCATCGCCATGCTGCTTGGCGCCGGTGCGGTGGTGGCGGGCGCACGAAGCGGCAACAGCAATAACGGTCTCGCCAATGCCGGCGCGGCCGCGATCGCCGGGCCGCAGGAAATGATCCGCCGCACCCTGATTTCTTATGTGCGCCAGCAGGAGGAAAACGCCGACCGCGCCGGGGTGAAGTTCTTGACCGCGACCGGCCAATCCGCGAAGGGCATGTACGAAACCTTCAGGCGGTTCAGCAACGAAGGCCTGTTCGCCGCGCGCGATGCCGACCCTTACCTGCAGTCGCATCCGATGCCGGCGGAGCGCGTCGCCGCGCTCGAGGAACTGGCGCGCTCAAGTCCTTATTGGGACAAGAAGGACGATCCGGCCCTGCAATTGCGCCATGACATGGTGCGCGCCAAGGTCTCGGCCTTCATGGAACGGCCGGACACCGTGTATCGGCACTATCCGCCGTCGAACGACAGCCTGCCAGCACGTTACGCGCACGCGATCGCGACCTACCTGCATGGCGACTTGCGCTCGGCGCTCGCCCAGATCGATGGCTTGATTCAAGTGCAGCCCAGCAACCCTTATTTCCATGAATTGCGGGGTCAGGCGCTGCTGGAGGGCGGCAAGCCCGCCGAAGCGATCGCACCCTTGCGCAAGGCGCTGCAGCTCTCGAATAGCGCACCACTCATCGAGATGTTACTTGGGCAAGCGCTGGTGGCCACCGATAATAAGGCCTACACCGAGGAAGCAATTGCGATTCTGCGTGCGGCGGTGGCGCGGGAGACCGAGGCGCCGCTGGGCTACAGCCAGCTCGCAATGGCCTACGGCCGAAAGGGGGATTTCGCGCAGGCCGACCTGGCTTCCGCACAGGCTGCCTTCCTTCGCGGCGACAACAAGACCGCGCGTGAACTCGCCTCGCGTGCAAAAACCCGCTTCGCTATCGGCACGCCCGGATGGGTCAAGGCCGACGACATCGTCAGTGCCAAACCGCTGCCCGGCCAAAAGAGCAACTAGAAGTAAATTGAGCCGGAGTACGAAGTTTTCATACACCGGCTTCACCAAGAGGAATTGCCAATGCCTTCGTTCCGCCTGCTCGCTCCCGCATTGTTCGCGCTCGCACTCTGCGGCGCGCCGCCTGCCGCATCGGCGCAGAGTTTCTCCGACAGCCAGCGCGGCGATATCGAGACCATCGTCAGGAATTACCTGCTGGCGCATCCCGAAGTGCTGGAAGAGGCGATGGCTGAGTTGAACAAGCGCCAGACCGCCGCCGAGGCGGAAAAGCAGAAGGCGAGCGTCGCCGCCAACGCGGAGACGATTTTCAATTCGCCGCGCGGCGTCGTGCTCGGCAACAAGGACGGCGATGTCACTTTCGTCGAGTTCTTCGACTACAATTGCGGCTACTGCAAGCGTGCCATGGCCGACATGCTCGATCTGATGAAAACCGATCCCAAGCTGAAAGTCGTGCTGAAGGAATTCCCGGTGCTGAGCCAGGGTTCTGTCGAAGCCGCGCAGGTCGCCGTCGCCGTGCGCATGCAGGATCCTGGCGGCAAGAAATATCTCGATTTCCACCAGAAGCTCTTGGGTGGGCGGGGCGCCGCGGACAAGGCGCGCGCAATGGCCGCCGCCAAGGAAGCCGGCCTTGATACCGCGCGGATCGAGAAGGACCTTGCAAGCCCGGAGGTGCGCGCCACGATCGAGGAAAACTTCAAGCTCGCCGAAGCGATGGGCATGAACGGCACGCCGAGCTACGTGATCGGCCAGCAGGTGGTGATCGGCGCGGTCGGTCTCGACAACCTCAGGGAAAAGATCGGCGTCGCCCGCTGCGGCAAGGCGACCTGTTGAGGCATCCATTGAGCATTGTGCGTGGTAAACACAAAGGCCGGCGTCACGCCGGCCTTTTCATTTGCGCAATTTTTGCGGCGAAGCCGTTCATCCCTGCTTCACAAAACAAAGTCTTTGGAACCGGCAATATCGCGGAACATGATCCCTCCCGGTTCGTTGATCGGCGCGGGCAATGAAAACACCTGAGGAGACACTCGAATGATTAATCGCTTTATGATGTCGGTGGCCGCCGTGGCGCTGATCGCCGGCGCCGGCTTCGCAAACGCGCAGGGAACCGGAAATCGCGAACAGCCGGGTTCCAGCGCACAGCAGAGCGCGCCATCTTCCGAACGCGGGAACTCGGCCGCCGAGAAGAGCCCTTCGTCCGGCATGAAGGCCACGCAGTCCGAAGAGAAGTCGCCGGGCGCGGCCAAGAGCCAGCGCGCCGAAGACAAGGCCTCAAAACCTTCATCCGACATGAAGGCCAGCCAGTCTGAAGAGAAGTCGCCCGGCGCGGCCAAGAGCCAGCGCACCGAAGAAAAGGCCCAGGGTTCGAAGTCGAAGAGCATGAGCTCGGAGAACGAGAGCAAGGCCGGCAAGGACATGAAGGCCGAGAGCGGCAAGGACATGAAGGCCGGCAGCACCACGAACAAGATGAACGCCGAACAGAAGGGCGCGGCGGACAGCAAGTCGACGACCACCCAGACTGGTCAGTCGGCCCCGCAGACCGGCCAGACCACCACGCAGTCGCAGAGTGGAACGTCGGTGCAGTCGCAGACGACCGGACAGGCGGGCGCTGCCGCAAAGCTCTCGACCGAGCAGCGCACCAGGATCACCTCGGTGATCCGTGAGCAGCACGTTCAGCCGCTCACCAGCGTCAACTTCTCGATCGCAGTCGGCACCCGCGTGCCGCGTGACGTGAGGTTCCACCCGCTTCCGCGGGAAGTCGTGACGATCTATCCGGAATGGCGCGGATATGAATTCGTCCTCGTCAACAACCAGATCCTCGTGATCGATCCGCGGACCTTCGAGATCGTGGCTATTCTCGAGGCCTAAGAGCTGACGGATAGCTTGCGAGTTCGGGGCGGGCAGAGATGCCCGCCCCTTTTTCATGGTCTCGACGCCTGCTCAAACTCCAGGCTGCTCTCCCCCAACATTGGTTAACCAGCGATTTCCGCAGGTTCTGAGTATCTTTTTGCCAGCCGGATGAGGCATTTGGGGGCAGCCCGGGGCGGCCTGAGGCTTCCCCTTCGGCCGGTTGTTACCTATAACCGCGCCACCTGCCGCCGCATTTTTCCGGGATTTGGATGGCCAAGACAGCTGCCGAGACGATTTACGTGCTCAACGGCCCGAACCTCAATCTGTTGGGGACCCGCGAGCCCGAAACTTATGGCCATGCCAGGCTCGCCGACGTCGAGAAGCTTTGCGCGAAAACCGCCGCGCAGTTCGGCCTGAAAGCCGATTGCCGGCAGTCCAACCGCGAGGGCGAGCTGATCGATTTCATCCACGATGCCCATGCCAACAAGGCCGCCGGGATCATCATCAACGCCGGCGGCTATTCGCACACCTCAATCGCGCTGCATGACGCTTTGGTGGCGGTGAAGATTCCGACCGTCGAGGTGCACATCAGCAATATTCACGCCCGCGAGACTTTCCGTCACCATTCTTTCACCGCCAAGGCCGCATTCGCGACACTTTCCGGCTTTGGCATCGACGGTTACCGGCTTGCGATCAACGGCCTTGCCGCCAGGATCGGCGCCAAGGCAAAAGCCTGACGCATTCGCGCATCACCAAGCAGAAAGTTCCGGATCAAGATATGGCGCGCCAGCCTGACGACAAAGCACTCCCAGAATTCAAGAGCGGCGACGGGGCGCTGATCCGTGAACTTGCATTGCTGCTTGACGAAACCAATCTCACCGAGATCGAGATCGAGCGCGCAGGCTTGCGGGTCCGGGTCGCGCGCAACATCAGCATCGCTGCCTCGCTGCCGCCAAGCCTGCAACCCGCCGCTGCGGCGCCGGCAGCTACAGAGCCGGCGGAAGTCGCCAAGCACCCGGGCCTGGTGCCCTCGCCGATGGTCGGCACGGCCTATTGGGCCTCCGAACCCGGCGCCAAGCCGTTCATCGAGGTCGGCGCCAAGGTCGCGGTCGGGCAGACGCTCCTGATCATCGAAGCGATGAAGACCATGAACCAGATTCCGTCTCCGCGCGCCGGCACCGTGACGCAGATTCTTGTCGAGGACGGCCAGCCGGTCGAATTCGGCGAGCCGCTGGTGATTATTGAGTAGGGACGCGCATCATCCCTGCGTAACGGCTTCGCCGTTATCGCTGGAGGTGCGAGGGCGAAGCCCGAGCCTCGAAGGATGAATTTGTTGAATTGGCGAACAGGCCGCCGCCCTTCGAGGCTTGCAAGAGCTCGCTCCTCAGGGTGACGCAAGAGGCAGTAACGATGTTCGACAAGATCCTGATAGCCAATCGCGGCGAAATTGCCCTGCGCATTCTGCGCGCGTGCAAGGAACTCGGCATCGCAACCGTCGCGGTGCACTCCACCGCCGACGCCGACGCCATGCATGTTCGCCTGGCCGACGAGAGTGTCTGCATTGGCCCGCCGCCGTCAAAGGACAGCTATCTCAACGTGCCGGCGCTGCTTTCGGCTTGCGAGATCACCGGTGTCGACGCGGTGCATCCCGGCTACGGCTTTCTCTCGGAAAACGCCCGCTTTGCCGAAATCCTCGCCGAGCACAATTTGCACTTCATCGGGCCGAAGGCCGAACACATCCGCCTGATGGGCGACAAGATCGAAGCCAAGAAGACCGCAAAGAAGCTCGGCATCCCCGTGGTGCCCGGCTCGGAGGGCGCCGTCGGGCCTGACGACGACGCAATGGCGATCGCGCAGGCAATCGGCTTTCCGGTCCTGGTGAAGGCCGCTTCCGGCGGTGGCGGACGCGGCATGAAAGTCGCGCAGACGCCTGAAGACCTGGCGTTGGCGCTCTCCACCGCGGCCCATGAAGCCCAATCGGCATTCGGCGATGCGTCGGTCTATCTGGAAAAATATCTGCAGAAGCCGCGCCATATCGAAATCCAGGTGCTCGGCGACGGCCGCGGCGGCGCGATCCATCTCGGCGAGCGCGATTGCTCGCTGCAGCGACGCCATCAAAAGGTCTGGGAGGAAGGGCCCTCTCCGGCGCTCGATGCGGCGGCGCGCAAGAAGATCGGCGCCACCGTCGCCAAGGCAATGCAACAGATGAAATATCTCGGCGTCGGCACGGTGGAGTTCCTCTATGAGGACGGCGAATTCTATTTCATCGAAATGAATACCCGCATCCAGGTCGAGCATCCCGTCACCGAGATGATCACCGATATCGACCTCGTGCTTGAGCAGATCCGCATCGCCGCCGGCGGCGAGCTGCCGCTGACCCAGGACGAGGTCACGATCAACGGCCACTCCATCGAGTGCCGTATCAACGCCGAGAACCCCGTCACCTTCCGCCCCTCGCCGGGCAAGATCCTGCAATATCACCCGCCGGGCGGCCTTGGTGTGCGCATCGATTCCGCCGTCTACCAGGGCTACGTCATCCCGCCCTATTATGACTCGCTGGTCGGCAAGCTGATCGTCCACGGCAAGACCCGCGGCGAGTGCCTGATGCGGCTGCGCCGAGCGCTCGACGAAATGGTGGTGGATGGTATCGAGACCACGCTGCCGCTGTTCAGGGCGCTGGTTCGGGAGCCCGACATTATCGATGGCGACTATCATATCCATTGGCTCGAACAGTACCTGGCCGGCGAGCCCGGCAGCAGCCAGGCGGCCGCTTCATCCTGAAAAGCCATTGCCGGCTGGAACCAATTGCCGGAACAGGCGTTTCGCTCGGCTTGGGATGCCCTTTTCCGCGCGGGGGCGGGGTGAATTTTCATTGTTTCATGACGCGAGATTGTTGTGACGCCTGACGCCAAGCGCCGGCGCGCGATTGGGCAGATCCTGCTGCTCGCGGCGGGCCTCGTCGTGCTGACCATCATCAGCGCCGGCTCGGTCCATCTGGTGAACCGGGCGCGGGAGGACGCGCGCTGGGTTCTCCACACCGTTGAAGTGGAAAACCAGCTGTCGCTCGCCCAACTGCAGCTGCACCGCGCCGAAAGCGCCCAGCGCGGCTATCTTTCCACCTTGCTGCCCAACTTTCAGACCGATTTCGAAGAAGCCGCTTCCCAGCTGACGCCCGCCCTGCAGCGCTTGAGCCAGCTTGTCGGCGACAATCCCGTCCAAAGGCGCCTCTTTGACGAGCTGCTTCCACTCGTCAATCAGCGAATGGACGAATTCCGCCACATCATCGAGCTTGCACGGACGCAGCGCATCGACGACGCCACCCGGGTGGTGCGCGAGGGTATCGGGCGCGACGCCATGAAGGAAATCGACGACGTCGCCGGGCAGATGCGCGCGGAAGAAGATCGGCTGTTTGTCGAGCGCAGGACCAACGCCGACCGCAGTCAATCGCTGGCGGCGTCGATGACCTGGGTTGGCTCGGGCTTCGTCGTCGTGCTGGCCGCCATCTCGATTATGCTGGTGCGGCGCTCGGCGCGCGCGCGTGACAACGCCGAAGCGTCGTTGCGCGACAATAATCTCAATCTCGAGGCCGCGATCGACGAGCGTACCGCCGATCTTCGCGAGGCCAACGACGAAATCCAGCGCTTCGCCTATATCGTCAGCCACGATCTGCGCTCGCCGCTGGTGAACATCATGGGCTTCACCAGCGAACTCGAGCAATTGCGTGACGACATCTTCAGGCGGATCGCAACCCTTGCCGGTGCTTCGGCGTCCCCCGCGTCGGCGGGCGCGGCAGCAGCCGAACCCGCCCTCGGGGACGAAGACAAGCAGCTCGCGCAGGATTTCTCCGAGGCCCTGGAATTCATCCAATCGTCGATCGCCAAGATGGACCGCCTGATCAGCGCCATCCTCAACCTCACCCGAGAGGGGCGGCGCGAGTTCGAGCCGGTGCGGATCGATACAAGCGAACTGATCGAAGCCATCGTGACGACCGTGGCGCATCAGGCCGCGGAAGCCCAGGCCCAGATTCGCGTCGAACCGCTGCCGCACATCGTGAGCGACCGCCTGGCGCTGGAACAGATTTTCTCGAACCTGATCGACAACGCGCTCAAATATCTCAAGCCGGGAGTTCCCGGGGAAGTCTCTGTCCGTGGCCGGACCAAGCTCGGCTTTGCGATTTTCGAAGTCGCCGACAATGGCCGCGGCATCGATCCCAAGGATCACCAGCGGATTTTTGACCTGTTTCGCCGCGCCGGTGCCCAGGACAAGCCGGGACAGGGCATCGGACTTGCCCACGTCCGCGCCTTGGTGCGGCGATTGGGTGGAACCATGTCGGTATCATCGGAACTTCACTGCGGCAGCACCTTCACGATAACATTGCCCATCAACTGGGCAGGGAGCACCGGGAACAGAACTTCATGAACCAGCCAGTCACCATCATCATGATCGAGGACGAGGAGGGGCACGCCCGCCTGATCGAGCGAAACATCCGCCGCTCCGGCGTCAACAACGAGATCGTGCCGTTCACCAACGGTACAGCTGCGGTAAACTACCTGTTCGGCCGGGACGGCACCGGCGTTGACCACAAGGGCCGCGCATTGCTGATTCTGCTCGACCTTAATCTGCCCGATATGACCGGCATCGACATCTTGCGGCAGGTCAAGGAGAACCGATATCTCAGGACGGCACCGGTCGTGGTGCTCACCACCACCGACGACTCCCAGGAAATCAAGCGCTGCTACGAACTCGGTTGCAACGTCTACATCACCAAGCCGGTGAATTACGATAGTTTCGCCAACGCCATTCGCCAGCTCGGACTGTTCTTCTCCGTGATTCAGGTACCGCCAGCCGCCACATGAATCCTGCGATGCCAACTCTCCTGTATATCGACGATGACGAGGCGCTGGCTAGGCTGGTCGAGCGCGGTCTGACGCGGCTCGGTTTCAATGTCGTCCGTGCGGCCAGCGGTAGCGAAGGGCTCGATCGCCTCGCGCAAGGCGGCATCGACGTCATCGCCCTCGATCAATACATGCCCGGCCTCGATGGCCTCGAAACCCTGGAGCGGATACTGGCGATTCCGGATGCCCCGCCGGTGGTGTTCGTCACGGCCTCGCAGGACTCAAACATCGCCGTCACGGCCTTGAAGGCCGGCGCTGCGGATTATCTGGTGAAAGATGCGCTCGGCGATTTCATCCCCCTGCTTCAGGTCGCGCTCGACGGCGCGCTGCGGCAGGCCGAGATAAGAAAAGCCCGTGATGACGCCGAGGCGGAGGTCCATGCGTCGCGCGACCGCTACGCCGCGCTTGCCGCCGAGCGCGAGGTGCTGCTGCGCGAGGTCAATCATCGCGTCGGCAATAGTTTGCAGATTATCTCCTCGCTCCTGCACCTGCAGGCCAATTCGAGCACCCAGGACGACGTCAAGGCGGCGCTGACCAATGCGATGGGACGGGTCGCCGCGGTGGCGCAGGTCCACCGCCGGCTCTACACCTCGCACGACCTGAAGAACGTGATGCTGAACCAGTATCTCGATGCCCTGCTCGAGGATCTCAGGAGGTCCGCCGAGGGAAACAGGATGTCGCGGCTGACATTGAAGGCGGAGCCGATCGAGATCGATCCCGACCGCGCGGTGGCGATCGGCATCATCGTCAATGAGCTGGTGATGAACGCCGTGAAATACGCCTATCCCGACGGCGCCGGCCCGATCGACGTCGCCCTCCATGCCCAGGGCGACGATCTCGCATTGTCGATCGCCGACAACGGCGTCGGCCTCAACGGCAAGCCCGACCCGCGTTCCACCGGCATGGGGCAGCGCATCGTGACCGCCATGGCGTCCAAGCTCGAAGCCAGCGTCGAGCGCGATCCGAACCATGCCGGCACCCGGATCGCCGTGCGGTTTCGACGCGTCATCGCGCCCGCACCGAAATCCGTCAGCGCGGCAGCGAGCTAGCTCGGCGGCTTACCACCCGAGCAGTTGCAGCCACGGCAGCACGATCACCAGTAGACCGGCAAAATAGATCAGCCCGAAGATCAGGCCGAATTTCCAGAAATCGCCCTTGCCGATGTAGCCGCTGCCGAAATACATCGGCGCCGGTCCGGTCGCATAGGGTGAAATCACGCCCATCAGTCCCAGCGAATAGAGGCAAAGCAGCGTCAGCGTCGGTATCGACAATCCGGGAATGCCGGTGCCAACCGCGAGCACCACCGGCAGCACCGCAGCCGCATGCGAGGTGATGCTTGAAAAGAAATAGTGAACCCAGAAAAAAAACGAGACCAGCAGGATCATCCCGAGCGTTGGCGTCACCGTCGCGAGCGGTTTGGCGTAGCCTTCGGCAACCCACTTGATGAATCCGATCTCGTTCAGGCCCGACGATAGCGTGAGCAATGAGGTGAAGTAGAAAAACACTTCCCACGCGCTTTTTTCGGCGACGATGTCGTCAAATTCGATGATGCCGGTAACCAGCATCAGCGTGATCACGACGAACACCACCATCGTGGGGTTAATGAAGTTGGAACCCAGCACGGGAAGGCTGATCGCTGGATTCGAGCCGGTGATCCAGAGAAACATCGCCAGCACAACCAATGCTGCCATGATCCATTCGTGGCGCGAGGGCGGGCCCATCGCCGCAAGCTCGCTTGAACTCCAGGTGACGATTTCAGGACCTTCCTTCACCTGCGGCCGGCAGATGACATAGGCCAGCAGCGGCACCAGCAGCAGCAACGGAATTCCCAGCGGTGCGAAGCCTGCGAACCACTGCGACCAGCCGATATCCACGTTCACGATCTTCTTGGCGATGCTCAGCGCCGCGGCATTGGGCGCCAGCGCGGTCAAAAACAGCGAGCTGGTCACGGCGGTGGTCGCAAACGCGGTCCACATCACATAGGTGCCGATCTTGCCCGCGGTGGGTCCGGGCTCCGAGCCATAGATCCGCGGAATATTGCTGACGATCGGATAGATCGTGCCGCCGCTGCGCGCGGTATTGGACGGCGTCGCCGGAGCCAGCACGAGGTCCGAGAACGCCACCGCATAGCCGAGGCCGATCGTGCTGCGGCCGAGGCCGCGCACCAGCATCAAGGCGAGCCGTCTGCCCAGTCCGCTCTTGCGATATCCGATCGAGAACACGAAAGCGCCGACGATCAGCCACACCGTGCTTTCGGAGAAGCCGCCCAACATCCATCGCAGCGATTTATTTGGATCGGGTTCGACATAGCCCATGACCCCGGCAACGGT
>WNGO01008065.1_pt1 | contig 10425 bp, 6 predicted proteins | sample 5400511 | NCBI WGS metagenome assembly WNGO01 (sample SAMN13153380, study PRJNA577476) | soil metagenome | isolation source: 20 cm soil or saprolite under Garry oak tree replicate 2 | place: USA:California | collected 2016-06-15
AAGCCCGCGGCCGCCGCCGTGAGGTCCTGGATCGCCGCCTGCTGTACTTGCTCGTACGGCGCGCGCGTGGGACGCGCATTGGCCTGCTCTTCGGGGGTGAGCAGGAGGGGCGCGCCGTCGTACACCTTGGTGAGCCAGAAATAGGCGAAGCCCCGCATGAAGTGCGCTTCGGCGAGGTTGTACGCCTTGATCTGCGCGTTGGTCGTGGCGATGCCCGGCCCCTTGGCCAACACGAGATTGGCGCGCGTGATCATCGCGTAGCAGGTGCCCCAGTACGCGCCGGTGAGACCCGTGACGGCGTCCCAATCGAGATAATCCGGCCCGTACGTACCGGCATTCGGCTCGCGATGGTCGGCGCGCGTCTGGTCGGAGGCGAGCTCGGGCGTGGTCCATTGACTCTGTCCCTGCAGGCCGCGCATCGAGTTGTAGATGGCGACCGTGGCGCTGTTCAGGTCCGCACCCGTCTTGAAGAACGTGTCCGTGGTGGTGAAGCCCTTGGGGTCTTCGTTCAACAAATCGCTGCACGCCAGTGACACGGCCACGAGGGCGAGAGCGGCGATGGGAAGGTTCCTGGTCATGGGAGCCGCTCCTTTCTAGAAGTTGGCGCTGATGCCGAAGTTCCACACGCGCGAGCGTGGGTAGGCGCCGATGTCGATGCCGCCGAAGCGTGGATCGCCGCCCATGCTGTTGACGTCGGGGTCGAAGCCGCTGTAGCCGGTGAGCGTGAGGAGATTCTGCCCGGTGAGGTAGAGGCGGGCCGACGTGGCGCTGGGAATGATCCCCGCGGGCAAGTCATAGCTCAGGGTGAGCGCCTGGACGCGCAGGTACGAGCCGTCTTCCACCAGCGTACTGTAGAGCCGCCGCGGCCGCGCATTGTTGGCGCGCGGCACCATGGTGTTGGTGTCGGTGGGCGTCCAGCGATCGAGCATGCAGGTGCGCTCGTTGGCCTGCATGATGCCGAGGCAGCCGTAGGCGTTGCCGGCGTTGATGATCTTGTTGCCGATCGAGAAGTTCGTGGCGATGTCGAGCGCGAACGCGCCGTAGGTCAGGTGGTTGCTGATGCCGCCGTACAGCTTCGGCTGCCCGTATCCGAGAATCGCCTGGTCCGCCGAGCTGATGACGCTGTCGCCGTTGACGTCGACGATCTTGTACTCACCGGGCACACAGTTTTGCGCGGCATTCTTGAGATAACAGGCGTCTCCCGCCTGCCACAGGCCGGTGACGCGATAGCCGTAAATCGCCCCGATCGGCTGGCCCACCTGGAGCACGTAGATGTTGTTGGGGGAAAAGAAATTTCCGGTGCGGGGGCTCACGAGGATTTGCGTGAGGGGCACCGCCTGACCGCTCGAATCGAGCTGCGTCCCCAGGTCGAGGATCTTGTTGCTGTTGTGCGCCAGGTTGAGCGCCGTGCGCCACGTGAGCCGCGATCCCGTGACGTTCAGGGTGGACAGCGAGACCTCGACCCCGTGGTTTTGTAACGACCCGATGTTGCGGAGCTGGCCGCTGAACCCGGTGGTGGACGGTACCGAGACGAACATCAGGAGGTCGGTGGTCTGGGAGCGGTACATATCGAACGTGAAGCTGACGCGGTTGTTGAGCAGCGCCGCATCGATGCCCGCGTTCACCTCGCGCCGCTGCTCCCAATGCAGGTCCGGGTTGGGCATCGTGCTGCTGGGCGCCAGGGCCGGAATCTCCGTCGCTCCCGCGGCGACCCAGGCGATGCTGAGCTGCGACAACGACTGGTACGGCGCCACGCCCTGATTTCCGACGGTGCCGTAACTCAAGCGCAGTTTCAGATCATTGAACAGCGTCTGGTGCCGCAGGAACGGCTCCTCCGACAAGCGCCACGCGAACGCGCCCGATGGAAAGAATCCCCACTTGTGATCGACGCCGAATACGCTGGAGCCGTCGCGCCGGCCAGTCACGGTGAAGAGGTAGCGATCGCCGATGTTGTAGTTGGCGCGGCCGATGTAGGACAGCAGAGCCTGTTCGCTCACGCCGCTGCCCGGCGGCACCAGCTGCCGCCCGGAACCGAGGTTGTAGGGCCCCGTGGCGTCGGTGGGGAAGTTCTGTCCCTCACCGCGGACGTTCTCGCTGTACCAGGTCTGCACCGTGAACCCGCCCAGCAGGTTCATCGTGCCGGGACCCATAGTGTGGTGGAACGTGACGGTGTTGTCGTTGGTGAGGTTGCGGCTCTGGCCGGCGTACATCCAGCCGTCGCCGCCGGCGCCGCCCGCGAGAATGGTGCGCGGGGCGAAGTAATGGAAGTCGTCGAACTGGAAATTGCCGCCGACCGTGCTCTTGATGCGCAGGCTGGGCGTGACATCGAACGTACCGAACACGCTCCCCAGCATGCGCGACGACGTATTCAGATCCGTCAGCTCCTCCGCGTTGGCGATCGGGTTGGGGACCGGCTCGGTCGTCGGCGATTGCTTCACCCAGTTGCCGGTCGAATCGACGGGCGCCTGGAACGGCGCGAACTGCATGGCCGCCTCGATGCCGTTGGCGCTGTTGCCGAGCGAGCCGTTCTCCTCGGATGGCGCGTTGCGCGCCACGCGGGTGAGACTGAGGCTGGTGCCCATGCGGAAGCGCTCGGTGATGTCGGCGTCGAGATTGAGCCGCAGCCCGTAGCGCGCGAAGTCCGACCCGATTTCCACGCCCTGCTGCTTCACGTAATTGCCGCTGAGCAGGTAGCGCGTGTGCTCGCTACCGCCCGACAGCGTGATCGCCTCACTCGCTTGCGGTGCGGTGCGCAGCATCATGGCGGGATAGTTGAACGTCGGCGCCGCCGCGATCTGCTGGGCGGTGAACAGCGGCGTGCGTCCCGCGTTGACGCGGGCTTCGTTGGTGATCTGCATGAACTGCTGGGAATTCAGCACCGAGATGGTATTGGAGATCGTAGCGTAGCCCGCGCTCGACTCGAGCGTCATGTTCGTCTGGCCGGTACGGCCGCGACGCGTGGTGATCAACACGACGCCGTTGGCGCCGCGGGCGCCGTAGATCGCCGTGGCCGACGCGTCCTTGAGCACGTCGATCGTCTCGACGTCGCGCGGATCGAGCGACATCAACGGATTGTCCTGCGGATTGGACGAGCCGGTGCCCTGCTCCGCCGGGATGCCGTCGATGACGTACAGCGGCTCGCTGTTGCCGGTGATCGAGCCGGTGCCGCGGATGTGCACACTGACACCGCCGCCCGGCAGGCCGGAGTTGGACGTCACCTGGACACCGGCGGCTTTGCCCTGCAGGCCGGAGCTGAGCGTCACGGTGGGGGCGGCCTTGGTCTCGTAGTCCTCCGCCGTGACCGACACGACCGACCCGGTGAGGTCGCGGCGCCGTACGGTGTCATAGCCGATCGAGACGACCGGGTTGAGCTCGATGGGCGTCGCGCGCAGGCGCAGGTCCACCGTTGTCTGCTGGCCGTCCTGCACCACCACGGCCGTGTCGCCCGGCGCGTAGCCGAGCAGGCGCGCCCGCAGCCGGTAGGTGCCGGGCGGCACGGCGGCGATCGCGTAGCGGCCGTCGGCGCCGGATCGGGCGGCGAACCGCGTGCCCAGCAGCGACACGGTCGCATCCGCCAGCGGCGCGCCGCTGAGGGCGTCGCGCAGCGTGCCGGCGACCGACCCCGTCTGCACGGAGCGGCCGGCGACGAGCAGGATCTGGCCGGAGCGGTCGAGTGTGGGAACGGCGCCGGTGCCGAGCAGCAGGCTGTCGAGCGCCGTCGCCACAGGGACCGCATCGAGCTGCAGCGACACGGACCGGTCGAGCGGCACGACGCGCCCGGAGTAGGCGATGCGCACGCCCGCCTCGCGCGCTACCGCATCGAGCGCGTCCTTGAGCGACACGTGGGCCAGGGCGAGCGTCACCGGACGGTCGAGCGGCGACAGGCCGTCGGCACCCTGCAGGACGGCCGCGGCGGCGGGCCGCGATCCGGCCAGACCGGCCGCGACCAACAGGCCCGTCACGAGAGTCATCGAGCGCATATCGAGGTTCCCTCCGTCTACGGTCGTGAATGAACGGATGTGAAACGCACCAGTTTGCCGGTGCGCGCCACGCGTACGTCGAGCACGCGGGCGAGCGCCGCGAGCGCATCGTCGGCCGACGGCGTGGCGAAGGACATCGTGAGGTGTGCGCGAGCCAATGATGGGTCGGCGAAGCGAATGTCGAGGTCGTACCAACTGTCGAGCTGGGCGAGGACGGCGGGCAGCGGCGCGTTCTCGAACACCAGTGCGCCGCGGGTCCAGCCCAGGTAGCGGTCGAGGGCAACGCCGCGCGCGACGGTGACCCTGCCGCGCGCATCGATCACCCCGCGATCGCGTTGGCGCAGGGTAACGGCGGGGGCGCTGGGCCCGGCGCCGCGCAGCGTGACGCTGCCCGCCGCGACCACGACCTGCACGTCGCGATCTGGTGCAGTGGCGCGCACGCCGAACGCCGTGCCGAGGTCTTCGATCGTCCCGCGGGAGGTGCGCACGAGAAAGGCACGCCGGGCGTCGTGGCGCACGTCGAAGAAGGCCTCGCCCTCCAACTCTACGGTCCGCCGGCGGCTCCCGAAGCCCGGCAGCACCCGCAGGCGCGAGGCCACGCTGAGCTGGATCTTGGATCCGTCGGGGAGGGACAACGTCAGGCGCTGGCCCGGCCCGGTCGCGAACTCGCGCAGCGGCGCAGCCGGCCGGATGAGACGCCCGGTGACGGCGCCCGCCGTCACCAGCGCGATGGCCGCGGCCACGCGTGTGAGCCACGGCCGGCCCGGCGGACGCGCCGGAATCAGCGTGAGGGTCCGCGGTCCCGGGGCGCGCGCCAGGCGCAGCCGCTCCCGGGCCTCCGTCAGGTCCCACCGCCGCGTGGTGCCGCCCGTGAGCCGCCACACGGCGCGAAGCTGCCCCAACAGCTCGACCCGCGCAGGGTCGGCGGCGATCCAGGCCTGCATCGCTGCCGCCTCGTCGGGTGAGCAGTCGCCTTCAACCAACCGGAGCAGGTCGGAGTCTGCGAACATTGACGGGCCCTCCGTACGGGAGAACCCGCGAGCGGGGCTACGGTATGAAGGGAGCGAGCTTGCCGCGCAGCAGCTCCGCCGCGCGCCACATCTGCGATTTGACGGTCCCGAGCGAGACCCCCAAACGCCGCGCAATCTCCTGGTATCCCAGATGATCGCGGCGGCGCAGCACGAACACGTCGCGGCAGCGCGGCGGCAGCTCCCCCACGGCGCGAGCTACGGCGTCCCGCAGGTCAGCGGCGATGCACTGATCTTCCGGCGTTACGCTGGAGCAGCGCGGCGTGCCCCGCGCGTGCTCGCTCCAGGCGTCCACCACGCGGGCGTGGCGCAAGTACTTGAGGGCACGGTTGCGCGCGGCGACGTAGAGGTAAGGACGGGTGAGACGGGAAGCATCGCGCGGGCCACGCGTATCCCACAATCGCAGGAAGAGCTCCTGCACCAGGTCTTCGGCCGCCTCGGCGGACCCGATCAGCCGCAGGACGTACTCGCACAGGCCGACGTAGTGCGTCGCGAACGCCCGCTCCCAGGCGCGGGGCGGCGGTACCACCGGTGGCCGCGTGGGTGCGGCCGACAGGACCAACCGAGAATCGGGTTGTGACATGCGTGACGGCCTGCGACGGCTCGCGGGTGTCGCCGTGTGCTGCAAAGCACAGGCCGTCGTGCCGCAACGGCGCGACGGCCTTCGTGAGTTACGGCTGTGGCAGGTGTGCGGCTGCTTGTAGCAGGCGTGCTACGGCGGCGTACTCCCGTCTCGCACGATCCGCCCGCCCTTCATCACGAACGTCACGCGCCGCAGGGCGGTGATGTCGCTGGACGGGTCGCCGTCGGTGGCGATGATGTCCGCCACCAGTCCCGGGGCGATCGCGCCGATACTGTCCGCCAGGCCAAGGGCGGCCGCATTGAGCGAGGTCGCCGCGACCACCGCATGCATCGGCGACTCCCCCGCCTCGTTCACCCGGCACACCAAGTCCTCGGCATTCCGGCCATGCGCGCCGGCCACCGCGTCGGTGCCGTACGCCACCTTGAGACCCGGCGTGGCGAGGGCCTGCCGGATCACGGCAGTGGCGAGCGGCAACGCGCGGGTCATGGCGGCGAACCCTGCTTCATTATAGTTGCCGATTCCCTCGTACTTGGCGCGGTTGTCGAGGTAGTTGTGGAACACCAGGCCACACTGCGGATCGAAGTACGTGCCGCGCGCCGCCATGAGGTCGAGCACATCCTGCGTCACGAAAATGCCGTGCTCGATCTGCGTGCAGCCCGCGAGTGCGGCGGCACGCACCGCCGCGGCACTGTGCGCATGGACCAGCGTGCGCAAGCCGACGGCCTTCGCCTCACCGCACGCCGCTTGGAGCTGGGCGTCGGTCATCGTCTGCGCGCCGCCGTCGCGGATGCTCGCGGACGCGAAGATCTTGATCAAATCGGCGCCCTGCTGTTTGCGTTGGCGCACGAGCCAGCGCAGGCTGTCGGGCCCGCCGCTCTTGTCGGTGAGCGGTTCAAGTGACGTAAGGAGTCGCGGCCCCGTCCCGCGCGACCTGATCGAGTCGCGCAGGATTGCGTCCTCGGGCGATCCCACACTCTGAATGGTGGTGAACCCCGCGTTGAGCATGGCTGCGAGGTTTGCCAGCGCTGCGTGCAGGGATTGCGTCGGCGTGTCACCGTCGTCGCGCGTGTGTAGCCGGCCCTTACTATTGAAGTACCACACCGGATGGACGTGCGCGTCGATCAGTCCCGGCAACACCGTGCGCGTTCCCAGATCCACGATGCGAACGCCGGCGGGTACCAACCCACGCGGCCCCACCCGCACGATGCGGCCGCCCTGGACCAGCACATCGACATTGGCGACGGCGCCGCCCTTGCCGTCGAGCAGCTTCGCCGCACGCAGCAAGACGGGCGTGCTCTGCGCGGCGAGTGGGCCGCGGGCCGGGCGCCGAGTCGGCGCAGCAGGAGCGCGGCCCGCTCGGTCTGCATGACCAGGGTGGCGAGATTGACGCGCTCGTCGGGCGTATGCGCGCCGCCGCCCATCGCGCCCAGGCCGTCGAGTCCGTCGATCAGCGGGGCCACGAACGAGATGTCACCGGCGCCGCGGCGGCCGGGATCGAGCGCCACCACCGGCGCGTACCCGAGGGCGCGGCTCACCGTGTCGTACAGCGCCAGAATGCGGGCGTTGCCGGGCGTGGGCGACATGGCAGGGTACTCGTCGAGAAACGTGATGGCGGCAGCGGTGCCCGGCAGGTGCTGCGCCACGATGTCCCGCATCTTGGCGCGGGTGCGTTCCTTCTGGTCTTCGGAAATGAAGCGCAGATCGCCGTGGGCGACGGCCATCTTGGGAATGATGTTGAGCTTGCTCGCGGCGGTGCCGGAGACTTGCACCGTGTCGTAACTCACGTCGGTCCCGCCGACGATCGTAGCGGCGTTGAACGTGAGGTACTGTTCGCCCGCGAGCTGCTGGCGGAAGGCGTCGAGAATGCGCGCCAGCTCGTAGATGGCGCCGTAGCCGGCGCCGCCGAACACGCCCGCCGAGTGCGCTTGACGTCCCGTCGCGGTCACGCGCCACGAGCTGGCGCCGCGGCGCGCCACGGTGACATCGGTGCGGCTGCCTTCTTCGAAGGCCAGCGCCACGTCCGCCCTTCGCGCCGCATCGATCAGATCTTTGCGCGAGACCGCGAGCGGATCGCCGGCGTGTTCTTCGTCGCCCGTGAACACGAGCGTGAGGTTCAAGTCTTTCAAGGCGCCCGCCGCCTGCAGCGCCTTGAGCGCATACAACACGACCACGTCGCCACCCTTCATATCCCCCGACCCGACGCCCGCCGCCATCGAATCGGTCCGGACGAATGTCGCACCCGCCGGCTCCACCACGGTGTCGAGGTGACCGATCAACAGGATCCGCACCGTCCCCGCCTTGCCGCGATGGTCGGCGACGAGGTGGCCGGCGCGCCGCGTGGCATCGGGTACCGCGGCCCACGACGTCGTGAATCCCAGCGAATCGAGCGAAGCGCGGAACATGGCGCCCACCTGGCGCACGCCGTCGAGATTGAGCGTGCTGCTCGGGATATCCACGACGCGCTGCAGGTAGGAAATCTGGTCGGCGCGGCTGGCGGCGATCGCAGCGCGGATGCGGCGCTCCACCGGCGTCGCCGCCGCCTGGGCCGAGAGCGCGGCCGCGCCCGCAAGCACGAGCGAAGCAACGAACAAGCCAGTTCGGGTCATGAGCTTCCTCAGGGTCGGATGGAAAGCGGCTGCTCCGAGCCCCGGCACGGCTGAAGCCGCGGCTCGGCGTCGTCCGGTGAACCGGAGTGGTGCCCGTTCACGGGCCGATGCCGAGCCGCGAGTTTACTCGCGCCGGCACTCGCGTCCTAAAGGACGGCAACGTCGCTCGATATCACGCTCACCGGCGCGCCGTGGCGGTCGCGCGCGGGAACGCGAGCACCAACGTTTCGCCCGTGGGCAACGCGGCCCATTGGGCAAATAACTCGCTGCGCCGCGCGCGCACGGCGGCCAGCTCCCCGTCGGCCAGGGTCACGTCGTCGCCGAGGCCACCGACTTCATTGATCTCTGCCGCAGACCACTGTTTGCCGGCGGCGCGCTCCTGATCGAGCAGGCCCACGATGCGCTCCGCTACGAGGGACTCCTGGGGCAGTGCGCCGCGTGGCCAGGGCTTGCCGAAGTCGAACAGGTCCCACCCCTCCGCCACCAGTCCGAAGAAACCGCGGGTGTGCCCCAGCACCGTTTCGACGGCGTAATGGGTGAGGTCGTGGTATGGGAAGAAGTATCCCTGGGCCCCGTCCTGGCGTTGCCAGGTGACGGAGCCGTCGGCGCGCGTGCAGCTCAGGGCCGCGCCGCCATCCGTCCGCTTCTTGATGCGGATCACGAGATCGCTCATCGGAATTCCAATATGATCGCGGCGTGTCGCGACCGGAAGCGCCCGGTAGCGCGTGAATTGGATGAACCGTGCGTGAAAATCGCTGCAGCACTGCAACGCGGCTTCGCTACGTTCGCACCGAGCGAGGTGGAGCGGAGCGAAGCACGGGGGCGGCAGTAGCCGAATCGCTGAACGGCCGGAGTGGCGGAAATGGTAGACGCGGCTCCCCCTCAAGGTGCTGGGCGCAAGCCCGTGTGGGTTCGAATCCCATCTCCGGCACGCTCCGCGCGTGTTGACCAGAATTGCCGCTCGTTTTAGCTTATGAGCACCTTGAGGGGGAGCCGTGGCCCGTCGTGGCCACCTCCGGGACCGCTGTCGGAAACGACGGCGGTCCTTTTCTTTCCCCCCACTCCGCCGTAACCTTACGGCCCAGCATGCCCCTGAAGGTCACGCCCTTTCATCCGCGCACCGCGCCGCTGTGCGAAAGCCAAGCCTGGCGCCGCTGGGCCGGGTTCCAAGTCGCAAGCTCCTACGAGCTGTTGCACGACCGCGAATACCACGCGATCCGCAGCTCCGCCGCCCTGCTCGACGTTTCGCCCCTCTACAAGTATCTGATCACGGGCAAAGACGCCGCGCGACTGTTGCATCGGATCATCACCCGCGACGTCGAGAACATGAAGGTCGGCCAGGTGATCTACACCCCCTGGTGCGACGCCACCGGCAAGGTGATCGACGACGGCACCGTCTCGCGCCTCGATGAGCGCGTGTTCCGCATGACCGCCGCCGATCCCAACATCCGCTGGCTGCATCTCAACGCCCGCGGACTCGAGGTGAAGATCGAAGAGGTCTCGGAGTCAACCGCCGCGCTCGCCGTGCAGGGCCCCAATTCCCGCGCCATCCTGCAGCAACTGTCGGACACCGACCTCTCCGGGCTCAAGTATTTCCGCCTGACGCGCGCCAAGCTGCGCGGCATTCCAGTCACCGTGTCGCGCACGGGTTATACCGGCGATTTGGGCTACGAGGTCTGGGTGGATGCGGCGCAGGCAGTACCGTTGTGGGACGCTCTGATCGACGCCGGAACGCCCTACGGCATCACACCCTGCGGCATGCTCGGCCTCGACATGGCGCGCATCGAAGCCGGCCTGATGCTGCTCGAAGTGGACTACTTCTCCGCCCACCACGCGCTGATCGAGGCGCAGAAGTCGTCGCCGTTCGAGCTGAACCTCGCGTGGACGGTCAATCTCAAGAAAGAATGGTTCGTGGGGAAACCGCCGCTCGTGGCAGAAGCGGCGCGCGGCCCGGCGTGGCAGTTCGTGGGCCTCGAAGTCGCCTGGGATTCACTCGAGCGGTTGTACGCCGCAGTCGGCCTGCCGCCGCGGCTGCCGGCCGCCGCCTGGCGCACGAGCGTGCCGGTCTACGTCTACGACACGCAGGTGGGTTACGCGACGAGCGGCGTGTGGTCGCCGTTGCTCAAGAAGTACATCGCTCTGGCGCATGTGCAGTCGACTCATGCGACCCCGGGCACCCCCGTCGAGATGGAAGTCACCGTCGAGCACCATCGCAAGCGGGCGGCGGC
>WNGO01003272.1_pt1 | contig 10422 bp, 8 predicted proteins | sample 5400511 | NCBI WGS metagenome assembly WNGO01 (sample SAMN13153380, study PRJNA577476) | soil metagenome | isolation source: 20 cm soil or saprolite under Garry oak tree replicate 2 | place: USA:California | collected 2016-06-15
CGATGGTCGCCCGCAGCCCGCGCGCGGTGAGGAGATGCCACAGCGCCACCTCGCTGCCCACCCCATCCCCGTCGGCGTTCACGTGCGTCGTGAGCGCGACGCGCCGGCCGGGCGCGAGCACCGCCGCCACGGCCTCGGCGGCACGCGCCCGCTCCGGTGGGACGGAGACGCCATTCATCGACATGATACCAAGATAAACAGAAGGCGTCCCGAAGAGGCGTCGCGAAGACGACGTCACGAGACGACGTCACGAGAAGACGCGAGCGCTACTGCCTCGTCCCGACAAGGGACAGGCGCTGGTTTGTTAGTGTGACGGTCCCGCTCACCGCGAGGCTGTCGTTCCGGAGGCGGTACGTCCCGACCAATTGAGTCGACGCGGGACTCGTCAAGGTGACAGTGATCCCGTCGGGGTTCGAGGTGGCGTACGTGCCGCTGTAGGTGGTGGTGGTGCCCTGACTGGTGATGGAGGCCGTGAACTGAGGCGGCGTGATGGTCACCGTGCCACTGGCCCCCGCCTGATCGGGCTTCATTCCCGAGCACACCGACCTGAGGGTGTATGTACCTGGCAACTGCCCGGAATTCCCGGTCAGGACTCCCCCGGTGTAGGTATCACACGGGACCGGTCCGGTGGCCTTGTCCCCGCCACATGCGATCGCGACAGCCGCGAACACGACGCAGAACAACCAGGGCTTCATGGCACCTCCTGCGGGACGATCTCCGAATGCTCACACTCAAGTGAAACCTATGGCAAGGCTACCCGAAACGACAGAACCGCCGGTTGGGCCGACGGTTCTCCGCGACGCACTTTCGTGACGTCGCTTCGTGACGTCTCTCTCGCGACGTCGTCTATTGCGTGCCTTCCCCCTGCAGGATGCTATGCCTCCGGCCGTAGCCGAAGTAGATCCCGAATCCAATCACGAGCCACACCGCGAGTCGGATCCACGTGTCCAACGGCAACGTGAGCATCAGGCCCAGACAGGAAAGAATGCCGAGCAGGGGGACCAGGGGGACGAGCGGTGTCCGGAACGGCCGCTCGAGGTCGGGGCGGGTATGCCGCAGGATCCACACGCCGCCGCACACCAGGACGAACGCGAGCAGCGTGCCGATGTTGACCCACGTCCCCAGCAGCTGCAGCGGCAAGAGTCCAGTCGCGACGCAGACCGCGATGCCGGTGTAGATCGTAGAGAGGTACGGTGTGCGGAACCGCGGATGGACTTTGCCGGCCCAGGGCCCGAGCAGACCGTCGCGCGACATCGCGTAGAAGACGCGGGACTGTCCCAAGAGCATCACGAGGATCACGGAGCCGATACCCAGGACCGCACCGACGTCGAGCGAGACGCGAATCCACCACGGCGCGCCGATCCGCTCCATCGCGTACGCCATGGGCGCCGGGAGGTTGAGCTCGCCGTAGGGGACCATGCCCACCAGCACGGCCGACACGACGACGTACAGCAGCGTGCAGACGGCGAGCGAGCCGAGGATGCCGATGGGCATGTCGCGCTGCGGATTCTTCGATTCCTGCGCCGCGGTCGAGACCGTGTCGAACCCGATGTAGGAGAAGAACACGAGCCCTGCGCCCCGCAAGACGCCGGACCAGCCGTAGCTGCCCCACTCCCCCGTGTTGTGGGGGATGAAGGGCGTCCAGTTGGCCCGCTTGACATGCGACAGGCCGACGAGCACGACCAGCAGGACGATCGCGACCTTGAGGATCACGATGAGGCTGTTCACCCGCGCCGACTCCCGGATCCCGATCACCAGCACGGCGGACATCAGCGCGACGATGCCGACGGCTGGAAGGTTGATGATCGCGCCGGTCAGGTTGAGCCCCGGGTGGGCGCAGCCCCCGGCGTGGGCGGCCACCTGCGCGACCGTGCACAGCTGTGTGGGCGGGGCCGTGAGGCTCGCGGGAATCTGCACGCCGAACAGCCCCAGCAGGGACACGAAGTGGCCCGACCAGCCGACGCCCACCGTGGCGGCGCCGGCGGCGTATTCGAGCACCAGGTCCCACCCGATGATCCAGGCCGCGAGCTCGCCCATGGTGGCGTAGGCGTACGTGTAGGCGCTGCCCGCGACGGGCACGGCGCTCGCCATCTCGGCGTAACACAGCCCTGCGAAGGCGCAGGCGACGCCGACGAGCATCATCGAGAGGGGCACCGCGGGACCGGCGTACAGCGCGGCCACCTGCCCCGTGATCACGAAGATCCCGGCGCCGATGACGGCACCGATGCCGAGCGTGACGAGATTGAGCGGCCCGAGCGCCCGGGTCAGGGCGTGCTCACCGCTCGCCTCCGCTTGGGCGCGGAGCGCGGCGATCGGCTTGGTGGCGAACAGCGTCATCCGGCAATCTGGGGGCGGCCGCGTGTACTCCCAACGGCGGCGGGACGAGCGGGACTGCGAGCGGGACGAGCGGCGCTAGGGCGTGGCCGGGGCGAGCAGGTTACGGCGGTAGCGACGGCTGAGCGTCACGCGCGCGCCGCTTTCGAGAATGACGATCCCGTCGCCGTGGAACCAGGGCTGCACCTCGCGCACCCGGTCGATGTTGACGAGCGCGGACCGGCTGATGCGCCGGAACCGCTCCGGGTCGAGCCGCTGCTCGAGCGCGCTCAGCGTGGCCCGGAGGACGTGGGTGCGGTCGCCCACGTGGAGGCGAACATAGTTCTTCGCCGCCTCCATCCAGTCGACGTCGTTCGTCCGCACGAAGACGCTGCGGCCGTCGTTCTCCACCAGCAGGCGCTCGGTCACCGGGTTCGCCGCGAGCCGCCGTTCGAGCCCCGCCAGTGCGGCGCGGCGCTCTTCCAGGTCGCGGTGGTAGTCGCGTGCGTGCACGACGGCCAGGATCGTCCAGTAGACCAGGACGTTCCAATGGTAGAACAGCGTGAAGTTGTCCACCAGCTTCTGCGCGAACGCAAACGGCTCACCGGCCATCGCATGCAGCAGGTCCTGCACGCCTACCGCAGCGACGAGCTGGAGCAGCGCCAAGTCGAGGCTCGCCCCCAGGTGGATGAAGAAGTGACGGCCGAAGTTGACGCGGTCCACGCGAAAGCGGCGGCCCAGCCATGCGACGACGAGCGCGAGCAGGCCCCACACGTACCACGCGGGTAGCGTGGTCGCGAGCGCTTGCCACCATCCGTAGGGATGCAGCGCCAGGCGCTGCTCGGCAAAGAAGAGCTGGACACCCGAGACGAGCCCGAGCACCGTCCAGAGCCCGACCCACTTGAAGCGCGCCCCCATCGCGTCAGGTCTTCTTGGCCAGTTTGGAGAAGCGCACGCCATAGATGAAATAGATGACCATGCCGACCACAAACCAGATGATGAGCCGCCGCCAGGTGGTCCACGGCAGCGAGATCATGAGGTACGCGGCGGACAACGCACCCAGCGGCGCGACGACGAAGACGGCCGGCGTCTTGAAGGCCCGCGGTAACGTGGGCTCGCGCACGCGCAGCACCATCACCCCGATCGACACGATCACGAACGCGAGCAGCGTGCCGATCGACACGAGGTTGCCGGCTTCCCGAACCGTCAGCAGGGATGCCACGATGGCGACCACGATACCCGTGACGATCGACGTGAGGTACGGCGTCTGGAACTTGGGGTGGACCTTGTTGATGAACGGCGGCAGCAGTCCGTCGCGCGCCATCGAGTAGAACACGCGTGATTGACCGAGCAACATGACCAGGATCACGGACGAGAGTCCGGCAATGGCGCCGAGCTTGATCAGCGAGGACATCCACCCCAGGCCGGCACGATCCGCCGCGACGGCGATCGGGTCCGGCACGTTCAAGTCCTTGTACGACATGACGCCCGTCGCGATGCCCGACACCAGAATGTAGAGCACGGTGCAGATGAGCAGCGACCCGATGATCCCGACGGGCATGTCTTTCTGGGGGTTTTTTGCTTCCTGGGCGGCGGTGCTGACGGCATCGAAGCCGATGTAGGCGAAGAACACCAGACCGGCGCCGGCCATCACCCCGGTCCAGCCGAATTCGCCGCGATTCCCCGTGTTCGGCGGCATGAAGGGATGCCAATTGGCCGGGTTCACCGCGTGCGCCGCCGCGACGATAAACAGGAGGACGACGGCCACCTTGATGAACACGATGACGTTGTTGACGTTGGCGGACTCCTTGATCCCGATCACGAGCAGCGTCGTCACCAGCGCGATGATGATGATGGCGGGAGCGTTGAACACGGCCGGCTCGGTGCACTGCGGGGCGACCACGCCTCGCGCAGCGGCGAGGGAGCACGGAACGTTGATGCCGACGTCCTTGAGAAAGCTGACGACGTAGCCCGACCACCCGATCGCGACCGTGACCGCTCCGAGTGCGTACTCGAGCACCAGATCCCACCCGATGATCCACGCGAAGATCTCGCCGAGCGTGGCGTAACCGTAGGTGTACGCGCTACCGGCCATCGGCACGAGCGAAGCGAACTCCGAGTAGCAGAGCGCGGCGAAGATCGACGCCACGCCGGCCAGCACGAACGACAGCACCACCGCGGGACCCGCGTTCTGCGCCGCCACCGTTCCCGTCAGCACGAAAATCCCCGTGCCGATGATGGCGCCGATGCCCAGCATCGTGAGGTTGAGGGCACCGAGTGCCCGTTTGAGGCTGTGATCGGTCAGGGCCTCCTGCTGTAGCTCGGTGACGCTCTTCCGGCGGAGCAGATTCATGGATCCTCGGATGGTTCGAGCGGACAGCGGCTGGACGGCGAGATGGCGGCTAGAGTAGGCCCGCGTGGCGGGCCTGTCAAGTCAATAGGCGAGCTGGAGGCGCAGCGTCCACGAGCGCGGCACCGGCAGTGCGCCGTCGTCGGCGATGGTCCGCGGCCGTCCGGGCACGACGGTGCCGTAGCTCCCGGACTCGGGATCGCCGCCCGAGTACCCCGTCCAGGTCGCGAGATTGCGACCGGCGAGAGTGATCGAGGCCGCGCGGGCGCGCAGCGCCGCCGCCAGTTTGGGCGGCGTGGAGAACGACAGCGAGATCTCGCGCAGTTTGAGATAGTCGGCGTCTTCGAAGTAGTCGGTCGTGGGGTAAAGGACGGCGGCGCGCGCCTGCTCGGCGAGCGGGGTCCGGGGATCGACCGCCGCTCGGCACGTCCCGTAGAAGCAGCGGTCGAACGCCGCCTCGTTGAAGAGCCGCTGCCCGGCCCGGTAATCGAGCGTCACTGCCGCCCGGAACGAGCCGCCCAGTCTCCACTCCGACGTAAGCATCGCCCCCTGGGTAGGATACGGCGTGCCTGCCCACACGGGAGCGGGTCCGGCCACGACCTCGGACCGTGCAATGATGCCGTCCCCGTTCGCGTCGGCAAAGCTCTGGATGGCGTACGCCCAATATCCCCCCACGGGATACCCGACCGTCGCACGCTGCCACCTGCCGAGGACGGTGTATGTTGCGAATCCGAAGTTGACCAACCGGTTCTGGTTTCCCCAGAGCGACAGCGTGACATCCCAACCGGCGGCGGGACCGGTTAGTACCTTGCCGGTGACCGTGGCTTCGATCCCGCGATTGCGGATCGTGCCGCTGTTGGAGAAGATGCCGACGCCGGGAGAGACCGATACGTCAAACACGTGAGAGCGCGCCGTGTAGTACGTCACCTGCGCATCCACCCGGCCCCGCAACAGGGTCGCGTCGGCGCCGAGCTCCGTCGACGTGGTGCGCTCGGGATCGATGCGCGGAATGGCGGTGCCGATGGGCACGAACACCTCAGGGGCATCTGCGAACGGCCGTGGCCCGGCCGACCCGTAAGCCGCGCGGAATGCGAGGCGACCCAGGGGAGCGGAGTCGGGAGCAGCATGCGCAACCCAGGTGGCCGTGAAGCTCGGGTAGGTTGCGCTGCGTTGCAGCTCTTTGAAGTGGTCGTGGCGCACCGCCGCGCTCACGGCCACCGTGCGGCCCAGGGCGAGCCGTTCGTCGATGTAGTAGCCGAATGAATTGCCCCAGCGCCACTGGCTGGCGCCCGAGACGGGTCCGCCGCCGAACCCGGTTCCCTGGTCGATCTGCCTGGACCATTCTTGCCGCAGGCTGTCGCGCAGTTGTTGCACGCCGAACGTGGTCGTCGAAGACACCATCGCGGAAAGGGCCCCGGTTGCGGAGGCCGACAGCTCCAGGGTCCGGTGCCGTGACCAGAGCGCGCCTTGGCTCAACGACCCCAAGAGCGAGGGCGTGGTGGTGACGTAGGGCGAGAGCGCGGTGTCGCTCTGGTTGAGCGCATCGAACCCGGCAAGCCCGTGAAATGCAATCCACGACAGCGGGGTCCAGCGCGCCGCGATCATCGTCGTCCACCGCCCAACTGTCTGCGTGTTCCGCAGTCGAAATATCGGACTCCAATCGAAGCCGGCGCTGTCGCTCGGCCCGACGGCAACCTGTTGAGGCAGGTCCGGCGGGAGGCGAAGGTCGTCCGACAAGCGGGCGGCGTTCAGCGCGAGCTCGAGGGTGGGCCAGGGGCGCAGGCGACCGCTCAGGCGGCCGCTCAAGCGACGGTTGTAATTGGGGTCGGGTGACGTGACGCTCGAGGAGTACGGGCCGGCATCCCCTGCGAACGTCCCGGACACGCGATAGTCACCCCACGTGGTCCCGCCCGACACGCTCAGCCCGTACTGCCGCCGCAGGGCCGCGCGGAACGGGCTGCGTTGCTCGAGCGGATTGAACTGTTGCACGAAGTCCTGGCGGCAGAATCCGTTCGCCTCGTTCCAGAGGCTGCAGGCTCCGTGCTGGTACCGAGGGTCGGGATTGTCGCTGTCGACGCCGCCGAAGTTGGCCGGCCAGTGCGTCGTTTCCGCGCTCACGCCCCCTTCGACATAGCCGTCCCAGCGCGGCGGGCCGGCACGACCCTGCCTCGTGTGGATCAGGATCACGCCGGCCTGGGCTCCAGGGCCGTAGATCGCCGCGGAACCCGCCCCCGAGATGACCTCTATCGACTCGACGTCGTCGGGGTTGAGGTCGTCCAGCCGGAGGGGACCGGGAGGGAGCGGTTGCTGATACGAGCCGAACGGAAAGCCCGGCGGGGCGCTGGGCGAGAAGGCATCCTCCCCCGCCTCAATGCGCATGCCGTCCAACAGCACGAGGGGCGCCCGGTCGGCCACCAGGCTCTGCACGCCCCGCAGGCGAATCCGCGACCCCATGCCGTTCACACCGGAGGCCGGGACGAGGAGGAGGCCGGGGACCCGGCTGATGAGGATGTCGGTCAAACTGCGGGCGCCACGCTCCCGCACAGCCGTCGCGGCGTCGATGACGGATTGTTGCTTGATGCTGTCCGGCGGACCTTGGCCAGGCAGCGACCGGCCCAAGAGACTGGCGATTAGCGCGACATTCGCCCGACGGCAGGAAGGGCTCATGGCACGTACACGCGACCGCAAAGCGCACGCCGCGCGGTTCGCGCGCTCAGACCGGACACTGTTGCTGCGTCAACGCAACAACGCAGGACTGGACCTTACAAGGAGTAGTTGGGCGCTTCCCGCGTGATCACGACGTCGTGCGGGTGCGATTCGCGCAACCCCGCCGTCGTGATCTGGATGAATTCGGTCTCGGTGCGGAGCGCCTTGATGTCGCACACCCCGCAATAGCCCATGCCGCTGCGGAGCCCACCCACCATCTGGAAGAGCACGTCGGACGCCGGGCCCCGGTAAGGCACGCGTCCCTCGATGCCCTCGGGCACGAGCTTGGACGGCGAGACCTCCCCCTCCTGGAAGTAACGATCGGCGGAGCCTTCCTCCATCGCGCCGAGGCTGCCCATGCCGCGGATCACCTTGAAGCGCCGGCCCTCGAGCAGGAACGACTCCCCCGGGCTCTCCTCCGTGCCCGCGAGCATCGAGCCCATCATCACGCTCTCGGCACCCGCGGCGAGCGCCTTCACTACGTCACCCGAGTACTTGATGCCGCCGTCGGCGATCACGGGAATGTCACCTTGCCCCGCCCCCCGCACGCCGTCGACGATGGCCGTGATCTGCGGGACGCCGACGCCGGTGACCACGCGCGTGGTGCAGATCGACCCCGGGCCCACCCCCACCTTCACGGCGTCCACGCCGCGCTCGACCAACGCCCGCGCGCCCGCCTCCGTCGCCACGTTGCCGCCCACCAGCTGCGCGTCGGGATGCGCCTCGCGCAGGCAGGCGACGGTCTTGAGCACGCCCTCGGAGTGGCCGTGCGCCGAATCCACGACGATCACGTCGCACCCCGCGTCGATGAGCGCCCGCGCGCGAGCCAGGGCATCGGGGGTTCCGCCCACCGCGGCGGCGACACGCAGCCGGCCGTGCTGATCCTTGTTGGCGTGGGGGTGCCGCCGGCGCTTGAAGATGTCTTTGATGGTGATGAGACCCTTGAGGACACCGTGCTCGTCCACCACCGGAAGCTTCTCGATGCGGTGCTTGCCGAGGATCCGCTCCGCTTCGTCCAGGGTGGTGCCCACCGCCGCGGTCACCAAGCGGTCTTTCGTCATCGCGTCGCGGATCGGGCGGTCGAGCTCGCGCTCGAACTGCAGGTCGCGGTTGGTGATGATACCCACCAGGCGCCCTGCGTCGTCCACGATCGGCACCCCCGAGATGTGGAACCGCTCCATCAGTCGTACCGCCTCGCGCAGCGGCCGGTCCGGCCCGAGGGTGATCGGGTGCAGGATCATCCCCGACTCGCTGCGCTTCACCTTGTCCACTTCGGCCGCCTGGCGGTCGACCGGCATGTTCTTGTGGATCACGCCGATGCCGCCCTCACGGGCGATCGCGATCGCCATCTCCGATTCGGTGACCGTGTCCATCGCGGCGGACACGAGGGGGACGTTCAGGGGAATGCCGCGGGTGAAGCGCGAGCGCACGTCCACATTCCGCGGGTGCACGCTCGAGAGCCGCGGAACGAGTAAAACGTCGTCAAATGTGAGGGCGGCTGTGGGGCGGAAGGTTCCCATGGCGAAAGTTACTGGGGGGGTGGCGTTTCCTCAACCTTCTTCGCCGCCTCCTCCACTGCTGCCTTCCCCGCGGCCGCCACTTTCTCGAGCAACTTTCCCGCCTTGCCCACGGCGTCCATCGTGCCCCTGATGATGTTGACCGGGACGCGACCGGCTCGCAGCGTGTCTTCGAGCGTTTCGGCCACGCGCTGGAACGGCGGCGCGCCGGCCTGCCGCTCGGCGTACTTCGACTCCAGGAACTCGACGTAGTCGAGCACCTGATACGCCTTGTCGTCGGGGAGCGCGTCGAGCTTTCGCAGCAGGCGGTCACGCAGGATCTCGTTCATGGCAGGGTCTCGAGGCTGATCATGTCGAGCACCGGGTTGCCGAGGAACCGGGTGCGGCCGACGCGCACGCGCGCGGTGACCTGGATGGTGGCGAGGGGCGTGAGCGTCTCGAGCTGCGGGCGCTTCGCCTCGGAGACCACGACGTACACGAACCCCCGCTCGGGGAGTGGCCCACGCGCCAGGAAGTACGTCGCGCCGTTCGGGATTTCGGGCCGCAGCTCGTCGGCCTGCTGCGTCGAGATGAACTGCAGCGTCCAGCGGAGCACTTGACCGGCATAGCGCTGCGGGTCGGTGCGCAGCTCGGCGGCGGTGATGCCCACGAGCACACCGGGTGGTGCGATCTCCAGGTCCGCGCTCTTCACCCATCCCTCGAGCTCCACCCGTGTCCACTCGCCCGAGCGCCCCAGCACGCGCAGCGGCGCCGACGGCGCGAGCGTCCCCGCCGGCTGCCCCTCCGGCGACCGGTACAGCACCGTGCGCCGGGCGGATTCGACGCGGGACGGATCCACGGGGGCGGAGGAGCTGGCGGTCGTGTCCGGTGAAGCGGCCATTGACCCATGCCCCGTGGCCGGCGCGACCGGGGACTTGGGGACGAGGGTCGGCCGCACCTGGATCGTGTCCGAGTCGGGCGCGGCGGTACGCGAGCTCGCGACCTGCGCGACCGATTCGAGGTCCGTCTTTTCCACCCAGCCGGCGCGCGTCACGTGAACCCAGCGACCCGACGTGCCTTCTGCGACCTTGTTGAGGAGGAACCCCTGGGGCAACTTCCCGATGAGCGCGCCCGCGGGCGCGGAGCGCAGGTTCTCCTCCGGCGCGCGCGTCACCGTGAGGTCGTAGCCGGCGCGCGGCGTCGGGCCCACCGACGTTGTGAAGATCCAGCCTTCCAGCATCACGCCCTGCCAGTCGCCTTGCGCCTCGCCGCCCATGAGCACGGCGCCGCGCGCCAGGCGCGCCAGGCGCTTTCCACCCGGCTCCTGGGAGAACCAGGCCCCGTCCGTGGTGACGCGGTAGCGTGCTTGGGCGGCGAGCGACAGGGGTGTGACGAGCCCCAGCACAACTGGAAGGGCGCGGAGGGCCCGGCTAGATTGCATCCCCTCCAATATGGCAAAGAGGCATGGGCCGCGCACCCCGGCCTCCTCCCCAACCTGGCTCTGGCGAAGGGGCCGTGGCCCGTTATCCTAGCGCACCGTGCTTACCTCAGCCCCGC
>WNGO01008209.1_pt1 | contig 10421 bp, 8 predicted proteins | sample 5400511 | NCBI WGS metagenome assembly WNGO01 (sample SAMN13153380, study PRJNA577476) | soil metagenome | isolation source: 20 cm soil or saprolite under Garry oak tree replicate 2 | place: USA:California | collected 2016-06-15
TTGGACACCACCTCATTTTGGGGGAAGCGCGAACACGGTAATGGTGGGGTTCCCGCCGCTGATTTCGGGGATAGCCTTTTTATTCATGACCCCACCATCCCCCGAAATAACGGCAACGTGCTGCAGGCTATGCGCCGAATACGTAATGACGCCCCCCTGCATCGAGTCGGCTAGATTGTAACGAAAGAGCACTTTTCCTGATGACGCATCAAAAGCGTCGAAAAAGCCCCCGACTTCACCCGTAAAAATAAGGTTGGAGGCGGTGAGAGCAACCCCGGCAACCATCGGCGTAGGTGATTCATAACGCCAGCGCTCTTTGCCGGTAGCTGCAGTAAATCCGGTAAGCCGTCCGCGCGCCTCGGAAAAGGGATCACGGTCCTTAGGGCCATTGAAGGGGCCGCCAAAGTACCGCACGTCTCCAGCATTCGCCTTCTCGACGCTAGGCGGATCCTTGTCCTTCTTGATCATCGAACACCAATGATCGACGGCGGGCACAACCAGCAGATCGAGTTTGGGATTGTATCCCCCGCTGTTCCACTCATCTCCCCCCAGAATTCCAGGGCAGACATGTATGGGGGTGCTGCTGAGCGGCGCCTCCGCGTTCAGGCGCGTCGTGAACGGAACGCTGTAGAGAATTTTATGCGAGTCGCGATCGAGTACGCGGAGAACGCCATCTTTGCCAGTCGCGGCAATGGCAGGTCTCGAGTTTACCTTGAAGATCGGATTTACATGGATGACGTCGTAATCGTCCACGTCATGCGGAATGAATTGGTTGTACCACACCAAGCGGCCCGTCTTCCCGTTCAGCGCGATGATGGAGTTCGTATACAGATTTGAACCCGGCCGTGCGTCATCGTAAAAATCTGGCGCTGGGTTGCCGCCAGGAACGTACAACAAGTCTCTTTCCGTATCATAGGACAAGGGAGTCCAAAGCGCGCCGCCCGCATGCTTGCGTGCGTTCGGGTCCGGTCCCCAGGTGTTCGCGCCCGGCTCACCATCCGTCGGCACGATATTGAATTTCCACACCTGCTCTCCGTCACTCAATCGGAAGGCGCCGATCCACCCGCTGCTGGCCCATTCCGATCCGGCCGGCCCGATGTAGATCAAGTCTCCGTGCACGAGCGGCGGCATACTGATAAAGTATCCGTCTTTCGGATTCGCAATTTGTTTTGCCCACAGCAGTTTTCCAGTCTCGGCATCCAAAGAAATCAAGTAATCATCCCCCGTGCCACGAATAATCTTTCCATTGGCGAGCGCGGCGCCACGGTGGGGATGCACGAAGTCGCGATCGCGCGGCTTCCATTCATAGCTCCACAAAACGTGGCAGTTAGCTCCATCGAGAGCGACGGTGTAGTGGTCGCTTGTAGCGTATAGGATGCCCCCGGAAGCAAGCGGCGCGGTCTCGGAAGGCACTTGCTCAGGAAATGTGTAGGAGCAAACCATTGCGAGTTGATTCACGTTTTGCGGAGTGATTTGGCTTAACGCGCTGTAGCGCGTCCCGCTTATATCGTGATCCGCGTAGGCCCAGTCACCGTCGTCTGCTGCGGCCACATTCATGACGATCGATGAGCCTCCAAACCCGCGGAGGTACGCGAACGATAGCGCCACCACAATGACCGCGAAACTGAAGACTGCGAGCCAGCGGACCACTCCCGCTCGGACACGGATCGCATCTTGCCTCATATGGTTCGCCCCCTAATTGGCGATTGGAGATACCAAACTATTTCGTGCGGTAAGATTCTGCCGAGTAGGGTCCGTATGTCAAGCAAATCCGGAAACAGGGAAGCTTCGTAACACTCACGCTACGGCAGTGCACTAATACTGTACTGCTGCGAGTCCGGAAGGACGAAACAACGTAGCCCACTGCGCTTGCCCTGCTCGCCCTGACGCAGGAAGGGCAGGCCGCCGTAAATGGAACTCAGTAACGTGAAAGTAGCCCATTATCCCAAAGCGAACACGCCGAGGGATGCCCTCCCACAAGGTGTATAATCGCAGATTGAAAGAATGGGCGCGGGTTCCGCGTGGAGCCTGCGGGAACGAAGCCAAAGAAAAATTTCCCTACCTCGAATCGCCATGCAGGAATTGAAAATATTTCAGAAGACGGAAGCACTCCACGAAGGCCACTGGTGGGAGCCCATGTCCGAAGGCCGCGTGCACTGCTATCTCTGCCCGCGGCATTGTCACATCGGGGAAGGCCAATCCGGTTTCTGTTTCATTCGCGTCAATCAGGGAGGAAAACTCTACAGTTTAGGCTACGCGTCACCGGCTGCCCTGCAAATCGATCCCATCGAAAAAAAGCCGCTCAACCATTTTCTTCCCGGCACGCGCGTATTCTCACTCGGCACGGCGGGCTGCAACATGGGCTGCTTTTTTTGCCAGAACTGGGACATCTCGAAATCGAAATCCGATCAGGTCCGTTCGACGCACATCCCGCCGGAAGACATTGTCGCTCTGGCGATCCGCAACGGCTGTCCCTCCATCGCTTTCACCTACAACGAACCGACGATCTGGGCGGAGTACGTCATCGACATCTGTCACGCCGCCCGGGAGGCAGGAATCAGCACCGTGATGGTCACCAACGGCTACGTTACACGCGAGGCTTTTCACGATATTTATGACCACGTGGACGCCGCCAACGTGGACCTCAAAGCTTTCACGGAGGGATTCTACGGCCGCACCACTCTCACGCATCTGCAGCCAGTGCTCGACACGCTCACGTGGCTCAAGCAAGAAACGAAAGTCTGGTTTGAAATCACGAATCTGATCATCCCCACTCTGAACGATGACCCGCGCGAAATTCGCCAACTCGCCGATTGGGTTTTGGAGCATCTCGGCCCCGATGTCCCAGTCCATTTCACGGCATTCCACCCCGATTTCAAGCTGCGCGATAAGCCCAACACCCCGCCGGAAACGCTACACGCCGCTCGGCGCATCGCTCTCGATGCCGGCCTTCACTACGTCTACGAGGGCAACATCCACTCCGACGCTGCCCACACGTCCTGCCCCGGCTGTGGACAAATCCTAATCCGCCGCTCCTGGCACGACGTCCTGCAAAATTCCCTGCACGAAGGCAAATGCCCCTCATGCCATCTTTCGATCCCGGGCCGCTGGAGCACTCCTCGAATCCCATCCTCGACATCCCCCCGAGGCGGCGGCAAATTTGCCGCCAAGTACAACGCGCTCAATTTGTAATCAATCAGAAAAGCAGAAGGTTTTTCTAAAGTGCCCGTGACAGACAGGTTTTGTTCCATGTAGCGCCCGCCTTCAGGCGGGCACGCGCTTGAATCAAAAATGTCATGTGCAAGGGCAGCGCCAATGACTATCGAAATCTACAGAATCGATTTCCTGCCGTCGTCGGCAGTGGACTTTTTCCGTGCTGCTGGAAGTCCAGGATGGCCGTCACAACGGAGCCCACAGGGCCTGCCCTGAACAAAGTGAAGGGGGGAGCGATCGGAAGATTGGTCGTTAACCTGAAAACCCCGACAGGGGTGACACATGTAACTCAGCCACTGTAAATCAGCCCCCCACGTCGTCTCCTACTTAGCCATCGGCATCGCCATCGAATGACCCGCAGGCGGCATCCCCGCAACATACGCGTACATCCACATCTGCCATTTACGTTCGAGCTCCATCGAGGTTGTTCCAAGCGCTTTCGTCACCTCGGCCACGTCGAGTTTCGTCATCTTCGCCGAATAGAGTTTCCGAACTTCCGCGGCCCCGCCGAATTCCGAAATTGCATTGACCCACGCCGCCCCGAGCAAAGCCCGGTCCTGCGGCGAAATGCCCACGTCGGACAACCGTCCCAGCAAACTGGCAACCTGCTTGTGGCCAACCCGCTGTTCCACTTCGGCCGCCGCCATGCCCAACTCCTGTCCCTGCCATCGCCCAATCAACCACAGCGCCGTCCAATGAGCGATAACCGCACTCCCCGGCTCGCCCCAGGCCACATGCAGCAGCACCTCCGCGTCCGCCGCCGGATCGAGTTGCGGAACCCGCCCGCTCAGCCCAGTTCGGACCGTCGTGCCCGTCACGTCATAAGTCTGTGCCACACCCGTCGATGCCGTTGCAGCTTTGAATTCAGGATCAAAGATCACCCGGATCTCCGAATTGGATGCAGCATCGTTGAGCTTCTGATCCACCGCCACGAAGAGCATTTCCCGTTGCGTCGCGAATTGCGTCATCGCCTCTTGCGAAAGCGCTCCCGGAGGATAGAGAATTTGATAGTGCGCCGATGTCACTCGCTGCATAAGTGCTTCCCGCACGTATCGCCGCAGCGGGCGAGCAAAAACAATCACGATCAACGCGAGGGCCAAGCAGGCAAGCGCGAAAGCCGCCCCTACCTTGCCGAACCCGCGTTCCGAAGCCGCCTCAAATATCATGTTTCAATTTCCCTTGATTATCGTGGTGCACACCCGCGCCGGGCTCATCCGCCAATGAACACAATCGGCGAGCCACATTTAATGACTCCTCAATGTTTGAAAACGCCGCCTCACAATATTTCTCCAAGTCCACGTCAGGAAATCCTCGATTGTTTAGGTGCACAGCCAGACTCGTCTTGGAAAGCCGGTCGTGAAGCAGCAGGGAACGAATCGATTCAAAGACAATCTGGTGTTCCGGCTCAAGAAAGGCGTAGTGCTTAAGAACATGTGCCAACTCGGCACGCAGGTCGTGCGGGACATCCCGGTTGCAAAGCGTGCCCAGTACCTGAACTTCGGCCGTCAATTGAGCCACGCGATTCATTCACAGATTATCGTACCGCTTCAAGCGATGTCCGGGGAAATGATTAACGGGGAAGAGACTGCGGCATTGAACTGCCTCGTAAGCGCAGGGCGGCTGCCTGGGCCATCCGATCGGTGGGATCTATTTCCAGTCCGCTTTCGAATTCGTGAAGCGCATCGTCCGGCTTGCCCGTCGCTTCCAGCAGTTGTCCCAATCCAAAATGCGCGTGGCTGTTGAAGGGATCCAGAGCAATTGCTCGCCGAAACGCTTGTTCCGCCCGCAGGCGATCTTGCGACAGTTGATAAATGTCGCCAAGGCGGTTGTAGGCATCGGTGGTGGGATCCACGGCAACGGAGCGCTCGAATTCGATTCGAGCGTCATCCAGGCGTTCCGAGTCGAACAAAAACTCGCCATAGGCATTATGCGCGCGCGTCGAGAGAGGAGAAAGGGTGGTCGAAATCCGGAATTGCCATTCCGCTTCCCCTGTTCGCCCCATCTCCGCCAGCGTTTCTGCGAAATTCAGGTGCGCCATCATAAAACTTCGCCGCGCTCGCAACGCGCGCCGCGAATAGTCGACCGATTCGATGTATCGCTTTTGGCGGTGGCGCAACAGCGCGAGATTATCGAGCGCGAACGCGTTCTCCGGTCCGGCGCCTAGAGCTTCGAGCCACTCTTGCTCCGCTCCGTCTAAATTATTTTCGTTGAAATAGAGAGCGCCGAGATTGTTGCGGATCAAGCTTGCGTCGCCTTGTTCGAGGGTCTTCTTGAACAACGCTTCTTCGGTCCGCCAGTCTCGATTGCGCACCACCGTTTTCACCGCGTACGGGAAAGCAATGGCGGCAAGCAGGATTGGGGTTGCTCGAGAAAGCGGACGCAGGAAGCTCGGCCCTGCGGCGCGCCAGAGACTTACAGCCGCCCACGCGACGAGCCAACAGAAGCCGATCGACGGCATGTATAGATAGCGCTCGGCGAAAACGCTGGCCGACATCCATCGCGCGTTCAACACCGGCCCGAGGGGCAGGAACAGAAATACCAAGGCGAATGAAACCATGTGGACGCGCCGCCACAACAGAACAAAAACTACGCCGCACAGGCATAGTCCCAGGAGCCCAAGGAGAACGCTCCGGTCCAACAGATGGCTGCTCTTGTGAAAAACATAAAATGCGGAAAGCTGCGCGGGCCAAAGGAGTTTCCAAAGGTAAGCCCCGATGAGCGAAATGGCGGAAAGTCCGATTTCATACCATGAAAGGCCTGGGCGGGCGGCAATGCTGGCAACGCCGCCCAACAAAATTCCGCGCACGGCAAGATACAGTCCCACGGTCGCCCAGAGCGGTCCGTATCGGGAAAGCTTTTGGCGGGCGGAAGTCCTTTCCCGGTCCTCCCGGTAAAAGTACTCGAACAGCGTGGCAAGTACGGGGAGTGTGATCGCCTGTTCCTTCGAAAGCAGCGCGATGGCAAAACACCCGCACATCGCCGCGCGAATTCCGATCCCGCTGGCCGGGTCGTCCAGCCGCAGGTAGAACAGGAATGCCAGCAGATAGAACAAAGCGAGTTCGAGATCGGTGACGCCGGCGATCCATGCGACGGATTCGGTATGAATCGGGTGCAGCGCAAACAACCCTGCCGCGATCAGCGCGATTCGCTCCCCGCTCAGCCGGCGAAGGACGCAAAAGACCAGCAAGACGACCAGCGCATGCAGGACGATGTTCGCCAGGTGAAAACTGAACGGCACCGGCCCCGCAATCTGGTAGAACAATAAGTATCCGAACGACATCATCGGCCGGAAATAATTTGTGGTGCCTTGAGCGCCCTGAAACGACCACACCGTCGTCCCGAAGATTTTTGGGAGATACCGGAAGGAGTGAACGTAGGGATTTTCAACGACCTGGTAATGATCGTCGTAAACGAAACTCCCTAACAGCGTATTCGCGTAGGGCAAGCAGGCGAGCAGGAAAAGCACGAGAAACGTAAGCGCTTCCCGTTCCTCCTTGGCGGATGTCTTTCCCCTTTGTTTTGCCCAAAACGCCATATTTTCATGCTACTGGACTTGTCACCAGGAATCTATCGTTCCCGTGAATCGGCGTGACACAAGAGTCAGCCATTTGCAGTGGGAGTTGCCTTTGTGTCGAGAATCCAGATGATCCGCTATCGACCCGTTTGAGATGTTGACTCCATCCAACGCTTCTGGAGTAGACTAGCTCGCGTCGGAAAATCAGATTCGTAGCTTGTGGGTGAATTCATCATGAAGACTTTTTTCCTCTCATTGCTCCTCACGCTTGTTTTCGCCGGCAGCGCATTCGCGCAGGCCACTCCTGACTGGACAAACCCGTTTCCGCCGTATCGCATCATCGGAAATGTCTACTATGTCGGGAGCCAGGGCCTCGCCTCCTATCTGATCACAACAAAGGAGGGCCACATCCTCATCAACAGCAGCCTCGAAAGCTCGTGCCCGAAATTGAAGCCGGAGGCAAAGGAAATTTCCAGTACGGTGACTCGCCAACTTCGCGCTACCAACCGACCAAAGTCGACCGTGTACTCCACGATGGTGAAGTGGTAAAGCTCGGAGACGCGGTCCTCACCGCGCACCTCACGCCCGGGCACACCAAGGGCACGACCACGTGGACCATGAAGGCCAAGGAGGGAGATAGGACTTACAACGTGGTCATCATCGGCAGCCCCAATGTGAACGCCGGCTACAAACTCGTGAACAACGCGCTCTATCCCCAGATTGCGTCCGACTACGAACGCATGTTTCGCATCTTAAAATCGTTGCCCTGCGATGTCTTTCTAGGCGCCCACGGAAATTACTACGGAATGGAAGCAAAGTACGCCCGAATGAAAGAGCACGCCGCAAACCCGTTCATCGATCCGGAAGGCTACAAGAGTTACGTAGCGGAACGCGAGCAGACTTTCCGCACGGAACTTGCAAAACAGACCGCCGCCGCAAAATAATCGGTCGCGATTGAATCCAGCTCTCTTCTAACGACGCATGTTGCGAAAAGTCACAAGCTTTGTGGGTCGTGCCTTCAGGCACGACGTAATGCTAAGCTTTCTTCAGGGGTTTTAACCCCTGACGTTTGCGCTGATCTAACCCGCTAGTGCCGCACGTTTCGTGTCTTCTTCTTACCTTCCACATGCTCATCGATCCACTTCATAATCAAATCGGCGACCTGCAAATTATTTTTGTCCTGCATAAGCATGTGGCTGTTCCCAAATTGTCCATACTTCGGCAAATGCATCATGATCGCATCGCCTCCCGCCGCATTCACCTGGTCAACCACTTGCTGGCACGTTTTGAATCTGGCCGGCCACAGGTCCGCATGCCCAGGAACATCCCCCAGGTGATCGCCGAAAACCATGAGCACCGGAATTCCGGCAAGAGTAGAAATCTGCGCGGGAGTCAGCGTCGTCGGGCATTCAGTCTCGATCGTGATCAAGCCCTCCAGGTTCGCTGGATTGACGAGTGCCGTTCGCTCCGGAAAAAAACCTGATTCGGAGTGACCCATCAATACAACGCCCCGCAACTTGATTGCGAGCCCCGACAAGTTCGTCCACGTCGGATTGTCCGCGGCCAGCCCGGCATTCAGATCTGGAATTACTTGTTTCCCGAATTCCTCGAAAGACTCCACGGGAAATTGCTCATTCGCAAACGGTGTGCCCATCTCGGGCCCGAAGCGGAATAAGGTCCAGGCAATTTCGTGACTAGCCGTGCGAATCGCCGGCATGTCAGCGGCCGGCCGTTTGCCTAACCGGATCTCGTTGTACACCGTCGCATCGAACCCGGAGCGCGCCCGTGAAACCTGATCGGGCAGGTAGACAGCGCGCCCCTTGCGCAGAAAATATTCGTTCCATCCCATTCGCCCATCCGGTGTGGTCTCATAGCTCTTCGCGCTGAGGCAACATCCGTGCACCATGACAACCGGCAGATGCTTCACGCCGCCCTCCGGAATCTGATATTGAACGTACATCTGGTCGACGGTAATACTCCCCGTGTTGATCTCCGTATTGAGAAACCCGCTGGAAGTCCCCGTAAGCGCGTCCGTGGAAATCGTTCGGCCGCCCACAAAGAAGCTGCCCTGGGACTTCAAAACAAGTGAATCCGCAATCGCTACCCCCGCAGCCGATAAAACAACGAAAGAAATTACAGCGGCAACGAAATACTGCCGCCCTTTCGTGGCAATTCGACGGTTGTCAATCACGAGATGCTCCTTTCGGCCAATCGCCTCAACGATTCTTAGTTCCGCTGCGGTATCAGCTTCTGGATAATTAAATATCCGCCCGAGTAATCGCCCCCAGAGAAGCTGAACTTACCAGCGCCGCATATTTCGCAAAAACTCCTGTCTTGTACCGTGCCGCCGGCGCCTTCCATTTCGCAAGCCGCGCTTTAATTTCCGCGTCACTCAACTCAATCTGCAATTTCCGCGCATCAAGATCGAAAACAATGGAGTCTCCCTCAGCGATCACGGCGATAGGTCCCCCGCGCGCCGCTTCGGGCGCCACATGTCCCGCCATCAATCCGCGCGTCGCCCCGCTGAACCGCCCATCGGTCAGCAGTGCGACATCTTCGCCAAGTCCCAGTCCCACAAGCGCCGCCGTCAGGCCGAGCATTTCTCGCATCCCGGGCCCTCCCCGCGGGCCTTCATACCTCACGACGACAACATCGCCCTTCCTGATTTCCCCTTTCACTGCGGCGTCCATGGCCTCTTCTTCGCGGTCAAACACCCGCGCCGGTCCGCGATGATAGGGCTTTTCGTGTCCAGACGTTTTGAGCACGCATCCTTCGGGCGCCAGGTTTCCTTTCAGGATCATAAGCCCGCCCGTGCTCTTGATGGGGTCGGAAAGCTGCCGGACAACCTCTTGCCCCGGCGCCTCTTTCGCAGTTGACGCTTCTTCCTCGAGCGTCTTCAATCCAGTCGTAAGCTGGTTCTGATGAAGCAGCCCGGCATTGAGCAGCCGTTTGGCAAGCAGCGCCATTCCCCCTGCGTTGTACAAGTCCACGGCAGTGAAGCGGCCCCACGGTTTCATGTCGGCCAGCAGTGGCGTCCTCTGACTAATGACGTCGAAATCCTCGATGCGCAATTCGATCTCTGCCTCTTTCGCCATCGCCAGCAAATGGAGGACGGCGTTGGTCGAGCCCCCGGTCGCGGCAACGGCGGCAATAGCATTCTCGAACGCCTTGCGCGTCAGGATTTGCCGCGGAGTTACGCCCTTATGCAGCAGGTCCATCACCAGCGTGCCCGAACGATAGGCAGCATCGTCTTTGCGCGGGTCCGTGGCAGGCACGTTGCCCAATCCCATCGGCGTCAGCCCAATGAATTCCAGCGCCATCGCCATGGTATTCGCCGTGAACTGTCCTCCACACGCCCCCGCGCCGGGGCACGCGACACTTTCGATCTCTTTCAAGTCCGCATCCGTAATTTTTCCCGCGGAGTGCGCGCCCACCGCTTCGAATACATCCTGAATCGTCACATCCCGTCCGCGAAACCTCCCCGGCTGAATCGACCCGCCATACAGCACGAGACTCGGCACATTCAATCGGATCAACCCCATCGCCGTCCCGGGAATGGTCTTGTCGCATCCAGCCAAGGCGACCATCGCGTCAAACATGTATCCGCGCCCAACCAACTCGATCGAATCGGCGATCACTTCGCGGCTCACCAGCGACGCCTTCATTCCTTCCGTGCCCATGGACTCGCCATCGC
>WNGO01003275.1_pt1 | contig 10415 bp, 8 predicted proteins | sample 5400511 | NCBI WGS metagenome assembly WNGO01 (sample SAMN13153380, study PRJNA577476) | soil metagenome | isolation source: 20 cm soil or saprolite under Garry oak tree replicate 2 | place: USA:California | collected 2016-06-15
TCACGGATACAGGGACAGGGATGGACCCGGAAACGCAGGCGCAAATTTTCGAACCGTTCTTCACGACCAAGGACCGCGACAAAGGAACAGGGCTGGGTCTCGCCACCGTATACGGAGTCGTGAAACAGAGCAGCGGCTACTTGCGAAGAAAGATCGATGTTGACTCGCCGGAGAGACTCATCCACACAGTGCGCGGAGCGGGTTACCGTCTGGGAGCAAGATCGATTCCGGCGCGCACGGCGGTGGGCGGCGACAAGCGGTTGCGCACTCCGGCGATCCTCGTCGGCGCAAATTCAATTGAAAAATAAATGATATGAGTGAAGCCGGTCAATGCTCCGGGGATGGCGCTTTAATTTTGTTATCTGTCGCAAGTAAGTGTTCCCGCAGAAAATGTCCAACGACATCTTGCCGGAGGTAACCGGTAACATTTTCCGCTCCTCCATTCCAAAACAAAATTTTCCGGTTCCGGTCCACTAGATAGACACCCGTTGGCAGTGTTTCCAGGATGGACCGGAAGATCTCCGGATTGTCCAATTGGGACACAGGAAGACTCCAAGAGAGATCATCGGTCAAATCCACGACAAGTTTAGTTCGCATTTCTCACATGAAATCTGTGGAAGCCTCCAGCCGGGGTTACCGCGAGCAGCGACAGCGCAGGTCCGGCGCGGTTGAGTAGCACAGGCTTCAGAGTCTGTGTGGTAACTCAGTTTTTGTATGTCGCGACCACAATATATTGTAGAGCACCAGTGTGCTTCACACAATTACTGGCCGCGAATTGTAGTTGCCACACAGACTCTTCAGCCTGTGTGGTTTGAGTTGCGGTCCATTGACGGTGCACAGGCTGAAGTAGCTGCGGAAAAAACTCTTCATTTCTGTTCCGCAGGCTCCCGAACCGGCGATTTTTAGCAATTCGCGAGATTTGCCTCTTGGTTCCGGGATCGCGGTGATTGACGGCGATCAGATCAAGCGATACTTCGTCGACCACACCACGGATGGGCGTCTGCGGGTCGCGGAAGCTGCTCGTTAAGGCCGCATAGACTGGTGCTGTCCGGGACTTTGCAACGGCGTCACATCGGCGATAACCAGCTCGGAGCGGTTGATCTTATCGAGAATCGTGCGTTAATTCGGCCCGATCAGCCTGTCTTCCTTTCTCCGACATCCCCATTTTGATCTCCATCTATCCCCAATAGTCCCCAGCTTTGTCTCCAACAATGTCCCGTAAGATGCACCAAACAGCAACCAGCCAAATGGTCGATTTACGATTAGTTTTTTCTTGCCTTGACAATCGTGCGGGAGTAGCCTACCGCAAAAGGGGACTCCCAAATCGGAGGTCACAATGCGAAAGAGCCTTGTCGGACATTTTCTGGCGGTGTTTCTGTTCGCGACAACGTCTGCATGGGGGCAGGCGGGTAAAAATTCAGGCGTCATTGCAGGCGCAGTGGACGATTCCTCGGGCGGTAAAGTCGCCGGCGCGAAGGTCCAAGTGACCAGTCCCGCGCTGATCGAGCAGGCACGTGAAACGGTCACCGGCGATGACGGGCTGTATAGAATTGTCAATTTGCCGCCAGGCATTTACACCGTGACGGCGACGCAAACGGGCTTCAGCATATCGAAGCACGAAGGCATAGAAATCACGACGGGGTTCACGGCAACCGTGAATTTGAATCTCACGCCGGGCTCCATAACGCAAACGGTTACGGTCACCGGCGAGGCCCCAGTCCTTGATACACAAGACTCCGTGATCCAGGAAATCGTCAGCAACGCGGTTCTGGAGTCGCTGCCCATCGGAAAGAGCGCTACCGATTATCCCGCGCTGCTTCCCGGAGCTATCGCGCCGGTGGCGAGTCAGGACGTGGGCGGCCTGAAAGGAGAGCAGAGCCAGGGTTTCCGTATTCATGGCAGCCTTCTGGCCGACTATACGTCCCTTCGGGATGGCATGTACTACGGGGCGCTGACCGATGGAGGAGCCAATCGATTCTCCAGCAACAACCCCACGGCTACGCAGGAGATTCAGTTGGAAACGGGCGGGTACACGGCCGAGGATTGGAATATTGGCGGCCACGTCAACATCATTCCAAAAAACGGCGGCAACGATCTCCATGGATCGTTTCAGGCTGATTTTGGCAACAAAGCCCTGGAGTGGGGGAACGTGACGCCTGCGCTTCAGAGTCTCGGCGTCTCCTCAGCCGCTTCCATCCGCAGCCTGTATGAAGTCGCTGGAGGAGTCGGCGGTCCGATCAAAAAAGACAAGCTGTGGTTTTTCGCGGATGCGCGACACTGGGTCGGTTCTTCTTACCAGGGGGGAGCCAACTTCTTCTATGACGCCAACGAAGCCGCTCCTTTTCCCAATAACCTGTATTACGCCGCCGATCCTACCCGCCCGGCTTACGACATCAATACTTATACCGACGTAGGTTTGCGCTTGACCTGGCAGGCGAGCAAGCGAAATCAATTTACGGAGAATTTCATCCAAGAGAACAACTGCAACTGTTTCTACGCAATGACCTCGGGTCTGCTGGCGCCTGAAGCGGCGACGCACCACTACTATAACCGCGACTGGCGCGATCAGGTAACGTGGACATTCCCGGTCAACAATAGGCTTGTCTTGTGGGCCGGCTTCACAGCAGTGGTGCAGCAGATCAACACAAAATCCAGCGGAGAAACTCCCACCAGCTTTGGTATTACCGACAATAGCGCCAACTTTACCTACGGAGCAGATGGGACCTCTCTGAATCCTACCGGGTCTTACGGTCTCACGCCGACGATGAATACTAACGAAAACTTCACAGCCTCCTACACGACAGGGCCGCACACTTTCAAGGTCGGATACTCCGAACTGCAAGCCAGAGGACACCGATCTGCCACATTCTCTAATGTTGCCGGTGCGAATGGTTTTCCTTACGGCGTGCAGTTACAGATGCAGTGCCAAGCTATAGGTGCTGTTGGTGGAGGACCATATCCAGCAGCCTTGCTGAATTCGGCTGGACTGCCAACTACCCCCTATATGCTCGGCACTAAGCCTCTGCCTCTGGCCGCGCCACTGGCCGCGCCGCAGATATCTCCCGGAACTATAAACAGTCTCAAGTGTCCAGGCGGCCAGGCGCTGCTACCCAGCCAGCTTGTGCAGTTCCTATCTCCCTTCTACTCGGCGTTGAGTGGTGAGACCCACTCTGTATTCGCCCAAGACCAGTGGCGGATCAAACGGGTGACACTGAACTTGGGCGTGCGTTTCGATTGGTATCAAGGCAGCGACCCGGCGCAAACAGTGCCGGCGCAGCCACAGTACGGTCTCGCCGCCACAAGTTTTGCCGCAGAGAGAGCGGTGGATTGGAAAGACGTCAACCCCCGGCTTGGTGCGGCCTACGATCTGTTTGGCAATGGCAAGACGGCTCTTAAAGTCTCGATCTCACGAGGGGTGATAACCGAAGGGCTGACGGCCGGCATGATGTTTCTGAGCAATCCTGCGAACGAGCTTGCCAGCAGCACAACGCGGAGATGGACAGATTACAGCGGAACATTCAATCCCGCGCTGGATGGCGCGGACTTTACCACTCCGCTTGGGAGTGGCGGCGCTAAGTGCATCCGCGCAACCGGAGTCAATTGCGCCATAGGCCCTGCAACTACTGCGGGTTTCTACAGCCAGTCTGCCAACGTGACCTATGCCAACAACGTGACGCACGGCTTTCAGAATCGTCCGTATGACTGGATGTTGTCCGCATCGATCCAGCAGGAAGTCGTCAGGAACGTCGCAGTGAGCATCGGCTACTACCGAACTTGGTTCGGCAATCTGACGGTTGCGCAGAACACCGCCATCCCGACGACCGGCTATGACCAATACTGTGTGACGCCGCCCGCGAGCACCGCCTATCCGGGATTCGGCGGAACACAGTTTTGCAACCTCTACGATCCGCAGCCTCAGTATCGCGGCAGTGCCGCATATCTGGTGCAGAAAGCCTCGAATTTCGGCAACGAATCGGATGTGTACACGGGAATCGACGCCAGCGTTAATGCCAGGTTTCATGGCCTCGTGCTTCAGGGCGGCGTGACCGCAGGGCATGAGGTTACCAATTATTGTGTCCGGGTCAATTCGCCACAAGATTTATTCTGGACATCGAACCCGTCGCCTATCGCCACTTCAATTCTCCAATTCAACAATCCCAACACTGTCAACACGGCTTCCACGGTCGGCACCACTGCCAACCTAGTAAACGACGCTGCTCCCTGCTACATCAATCCGCCGTGGTATCAAAATCTCCAGTTCAAGATGTCGGCGGTGTATACGCTGCCATGGTGGAAGATAAAGCTCAGCGCCAATGAGCAAAACCTCCCTTCGATTCCGCTTCAGGGCACCTACTCCTACGGGACGGCGAACGTTTCGTTTATAAATGCCGGACCTGGCCGGACTCTGGTTGGGTGTTCCGCCTGCAAGATCGAGGCGCTAACGCCACAAACCATCTTTCCCTTTGGCCGGGACAACCAATTAGATTTCCGCGTGGCTAAGGACATCTCCATCACGGAGCGATGGAAGATCGAGCCTACTTTGGATTTTTTCAACCTGCTGAATGCCAATCCGATCCTGTCCATCGGAACGGCGTACAACACGTCGGCACCTGGCGTCACTGGCGCGTGGCGAAACGTCACCAGCCTTTTGCCGGGGCGGCTTATCAAGTTCGGCGTGCATCTGAACTTCTAGCGTTTGGCTGCGCAATACTATACGGGCGCTTTGGTAACGGTTTCCACACCTGACGGCCAGATGGTCCCGGCAGAATTCGATCTTGCGTCCTTGCGATAAGGGTTCCGCTATGCCGGGAACGGCTTAAGATTTGTGAAGAAGCTCGATCAGCCTGCGGGATTGCTGTTTGTCGGAGTCCCTCTTCTTGTGGCGGCCGTTCTGCTCGTGTTCCGAGTGGTCTATCAGTAAGAACTTAGGTGCCCGGCCAATGAAGGAGAGGAAATAATGCACCGTCCGACGGTGTTCTCAACAGGGAGAGTCTAAGAAACTTTTCACGTTCTCTTGTGCGTTTCCGCTGATGCTATTTCTTTCAGGCTTCCATTCGCTCTTTTTTCCACTTCCCCTGCGGGCCGGGCTCCTCCCAAAGGCGAAACCCGCCGATGAAGGCAGTCGAGTTGTCGCCCAGCCGCGCGCCGGGTGGGAGCTCCTTTAGCAACTTGGCGTTTCCGCCTCCGAGTACGACGTAATCTGCTTCGAGCGCGGCCTTGAGTTGTTCCACAACCACGGCAACATGCCGCCGCCACTTCTTCTTGCCCAGGCGTTGCAATCCGCGGACTCCCAGGTAATCTTCGAATGTGTAGCCCTTCTTGTAAGGCAGGTGTGCGACTTCCATCGGTTCCAGCAGACCATCGACAATCATCGCGGACCCCAAACCGGTGCCCAACCCGAGAAAAAGCATTCGTCCGCCCTTGTAGATGCCAAGAGCCTGCATGGCCGCGTCATTCAGGATCTTGACGGGCCGGCCGAACGCTTTCTTGAAGTCGAATCCTACCCACCCGCTTCCCAGGTTGTGCGGGTCGCACAATGGACGCCCATGGATGACTGGCCCGGGATACCCGATGGAGACGCCTGAGTATTCCCAGCCTGCCGCCGCTTTTCGTACATCCTTGACCATCTTCCGGGCCGTCATTTTCGGCCCCGAAGGAATCCTGACAGGTTCCTTTTGGCCGGTGACCAATGCCTTCACATGCGTACCGCCTACATCGATTACCAATATTTTTTTGTCGTGGTTGTCCATTAGCTTCCGAAGAAGGCGATTCCCAGACTCAGACAATCGCCCTATAAAGTTGTGTATACGAGCGTGACAAAAGCGTCGGGCATGAGCATTCCGGCGGCCCACGCTGCATCGAAGTCAGCCGTCGGCTTGGCGGCAATGACTTCCTTCAGGGTCTTTCCGGTGTCCTTCTGCATTTTTATCCGGTCGCGGACCGTAACGAGCATGTCGCGATATTTTGTGAGTGCCGCCTTGTCGCCGGACGGTCCATGGCCGGGAACAATCTTGGTGGAATCATCGGTCAGCGCGATACCCTTGGTAGCCGCCGCGATCATGCCGTTGATCTTGCCTCCCGTGCTGGAATCGAAGAATGGATACATTCCGTTGAACCAAGTGTCTCCCATGTGCATGACGTTGCTGGTCTGGTAGTGGACGTAAATGTCGGTGTCCGTGTGCGCGGGCGAGAAGTGCGCAAGGCTGATTTCTTCCTTGTTCAAATAAAGCTTGAAGCTGTCGGTAAACGTTTGCTGAGGCAGGGCGCCTGCTGGAGCTGGAGGAAAATGCATTCCGAAGAATTTGATGATTTGTGGAGTTGAAAGTCTCTTTCGCGTGTTTTCATGCGCGAGGATCGTCGCGCCAAACTCGTGCATGGCTGCATTCCCGTCGGTGTGGTCAAAATGCCAGTGGGTGTTGATCAGCATTTTGAACGGCGAGTTGCTGATCCCATCGAGCGCCTGTTTGACTTTGGGCGCGACGCTCGCGAAACTCGAGTCCACGAGGATTTTTCCGTCCGGGCCGTCCAGGACCACCATGTTCCCGCCGGGACCGGAGAGCATCTGAATATTGTCTCGCAATTTCAAGGTTTGCAGCGGCACGCTGGCCATCTGTTTTTTCATCTGCTCGACTGGATCGGCGGGTGCAGCTGATGGGTTTTGGGCTTTCCCCGCTGCCGCGGACTGCGCTTCGGCCAGCAGAGTCCGCGGCAGCAATCCGGCGAGCGCGCTTCCACTGGCAAGCAGTGAGGCCGCACGCAACATTTCCCGGCGCGTCGCTGCTCTCAGAAAAAACTCGTGATTCATATGTCTCTGCCTCCTTGAAAAAAATTCCATTGCCGGGGATAAAGATATCACTAGCCCGCAAACCAGTCACGGCCTCGATTTAACCATCGGACTCTCGGAGCAGGCCTGGGGCCTGTTTCCTTGACAGTCCACTCCGATGTCCCATAGGATGCTGCCGGATATTGCGACCGAAAGAGACGTCCAAGCATACTTGAAAGCGAATTTACGGCGGAGTGCACCAATGAGACCCTCAAAGTAATCTAGTACGTGCTGCGAGTGTCCATTGCGTGGGCGAGCCTGGATCTTCAGGAGGCGTGAAATCTGCATGGGTGATTCCGTCGAAGTAAAGTCGCCTGAGTTGCTCCGACTGGTCGATAAGAACGCGGTCGTCGAAAAACTTTGCACGGGGTTTCTGTTTACCGAAGGTCCCATCTGGAATCCAAAGGAGCAATGCCTGTACTTCAGTGATATGCCCGGCGACGTGCGCCGCCGCTGGAGCGCCGCCGATGGGGTTTCTGAGGTCCGCAATCCGAGCAACAAGTGCAATGGCATGACCTATGACCGCGCAGGAAATTTGTATGTCTGTGAGCACAACACCAGCTCGCTGGTGATGGAAACCCGGTCGGGGGAGCGCAAGGTCATCGCATCTCATTGGCAGGGGAAAGAACTGAACAGCCCCAACGATGTGGTGGTTCGCTCCGACAATACGGTCTATTTCAGTGATCCATCGTACGGCCGGATGCCGGTTTTTGGGCTGGAGCGTAAGCAAGATCTGAGTTTTCAAGGTCTCTTTCGGGTTTCGCCCGATGGCAAGCTGCACCTGGAGGCGGACGACTTTGGCCAGACAAACGGCGTGTGCTTCTCGCCCGATGAAAAGCTTCTCTACGTGAACGATTCCCCGCGAGCTCATATTCGCGCGTTCGATGTCGCGGCCGACGGATCGCTCAGCCACAGCCGCATTTTCGCGGAGAAGATTGGCGACGGTGTTCTCGAAGGAGGCATCGTCGACGGCATGAAATCCGACGAGCGAGGAAATATCTACGTCACGGGACCGCGAGGCATATGGGTTCTGAGCCCCGCCGCGGAGCATCTGGGCGTGCTTCGAATGCCGGAGCATGCCGGAAATCTGAATTGGGGCGGAGCGAAGTGGGACGAGCTCTATTGTGCGTGCTCGACGTCGATCTATCGGATTAAAATGAAAGTTCGCGGGAATCCGGTCGCATACATGAATATGCGCTGACAGGTGCGGGCTCTACGCTCCGTCGCCATAGCGCTGGGTTCCCGCTCGCCGCGCTGCTTTGGCGGGCGAGTGGCGCGTCGGTGACTTGGAGCCCGCGAAAATGAGGAACTATGGCCGATCGGAAGCTCAAGCCGGGGAAAACGGCGCTCATCATACAGGATTTGCAAAATGATGTGATCGCGGAAGGTGGCGCGTTCGCATCTTCGGGAGCGCCTGCGCACGCGAAGAAGCAGAATATCGTTGCAAACGTGAGCAAGCTGGCTGGAGCAATGCGCAAGGCCGGGTCGATTGTGATTCACGTTCATTACATCGTCGAGCCTGGAGCGCCCGGTCTCAAGTTGAATGCCCCATTATTTCGCGGCATAGCGGAAAGCAAGGCGGTGGTGCGCGGGACTTGGGGGGCGAAGGCGGTCGCCGGACTCGAGCCTCAGGCCGGCGACATTATCATCGAGAAAATGCGTATGAACGCATTTCATGGCACGAAACTCGAGACGATTCTGCAAGGATACGGGATCGATTCGCTGGTGATCACCGGGGCCTGGACCAACTTCTCCATCGAACACACCGCCCGGCACGGCGCCGATGCGGGCTATGAGATCGTCGTAGCCACTGACGGAACGTCAACCATCGACGACGCGTGGCAGGATGCCGGAATAAATTTCGCTCTTCAGAACATTGCCGACCGCCTGAGCTGCGAAGAGATTATCCACGCCCTGAGCTAAAAGAGCGCGGATCGCTGAGGGTGTATGAGCTTCGCGCTTGAGACGCCTGTAATCGTTTCTCCAGAAGACGAAGGGAAGCTAATCGTTCACGTCCTCTCCCGGCTGGGAGGGCCGGGTCCAAGCCGCGGGTGATTTCGAGATTTTGGGTACCGCATCCTTGCGCTGTTTGCAAGGGTGCGGATTTTTGATCAATGAACGGTGTCCATCCCTAGGCTTGTTCCATAAGCGAAAGTGAAGTCAAAACCCCGGCCCCTGCAAATACGGCAAGGATCGGGCACCCGGTCCGTAGTTAGGCTTTCGGCGGAATATTACAAGTTGACTCCACGTCCAATACGTGTTACACGTATAATACGTGAAAGGTGGACGGATGTGTTATGGCAACCACAAAGACCGACGGAAAACAGAACTTGACAATCAGTCTGGACCGGCAAGCCATACAAAAGGCCAAGATCATCGCTGCCCGCCGTTCTACCTCCATCAGCGGCTTGCTGGCTCATCAAATTGAGCTCCTCATAGGTGAAGAAGAGGCTTATGAGCGCGCTGAGCGGCAGGCCATGACATTGCTCGACCAAGGTTTTCACTTGGGCGGCGTAATTCGAGTCAGCCGGGACGAACTGCATGAGCGATAAGACATTCATCGATACGAATGTTTTGATCTACGCGCATGACATAGACGCAAACGCAAAGCACAAAATCGCAAAGGAGGTTCTGCAAGAGCTTTGGAGCGAGAGGACGGGCGTTCTTAGCACGCAAGTGCTCCAGGAGTTCTATGTCAACGTCACACGAAAGATCCCGTCTCCCTTGTCAAAGGATTTAGCTCGCCTTGTGGTGAGCAGCTATGCGATCTGGTGCTTGGAAACCACCCCAACTGAAATTTTGACTACATTTCGAATCGAGGACGAATCGCGGATCGGATTCTGGGATGCCTTGATAGTTTCATCCGCCGCCAAGAGTGGCGCGAATCGGATTCTCTCGGAAGATTTAAATGCTGGACAACGGATCGCTGGCATTCTTGTTGTGAATCCCTTTGTCGGTATTAGTTAGCTTTTCGCCCCTTGAGTCTTTACAGTGGGCGCGGTGCGTGCTAACTTATTTTTCCGTAACCGCCATCGTAGCGCCAGGCGGCTGGGCCACTGCTAAACGACCCTTCAGCGATTTTGTCGCAGCTCGTACCCTTCCCAGGAATCGGAACCCGTCTCTGCCGAAGCTACTGTAATTTGGAACGACCCAGCGTACGACGGCGGAGGCCATAAAGGGGAAACCTTGCTCAAACTGCGCAAAGTCGAGTTGGTAGGCTTCAAATCATTCTGTGAGAAGACCCAGATCACCTTCAGCGGGAGCGGGCTGACTTGCATCATCGGGCCCAACGGCTGCGGCAAATCCAACATTGTGGACGCCATTTCCTGGGTCCTGGGGGAGCAGAGCCATAAGTCGCTCCGCGCCGAGCGGATGTCGGACTGCATCTTTAACGGCACCGCGAAGCGGCCGCCGATGGGTCTGTCGGAAGTCACTCTGACGCTGGTCGATCCGGAATTGGTCGAGGCGGCGAAGTTTGTTCTTGAGGGCGGCCGGGACGACACACCCGCTGCTGGCCCTATCGCAGTGCCCGACGGCACGTACGGCGCGACGGAAAAGGCTTTTAACACAGAGGGCACAGAGACCACAGAGG
>WNGO01003276.1_pt1 | contig 10414 bp, 9 predicted proteins | sample 5400511 | NCBI WGS metagenome assembly WNGO01 (sample SAMN13153380, study PRJNA577476) | soil metagenome | isolation source: 20 cm soil or saprolite under Garry oak tree replicate 2 | place: USA:California | collected 2016-06-15
TAGCGGATCCCTCCCTTGCAGGGCCCGCGCGCGCCGTTGTGCTGGATGCGATAGCCGGTGAACACCTCGATCCGCCCGTCGTCCATTCGCACCGGCACTTCGACCTGCACCTCGCGAAACGGCGACATGAGGATCTTCCGCATGTACGCTTCGAGGTTGATCAAGTCGGCGGCGCGGTCGAACTGACTTTGGACGATCGCGCGGCCCGACATCGGCGCACGGGTCGTGCGCGGCGGCTGTTCAGCCGCGGTCATATGGACAGGCTAAAGCCTGTGCTCGGCCGACTCTGTCCTTAAGGACAGTGATTGCCGAGCACACCCTTCAGGGTGTGGAAGTAAGGTCACGTGGGGCGCAGGCGACGGCCTGCCAGACGCGAGCCGGCGTGCTGAGCGTCACTCGAGGCCTGGACGGGATTCGGCGCACGCTCGCGACGCTTGCCGGCGTCGGTCAGGACGCCGATAACGTCGCTCGTCACGGCCGACGGAGTCTCGGCGGGGTGCTCGATCGCAAAGACCAGGCCGATCGACTGGCTGGCGAGTCTGCCAACGATGCCCGTCCAGGTCGTGTCCGCCGGGAGCGGCCGCAAGCCGACGATCAGGGGACAGACAGCGGGATCGAATCCGGAGGGTGTGACCAACGGCGCCCCCATGCGATCCGCCAGATCGTTGCAGGCCGGGAATTCCGGCCCGAGCAGGATGACCTGCCCGAAGTGCCAGTCGCAATCGGCCGCGACCTCCGCGAACGTCGCCACGAGCGTCTCGTCACTCGGCGCGACCGGTCCGGGCGTCGGCGCCAGCACCACCGCGCCGGTGTCCGCGAACCAGCGCTCGGCGCGACTCAGATCCTCGGGGCGGCGGGGCGCGTAGGTCTCGTAGCGTCGCGTTGCGGCGATCTCCCGCTCGGCGTCGAGCTTCTGCTCCGCATGCTCGGCCGCCTGGGCGGCACCCTCGAAGGCGACTTCGGCCGCCTGATAGCGGCCCGCGTCGCGCAGCACGTGGCCGCGCAGCTTGAGGGTGTCGGTGTGCGGTTCGAGCGCAAAGGCGCGATCGAGCGCCAGCAGCGACCGATTGCGGTCGCCGAGCCTGTAGGCGGCGTAGCCCAGCTCGTGCCACACCAGCGCTAGGTCGGGATCGGCTTCCACCGCGCGCTCGAGCTCGACCAGTGCCTCGGGATAGCGTCCCAGCTCGGTGAGGGCGGCGCCGCGAAGCGTGAACGAGAAGCTGGTGTCGCCGAACGTCGCACGGGCGCGGTCGGCCAGCTGGAGCGCCTCTGCTCCTCTGCCGCCGGCGCGCAGCAGCTCGAAGTATTCGGCCCAACCGGCCTTCAACTCCGGCCTGGCGGCCAGCAGCTCGTCGTACGCCGACTCGGCATCCCGCGTGCGCCCCTCGCGCACCAGCCAGCGCGCCCGCGCGAGCGCCCGTTCGCTGCGCGCATCGGGGAACAGATCGTAGGATGCCGTCGTCCGCATGGCGCTCAAATCTACGCGGGCCCTTCTCGCTGGCTAGCGGCGACTTGCGTACCTACATTTCTGCCGCCATGGATCAAGACCGATTGCTGCGCGAGCTGAGCGAATTCCTGCGGATTCCCTCTGTTTCAACCTTGCCCGTCCATAACACCGATTGCCGCGCGGCCGCCGAGTGGGTCGCGGCCGACCTGCGCCGTCTCGGTGGTCGCGACGTCGAGTTTCTGGGCAGCGAGACACATCCCGTCGTGTGGGGCAAAGGGCCCGAAGTTCCCGGCGCGCCGACGCTGGTGATTTACGGGCATTACGACGTGCAGCCGCCCGATCCGCTCGCCGAATGGACGACACCACCCTTCGCGCCCACCGTGCGAGACGGCCGCATTTACGCGCGCGGCTCCGCGGACGACAAGGGCCAGGTCTTCTGCCTGCTGAAAGCCATCGCCGCGTCGTCGCGGCCGCCGGTCAACTTCCGGTTTCTGATCGAGGGCGAAGAAGAGTACGGATCGAGGGTCCTCTTCGACCTTCTGAAACGCGAGCCGCAGCGCGTCCGGGCCGATGCGGTGCTCGTCGCGGACATGTCGTACGTCGCGGCCGGGTGGCCCGCGGTCTATACGACGCTGCGCGGCCTGTGTTATGCGGAGATCACCGTTCGCACCTCGAAGACCGATCTCCACTCGGGCGAGTACGGTGGTGCCGCACCGAACGCGCACGAGGAGCTGTGCCGGCTGCTGACGCGTCTCAAGGGCGAAGATGGCCGCATCAACATCCCCGGTTTCTACGCGGCGGTGAAGCGTCCTTCCAAAGCGGAGCTTGCCGCGTGGAAGAAGTTGCCGTTCAATGAGAAGGACTTCCTGAACAAGCGGGTACAAGGCAAGGGGCTCGTGGGGTTGAAGCAGCACTCCGTGCTCGAGCGCTTGTGGGCGCTTCCCACGTTCGAGATTCACGGCATCCTCGGTGGCTTCACCGGCGAAGGCGCGAAGACGGTCATTCCCGCCGAAGCAACGGCAAAAGTCAGCATGCGGCTCGTTCCCAACCAGAAGCTGAAGACCGTCGAGCGGCAACTTGCGGCTGCGGTCAAACGCTTGGCGCCCAAGCACGTGACGGCCAGCGTGCGGTTCCTCCACGGTGCCGATCCGGCGCAGATCACGCTCGAGCATCCCTCCTTCAAGCTGTTGGACCAGGCCTTCAGGAAGGTCACCGGCCGGGGCACGGTCCCCGCGCGGGCCGGTGGCTCGATTCCCGTGGTGCCGGCGCTCGCGTCGGCGGGCGCGCCGGTGATTCTCACCGGCATCGGGCTGCCTGATGACCGGTTGCACGCCCCCAACGAAAAGCTGGAGCTCAAGCAGCTGTGGGACGGCATCGAAGTGTTCCGGACGTTCTACGAACTGCTTGGGAGCCTGGAGTCAGGAGTCAGGAGTCGGGGCTGATTCTCCGACTGCCGGCTCGAGACTCCAGCCGCCTGCGCAGGGAGCGCGCTCTCACTCCAGACTCCTAGCTCCCGACTCCGTGTTTCTTGCTGGCGTTCCGAAACTTGTTGATCTCGTGCTGTGTCAGACCGCGACCGCCGTAGCGCTCTTCGGTCCACGGATCGCCGTGCATGTGATAGCCGTTCTGCTCCCAGAAGCCGGGGAGATCCTCGTCTAACAGCTCGAACCCGCGGACCCACTTCGCACTCTTCCAGAAATAGAGATGCGGCACCAGCAGCCGCGCGGGCCAGCCGTGTTCCGGCGTTAAGTCCTCCCCGGCCCACTTCAGCGCAATCAGATTGTCGGGCCGGTTCAAGTCGGCGAGGGGCAGATTGGTGGTGAATCCCTGCTCGGCGATCACGAGGCAGTAACGCGCGGCCGGCTTGAGCCCGGCGCGCTCGAGCAGTGCCTGGACCGGCACGCCTTCGAATGTGTTGTCGAGTCTACTCCAGGTCGTAACGCAGTGGATGTCGCACACGACCGTCTTGCGGGGCAGCGCGAGCAATTCTTCGTAGCTGAGCGAGAAGGGACGCTCGACGAGCCCCCCGACAGTGAATGTCCACTTCGCTGTGTAGACCGTCGGGACGTCGCCGTAGTGGAGGACCGGCCATTTGGTGGTTGCGACCTGGCCGGGAGGGACCCTGGGATTTTCCACGCTCAAGCGCTCTTCAGAATGGGGTCTACATCGAACGTCATTTCGAATCCCCTGATCACCGCTTGCACGGCCTCTCCCCACAGCTGCTCCCCGCTCCCGGCTCCCCGCTCCCTCTGCACCGACGTCATCACGACGCCGGGAATCCCACATGGCACGATCCGCTCGAAATGCGCGAGGTCGGTCGTGACGTTGAGCGCGAAGCCGTGCCACGTGACCCATTGCTTCACGTGGATGCCGATGCTCGCGATCTTCCGGCCGCCAGTCCAAACGCCCGTGAATCCCGGGTTGCGTTCCGCCGGGATGGCAAGAATGCCCAGGGCCTCGATGAGCGCCTGCTCCAGCGTGCGCAGGTACCAGTGAAGATCCTTCCTGTACGCGGCGAGATCGAGAATGGGATACCCGACGAGCTGTCCCGGCCCGTGAAACGTGACATCGCCACCGCGCTCGACCTCGAACACGTCGACGCCTGCGGGCTGCAGCAGATGCTCGGCGTGGAAATTCCTGCCCAGTGTGACGACAGGCGGGTGCTCCAGCAGTAGCAGCACATCGTGCGGCAGACGGCCCGCAATCCTGTCTTCGGCGAGCTGCCGCTGCCACTCGAGTCCCTCGCCATACGGAACCGTGCCTGCTTCGATAATCTCGAGCGCGTTCATGGGGGACCCGTCCCCCTTCCCGCTTCCCCCTTTCCCCGCAGCGCCCAGCGGGTCGCGAGGATGCCGAACGCCACGTTGAGCAGCAGCCACACGATCATGCCGAGAATGCCGAAGAAGCGGTCGAGAGGCGCGGCGAGAAAACCGATCAGAATCGCACCGACAGCCCCCAAGACTGCGATCACGCCGCGCTGCCAGATGTTGTCGAGGGCAGCACAGCGATACCACGCCACCGCGCCGCCGACGCCGACCGCCGCGACGAGTCCGGCAAGCAGCGGATCGGCGGCGGTCTCGCGATAGGCGCCTGGCTCGAGGTCGCCGCGCAGGATCGAGGCGACGATCTGGGCCGCCGTGAGGCAGGCGCCGCCGAAGCCCACCCCCGCGGCGAGGGAGCCGAGCCCGAGGGCGAGCGGGTCCTTGACCGGTTCGTCGCTCAAATGTGCAGGACGCGCCCCAGCGAATCGAGCGCCGCCTCACCGACCGCTTCCGACATCGTGGGATGGGCGTGAATCGCGAGATCGATTTCTTCGACGGTGTATTCGTTCTCGCGCGCGACGGCCAGCTCGTGGATCATCTCGGAGGCATGCGCGCCGACGATGTGCGCGCCCAGGATTTCGCCGTATTTCTTGTCGCGCAGGATCTTCACGAAGCCTTCCGTTTCCCCCGTCCCGCGTGCCCGGCCGTTCGCGGAAAACGGGAATTTGCCGGCCACGTAGTCGAGCTTCTGTTCCTTGCACTGATCTTCCGTCAGGCCGATGCTGGCCACTTCGGGATGACAATAGGTCACGCTCGGTACGTTATCGTACTTGATGGGATGCGGCTTCTGGCCCGCGATGATCTCGGCGGCCACCGCGCCTTCGCGAAATCCCTTGTGCGCCAGCATCGGGGGCCCTGCTACGTCGCCGATCGCGTAGTACCCGGGCGCCGTCGTCTGGAGATTCTTGTCCACCTTGATGAAGCCGCGGTCGGTCAGCTGAATGCCGCATTCCTTGAGGCCGATGTTTTCGGTGTTCACGGCGCGTCCCGCGGCCATGAGGACCGCCCCCACCACGACCTGCTGCTTCTCGCCGCCCCCGCCCCCGCCCCCGCTCCCGCCCCCAGCCTCCACGTCGAGCGTGACCTTGTCTTTGCCCACGGTCGCTTTCGCGACTTTGGCGCCGGCGATGACGTCGATGCCGCGCTTCTTGTAGCTCTTGGCGAGCACGTCCGACGCCTCCGCGTCCTCGATGGGAAGAATGCGGGGCAGGGCTTCGATGAGCGTGATCTTCACCCCGAACGCCTGGAAGATGTCGGCGAACTCCATGCCGACGGCCCCGGCGCCGACGATGGCGAGTGAGTCCGGCACCCGCTCGAGCAGCAGCGCTTCATCCGACGAGATCACCGTCGTCTTGTTGATTTCCAGGCCGATCTGCGGAATGCCTTTCACGCGAGAGCCGGTGGCGATGACGACGGCCTTTTTTGCGTCGTGCACGTCGCTGCCGACCTTCACCTTCTTCCCGGGCTGCAGCACGCCCGTGCCTTTGATGACGGTGATCTTGTGCTTCTTCATCAGGAACTCGACGCCTTTCGAGTTCTGATCGCTCACGCGGCGCGAGCGTTTCATGGCGACGCCGTAGTCGGTTTTGACGCCGGTCGCCTCCACGCCGAACTCCTTCGATTCCTTCAGCAGGCTGGCGATGTACGCGGAATGCAGCAGGGCTTTGGTCGGGATGCAGCCAATGTTGACGCACACCCCGCCCAGTTTCTCCCGTTCCACGACGGCCGTGCTGAGGCCGAGTTGGGCGCTCCGAATCGCGCAGATATAGCCTGCGGGGCCGCCGCCCAGAACGATGACATCGAAAGACTGTGCCAAGATCTATTCCTTGAGTGGAAGGTCTGTTGGAAGGTTGGACGGTTGGAAGGTGTCTCCTTCCAACATTCCAACCGTCCAACCTACAACAGCATCGCCAACGGGTTTTCCAGCATCTGTTTCAGCGTTTTCAGGAACGCCGCGCCGGTCGCCCCGTCGATCACGCGGTGATCGCAGCTCATCGTCACGCGCAGGCGCCGCCGCACCACGACGCGATCCCCGTCCGGCACGGCCTTGGGCACGATGGTGCCGATGGCGACGATGCCTGCCTCGGGGGGGTTGATCACCGCGGTGAACTGATCGATATCGAACATGCCGAGGTTGGACACGCTGAACGTGGCGCCGGTGTATTCCTCGGGCTTGAGGCGACGATTGCGCGCCCGTCCCGCGAGCTCGCGTGCCTCGACGCCGATCTCGCTCAACGTCTTCATATCGGCATTCCGGATGACCGGTGTGATCAGGCCGTCCTCGATCGCGACTGCCATGCCGACGTGCACGTCGTTCCAGTAGCGGATGTGATCTTCCTGGAACCAGGCGTTGCAGGCGCGATGGCGCGCCAGCGCCAGCGCCACGGCTTTGATGACGATGTCGTTGAACGAGATCTTCCCGCCCCCCCCCTCCTCGCCGAGCTGCCGGTTGAGCGCCTCGCGGGCTTCGGCGGCGCGCTCCATGTCGATCTCGGTGGTGAGGAAGAAATGCGGAATCGGGCCGATCGACGCGACCAGACGCTTGGCGATCGTCTTGCGGATCTGAGTGAGCGGGACGTCCTCGTAGGCGGCTCCGCCGCGAGCCGGGAGCAGGGAGCCGGGAGCAGAAACGCTCGGAACCGCGGCTCGCGGTTGCGTAGCTCCGGCTTCCACATCGCGCTTGATGACGCGGCCACCCGGCCCGGATCCCTGCAGGAGTTTGAGGTCGACGCCCGCGTCCTTCGCGATTCTTTTCGCCAGCGGCGAAGCCTTCACTCGTGTGGCGTCCGCTGGGGCTGCAGCGGGTGCTGGCGCTGCCTTGGCAGCAGGCGCGGGCTTGGCAGCGACTGCTCCCTGCTCCGTGCTCCCTGCTCCGTCTACCTTCTCCCCAGGCTTCCCGATCCACGCGACGACATTCCCCACCGGCACCGTCGTCCCCTCGGGCACCATCACCTTGATGAGCTGGCCATCGGCGCGCGCGACCAATTCCATCACGGCCTTGTCGGTCTCGACCTCGGCCAGCGTCTCGCCCGACTTCACGGCATCGCCCTCGTGCTTCGTCCACTTCACAAGGCGCCCCTCCTCCATCGTGGGCGACAGCGCCTCCATGTGAACTTTGGTGGCCATAGACGGGGGCTAAGAGGCGAAGGGGCTAAGCATCGAGGTACAGGACCTTGCGTGCCGCCGCCACAACTTTTTCGGGCGACGCTTTCGCGGCGCGCTCGAGCACCTTGTTGTAGGGCATCGGGACGTCGGCCTGGGTAACGCGTTGCACGGGGGCGTCGAGGTCATCGAAGCCGTCGCGCTGGATGATGTCGACGATCTGTGCCCCGATGCCACTGTGCGGCCATCCTTCTTCCACCACGACGGCGCGGTGCGTTTTCCTGACCGAATCGAGAATCGCCGCTTCATCGATGGGACGCAGCGACCGCAAGTCGAGCACTTCGGCCGACACGTTATCCTGGGCGAGCTGCTCCGCCGCCTTGAGCGCGACGCTGAGTGTCTTCGAGTGGCACACCAACGTCACGTCGTTGCCCTCGCGCTTGATGTCGGCGCGCCCGATGGGCACGATGTGCTCCCCGTCGGGCACTTCGCCCTTCACGTTGTACAGCATTTCGCCTTCGAGCACGATGACCGGGTTATTGTCGCGAATCGCCGACTTGAGCAGGCCCTTCGCGTCGGCGGGCGTCGCCGGCGCGACGACCTTGAGGCCGGGGATATGCGCGAGCCAGCTCTCCCATGCCTGCGAGTGCTGTGACGACAGCTGCAGCGCCGCGCCGTTGGGACCGCGGAAGACGATCGGCATGGAGATCTGGCCGCCCGACATGTACCGCATCTTCGCGGCGGAATTCACGATCTGATCGAGCGCGAGCAGCGCAAAGTTCCAGGTCATGAACTCGACGACGGGCCGGAGCCCACCCATCGCCGCTCCCACGCCGATCCCGGCGAACCCCAGCTCCGCGATCGGCGTGTCCACGACGCGCTTCGGCCCGAACTCCTCCAGCAGGCCGCGGCTCACCTTGTACGCGCCCTGATACACGCCCACCTCTTCGCCCATCAGGAAGACGTTGGGATCGCGCTGCATCTCTTCGCGCAACGCCTGATTCAATGCGTCCCGGTAGGTGAGTGTGGCCATCAGTCGACCAGGACGTCGGTGAACAGCTCGTCGGGATCGGGATCGGGGCTGTCGTCGGCAAACTTGACCGCGTCTTCGACCTCGGCGTGGACCTCGGCGTCGAGCGCATCGAGCGCCGCCTGGTCGAGCACGCCGTCGTCTTTCAGCTTTGCGGCCAGCTGGGTGATCGGATCGCGCGCCTTCTGCTCCTCGACTTCGTCTTTGGTGCGATAGACGCCGTGCAACGGGTCGGACATCGAGTGGCCCATGAACCGATAGGTGCGCACCTCGAGCAACGTGGGATGGCTGTGCTTGCGCGCCCGCTCGACGGCGCGCCGCGTCGCGTCGTACACCGTCAGCGCGTTCATCCCGTCGACCAGCTCCGCGGCCATGTCGTAGCTGCACGCATGCTCGACGATGTCGGTCACCGCGGCGACGCGCTCGAACGCCGTCCCCATGCCGTAGCGATTGTTCTCGCACAGGAAGATGATCGGCAGCTTCCACACAGACGCCATGTTCAACGTCTCGTGGAACGCGCCGATGTTCACCGCGGCCTCGCCAAAGAAGCAGACGCACACCTGATCGCTGCCCTTGTACTTGCTCGCGAACGCCAACCCGGCGCCCAGGGGGACGTGGCCGCCGACGATCCCGTGACCACCCATGAATCCGCGTTTGGCGTCGAACAGGTGCATGGAGCCGCCCTTCCCCTTCGAGCACCCCGTCGCCTTGCCGAACAGCTCCGCCATCACCGAGTTCGCGGGGATGCCCTTGATCAGGGCCTGCCCGTGCTCGCGGTAGGAGCAGATGACGTAGTCGTCATCGCGCAGCGCGGCGAGCGCGCCGACCCCTACCGCCTCCTGTCCGATGTACAAGTGGCAGAAGCCGCCGATCTTGCCGAGGGCATACGCTTCGGCTGCTTTCTCTTCGAAGCGACGGATCAGCAGCATCTGCCGCAGCATGCGGAGGTGCAGGTCGGATTGCGCCGTGTCCTTCGCGGCTCGAGCGGTGGCAGTCATGCGGTCGCCGCCTCCACCTGCTCCCACGCGTGATAGCTGGAGCGGACCAGCGGCCCGGATTCGACATGCCGGAAGCCAAGCGACATTCCGTAACGCTTCAGCTCGACGAATTCGTCGGGCGTGTACCAGCGCGCGATGGGCAGATGCTGATCGGACGGCCGCAGGTACTGGCCGATGGTGACGATGTCGACGCGGGCAACGCGCAGGTCGCGCAGGGCAGCCAGCAGCTCGTCCCAGTCCTCTCCCAACCCACAAATCAGGCCGGACTTGGTGAGCAGCTCGGGCTGCATGTCTTTGGCGCGCTCGAGCAGCTCCAACGCCCGCGAATAGCGGCCGCCGGGCCGGGCGATGCGATAGAGCCGGGCGATCGTTTCGAGGTTGTGATTGAGGATGTCGGGTTTGGCGTCAACGATGAGGCGGAGCGCTGCGGGGTTGCCCTTGAAGTCGGGAATCAGCACCTCGACCGACGTCTCGGGCAGCAGGCGGCGGATCTCGGAAATGCATGCCGCGAAAACCTCCGCGCCGCCGTTCGGCAAATCGTCGCGGTCGACGCTCGTGATCACGACATGCTTCAGCCCCATTTGCGCCACCGCGGCCGCGAGGCGCCGCGGCTCGTTGCTATCGAGCGGCTGCGGCGTGCCGTGCGCCACGGCGCAGTACGCACAATTCCGCGTACACACGTCGCCGAGGATCATGAAGGTGGCGGCGCGGTGCTCCCAGCACTCCCCGATGTTGGGGCAGTGCGCTTCCTCGCACACCGTGTGGAGCTTGAGGTCGCGCATCATGTGCTTGAGCGCGAGATAGTTGGGACCGCCGGGCGCCTTCACCTTCAGCCAGGCGGGCTTGCGAGTGGCCTCGGCTGCGGGAGGTGGTTGGGACGGCTGGATCTGAACAAGGGGGGCGGCCATGGAAAGACGAAGATAAGCACAGCTTAAGGGGCAGGGTAGGCTGTTTTTCAACCAGACGGTTGATTCCCGTCCCTGTTTTTCAGCCTCCTCAACTCGTTCTCGACGTC
>WNGO01019227.1_pt1 | contig 10414 bp, 4 predicted proteins | sample 5400511 | NCBI WGS metagenome assembly WNGO01 (sample SAMN13153380, study PRJNA577476) | soil metagenome | isolation source: 20 cm soil or saprolite under Garry oak tree replicate 2 | place: USA:California | collected 2016-06-15
AGCATCGAAGGGACTACATCAGAGCGTAGACATTGCCGTCGGTGCTGCCCACATACACACTGTTCCCTGCCACCGCGGGGGAGGAAAGAACGGACATCAACTTCTGGACGCCCGTAACCATGTCGTCATAGAAAAAGTCGGAGAAGGCCGCTTCGTAGTTTGGAGTTCCGTCCGGTTTAGTGTAGGTGGGCCCGTTCTTCTTGGAATCTTCGGTTTCGAAAGTCCACGCGACTTTTTGTGTCTTGAGGTCGACGGCGTTGAGCCTGCCCTGATGCGAGCCAATGTACAGGGTCTCGCCGGCAATCGCCGGCGAAGAGAACATCGGCCAATGCTTGAAGTCGACGGAAAAAAGCGGAGCGCCGGACTTGGCGTCGAAAGCATGGAGCAAGCCCGTATCCGAAGTTGCGAAATAAACTCTGCCATCCACCATGGCGGGGGAAGAAATGACCCACGATCCCTTGTTCGAGAAAGACCACCGTTCCTTGCCAGTGGCGGCATCCACGGCGTAAAACTTGGAATCGCGGCAACCGAAGTACACCACGCGGTCCGCCACCGCTGCGGACGACTGGATGCCGACCTGATTATGGATGTCGGGATCCTCGCCCGTCTTGAAACGCCAGATCTCTTTCCCGCTGCTGGCATCCAGAGCATAGAAATAGCTGTCCCAGCTTCCGACATACAAGTTGCCATCGGAGATTGCAGGCGAGCCGTGAACGACGTCTCCTGTCTTGAATTTCCACTTCAAGTTGCCGGAAGCGGCCTCCAGCGCGTAGACGTTAGTGTCTCCGCTGCCAAAATAGACTCCGCTGTTCCAAACGACCGGGGAGGAGAGGTAAAAATCGAACGGATCCGGCATCGTGTCTGCAGCGGGCTCCGCCCCATGGAGGTGCTTTGCGGCGAAGCGGCGCTCGCCCCCAGTCTGAAACTTCCATTTCAATTGGCCGGTCGCGGCGTCCACGGCATAGAAGTTGCCATCAAAACTGCCGAAATAAACAACGCCTGCGGAAACCGCGGGCGAAGAGGTGATGCGGCCTGAGGACTTGAATTTCCACTTGAGCGCCCCGGTGGCGAGATCAAGAGCATAGAGAGAATGATCGCTGCTGCCAAAGTAGAGTTTGTCGCCCGCAATCGCCGGGGACGAGAGGATTTGTCCCTGGGTGTGAAATTGCCACTTGACGCCGGTGAATTTGGGAACACCGGCGGCTCCATAAACACCAGTGTGCTCCGGATTACCGCGAAACATGACGTCTTGCGCAAGCGTGGGCAAAGGCGAGGCGAGAAGAGCAAGCAAGAGAAACCGTTTCATGAGCAATGCCTCCGGTCTCCTCATAGACGGATCGTTTCGGGAAACATCTCTCGCGCGAACGCGCAGGTAGCCAGGAACGCTAGCGTCCGCTGACCGACCACGCATCCCATCAGTGATGGTCCAATTCCTCGCATTGCTCCGCAGGTAGATCGGGACCCGTTCGACGATCGGATCAGGGATTAAGACCGACGCAATTCGCTGCGCCTGCAGGCCACCGAGGCATTGGGGCGGAGGGTAAGGACGGGAACCGTCAAGCGCCCGCGAACGATCCGGGAGCCGAGCTGCCACTGTAATTCATTGACAACTTCAGGTGTACGGCCACGCCGATCTTGCTATTAGGCAATTCCTCCACGCGCACGACATCCGCGACATATTCGCAGTTCATCGGATCGTGTGGTGAACTGAAGGGAAAAGTCACGAAAACGCGCAGGCCCTTGTAGTACGATTTCCGTCGTGAAGTGAAATAGATTCCATCCTTGGAGGCATTCACGCTGACCGGCACGTCTTCGAAGTGTTCATCTCGGGGATCAGACGGACGCACGCGGACCGGCCGGGCGATTTTCGCCCTGCGGCTGCTCCGTTTAACTGGGTACTCGTTGGCGACGGTTTCTAGCATGGTGGCTTTGGCGACAAGCTTTCCCCGGGACCCCGATTCGGGCTAAAGGTTGAAACGTCAAGCCAGTGCCCTGAATCTTATTGTGCACGGGATGCACCAAAGCGCAACCGAAGAAAGGGATGGGCATGGAAGAGAAGCTTCGCAAGGATGATTCGGCCTGGAAGAAACAACTCACCCAGAATCAATACTTTGTAACCAGACAAAAGGGAACGGAGCCGCCGTTTACCGGTGAATACGAGGATACCAAAACGGCCGGAACCTACAACTGCGTTTGCTGCGGGCAGCCCCTGTTTCGTTCCGAAACAAAATACCACTCAGGCTCCGGGTGGCCCAGCTTTTACGCCCCAGCCAGCGAGGAGGCCGTCGAGGCAGAGAGCGACACGAGTCACGGGATGAGACGGACGGAGGTGAAGTGCCGCCGGTGCGACGCCCACCTCGGGCACGTCTTTGACGATGGACCACAACCCAGCGGGATGCGCTATTGCATCAACTCCGTCGCCCTGAAGCTGGAAGAAGACTAAGAAGGCGTCCCGATGGTCACCGGGACGCTTTCTTCCGTTGCCGGCAATCAGGAGTCTAGCAAAAAGGGAATTATGCGGCCGGACAGGTGCAAGCAACGATGGAGGCTACCGGATCGATCCCGCTTTCCCATACCCCGAGCAGCAGCACTTTCGTGCCAGTCGGATACTTAAACACGTAGTACGTGTTCGAAAGGCCTTGCACTTCATAAAAGCCCGGCCGGCGCGGATCTGGCCGTCCCCATTAGTAAAGACGCGGAAAATCGAAAAATGTTTCATCGCTCGCAACAATTTTTCCCTGACAAATTGGCCTCCTGGTTCCCTCATTCCTGGGACTGGGACCACTCCTAGCCACTGGAAGTTACATAAATATTTCGTAAAATTGGGAAACAGCCGTCTTGTTTTGCGGTCACACGCCGTGAAGTTCTCGGTTCCCGCGGTAGCCTTTTTTCTGCTGTAATGGAGCGCGTGTTACTATCTTCTCTGGTACTTGTGCGGCGCTCGCTCCCTTGAGATAGTGCTGTGAGTATCCTCTTCAGACGGGGTGGCCAACGTGACAAAAGGTGTGACGAAAAAAGGCTCCATTAGAGGTAAGACTGCCTTTGGCAAGGATCGCCGCCGCAAACATCACCATTATCTCGTTAGTGTTTACTACGCCGACGGGGAAAAGTTCGGCCGAGTTTACACGGACAAGGGTAAAGCTACGCGCTTCGCGGAGCGCCAGCGCCGCTCCCCGGTCGTAAAGTCCGCCCGGATTACGCAGGTTTCCTGATCATTCTGGCTGCAGAGTGTTTTACGAAGACTTGTCGCCGTCGCGCCCTCGTGCTATAAAAAGAAGGTTGTTGAGCGGCCTTAGTATAGTGGTAGTACGGAACCTTGCCAAGGTTCAGGTGTCGGTTCGATTCCGATAGGCCGCTCCATTAAAGTGGCAGGATGCTAACAGTCCATAAAGCGACTGGCCGAATTCCTAGTTCGTCCCAGATTCCACGCCACCACGTATTAATGACGAGAAACAGTGCGAGCGCAACGAGCAGCATCCAAGCCGTTAGAAGAATTCGGATATTGGGGGTGAAGATGCCCTGCGGTACCACTGTAAAAGGGGTAGTCGAAGCAGGTTTCGTCGTGACTCTTAGAGTGAGAGTTGACGTTGAAGCCACATTGGGGTTGACCGAGACTGGGTCAGGAGCGAATTGACAACTGATTCCGTTTGGCGGGCTAACACAAGAGAGAGAAACCTGTCCTTGAAAATTGCTTAGCGAGTTTAATTGGACATTGAAGTCCTGAGCGCCCCCGACTGAAATCGTGGCCGACATAGGAGAAATGGAACCGGAGAAGTTTCCAGAAGAAACTATGAGCTGTGCGGACGCGGTGTGAACCAGAGACCCGCTGGCGCCAGTAATTGTAAAGTTGTACGTTCCAAGTATCGCATTCTGCGTATGTATCTGGAAAGGGTTCCCCTGCGAACCTGGAAAGTAGGGGACATTATCGAATGGACACACGGTTCCTGACGGCAAGCCGCTGCAAGTCAGCTGAATTGCCTGTCCATAGCCATTGATGCTTTGCAAGTTCAGGGTGTATGCAGTGAAGTCGGTAGTCCCGATGGTCTGTGACGCGGGCGTGATCGACATGCTGAAGTCGCCGACGTTGAAGGCTGCGGAGAGCGTGCGCGTAACGACACCATCTGTGAGGTTGACTGTAAATGAGTATTGTCCGGGAGGAAGATTCGATGCCGTGCTGACCACCAGAGCGTCGGCCACAGTGCCACCTGCCGGGAGAACGATCGGATTCGCGCCGAATTGACAAGCGGCACCACTCGGCAATCCCTGGCACGTGGGCACAATCTGTGTTGAGTACCCACCAACGCTTCCTACCAAGAGACCGTAATCTGGTGTAGATTGTCCCGCCACAATCACCGGCGCAGACGTTTGCTGAAGTAGAGCCACGAATCCCGCCACTTGCGTGGTGGGCGCTAGGGTACCGTAAGCAGTATGGGATTCTGCGCCGAGTGTCGCCGTCAGGCTGAAAACGTGGTTTGAATTGAATCCGCTGCCAATCTGAAATGCTACGTCCTGGCTAACTGATCCCGCCAGAATTGTGACACTGGTGGGAATCACAATATTGGGATCGCTCGCCGAAAGTTGTAGCGTCGTTGCACTGCTTGAGGCATAGGTGAGAATAATGCGCAATTTTCCTGTTGTGCCAATCACCGGATCGGAAACCAGCCCCACACTAAAGCTGGCGCCATTCGTTGCGGTCAAGGAAGTAAAAGACGATGTATAGGCATCCATCTCAATCAGGTCGGTACGCCCGTCACCACTGAGGTCGGCAGCGCCTTGTGGCACGAGCAGACCACCCAGCCCCTGACTGAGACTTGGAATGCTGAAAGTTCCATCGCCGTTTCCAGCCAGTACGAACACCTGGGTGCTCAGCGGCGCTCCGGCATATCCAATCGCATTGAAAACATTCGTCCCCGCCGTCGTGTAGACGGCGACATCCGGAATGCCGTCCCCGTTGAAATCGCCCACCATCGGCTGTAGGGCGCCGAGCGGTTGATCCGCAGGCCCGAAGAGATATTCCGCATAGTAGAAATCGGCGTATGGATTGGGAAAAGGCCCATAGGTTTGACCAGGAGTGAAACTGCCGTCGCCATTGCCAATGAAGACCTCATACACCCAGAGATGGCCAAAAACCGTCGCATTCATGCCCTGATCGACGGCGGCAACAATGTCTGGACGGCCGTCTTTGTTCAAATCCACCACAGCAAAAGGACCCAAATTATTGAAAAGCAGTTTGGGAGTTTGAAAAGTGCCGTTGCCATTTCCGAGCAACTCGTAAATGGCAAACTGCTCCGTAGATGACAGCAGTTGCGAGCCCAACATCAGGAGATCCGCTTTGCCGTCGCCATTCACGTCCGCAACGATTGCCCCTCTGATGTCCGGGCTCTGGGTGCCGGTGGTGGGGAAGTTCACCGTCGTGCCCTGAGTGAACGTTCCGTCACCATTGCCAAGGAAGGGTGTGAACCCACCGGAACCGACGATTAGGAAATCTTGCTTGCCGTCATTATTGAAGTCCCCGAGGACAAGGTGCACGGGCACATAAATTGTTAACGGCAGACTCTTCAACACTGGTTTTTGGAACGTGCCATCCCCGTTGCTGATTGCGAAACCATATGTGAGTTGCGTGGTAGCCCCAATGAACAGCAAATCCTTGCGGCCGGTGTTCCGAAAATCGCCGAAGATAAAGTCGTTTACCGGGCTTGTGACATCAGCGATGGGCGTGCGGATCGGAGCGCCGTATCCGCCCGTCCCGTTGTTCAGCAAAACAGTCATTTGTGACGGAAGCGGGTACTGGCTTCCGATTTCCAACGTCGCCAAGTCAGGTAGGCCATCTCCATTCAAGTCTTTGACTGCGAAGTTCGAGAGGGGAGCATTTCCGACGGCGTGCATCTGGCTGCTCATCAGATATCCGACGTATCCTCCCTTGGGTGGGCCGAAGGCTCCAGTGCCGTCGTTCTGATACACGGTGATGGTGTCCGTTTGCTGGTTCACGGTAATGATTTCTGGTCGCCCATTCTTCTTCAAATCCGTCACCGCCAAGGAAACCATTTCGGGCTCTCCTCGGTAGAGGCCGAAGATTCGCATTTTTGTAGTATCAAAGTTTCCGTCGCACAGGCCAGGGAAGAATGTGGCGGTGCCAAGACTGTCTAGCGTCACGGCATCAACACATCCATCGCCATTCACGTCCTCCAGAGCCACTGCCGTGACCGCCAGTCCTAACGGGGGACTCTGATCTAAGGTTTGATCATGGAAAAACTGTTGGGTCATCTTGAATATGCCGTTACCCTGGTTGACATAGGCACGGGCGCCCGCGCTTCCGAACTGGTCCGTGAGGAACAGGCCTTCAAAATCGATGGTGAAGTCGAGCGCCACTATGTCGGGCAATCCGTCGCCATTCAAATCCGCGGCGGAAATGGCAAAGGTCAAAAAGACCGCGCCATTGACCTGGCCGTAGTGAATAACGGGCATACCCAGTTTGCCAGTGCCGTCGCCGGGGAGAAATGCCAATTGGCCGGTATTGACAGTTCCGAGCAGGCCAACCACGACGTCCAATTTTCCGTCGCCGTTAAAGTCAGCAACCGCAAGGCTGATCGGTATGCTCGGGGTAGTGAACGTGAGTTCTGGTCCGAAAGTGCCATCTCCATTGCCGAGCAACACCGCCACAGCCAGACTATCTGCCTCGGCAACTACGAGATCCAGTTTTCCGTCTCCGTTCATGTCCGCCGTGGCAAGTGCGACGGGCGCATGCCCCTGTAGTTCGACAATTGTGGGCAATTTGGCTGTCCCGTCGCCATTTCCCAGATAAATCCAGATGCTGTTGTCGCCGCCATTGGCGACCGCCCAATCCAACTTTCCATCTCCGTTAAAGTCGCCGGTGATCACGGCGGTCGGAATAAACCCAGCAGGAAGCGTGGGCCGGAGATTGAAAGCTGCGGGCGCGGGAGGAATTGTGGCCGAGGCGGCCAAGTTGTGAGTGTCGCTCGCTCCGGCTCCAGTGTTTGCCACAGCGGGGGCGAGCCGGGCCAGTTCGCGTTGATATTTAGCAGTGTAAGCCTGTCCGAGAAATTGCGCCGCCTTCCAGCCTAGAAATCTCCCTGTCAAGAATTGGGCAGTAAGCTGCTGTTTCGTCGGGCTGGTCTGGTTGGTAGAAGTCGCAGATACAAGCGGCGCCTGAATCGTGGCAGGAGTAGTAGCAGGAGTGATCGTAAACGACACTGTATTGGTGAATGTGGTGGGGCCAACTTGAACCTGCACGGGGATGGTCCCTGCAGTCTGCACCATCGCGCCGGTAACTGCGAATGTCACTTGATTGCCGTTGACAACTGTCGTTTGGCCTCCGTTGCCATTGAAAAGCACATTGGTTGCGTACGGTATAAACCCGCTGCCGTTAACCGTGAGAATGAAGCCGAAGCTTCCCGCAGGTACGCTCGTCGGCGAAATCGAGGTGATCTGAGGGCTACTCTGTCCGACCACAATCACATAAACGGCGGGTGAGGTTCCACCGCCGGGAGTAGGATTTGTCACATTAATCTGAATCCCTGGGGTGCCGCTCGGATAAACAAGATCCACAGCTGGCAGCAAGACCTTCAATTGCGTGGCGCTGATGTATTCGGTGACAGCTAGAACGTAGGGATAGAAACTAGCTTGAGAACTTGGCACGAAGTTGGTGCCTGTCAGTGTCAACCAGGTGTCGCCACTCCCAGTAGGTATGCTGGCTGGCGAAACGGAAGTAACAGTTGGGGCTGGGTTCGGTGCGGGATTGGATGGTACAAGCGTCCCTACCAGTGAAATTCCACTGTCAATACTGGTCTGGTCTGCTCCCCATTGGACGCCGAGGTTTTGCGTTACTTGGATACCGATGGTGGCAGCCTGTCCGAAGTTCTGACTGGAACACGCCCCTCCGAACTGGGTGTTCGCGTAATTGAAATAGACACTACTGCTGCTCTCAGAAAAAACAACTTCAAAAGTCACGTTGGCGGTGCTGTCGCCTCGACAGTCGAACGTCCTCACATTGCGCCACTCCACCACTAGTTGACGGTTCGGGGCTGCCCCGGTGACCGCCCAAAAAACGTTTTGATTTGTACCTTTCACAGGATACAGGTCTTGCCACAGGGGCGCGACCAGCGTAACGACCGGCCGCAACGGCACGGGTGGTGGACTATTCTGTGGATTCCCATTCAGGAACGTGTTCACTGGCAGGTCGAAATTCAGGAAATCATCAAATGCGTTTGTAAAGCTTATCGTCCCGTTGCTGCTCACATACAGTTGCGTAAACGAGCCTCCTCCGAATTGCACCGGGAAGGGAGCAGTCACTGTTGCCAATTCGTCGTCGCCTAGATTTAGATTCGTCCCCGCGATGGTCTGGTAGCTATAAGGCGTCCCTCCCAATACGTAATTATTCAGCACTGTAACTTGCACCGTCCCACCTGTGGAAAAGCTCAAAACGTAGTCACCCAAGGCAGACGGGGTCCAAGTCCCACTGTAAATTCCGTCACCAGCTGCCTGATCGGGCCCCGTGCCATTGTCTGTCAGCGTGATTTGTTGGCTGCCAGGTGAAACCGTCACCATCACTTGCCCCGCAGGTTGAGCGCAGTTGATGTTGATAGCCGCCAGAGTAATCGGTTGGCCCACGCTTCCGGCCAGGGTGTCCAGCGTTGGCTGCAAGCGTTTCGCCACGACTGAGTTCGAGCAGGTCATCGACCCATAAGCGTTTAGCCGTTTGCCGGTGATTGTACCCGTCAACGCGGGGACCGCGTCTCCACCCGCAACTATCAAATTCTTAATCGCTCGCCAATCCCGGCTGGGGTTTTGGGCGGCGAGTAGAGCGGTAACTCCCGTGACATGCGGCGTCGCCATAGATGTTCCATTAAGTACGCTGTACGTATTGTTGGATGTGGTGCTGAGAATCTCTTGCCCAGGCGCGCCGAGATGGACGGTGTGCGCTCCGGTGTTTGAGAAATCCGCCAACCAGTCGAAGCGCGTGGTGGCTGCCACGCTGATCACATTCGGCAAGAAATAATCCGAAGGATAGGTAGGCACGAGGTCGTTGTCGCTTGAATCGTTGCCTGCGGCCGCTATAAACAAGATCCCGTCTTTTTGTTGCGCCTGTATGGCGTCACTCAAGGCCTGCGAGAAACCTCCCCCTCCCCAACTGTTGTTCGTCGCCACAATGTTGGCGCCACGATCCTTCATCGCTTTGACGAAGTCGAGACATGTAATCGCATCAGACTGAGTGCCTCCCCCTGAGGCATCCAGAAACTTACAGGCCAAGATTTGAACGCTCCAATTGACTCCCGCAACGCCGATCCCATTGTTTCCAACCGCTCCGATTGTTCCGGAGACATGAGTTCCATGCCCGTTGTCGTCCAATGGGTCGCAGGTCGCCTTAACGGCATTGAAGCCATGAGTTCCTGCAGCGCAGTTGATGCTCACTCCGTCGATGGTTGCCGAATAGGACGTTGGGTTGGACCACACGTTTGCCATCAGGTCTTCGTGGTTGTAATCAATACCCGTATCGATCACTGCAACCACGACATTTGAACTACCAGTGCTGAGACTCCACGCTTGTGGTGCATGGATGTCAGCACCTGCAGTGCCCAGGTTCTGCCCCGTGTTCTGCAGTCCCCAAAGCTGAGAGAACTTTGGGTCGTTCGGAGTGGTCAGTGCATGATAAATATAATTTGGCTCGGCATAGAGTACGTTCCGGTTCTGCCGGTACGCTCTCACTGCATCTCTGATCGATGTTCCTGCCGCCAACCGCACAAGCTCAAGCCCTTCAACGCTGCTCCATGACCTGACGTGCTGGCCACCCAAGGCATGGTGAAGTGCTTCCACCGCCGCGCTCGATGTTCCGGAGCGAAAACGGACGAGTAATTCGTCCGGCCGATACTTGGGTTGGCCAGTCCAATCTGCTTGCTTTGCGACGTGCGAGACGACACCGGAAACCGCTTGAGATGACGCTAGTCTTGGAAGAACGAAGAGAAGAGCCAAAACTGAACACAACGGAAGGCCAACGGCCGACCACAGCGCTTTACTGCACATAGAAAGGGTCCTTGGTATTCTGGGGACAATTGAAACCCTGGTTCCGTCGGGCAATCAGGATGCCTAGCTTATCTGACTACCTCCCTTCTGTCGAATGAATCACTTGCTGGGAATTGACCACTATATTTCGACTATGGATTTCACCCAACCCCAACACGGCAGCGGGCTACGTTGTGGACAGCTCAGTTGAGGATGCAAGCGTGGGCAAAGATACCGTGCATGACGTTTCTGACTTTTGCCTTTGTCGCGTTCGCCAGCGAAAGTCCATGCAGCCAACTTTCAACTGCGACCCGGCGCTCCGGCAAGTCCCCCTGAACCGATGTCCTGGTCCAGCCACGGGGTCAACAACGGCTGTGAGGTAACCGTAAAATCCACG
>WNGO01017125.1_pt1 | contig 10413 bp, 13 predicted proteins | sample 5400511 | NCBI WGS metagenome assembly WNGO01 (sample SAMN13153380, study PRJNA577476) | soil metagenome | isolation source: 20 cm soil or saprolite under Garry oak tree replicate 2 | place: USA:California | collected 2016-06-15
CCTGCTTCGTGGACCGTGGCAGGCGTTCGAACGCGATGTCGCTCGGCTCCTCCTAATGAACGGCTTCGATGACGTGCGCATCGTCGGCGGACGCGGCGACCGTGGCGCTGATATCCTCGGAGTGCGTTCCGGCGAGCTCTGGGTGGTCCAGTGCAAGCACACGACCACGTCCGGGCCGCCGCGGGAAGCGCTCCGGGAGGTTGTGGAGGCCGCGCGGTTCTATGCGGCCACACGAATGATGGTGGCGACCTCACGCCCGCCGGGCGACGCGTTCCGAGAGGAACTGGCTCGATACGAGCGGACCGGACTGCGGATCGACATTAGCGACCCCCGCGCCCTGTTATCGGCGATGGCGCGGACGCCCGAGTACGCGCCAGTGAGGAAAAAGCTTAGGGAGTACCAGGAGGAGGCGGCCACGCGGTTCCGTGAGGCGCTGCTCGATACTGGTCGCGGCCAGGTCGTTATGGCCACGGGGCTGGGAAAGACGGTAGTCATGGCGGAGGTCGTAGCCGACCTGCTGCGCGACGGCGTGATTCGCGAAGGGCGGGTGCTCGTCCTCGCGCATACGCGCGAGCTTGTAGAGCAACTCCAGCGCAGCTTCTGGTATCAGCTGCCGAAGTGGGTGGCGACCCACCAGCTCGTGGGCGGAGAGGAACCGACGTTTTGGGACGGGATCACGTTCGCCACCGTCCAAAGCGTGGACGGAAAGCTCGATGCGCTGCCGGCGTTCGGCCTCGTGCTGGTCGATGAAGCGCATCATGTGGGAGCCGAAGTATTCCGTACCGCGATCGGGGCCCTCCAGCCGCCGATGCTCGGCGGTGTCACGGCCACCCCCTGGCGGGGCGACGGCTACGACATCAACCAGATCCTCGGACCGGCGGTGGTCAGGATCGGGATCGCCGAAGGCCTACAGGGCGGCTTCCTTACCGAAGTGGATTACCGGCTGCTCGCGGACAATCTCGACTGGGAGTTCGTGCAGGAAGTGTCGCGCTACAAGTACTCCCTCTCGCAGCTCAACCGCCGTCTCATCCTTCCCACCCGGGACGACGAGGCCGCCCGCGCGATCAAGGACGCGTTCGAGCGGGAGAAGCGGCGCGGCGGAATCGTGTACAGTCCGAGCGTCATCCATGCGCAGAGCATGGCCGGGACGCTCCGGACGTATGGGCTGAAAACCGAAGTGATCTCGGGAGAGCTCGACCCCCGGGAGCGGTACAAGACCCTCTCCAGCTTCCGTGCTGGCCAGCTCGACTTGGTGGCAACGGTGGACCTGTTCAACGAGGGAGTCGATGTGCCGGATGTCGATCTGATCGTATTCATGCGCTCGACGCACAGCCGGCGCATCTTCGTGCAGCAGCTGGGGAGAGGGCTGCGCATCAGTCCGGGGAAGGAGAACGTGATCGTACTGGACTTCGTCACGGACCTGCGGCGAGTCGCGGAGGTCATCGAGCTTGACAAAGCGGTGCGCGGCGGATCCGTTGAACGGCTGGGTCTCGGGAATCATCTCGTTCAGTTCAATGATCGCACCGCAGGAGGGTTCCTGCGGGAATGGATGCTCGACCAGGCGTCGCTGTTCCTGCGGGAGGACGACCCGATGCTCGATCTCCCAAGGTTTGAGTTTCCAGCGCCAGCGCCTCCAGGCGGTGTCGAGTGAGCGTGTCGGCGCTCTAAGCGTATGCGTGACCCCCTGACTGCTGCCGAGCGATCGGCGTTGATGTCGAAGGTACGCGGGAAGGGAAACCGCTCGACGGAGGGTCGCGCGCAGGCTGCGATGATAAGGTACGGTATCCGTGGATGGACAAAACACCCGGCGGACATTCCAGGAAAGCCGGACTTCTTCTTCCCCCGTCACAAGCTGGCGCTTTTCATCGATGGCTGCTTCTGGCATGCCTGCCGACATTGCGCCCGCAGAATGCCGAGCTCTCGAGCCGCGTTTTGGAGAAACAAGATCGAAGAGAATAGATCCCGTGATCGGCGCGTGCGTGCCAGGCTCGCGAGACAAGGTTACCGCGTGCTCCGGGTCTGGGAACACGAATTAGGAACACAGAGTTGGTTGAAGCGCCTGCTCGCGAAGATCACGCGCCTCGGACGTAGGACGCGCCGCTCTCGCACGGCATTTTGATCTTTTCACGACAATTGTTGGGGAGCGTCTAGCACCCCTACGCCATGCCTGTGGCCGTCAGCCTGGAACCGACCTCAATCGCGCGGCAAGCATGCTATCTCTGCTGAGAATTGGGTTTCTTGGGTCAATCGCGCTGTTGATCGCCGCTCCGAATCGGCAATCAGGGCGCCATTCTGAGCTTCTCATTGAATTCGCCGTCTGCTGATGCTCAGGTGACAGCGAGTGTGGAGCGCGGACGAGGCCTCAACGTCTGCCTAATGTTGCGCTACTTCTTCACCCGTGGAACCGCGCTCCCGGTTGCAGAAATCGAGCTGCGTGGTCCTGGACGAACTGATTTGGTCGCCACCCATGGAGCAGTTTGTCTAGGACGAATGCGTCGAAGGCACTAAGCATAAGGCCGCTGAGAGTTCCAACTCCTCCCGCGCCAAGCACATCTATCGCAAGTCCAGCGCCGGTGAATAGCATCCAGCGGGCCGTCTTCGACGGCAGCTTCTCCGCCCAGTGATCGGCCGTGACAGCCTGAATGTATCCGCGCAAAATATCGCCATCGAACGGCAACCCATTTAGCCATGCTCGGAACCGATAGCTCCGCTCGTACAATCCGATAAAGTCACGAAAGGTGCGTTCGCCCGATTCGATCGCCTGGCTAATTGCCCGCGAATGCGCGAAGACAGCTTGCTGGAATGATTCGATTGCCTTAACTGATCCCATGCGTCTCTGGAGGACGCCGCCAATGGCGAAACGGACGGCATCGGATTCCAGCTCGTTCAACAGCAGCTCGGAGGAGCGTTCGCCCCAGATAGATAGATCGAGCGAAGTGCGAATGTAGGTCACGATGATGTGCGCTGGTCGATCTGCTGACGAGCTCCGTACCTAATCGTGAAACCGCCGAGATCTTGCTCGAGCTCGAAGGTCAGTCCCGATGGGAGCTCTTCCAAATCAGCATACGAAAGGCCCACACATGATTCAACAAAACCTGGCAATTTTACATTGACGAGCTCAGGTGAAAAAAAAGACTGGAATAGGTCGTTATGGAGCCCATCCGTCCCAATGAGGCCCAGGAGTCGATGCGCGAGTTCGGGACTGCGAATGAAGCCGCTCGAAGTGTCTAGGTTTCCAATGCGTCGCAAGTAATCCAAGTAGGGTTCGTCTACTGCGAGGGTAGATTCATCGCCCACTACGAAGTGCAGGTTATGGTCGTCACCGGACGTGCCAACAACCATGACCGACCAGTCGATGTATCGAAACTCCACGCGATCCTTATGGTCCTCCAGAAAAGAAACGAGCCTCGCTGGTCCTACATCTCGCGACAGGGCTCTGAGAAGCCCCTCTGAGACGTAAATCGTCACCCTGTTATAGAACAGCAGAATCTCCGCCAGCTGACCAAGGCTGGCGCACTCACGCACAGTGATGTGATCTAACACCGTTCACCCGTCATCCGAGTGAGGACAGCGAAAAAGACCGGGCCCTTGACCCCCCCAAAATAACGCGCGTCTCTTGGGACCGATGCGGCGGAGATCGATGCTTATCGAGATGAACGCTGGCAGCCCAATTGGAGCCGCCTTGCGGCCTGCGCCGTCACAGGGGGAGAAGCGTCGAGACCCCTTCTCTCTTATCCCCCTGAAGCTGACGGCGCCGTCCTGCTGTGGTAGTCTTCTATTTGTGAAAACCTTAGCCTCGCGCCGCCGCTTAGGCGCAATCCGTTAGGCAGCGCGCTGTGACCTTGGCGGGCGCCGATGGGTATTGAATGGCATGCATTGGCGTGCGGCCCTACCGTTTCTCGCTTTGCTCAGCTTTCTCGTTGGAGCGTGCACCGCCCCACTATCGCCCAGTGAAGTCCTCGAGCTCAATAGGGCCGAGGCCCGTTGGGCCGCTCGTCCGTTCAGCGCGTACAGCTACGAGATAGCCACTGCCTGCGGCGAGTGCCCGGCCTTGATGCAACAATTGGTGCGCGTCTCAGTCGAGGACGATCACGTCGTCGGTGGGGTTTTGGTGGCCAGTGACTCTGCGCTACCGCCGAGCGCGCTGACGTCGTTCACTACTGTAGACGGCCTCTTCGCACGCATCCGAGGCTACCAGCATCAGGATTGGGTGCGGGACGTGATCGTTACGTTTGACCCTCAGCTCGGCTATCCGAGATCCATAGACGTCTTTGCGCGCGCGGGCATTATGGATGCGGATTACGGACAGTTCACCCAGAACCTCCGACCGACCCCGTAAATCCATCGTGCGCGCTGCCTAACACGTGCCGCAGTTAGGCGCACTCCGCTAGGCGCCGCTTAACCGCCGGGGCCAAACGAGCGGAACGGCTCGCGGTGGGTCCGCGTAGAAATGGGTATGACGACCAAGACACTCCTCGTTGCCTGCCTCGTTTGTTACGGTGCGCCTGCCAAGGCTCAGCTCGCGTCGACTACGTTCGGGGGTGTCCCCCTTTGGGCGGACAGCGCGCTTCGTGCGGCGGGTCTCAATCGGCGTTTTGCGCTCAGCTCCACGTTGAACCCCGCCTTCGCGTTCGGTGATTTTGATCATGACGGCCTCGTCGATATTGCGGTGGAGGTGCAGGGCGCGGGCGGTTGTGGGATTGCGATCGCGCACCGGATCGATCGCTCGGTGCACATCATCGGTGCCGGCACGCCGGTCGGGAACGGCCAGAGCCAGGTGGTGTGTCGCAGATGGGGTGTTGCATCAGCAGGGCACCGGGACCGACATGCTGCGTTCGGTCAGGACTTCGTTGTCGTTACTGACGCTGCAGGGCGCAGCGGGTGGCTCGCTTGGGACGGCCGCTCCTACGTGTGGATTCCGACGGACTAGGGCGGCGCCTAACAGCGCTTGACGCCTTTCTTCAGCGCGCCACAGCTTAAGCGCGATCCGTTAACTGGCGCTGGAGCTCTTGCATCACCCCGTTCCCGATTACCAGGACGAGACCCATGCAGAATAGCGCGCATGCTCGGTTCGCCATCAAGTCTTGGGATGAGAAGCCGTACAGTGAGGGTCGGGACCTGCCAAGACTTACTCGGGCCAGCGTCATGAAAGCCTTCACCGGCGATATCGAGGGGGAAGGGCAGGTCGAATACCTAATGATGTATCTGAAGGATGGCTCGGCTACGTTCGTCGGCCTCGAGCGAGTCGTTGGACGAATCGGTGCCAAGACCGGAACCTTCGTGCTCCAACGCATCGGGGTATTCGAGAACGGCCAGGCGAAGGAGTCCTTTTCTGTGATCCCTGGTTCCGCAACTGGAGAGCTCCAGGGCCTCCGTGGACACGGCAGTTCTGCCGTGGGCCATGGTATGGAGCACCCGTTCTCGCTGAACTATGACCTGGCGTAGTAGGCTGCATATGACCTTCTGCGCTCGCTCTTGCCGCCCGGGAGCCTGGAGAGCCGGCGCCGGGACGCACGGAGGCGTTCACCGGGCGCGGACATGGAGGAGGGCACGGGATCGAACGTAATCGGTAGTTAAGTTGTCTCCACATGACGCAAATCGCGTTCGCCGGAGTCGGCGTCGATTTCGGCGACACCACTCTCTTCTCGAATGTCTCGTTCACCGTCGCCCCAGGCGAACGGTGGGGCATCGTCGGCCGTAACGGCTCGGGCAAGACCACGTTGTTCCGGCTGCTAACGGGCGAGCTCGAGCCCACGCGCGGCAGCATCGCCCGCGCGCCCGGCCTGCGCGTCTCGCTGCTGGAACAGCACCGCGACTACGGCCGTCACGGCACGCATCGATGCGGTGCTGCACGGTCTGGAATTTGATCCCGCGCGGGCCCGCGTCACCCCGCTCTCCGCCTTGAGCGGCGGCGAGCTCGGCCGCCTCGGCCTCGCGCGCCAGCTGATGACGACTGCCGACGTGCTGCTTCTCGACGAGCCGACCAATCACCTCGATCTCGAAACCACACGCTGGCTCGAGGAATACCTCGCTGCGAGCGGGCGTACCGTGCTGCTCGTGAGCCACGACCGCGCATTTCTCTCCGCCACCGTGGATCACGTGCTGCACTTGGAGGGAAAGTCCGCGACGCCGTATACCGGTGGCTACGCCGCCTTCGTGACGCAGCGCGCCGAGCGCCGACTCGCGCAGCAGCGAGCGTACGACCAGCAGCAGCGCACGATCGCGCACGAAAAGGACTACATCGCCCGCAACATCGCTGGACAGAACACCAAACAGGCCAAAGGCCGGCGCAAGCGACTCGAGCGGCTGCCGCGGCTCAGCCCGGTCATCGGCGCGGAAGGGACGATGGCGGTGCGCTTCGAAGTGCCGGAGCGCGGCGGTGATCAGGTCGTCAGCGCGAAGAACGTGAATGTGGGGATCGGCTCCCCTCCACGCGCGCTGGTCGAGCGGTTCAGCGGAACACTGGAGCGGACCGGCGTACTCGGCATCATCGGCCGCAACGGGGCGGGCAAGTCCACGCTGCTGCGGGCGCTCCTGGGCGAGCATCCGACGCAAGCCGGCGAGCTGCGGCTCGGCACGTCGATCACGGTCGGTTACTACCGTCAGGACCTCTCCCAGGTGCCGCTCGACCGCACGCTGTACGATGTGATCGCCGGGCTGCGGCCAAAATGGGAACGCGGTCGGATCCAGGGACACCTGGGACGATTCGGGTTTTCAGGGCAGGAAGTCCAACGGCGCGCCGACTCGCTGTCGGGCGGCGAGCGGGCGCGCGTTGCACTCGCCATCCTGATGCTTTCGGGCGCGAACCTGTTGGTGCTCGACGAGCCGACCAATCACCTGGATGTGGAATCCATCGAGGCGCTCGAGGACGCGATCGAAGCGTACGACGGCACTGTCATTCTGGTGAGTCACGACCGGGCGCTGCTGCGCGCCCTGACGACGCGGATCTGGATTCTGCACGAGCGCCGCATGACCGAATTCGCGGGCAGCTTCGCCGAGTGGGAAGAAGTCAGCACGGAGCGCGCCCATGCCGCGGCGGTCAGCGCCGCCGAGGAACAGGGGTTGCGGCAGGTCCACGAGCATCAGCGCGTCGCGCCAAAGCCCAAGCAGGACCCGCGCAAGGAGCTGCGCCGCGCTCAGCAGGAGCTCGAGGAGGCGGAGGCTCGGGTCGCGGAGCTCGAGGCGCAGGTGGCGAAGGTGGTAGCGGCGCTGGAAGACCCGGCGCTCTACACTAGTCCCGACGGCACTCGGGCGGCTCACGAGCTCGGCACTCAGCTCGAGACTCTCAAGCGCGACCTCGAGGCAGGGCTCGACCGGTGGACGCAGGCAACCGAGCAAGTAGAGATGCGGGCGCCGCGATAAGGATGTTGGTGATGCCGGTCGTACTGAGCCTGTAGCGATAGGGGACGAGCGGCGAACTCAATACAGCGGTTGCCCCCTCCAATCCCGTCCTCCGAAGCACACCGGCTCACCCGACTTGGCCGATCCGAACGTCGTATCTCCGCCGACGACGACGGCGCAGCGGATGGCGGTCAGGGTGTTGGACACCGTTGCCCACCAGCCGTTCGTCGTCAGCGTGATCGTCGCACCGACAACGCCGCGGCTCGTGCGGTACTTCGTCCCGAGGTTGGTCGTGTACTTCGTCGAGTCGGCGAAATACGCCTCTTCGGCGCTGATCAGCTTTCGCAGATCCGCCTTCATCGCCGCGACGGCTGCCCGGCGCGCCTGGAAGCGCTGCTGCACCGCGCCGTCGCTCACGCTCTCGGGCTCGCCCGTCAACTCGCGTTGCTGCTCGGTGAGCCCGCCACGAAACTCGCGCAGCGTGGGCGCGCCGTACACCAGCAGGGCGGCGCAGACGGACGCGCCGATGAGAGTGGCGAAGAGGGCGACCGTCTTCGATCGTTGGATGGCCATGATCGAAGGAATATGCAATTCCGCCGTCAGTCGGGGGAGCGTGTCGCGTTGGCGCGACACAGCGCTCCCGAGTTCCAGAGCAGGTCGAGATGCCTTCTTGACGGACTCGCGCGGCGCCGTTCTCGTTGGCTGGTGTCAACACCAGAGTCTCGACATGCAAAGCCCAAGCAAATCGTGGGCCTCGCTACTCGGACGACCAACAACGCGGAATCAAGTCCTTCCGCAGCCAAGATCCCTCTATTGTGGGAGCGGTTCAGCAACGAGCGTTGGCCTGAGCGGCTGGAGAAAGTTGGTGCGTTCGGACCGACAATTGCAGTCTATTCAGCGTATGAAAGTGACGCCTCTGGTAGCTACCAGCTGTTGGTGGGGCGCCAAGTGCGCGATTCGCGACCGGTGTCGCCGCCGCTGCAAATCGTTTCCATTGCTCAAGGGTCGTATCTGGCGTTCCGGTGTTCCGGTCCACTCCCACAAGCCGTGATTGATGGCTGGCGCGACGTGTGGGCATATTTTGCGCGCGACAACGTGCCGGCGCGCGCCTATACCGCCGATTTTGAGATATATGCCGACGCGGGCCCTGTTGAGATCTGGGTGGCAGTTCAAGATCGCTGAGCGTGGAGCCTAACATGCCTGAAGCTGGCGGCGCCCGGCGTCTAAGGTAGAATACCATTTGTGATCATTCTTATTGGGCGCCGCAGCTTAGGCGCGATCCATTAGGCCGAGCGTGAGCTATGGGTAAGGGCAGAGGTCCTCGCAAGCGAAGAGATGTGGTTAACGAACCCGCAGATAGCGAGAAGGAGATCGAGCGACAGACCCAAGAGAAAGCCGAGCTCGTCCCTCCAGCGCGCCGGCCGCCGACAGCAGTAGGTGCTGAGACTCCACCGCTCCCTCCCAAGGAGCCGCCCCGGTCCCCTCCGCCACCCAGTCCGACTCCTCAGCGTCGCCCTGTGGTTTCTGAACGCCAACCGCTGGCGCTCACCGACTTGGTGCAGGCCATTCGCACGGCTGTTGGGGTCCTACTCGATGTTGCGGATGCTGCAGCGGACGTGATTGTCAGAGGGCTGGAAGGTCGAGCTTAGGCGTGGGAGCGCCGATCCTTGATCTGAATCTTGGGTGGGTGCTCCTCATTGCACTTGGCGGAGTGCCACTCGCTGGCTGTGCCACTGGATCCGGCGGTGCCGCGAACGCGCCGCGACGTTTAGAGACAAATACGGTATGGTTTCGGAAGGACGTGACCCCAGTCAGGCGTGTCCTGACCGCGCCAGTGGAGACGGTATGGGCCGCACTGCCGCAAGGTTTCGCGGACCTCGGGTTCCCCAGCGGCGCCTCGGCCCGAGAAGCAGAGCGGGTCTATCTGACGCCGTCGCTGAGGATCCACGGGCGGCTCTACCGGGGCGAGCTCAACTCCGTCTACGTCGATTGCGGTCACGCTGTCGGAGGTGGGCGTGCGGCCGACTCGTATGAAGTTACGTTTGCAATGCTGGTCCGTTTAACGCCGCAGGACGGGGGCCGCAGTTTGGTAGAAGTGGTCATTGACGGGACTGCTCGTGACCGAACCCTGAATTTGTCCAACCCTGTCTTCTGTACGGGCACGGGACGACTGGAAACGGAATTCCTGCAGCGACTCGAGGCACGCACCAGGTCCCAGTCGCCCTGACTTCTCCTTGTCGCCCAAGGTACTCACGCTCCGCTCGGTAGTCAGTGTTCTACGGCGTCATTACGGTAAGCCGTCGGCTCCCATCAGTAGGAACCCCTTTCATCTGATCATTTGGGAGCAGGTAGGATATCTCGTGCCGGACGTCCAACGCCGCCGAGCTTTCGCTGCGCTTCGACGCGAGGTGGGCCTCGACCCCGGGGCCATTCTCGCGGCCCCTACGGCAAAGTTGGAGGCCATCACGCGGCTGGGTGGGCCCATCGCGGTCCGGGTCCGCGCGTCCCGGCTCCGCGACTCTGCTGAGCTCGTGTTCGGTCGCTGGGATGGGGATCTGCGAACAGCGGTACGACTCCCTTTGCTCCAGGCGCGGCGTGCCTTGGCCCAATTCCCGATGATCGGCGAGCCCGGGGCCGACAAGATCCTGGTGTTCACCAAAAGGGCCCGGCTCCTCCCCCTCGACTCCAACGCGCTACGCGTGTTGGTTCGCCTTCGCCTCACGACGGAAGCAAAGGACTATCGTGGCACCTATCGTCGAGCCCAGGAGACGCTCGCTGCGGCGCTCCCAAACAACCACAACTGGCTCATCGCGGCGTACGGCTTGTTGCGGCAACATGGTCAGGAGCTTTGTCGGCGTACCGCTCCTGAGTGCCACCAGTGCCCATTTCGGGAGTCATGCCCTTCGTCGAATTACGCGGGACGTGGCGCCTAACACGCGCCCTCCCGAACCTCGCAACAGAGGAACCGTTACCATGTCTACTTACGCGTCACCCACCACTCCCGCATCACCCGCTTCGGCACGCTTGGGCACCAATCTCGTGATACTCGCTGGCATCGGGCTCGTGGGCTAT
>WNGO01007239.1_pt1 | contig 10411 bp, 19 predicted proteins | sample 5400511 | NCBI WGS metagenome assembly WNGO01 (sample SAMN13153380, study PRJNA577476) | soil metagenome | isolation source: 20 cm soil or saprolite under Garry oak tree replicate 2 | place: USA:California | collected 2016-06-15
AGGCGTAAAATACTTATATACGCACCTCTCCGCCATCCTTAGCGAGGCGACGGTCTTCTGCGTGAGTGGAGGCCATCGTGCGAAAGAACAATAGAAACCATTGCAATAGTTTAGACATTCCTACACAACTGAGCAGACGTTTAAAAAAGTTTTCCCAACGGTTCCAACCACTGATGATGGGAAAGAGCGGGACATCACGGCAGTGCTATAAGCCTGCAAGGCTGGCGCCGACATCGACTCGTGACATAAGTGCTGCGAGCGAATCATTTCATGATCGGGTCGCGTGACCTGGAGCAACGTATTAGGTTCGAAAGCGCTTGTCGTTCGCTAACGTCGGCTGACACATTCTTCACCTTAACAAATCGAGCGTGATGAGAACCCTCCACATTCTTCGGGTCCTCTAACCAAGTCAGTCCACCCGGAGATTGCTCCTCTTAGCCCACCGTTACCCAAGGAGGTTGATATGTTTGCTCGCAACGTTTCCGCGAACTTGAAGCCGGGCACGCTAGCCGAATTTACGGAAACCATGGAGAACGAAATCGTTCCCTGGCTCCGAAAGCAAAAAGGCTTCCTGGATGCGATCACGCTAGCTGTCCCCGGCGGCAGAGAAGTCGTGGCAATTACCTTCTGGGATCAGAAAGAGAACGCGCAGGCTTACAATTCAACGGGTTATCCAGAAGTGTTGAAGATCCTGGGAAAACTACTGGAAGGCACTCCTCACGTTAGAACCTTTGATGTTGTCAGCTCGACACTCCAAAAAGTCGTCCCCCGCGTGGCCGCCTGACCCGGAGCCTGTCGGAGAGACTATCGGCAATGCTAAAGAAGTGTTTGATAGAGTTCCCATTATAGTAGGCGGGCCAGCTGGACTTTTGTTTGATTCCGAAGTCCATTGTTTGCGGCGGGAGGCGTGAAATGTCGCTGTGGGAGGCATGAGTGAAAGGAAACAGTGGTCGCGTTTTGCGCTACTGAAGTGAACTGGCGACAGAAGAGAAAGCGTTATTCGCGTTCGAGCCGACGAGCCGAATAGTGCCGACCACTAGAACCAAGATCACCGCCAGCATCACCGCATATTCAGCGATGTCTTGCCCTTGATCGTCTGTCCAGAATCGGAAGAGGTTGCGCATAGGGAGTTCCTTACATCAAAGATTTCGACTTGTCATGCCGTGCGACTCTCTGACGGCACAGGAGATGAGCGAACTGATCTCATGACAAGTGTGCTCGCCGGGCGGAAGCCTGTCAAACCTACACTTGCAAGCATCGCCATTCTCAGCACGAATTCTAGGCACTAACCTGCACCGACTCCAACTCGGGGATGCAATGCGAGTTTTGAAGGGACTTGGCAGCGTCTTCGGCCGTGAGTCTGCCCATGACTAGCGCCAGCTTACGGTTTGTTGTCATGTGGATGGGAGTCGGATCAACGCGCTGGACGTATGCAGAAGCGCGATCACCACGGTTCACCCTCACGAGAAATTTGATGTTTTGCATACCATGATCTCCTTGATGGAAAAATTCTCAGGAATGAATGAGGTGCTGTTCATTTTTTTGAAGTCGAGTACACCACCACCGTAAAGGGCTTGCCGCATTCCAAGCACCGGGTTTTCAGTCGAGATGTAATCAATCCACAGGATGGGCACATGCTTTGTGATTGCAATCCGGCCAACTGTGGTTTCAGCCTGCGAATCCAGCGGAGCAGCAGGATTATAAACAGCACGATCAGCAGGTCGATGAAAATGCTAGGTGCGTTCATTGAGCGACCCTTCTTGGCGAGATCCGCGTCTACCGGGTAGGCCCGGGGCGAGAAACAAACGGGAGGCGAGATAAGCCGCCTCCCATTTCTCTCACTGACTGTGGGTCTTACGCGGCCTTGCCCTGAATCTTGGCTTCGAGGATTTTCTCGCTGCCAACATTCACCTTGATCTGTTTGGGCTTGGCTTCCGCCTTCTTCGCGAGTTTGATCTTCAATACACCCTTGTCATAGTCGGCGCTCACTTGCGCGGAATCGACGGAACTGGGCAGCGTGAACGACCGGGTGAAGCTTCCGTATTGCCGCTCGACACGACGGAAGTTCTCCTCTTTCTCTTCCTTCTCGATCTTGCGCTCGCCATGGACGGTGAGGGTGGTGTTCTCGACGCGGACATCAATGTCTTTTTCGTCGATGTCGGGGACCTCAAGCTTCAGAGTAATGTTGTGCTCGTCTTCGTAGATGTCCAGGTGTCAAATGGCCCACCAGACTGACACCCCCCAGTTCTACCCGCTCACCGTCAGAAACGTAACGATCAGGAGTTACCGGCTCGTATGCGAGGTCGTCACCCCAATGAAAGTCTCCTTTGCCCCCATGCACCATCAGCTCTCCATCAAGTTTGCTGGCGACAATCGTCGCACCGGTTCGGCGCTTGAATTCAGCAAACCCACCGCAGTGGTCGAAATGAGCGTGACTGTCCAACAAGATCTTCACATCCTTCAGCTTGAAACCAAGCTTCTCGATATTGGCTTCGACCTGTGGCAGAATCTGAATGTGACCCGTGTCCAGAAGAATGTGGCCCTCCGGGGTGACAATCAGAAAAGAACTGATCAAATTGGTGCCGACGTAATAGATGTTTCCTACAATTCTTCGCGGTTCAAAGGGCAGGGACCAATTTTGAAGCGTATCTTTGATTGCTTCCGGCCCTGCATCTCTGTGGTCCGCCGAAAATACCTTGTTCACGACTTTCCACTGATTCTCAATCCTCAACAGGGATAGGTGATCGTTGAACAAGACTTGCGGGTACTCAAGTGTGAGGACGGCGCTCGCTGCCGTGCTGGTAATATCCAGATGCTCGACACGACGGACCCGGCGGTGTTCGTCGTTTGCCGGGCCGCGAAACCTGGCAGCAAACTCCTGGCGCGTCCACTGCCTCAAGTGCCCATTCTCAACAAATGTGATCTTGGCGTCAGGCGTGAACGCTTGTCTAATGAAGTCGCCGTTACCAGAAGCATGGGCCTGGAAATAAAGCTCGATAGCGTCTCTTGGACTATCTTGGGCCACAACCGCGCCCGCGACCAAAAGAATTGCTAGTAGCAACACCGAGAAAAGCATGTTCCTTCTCCATTGTGTGTTCATGGTTCGCCGTTCGGAAAGCCGAGTGCAGTCTAAAGAATCTCAAAGACCTCGTACTTAACCCCGTCCCCTTCCCGTTCCCCGACTCCGACGCTCACGATCTTGTTTAACCAGGCGTACTTCGATGACGAAGTCTCGAAAAAGGGCGCCGTTCGAAGGTAGTAATCAGATAGAGCAACTTGCTCGCCGCGAGCGATCCGTGCGCCAACCTCAGGCGAAGCGTGGCGGACACCACGGTAGGTCATGAGAATGAGCGCACTATCATCGGTTCGGAGGATCAATCGCACGTCTTGCTGGTAAGACCCGTCCCCACGGACTAAGAGCAGGTCGGAACTCGCCTCGGGCAAGACCTCGCCGCGAAGCCGATCGCCGAAAAACCGTCCACCGGACACAGTGAATACGCGACGGTTGCCGGAAGGAGTGTCTCCCAGCTCTAGAGTGGGAGGGAGTTTCATAGTGATCGTGAACAGGTAGCGCGATCGCAGTTCTACCATAGTAGTGATGGTCCCTTCCGGGATCAGGCATCCCCAGCTATGAGTAAAGCATTCCAGTGGAGGGGAGGGTGCAAGCCGAGAATTGAAGCCGCTGAGGGCAGGGTGATGTTATCTTGATCCAAGACAATGTTTCGTGGGGTTCGCATGAGCACTCACTACATGAGCACTCACTATCAGATAGGCGAGTTCGCAGAATTGGGCGGAGTCTCAACCAAAACGCTTCGTTTTTACGATGAGATTCGAGTATTGCGGCCAGCTAGCGTGGATCCGCGGACCGGGTACCGCCGTTACCTGCCTCAACAACTCGAGGACTTGGCTTCGATCCTCGCTCTCAAGAACCTGGGAGTGTCGCTTGCACAAATTCGGGACCTGTCCGCCAAAAGAGGCTCAGCGGTCGAACGCAGGATCATACTCAACGAGTTGAAGCGAACAATAGAGGAGTCAATCCAAGCGGCCAACCAGTCTCTGGACTGGATCAACGCTGCCTTAGACGATCTAAGCCAAAGCCAATCTCCGATTTCTGTAATCGTAAAGCGGCGACCAGCCATTCCCATTGCTTCTCTACGAGTCGAGCTAAAGAACTATGCAGAAGCTCCACGATTCGAGCAGGAATTGTCGGATGCTTTGCCACCTGAGTGCCTTGGGAACTTGCGTGGAGTTCTATGGCATCGTTGTGCCGACTCGGGGTCACTAGAGGCAGAGCCTTTCATTGCGCTGAAAAAGCGGGTGCCGGCAGAGGCTCCCTGCGACCTGAAACAGCTTCCTGAAGCAACTCTGGCTTGCGCCTACTCAGGTCTCGACGATGAGAGTGCCGAGCAGGCCTATGCTGCCATTCGCAGGTGGATGAACGTGAGAGGGTATCGCCTCGCCGGGCCAAAACGCGAACTCAACCTTGGTCAAATGCTCGAAATCCAATTTCCTCTGGTGCAGAATTAGTTCAGACGATAGCGCTCGGCTCGGACTGGAACAGCTTCTTGATCAAGCTTTCTGCCTCATAGTTCGTCTTCAGTTGCAGTCCGTCAGCGCAGCTCTGGAGGATGGACCTCTTTTCCAAGCCCGCGCGTTGTTGACATTCAGGTCGTGATGCGCATAAGAGTGTGGGTTGATAACATTTTCGAGGTCTTGGCGTCTCTTACAAAGGGAGGAGCGTGGATGGTGCGCTTGCTTGGAAAAATCAAATGGGTGGTAGTGCTTCGGATTTCGTTCATGTCGTTCCTGTCGACCTTTTCCTGAAGAAGCAACAGTATATCGATTGGGTGGCCACTCATCCGGAGCCGAAAGATCGGCACACCAAATTCGACAAACTCAACGCGCGTTTGTATGGCGATGTCGGAATTGTGAATGGCTCGGTAATTGCGACCGACGAGAATGGCAAAGAGCTGGATCGTACAATGTTCACGGACGGACGTTTTCGTATTCCGTGTGGACCGGTTGCAAGCAGTGAATGCACAGGAGAATCAGGTCCGGCCGCCCGGTGAACAGAAGCATTGATTCGCCATCCATGATCTGAAGCTTCGATCGCAGGCAGTGAGTTCCCATGCAGACTCGAAGGGCATTCGTTATTCTTCCGCTTGTTCTTCTTCTCGGAGTCGTGCGAACGCAGGCACACGCCACATCTAGCTCACAACTGCGAGCCGCTGAACTGGATTACCGCGTTGTGCCGGACTTCTTGAAGCTACCTTCTGGCCTATATTTTTCGGAGGTGTCCGGTGTAGCGCTGAACTCGAAAGGTCACATTTTCGTTTTTCAGCGAGGGACGCATCCGCTAGTGGAATTCGACAAAAGCGGGAACTTCGTGCGCACCATAGGAGAGGGATTGTTCACCCGACCGCATGGCCTGAGGATCGATAAAGCGGACAATCTCTGGGTCACCGACAACGGCGCGCATTTCGTGCTCAAGCTCAGCCCCGAGGGACAGATCAGCATGGTTCTTGGGCAAAAGGATTATCCCGGAACTGACCATACCCATTTTGATGGTCCCGACGACGTGGCGTTTGGAAAGTCTGGCGAAATCTATGTTGCCGATGGCGAAGGAAATTCGCGGGTTGTCGAGTTTGACGGCGACGGACACTTCGTCAAAGAGTGGGGGCGAAAGGGGTCGAGTGAAGCCGAATTCCACCTACCGCATACCATCGCTACGAACGCGCAAGGCCTGGTGTACGTGGGAGACCGGGAGAATGCGCGAATTCAAGTGTTCGATTCGGAAGGAAAGTTCCTCACGCAATGGAGAGACGTCGGGCATCCCTATGGGATCTTCGTCTCACCTGACCAGCACATCTGGATGGCGGACGCAGAAGCCTCTCGAGTCCTGGAGATCGATCCCAGTGGAAAAGTGCTGGGCAGCTTTGGGATTTCCGGCCGAGGAGTAGGGCAGCTTGCCGGCGCACATGCCCTCGCCGTCACGGCTCAGAAAGAGATCTTCGTGGCTGAGGTCTTCAATTGGCGAGTGGAGAAGTTTATTCCGGCGGGAGCGCAGGCGGCCGCTGATCCCTCTTTTGATTCCGATCTGTCTAGTAAGGTATCGGGTAGCGTTCAGCTCTCTCCTGAAATGCAGAAACTGTCTGATGCTTTCGTGGGGAAATGGAAAGTGACTGAAAGCTTTGAAGTGAGCGCCTCAATGCAGGGAAAAATTCGTCAAGGCACCGCGTCTTTTCGGCTTGGCCCTGGGGCGTCTCTGATCGAAGACTATCAATCCAACGGTTCGGCGGGCCCCCTGAGTTTTCTTGGCCTCCTCTGGTGGGACCCGTCGGGTCATGTTTATCGACTTCTTACTTGCGCCAATAACGACGGCTGCCACCCGCGCGGGAGCGCCAAGTGGGAGGGCAACAAGTTGGTGAACTCTTGGGAAGAAAAAGTTGATGGCAAGCCCGCTACGTTTAAGGATTCCTTTGTGGACATTTTGTCATCCTCATTCCGGCTGGTTTCCGAAGGCACAGTCGGCGGCAAGACGATTTGGCGCGTTATTACGAAATACCAACGGCTGGAAGAGGGTAAGAAGTGATGAGACTAATGCATTTCACGGCGTTCGTTTTTGTCTCTGGGGCGTTGTTCCTCGGTGGGTGCCGGCCGGTTGCGCTGGGACAGATCAATGACACCGCACGGAAGAGCAGCATTCCTGTGGAGACTGCGCGAGAAATGACGGAACTGAAGCGGCTCTTGCAGGAAAGTCCCGGGGATCCAGCGGTTCTCTTCACTCTGGCCATGGACTACGCCACCGTCGGCGAAAAGGCTAAAGCGATCGAGTTGCTTGAAGAAATGTCACTAGCCCATGCCGGCCTTGATCCTCAAGCCCCTGCAGGGCGAGCGTTTGTATCAATCCAAAACGATCCGCGGTTTCGCGCACTCGTGGCCAGAATCGAGAAAGGAAATCCGCCCATCGTTCACAGCACAAACGTGTTTGTTCTGAAGGAAAGGGACCTGGCTCCTGAAGGCATCGCTTACGATCCTGTGGACCGTAAGTTCTAAATCAGCAGTGTCAGCAAGCGCACAATCGTCGTCGTAGACGAAGACGGCAAAGCTGCCGACTTCAAGAAGTTGGGGCAAGATGGCCTGGGAGAGACGCGGGGATGAAAGTGGATTCCCAAAGGCGTTTCTTATGGGTGGTAGGCGATTCCTCGGCACCGGGAGGGGCGGCTGGCGAAAACGTGATGCCGGCCGGCGGGGACAAGCAATATCGAAAGCAGGTGGAAGCCTGGCAGCGGAGCGAGCTTACCGAGCCCAAAACATCTCTGTAAAACCGCACGGACTGCGTCATGTTCATAACCCGAAGAGTGACCGCAGAAATTTTTTCAATCGCCGGCATCATACGCCACGAGTTTGCCTCGGCTCAGCTTGAATCTTCCTTGCAGAAGGCATACCGTAAATCCTAATAGGGGGAGGTGGCCTATGGCCTATGTCATCGCCGAACCCTGCATCGGAACCAAAGACACCGCCTGCGTCGACGCCTGTCCCGTGGATTGCATCCACCCCAAGAAGAACACGACTTATGACGACGGTCGTCCTACGTTCGACAACGTTCCCCAGCTCTACATTGATCCGGTGGAATGCATCGATTGTGGCGCATGTGTCCCAGTCTGCCCGGTGTCAGCGATTTTTGCGCTGGACGATCTTCCCGAGAAGTGGAAGCAATATACGGAACTCAACGAGAGCTACGTGAAGGCCGGCAAGTACACGCCCGAAGAATTCGCCAAACACCAAGTCAAGTAATCGCTCGACTGACTCTGACTGAGGATCTTGTGCCTGCGGTGCTGGTTGAGCCGGAAGGACTTGATTGGGGCAACGATGTCGAGGCTTTATCGGGTGACTCTTCAGTTCCTACGGAAATCGAAGAGCTAGAGGACCCTCTATTGGAGTTGTTCCGCACCGGAGCTCTGCTGGCTAAGGAGCAGTTTCTGGTGAACTGGAGAAGCAGTGACGGCGGTCTCCAGATCGTTGCACGGCCAATTAGCACGAGTGCGGAATTGTTCACGACGCCGGCGTTGCCCGCACCTACACGTATTGCCCATGTCGGTTAAGTTTGCGATGAGCGGCGTTATCAATGTTGAGACGCGAAACGGTCGTTATCGCCTCAATAACCGGTAATTGACGTGCGGAACCCCGCGGAACCCTAAAGCTTGCGCGGAAACGGACACTGTTCTCCCAGAGGCGATTCGAGTGCCGTCGGACAAGCTCGAAGAAAACCTGCCCAGAATTCCCAAGGCGAGACCCGTCGTGACGTACTGCACGTGACCAAGCGAAGGGTCTAGCGCCAGTTTGGTGCAGAAACTTCAGGAACACCGGCTACGACAACGTGCGGGCGCTTCAGGGCGGATTCCGAGCATGGCAGAGTGCTGGATTGCCAGTTGAGTCAAAACGTCAGGCAGCTTAGTGGGCTCCCACCGTAATTGTTATCAGTGCGCGTACCAATCGTCGCAAGTATTGACCTTCATAGAAAAGGGACGACCCCTTCGTAATCTTCGCGGCATGCAGATTGCGAGGTATTCTTCTTGCATCCGATTCTATTCTGCCGATAATTCCATGAATTTCCTCACAAGTATCTCTTCCTCGATGCCGCTCCATTGGTGGGTCGCATTGATCATTTCTGCCCTCGGGATCGCTGCAATATGCCTGCGGGCTTTTGAAACTGAGGATTCGCGCACAAGACGTGCCGAGCAGACCAAGAAGAAAGAATTGCGGTCGCTAGCTGAGAAAATTTCGTCGTACGGACGCACCGTTCACCAACGGTACCCATCCGGGGACGTAATCGTCAGCGAGCTAGACTTAGCAGAGCAACTTCGAAAGCGTCCCGATGCAGTTGCCACGGCGTTGAACCTGCTGCTAAATGAGCAGAAAGTCCAACGGGCTACGTTGAGCGGATATTGGAAACTGAACGTGTGATTCCCAAGTGCCGCTATTGACTGACCCGGTCCCGCTACTCCGAGTAGCCGTCGTTTTCCTGGTCCTCGTCATCTTTATCTTTGCCGTCGTCTTCGTCTTCCTCTTCTTCGTCAGGCCCTTCACGGACGAGGATATCGGCAGCGACCGAGTGATCAGGAGCGACGTGTTCTGCATTCATTCGCTGCATGATCAATGGTACGCCTCGCCATCTCATGGGAACGACAAAGTGCATGGACTGCTATAATAGCTGTTGGGGCGGTTACGTTTTTCTCCTCTTTCAGGTCTTCTGACCTAAGCCAGTCCATCTGAAGTTCTCCCACACCTTAGGCTTTTCAGCGAGTGAGTGGTCTCCCATACCGTTTGGTGGCAAGGACTCGCCAGGAAAGGTCGCTCTATGAACGCAACCAGCATCTTCTTCGGTCTGCTGATCGTGCTGTTCATGATCCTGTTGCTCCGCTGGATGCGCAAGGCGAAACCATTGGTCACGGGGTCTGGATCACAAAGGATGTGTCCGAATTGCGGACTGATCACGTCTCGATTAAGGGCAAGTTGCTGGGAGTGTGGCAAGCCCTTCACAGCAGTTGTGTACTCGACTTCAAAGAAATGAACTGCCGCATTGATCACGTTTTCCCAGAAAGGATTAAGAGATGAAAAACATCAAATTGTTTGTGAAAGTGAACCGTGGCGGCACCCGCGCCGCTAAATACGTTCAGCGCGTTTGATCCGACTCCCATCCAGATGACAACCAACCTTAAGTTGGCACCGCTGATGGGGAGGTTCACGGTGGTGTGACCCGGAGTGGAGTCCGTAAAGGTTAGTACTTTGCGTTCTTGGTGAAGATGGTCCGAGAACGCCACTGAAGCACAGCGATCATATTAAAGGAGTAACCCACAATGAAACACACCAGCCCCGCAGCTATTCCAAATCAAACACCAATAAAAGTGACGGAGCCCACGCCCGACCTTCAAGAGCAAATTCGCCTTCGCGCCAGCCTGTACGAGCAACGTGGGAGGGAGGGGAACGAATTAGATGATTGGCTGCAAGCGGAGTCGGAAGTGACTCAACGGAAAATGAAGACCGTCAGCGCATAGAATCTCGTTGTGGAGGAACAAGAGCGCCCCGGACTCATCGAGTCACGGGGCGCATCGTTTCAATAGAACACGGAAAATAGAAACCTTGGTTCGACTGAGAAGTTGTAAGAACGCCCAACGTAGTCTCACATGTTTGTATTTGTGGGGAACACAGAAAGAATACCCGCCTGATGCAACGTTCGCTCGACTGCCGACAGAAAATGGCGGCAACACACCAAATATGCTAGAGCATTCGCTTGAGAACGGCGAGACTGTTGAGTGCATCTCTCAGTTCGCGATGTTCCTTAGAGTGTGCAATCGGCAATCCCCGTAAGCGTTTGTGGATAGCCTTCTCAGCTACGTCGATGCGCGCT
>WNGO01007242.1_pt1 | contig 10411 bp, 7 predicted proteins | sample 5400511 | NCBI WGS metagenome assembly WNGO01 (sample SAMN13153380, study PRJNA577476) | soil metagenome | isolation source: 20 cm soil or saprolite under Garry oak tree replicate 2 | place: USA:California | collected 2016-06-15
CGCGTGACGGGAAATCCCTTAACCATGCCGCAGCAGTTGAACCGCGAAACCTACGCCGTGGCCCGTTACTTCTATTGGCAGTCCGCTTACCCAGAACCGATCTACCGCCACCAAGCTCTCCACGATTTTTATACAGACACCGAATTTAAGTACTTCAAACTCGGAAAAACCTTCTCCGGCTTCCTGCTTCAACTCGCAACTAAGCTCGGTACCATCTGGGTCTTCTATTTCGCTCCCGCGCTCACGCTCCCGTTATTCTTCTTGCCGCGGATCCTTCGAGACCGTCGCATTCGGTTTCTGGTAATTGCGGGCGCCGTGGGGCTAGCCAGTTCCGCTCTGGTCGTCTTCTTCAATATTCACTATGTCGCTGCCATCGCCCCGGTAATGTTAGCTGTACTCGTCCAAGGCATGCGCCACTTGCGGATCTGGCGATTCGAAGGAAAACCCAGCGGTCAATTCTTGGTGCGGGCAATCGTCCTGATTTGCGTCCTGATGATTCCGGTGCAGGTGCGCCTTCTCGCCGCTGTTCCCGCGCCTGGATCATGGACAGCTATAGGACCGGAGCGGGCTGCTATAGGAGAACAACTCCAATCGCTCGCTGGACCCCACCTGGTGCTGGTGCGTTATCGCGCAAATCACGATCCGTTGAAGGATTGGGTTTATAACGGAGCCGATATCGACAATCAGAAAGTGGTTTGGGCGCGCGACATGGGAGGCGCCAAAAACGAAGAGTTGCTGCGCTATTTTAAGAACCGGCACGCATGGCTTCTGGAACCGGATGACGTTCCTCCGAAACTCCAGCCCTATTTGGACACGCCCGTTGACGCCAGCGTTCGCGATGCCGAGAAGCAACGCTGATGCTATCGCGGCGGATAAACGACATGCAGATCACAAAGGACTTTGCTCCTACGGCGCCCGCGCCACGTCGGCATAATCAGAAATCTTTGTAGGGATCGCGTCGGGTTCGACAAGCCACACCTTGCGATCTTTGAAATAGTCGATCAGTTCCTGATTTTGCTCAGGACCCATGTCATTGGCCCAAACTACTCTTGCCCCATCAATATCGGCTGCGTTCGCGACCCAACTGCTTCGAGGGTCATGTTCGCGGCTGTAGCGGACCAGTAGCAGTTGGCGGCCGGGAAGATCTTCCATCTGGGCTTGAATGCGCGGGCGATCCCATCCCTGTTTGTATGGGGAGCACCACGTCTGCGGCATTGAATTAGAGTGGATTCTCAAAAGTGGAGCCGCCGTGCGGGTCAAAAGCAACAGGACAGCCACGGCAGGAACACTACGCACCAGGGCCAGTCCAGTGGACTTCCCACGCCATCGCCAGGCTCGGATGCGTTGCAACGCCGACAGCAGAAGAGCGTAGGTGACGCCAGCCATCGGAGCCGCGTAATGCGGGTTAGCAAAGACGGGCAGCAACATTCCAAAAAAACTGACGCCGGCTACCAGAAGCAGAAAGCGGGTGCGGCGACTGATGTCCTTAGCAGAGAATCCCCGTGGCAAGACCATCCCGAGCATCAGAATGGGAATCGTGAAGAGCGGCCCTAAGTAAAAGAGCCAGAACATCGCGCCTTTCAGCAATAGAGCGGTGAGAGGGTGGTGCCGTCCGAATTGGTAATAGTCCAGCAACCAGCCGGTGTAAAACCTTCTCATTATTTCGTGGTGATAAACCGGCCAGGACTTCACAGATTCCCACGGGAAATAGGGAACTGGATCGTACGTCGCCAGGTTGACAAAAAATGGAGTACGGAAAGGGCTTCCCGTGACGCGCCAGAAATAGTAGAAAATGACACCGGCTGTCACCAACAAAATACCGGCAACGGGAAACACGACTTGGCGCAGAGACTGCCAGAGGTTAGCGCCGCAGCGGCGGAAGATCCAGAGCAGAAGCGCACCCGCGATGGGGAGGGCGAAAAAGAGACCCTCGTAAGGGCGGCTGTTAGCCAGGAGGGCAAGACCCAAGCCCATTAGCACGCTATCACGCGGGTGTCCGTGGCGTTTGATTCGTGGAAGTGCCCCCAGGACCAGCGCGCCGCCAAGAGCGGCCACGGCCCCTCCGAGATAGCTGTTTGCCCAATAACTAAATGTAGCGAGCCGGACAACGGCGAGGAATCCTCCCAACAGCGCCCAGAAGGGAGGCAACCATCCCTGAAGCATCCAGCAGATGGAAGCGCACATCAGCCCGGTGCTGAGCCAGACGCCCCAGAATGGATGATGGAAGATTACTTGGCCAGCCGCGAGGAACACACCTTGCGCGGGAAAATACATCGACGCGTAGGTGGGCTTCTGAATAATGTGAAAGCTCTCGAAGTGGATCCACATGGGATGAGTCGGGTTGGTGAGGCGCCCTTGGGAGAAAGTATCAGCCATCAGAAGGTAACTGAATTCATCGTGAGCGCCGGGGCTGGGGATCGGCAGAATCGGCAGCAATGCCGCACGCAGGACGAGCGTGGTTAGGCCTACTACCAGAATGGCGATGCCCCGCCTTCGAGCAAGCTTCGCGAGAACTCGCTCGCAAGACGCAAACCAGCGTGAACCAAGCTCCGGGCAGACGAATGCCAGGAGCACGGCAACCATCACGAGTCCCGTTTCGATCAAAAGCATCGAAGAAATCTCTGTTAATACGTCCTTTCTACAGAATTACAGAATTATGGTGAGTTGCAGCGCGGCAAGTCTACCGCAATGTGACGTGTCGGTGTGTACCCATTGGCTGCGTCCGGCCGTTTGTGATTTACGCCCTCGATGGGTTTCTAGTACGCTCAGAATATTTTACGAGCGCTAAATGATCGCGGGTTTGTGAACGTCACGTGTCCCATCCGATTTCTTGAGAGCAAGCGAAGAAGGGCGCTGAAATTCGAATGGCCCCTAGATGCGCGTACATCGGCATAATGGAGGTATTCGGAACGATCAGCGCCGTTACAGCTGATGAAGGACATGAAGATCACAATTGACTCTTCGCGAGGCACAGAGCAAGTCGCTGCCGCGGAAAAGACCAACTCAAGACTCATCGCCGTGGTCGTCTCCGTTTCTCTCCTATACGTGGCAGGACTCTTTTACTATGCTGCCACTCGTCCAATCGATGGTGATGAAGGCTTCTACACTACAGCCGCCCGTCTCGTCTGGGAAGGGAGAACTCCTTACAAAGATTTCTTCTTCCAGCAGGCGCCACTGTTGCCATATCTCTACAGTTGGATCTGGGCTGTCCATCCAAGCTCCCTAATCGCCATGCGCATGTTGTCCGCGGCCTGCGGCGGTCTCGAAGTGTTGCTTCTCGGCCTCGCCCTGGTTTCTGCCAAGCGACTTCCCGCTGAAGTTGCACTCGCAGCCTTCGCCGCGGTTCTGCTCAATCCGTACTCAGTCTCGTGGAATGTAGTGGTGAAGACTTTCGCGGTGGCAAACCTGCTGATGACCGTCGCTACCGTCTGCCTCTACATCGCGATGCGGTCCGGGCGGCCCCGCTGGTTCTTCGCCAGCGCATTCGCCCTCGGAGCCTGTGTCTCTGTGCGTTCGCTTTACGGTTTGCTTATACCAGCCGTTTTTCTCGGCATGCTCTACCAAGAATTCCGCCGCTCTCGGAGCCCTTACCCGAGGTGTTTAACCTTTCTTGCAGGAGCCCTCGTCGGCGGCCTTCCGATGATCGTCAGCTTCGTGCGCTATCCACACGCTTTCACATTCAACAACCTCACCTACCACCATTTCGATGTCGGCTATATGATATCGGCGAACGGCGTCATCACAGAGGGCTATCAGGGCGTCGGCCACGTGGCTTTCGTTTATTTCGCCATGATCGGCGTTCGCCTGTTGATCCTTCACCCGTACTTCACGATTCAGCTCCTTCTCGCGATTACCGGAATTCTCAGCCTGCGCAGACTGCGTCAGAAACCGGAGGAGTCGAATTTTAGCCCTTATTCTGAGAGCGACTATCTCTATCTCCAACTCGCCTTGCTGATGTTAGTGGTCTATTCAACGACCGTACTGCTTCCCTTTCCTCCCTATGACCAGCACTTCGTCAGCCCGCTTGTTCCCCTAACCATTCCCTTCGTGGCTGAGGGGCTTCGCGTCACCTTTCGGGCTCGAAGAAAACGGGTGATTGCGCTGGCTCTCGCCGCACCAATTCTTTTCGCGGTTGAAATCGGCTGGGAAACCGCACGAAATTCCTGGCACCCCCTCTGGCAGCTCTCTTCCTATCGCGAAGTCACAAGAGTTGTCGAAGTCAACTCCGCCCCAGACGAGGTTGTGTTGTCCTTCTGGCCGGGATTCGTCTTCGAATCCGGCCGACGCTACTTTCCCGGGCTTGAGGACCACTTCGTCTACCGCGTCATGAATAAGGTTGGCCCGGAAGAACGAGCTCGTTTGCACATCATTTCTAAAGACCAAGTCATGCGCGCGATCACGGACGGCGAGACCAACCTGCTGGTCATCCATCCTTGGATCCTCGAGTACTACCACAACCTCTCGCCGGCCGAGATCCAAGAATTTCATCAGGCCGTGGACGCGCGCTATTCGTTGGTCAGCAATATCAACCGTGTCGAGATCTATCGGCGGCGGCCACCGCAAATCAAATGACTTCCTCGAGGATACAACTACCTCAAACCGTCCCTGAATGCCTCTCTACTTCCGGACCGCGCTCGCGAACGGCGAAGTCTCCCTCTCGCCAGTGGCTATTGTTTGCTCTCGTTTTTGTAGTCACCGCGCTATACATGGCGCAGGAACTGAAGCGCGGCTGGGTTCCTTCGGACGAAGGCACGCTGGCGGAGTGTGCCGATCGAGTTCTGCGTGGAGAACTTCCTCATCGTGACTATCACGAAGGCTATACCGGAGGATTGAGTTATCTGAACGCCGCAGCGTTTCGCCTGTTTGGAACGAACTTGGCCAGCATGCGTTACATGCTATTTCTGTTTTTTCTGGTCTGGGTCCCGTCAGTGTTTTACGCGGCTTCCAGGTTTGTTTCCCCGCCGATCGCGAGCGCAGTAACCCTGCTAGCTGTGGCATGGGGACCGCCGAATTATGGCGCGGCCATGCCGTCGTGGTACAACCTGTTCTTCGCAACGTTTGGCCTCGCGACCTTGCTGCGCTACATCGAGGTGCAAACAGGACGTTGGTTGCTGCTGGCTGGATTCTGCGGCGGAGTCTCGCTCCTATTCAAGTTGCCGGGCTTGTTTTTCGTTAGCGGGGCCTTGTTGTTTCTTGTCTTTCACGAACAAACAGCGCCCAGCGTCAAACCCGCCAATCGACGCGAAAGTCTGTCCTTCCGGGTTTTGGTCGTAACCTCGGTGCTCTCGTACGAATGTCTGGTCTTTGCACTCCTGCGAAAACTGGCTAATAGTGCCACCTACCTTTACTTCTGGGTCCCGGAACTGGCGATCGGCGGAGTTCTCATTTGGCACGAATTCTATCTTCCTCGAGATCGAAGTCATAGATTTTACTTCCTATTCCGCGAACTGCTGCTGTTCGGAGCTGGGTTTGCCATTCCTATCGCACTATTCTTGGTGCCTTACCTCCTCACCGGAAATGTCGGCCTTCTGATGCGCGATATTTTCGGCGTATCAGGCCGACTGATTGGGCAGGTGAGTATGAAGCCCCCTGTGCTTTGGTTCGTTGAGGGATGTGCAGTGAATGTACTGCTGATCGCCGTCCTGCTCCTAACACGATCGAAAACTGCGCCAAGAATCTGGGAAGTGGTCCTACTCGGACTGCCGCTGGCTCTACTGATCCCTCTTGCTCTGTTCCTCGCTCATCGGGCGCGGTTCTTCTATCAACTGGTGTGGAGCACGATTTGGGTGTTTGCGCCCTTCGTGGTAGTCCTTGGGGTTGGGTTGCTGGTCCGCCATTCCAGGTTCAACCGATTGGAATTCATACCACGGCAGCGATTATTCCTGATTCTTTCGGTGACGGCCGCGTGCAGTTTGATCCAATTTCCCTTCAGCAACACCATCTATTTTTGCTACATTGCACCGCTGGTTTGGTTGTCCATAACTGCGGTGGTCAGCCTGATGGAGCAGCCACCCCGTTTCGCCGCGGCCGGTATAATGTGCTTTTGTTTTCTTTATGCGGTATTCGAGTTGACACCTGGTTTCGTTTACCATCTGGGGGTTGAATACGCACCGGACACTCAGACTGTCAAAGTTAACATTCCTCGTGCAGGGGGCCTTCGGGTTACCGCTGCGACCGCGACGGAATATGAAGAACTTGTCAGTCTTATCCGCCAGCACGCTCGCGGCGAATACATCCTGGCAAAACCCGATTCCCCCGAGGTGTATTTTCTTTCCGGCTTCCATGATCCAACTGGCATTTTTTTTGATTTCTACGAAGACGATGCCGGGCGAACCCAGCGTGCCTTGGCAGCCATTCAGTTGCACAACATCAATCTTGTGGTCCTGAATCATCGTCCGCCATTTGCTGGTCCCATCGCGGACGATCTCAAGACTGCGCTGGAGCGCGAGTTTCCCAATCGCGCCGATGCAGGTGACTTCGAAGTCCGATGGAAGCCATGAACTGTAAGACGGGCAGTCACGACTCAGGGGATGACGCGGTTTTTGGGAGCGGCGTTTGATGAGCAAACCTCCGCAGACGAACGATCTATATTCGGAGCATGGCCAGTCCTTGGTTTCCGGAATTTCGGTTGTAGTCCCGGTCTATCGCAGCGAAGCGATCCTTCCGGAACTGGTTCGGCGCCTGGGTGATGTGCTCGGCAAACTCAGCCCGAATTATGAATTGGTTCTGGTTAACGACTGCAGCCCCGACGGCTGTTGGGAAATTATCTGCCAACTCCAACGTCAGTATGCATGGATACGCGGTATCAACCTTATGCGCAATTACGGCCAGCACAATGCGCTTTTGTGCGGCATACGGGCCGCAGGCTACGACGTGATTATCACCATGGACGACGACCTGCAGCATCCCCCAGAGGAGATTCCGAAACTGCTGGAAGTCCTGGCTAGCGGATATGACGTTGTTTATGGCACACCAGAGCAAGAGCAACATGGTCTGGGCCGCGATCTGGCCTCGCTCGCGACAAAAATGGCTCTGAGAAATGTCATCGGCGCGGAAATCGCCCGGCAAGTCTCAGCCTTTCGCGCCTTTCGCCGACAGGTAGCAAGTGCGTTTCGCCAGTATGAAGGGTCATTTGTTTCCGTCGATGTATTGCTGACTTGGGGAACGAATCGGTTTGCTGCTACCAAGGTCCACCACGAGGCCCGAAAGCAGGGTGTGTCCGGCTACACCTTCCGAAAGCTGGTCACGCACTCCATGAACATGAGTTCGCCAGCATTGTCGGATTCTTCTTTACGTTCTTTGGCATTGGGGTGCTGTTCTATGTGGTGATCCGGTATTTTGTTAGCGGAGATGCTGTCCCGGGATTTCCCTTTCTCGCCTCCATCGTCGCAATTTTTTCAGGAGCGCAATTATTCGCTCTCGGGATCATTGGCGAATACTTGGCTCGTATGCATTTCCGCATGATGGACCGGCCAAGTTATGCAATCCGCGAAGTCATTGGAGCACCCGGAGACAAAGCCTGATGGGCCTTCGCATCCCTTTCAACCGGCCGTGCCTTGCGGGCAACGAGTACAAGTACATCGCCGAAGCGATCGCCAGCGGGCAAGCGTCGGGTGACGGCCCTTTTACTCGACGCTGCCATGAACTGCTGGAACGGCAGTTGCAAGCGCCGAAGGTACTTCTCACCACTTCCTGCACGCATGCTCTCGAGATGGCGGCGATCCTGCTCGACTGCGGCCCGGGCGATGAAATCATTGTTCCTTCGTTCACCTTCGTTTCCACCGCCAATGCTTTTGCGCTCCGCGGCGCCCGCATCGTCTTTGCCGATATCCGTCCTGACACCTTGAATCTGGACGAAACTCGTCTGGAATCTCTCCTCACAAAACAAACGAAAGCCATCGTCCCGGTGCACTACGCCGGGGTTGCGTGTGAGATGGATATGATCTGCGAAATTGCGCGGCGGCAAGGCGTCAGAGTCGTGGAGGACAATGCCCACGGACTGTTCGCGCGCTTCAAGGGCAAACTCACCGGCACCTTCGGTTGCTTGAGCACCCAGAGTTTCCACGAGACCAAGAACATCATCTGCGGCGAAGGTGGCGCCTTGATCGTGAATGATCCAGACCTGGTCGAACGCGCCATGATCATCCGCGAGAAGGGCACGAACCGCAGCCAGTTCTTCCGCGGCCAAGTGGATAAATACACCTGGGTGGATATCGGTTCCAGCTATCTGCCGTCCGATCTTCTAGCAGCGTTTTTGCTGGCACAGTTGGAGGCAAGGGAAGAAATCCAGGGGAAGCGCCGTCGAGTGTGGGAATACTACTGGAAACACCTGCAGGACTTGGCCCAGGAAAACAACATCCGGCTGCCTTTCGTTCCATTGGAATGCCAGCAGTCCTATCACATGTTTTATCTGATCCTTCCCTCGCTGGAATGCCGCCAGGGCCTGATCGCGCACTTGAAGCAGCAGGGAATATTAAGCGTCTTCCATTACGTTCCTCTGCACTTGTCGGCGATGGGAATGACATTCGGGGCGCGAGAATGTCCCGTCACGGAGGACGTCAGTTCCCGACTGCTAAGGTTGCCTTTTTATAATGACCTGACGGAGGGCGAGCAGGCGCAAATCATCGGCGCGATCAAGCAGTTCTTCAGCCAGAAACGGGCCGTTACCATGGGCCTTGAGTGAAGCGCAGCAAACGAGGGCGGGAGTCGCCATCGTCCCGCATAAAAAGGCTTCGATGATTGAAACAGTTCGGCCGATCCTCAACCTCTCATGGGCATACCAGCTGTTCGGCAGCCTCATTGGCTCACATGAATACAGGAAGACCCTTGCGAAGGAGTACATCCGCGCGAGACAATCTGACAAGATCCTAGATATCGGTTGCGGTCCTGGAAGCATGGCTCCCTACCTGCCCCGGTCGGAATACGTCGGCTTCGACGCAAACCCTGACTACATCGAGCGCGCGCAACGACACTTTCCCGAGGCACGTTTTGTTTGTGATCGGGTGAGCGAGAACAATTTGCCGCAATCCGGATACTTCGACATCGTCGTTGCCTTGGGCGTTGTCCACCATCTCGACGATCAAGAAGCTGTGCACTTATTTCGCATGGCTTACAACGCATTGAAGCCCGAAGGCAGACTAATCACCCTTGATGGCGTCTGGGCGCCCAATCAATCGAAATTTGCGAAATTTCTCCTAAGAAGGGATCGAGGATATTTCGTGCGCCCTCAGGAAGCGTACGAAAAACTGGCGTCAACCTCGTTTTCAAAAATCAATCCGACCGTACGTCATGACCTGCTTCGGATTCCCTACACCCATCTCATCCTCGAGTGTAGCTCCTAATCGATGCCATCGTCGATTCAACCCGACTTGCCAGGTGGGTACGACGCCTCCATCTACGATGCTCTCGCGCGGATAGAGGACCGGCACTTCTGGTTTCGCGCCAGGAACGTCTTAATTTATGAACTGGTGAAGCAGCTTTGTGCCGGGTTGAAGCCTGGATACCTGGTTCTCGAGGTTGGGTGCGGGACCGGAAATGTGCTGAACGTGCTTCAAAAGGCATGCGAAGGCGGCCTGGTGGTCGGCATGGAACGCTACTTCGATGGCCTCCCTCATGCAAAACGGCGCTACGCCGGACCGCTCGTCCAGGCGGATGCGCGCAATCTTCCCTTCGGAAAGCAGTTCGAACTCATAGGCATATTCGATGTCCTCGAGCACATACCGGAACAGCGCGAGACGCTTCTATCGCTGCATGAAATCCTGGCGCCCGAAGGAAAGCTGATCTTGACCGTACCGGCGCATCAGTTCCTTTGGAGCCATTTTGATGAAGCGGCCCACCACTGCCGCCGCTATTCCCCGGCCCAGATTCGCCAGAGCCTGTCCGAAACTGGATTTGCGATTGATTTCCTAAGTCAGTTCATGGCGAGCATTTTCCCCTTGGTTTGGACATTCAGAAAACTCGGTGGCCTTCGCAGACAGCTTAGCCAGGAAGAAGCGAAGAAGCAGGCAATGCAAGAGTTCCGGGTAGTACCCGGAATCAATTCCGTGCTGGCAGCACTAATCACCCTCGAAGCGCGATGGCTGGCCCACGGCCACCGGCTGCCCATTGGCACTTCTCTGGTCGTCGTGGCGCGAAAGATCTCCGAGATCCACTGACCTGCGAAGAGAAAATGACATAAGGTCGACATGCACAACAGGCGAACGCGCCTAGACGTTATTTAGTGGGCAGTCTACAAGCCGAATTTATTCGAGCCACTTCCTCTTGAGCATGTGTCCGACCCGGGATTCCTCGCACGCTGGAATTGGGTAACGGCCCGGCCCAGGTCTCCACGCCGCCCGGCGACGTATCCCAGGATCAAGTTCACTCGTTATCAGACGGCACGTTCCGGATGGTCAAGTCAGGCGGCAGGTCC
>WNGO01004899.1_pt1 | contig 10409 bp, 8 predicted proteins | sample 5400511 | NCBI WGS metagenome assembly WNGO01 (sample SAMN13153380, study PRJNA577476) | soil metagenome | isolation source: 20 cm soil or saprolite under Garry oak tree replicate 2 | place: USA:California | collected 2016-06-15
ATGCGCGGGGCGAGGGTGCAGGCGGTCACGCAGGAGCTCGCGGGCGAGCGCGTGGACATCGTGTTGTGGTCGGAGGACCCGGCGCAATTCGTGATCGGTGCGCTCGCGCCGGCCGAGGTGTCTTCGATCCTCGTCGATGAGGACAAGCACGCCATGGACGTGGTGGTGGACGAGGAGAACCTCGCGATCGCGATCGGTCGAAGCGGACAAAACGTGAGACTCGCCTCGGAGCTGACCGGCTGGACGATCAATCTCATGACCGAGGCGGAATCGCAGAAGAAAAACGAGGAGGAAGCGTCCTCGGTGAGAAAGCTCTTCATGGAGCGGCTCGACGTCGACGAGGAAGTCGCGAACACCCTCATCCAGGAAGGCTTCTCGACCCTCGAGGAGGTGGCCTACGTGCCGATCAACGAGATGATGGAGATCGAAGGCTTCGACGAGGCGACGGTGAGCGAGCTGCGCAACCGCGCGCGCGACGCGCTCCTCGTGCAGGCCATCGCGAGCGAGGAGCAGGCGGAGAACCTCGACCCGGCGCTGCTCGGCCTGGAGGGAATGGACAAGGATCTTGCGACCAAGCTCGCCAGGTCGGGGGTGAAGACTCGCGACGACCTGGCCGATCTCGCCACGGACGATCTCGTCGAGGTGGCGGGAGTCGACCCCGAGCGCGCCAAGAGCCTCATCATGAAGGCTCGTGAACACTGGTTTGCCCAGGAGTAAGGCCAGGCCCATGGCCCAGACGAGCGTTGCCCAATTCGCTGGCGAGCTGAAAGTGCCGCCGTCGCAGCTGCTCGAGCAGCTGCGGGCGGCGGGCGTGCACAAGCAGGTGGCCGAAGATGTTCTTTCGGATCAGGACAAAACCCGGCTCCTGGAATACCTGCGCAAGTCGCACGGCTCATCGGAACCCAAGAACAAGATCACGCTGACGCGCAAGCAGACCTCCGAGATCATCAAGAAGTCCGATGCGAGCGGCAAGGCGCGCACCATCCAGGTCGAGGTCAAGAAGAAGCGCATCTTCGTCAAGCGCGACGCAGAGCCCGGCGCGCCCGCGGAGGCGTCAGGTCCCCCCGGGGCGGCGCTCGATTCGCGCGAAGCGGAGCTGCGCGAGGAAGAACAGCGCCGGCACGAGGAGTTGGCGGCGCGGCAGGCCGCGGATTTGGCGGAGAAACAAGAGCGCGAGCGCAAGGTCACGGAGGGCAAACCGAGCGACGCGAAGGCGCCTGCCCCCGCTCCCGACACGACGCTGCACAAGCCGAAAGTCGCGCCCGGGGCCGAAAAGAAGGGCGCGAAGAAGGCGAAGGAAATCAAGGTCTGGAAGGACGAAGGCGTCAAACGCCGCACGATCAAGACGCGCGGCGATGTCCAAGGGGCCTCGGGCTGGCATACGCCCAAGGGCGCGAGACACCGGACCGCCGCCGCGCCGGCTGCCGAAAGCGTGCAGCAGTTCAGTGCGCCCGCCGAGCCGGTGGCGCGCGAGGTGATGGTGCCGGAGACCATCAGCGTCGCTGATCTCGCCCACAAGATGTCGGTCAAGGCTGCCGAAGTGATCAAGGTGCTGATGAAGCTCGGCAACATGGTGACGATCAACCAGGTGCTGGACCAGGAAACCGCGATGATCGTCGTGACCGAAATGGGCCACGTGGCCAAGGCGGCGAAGCTCGACGATCCGGAATCCCTGCTCGCCGACGTGCCCGAGCACCACGAGGCCGAGTTGAAGCCGCGCGCTCCCGTGGTGACTGTCATGGGGAATGTGGATCACGGAAAGACGTCGCTGCGTCCAGACGCCGCGCGGCATGGTCACATTCCTCGATACGCCGGGGCACGAGGCGTTTACGGCGATGCGCGCTCGCGGTGCAAAAGTGACCGACATCGTCGTGCTGGTGGTTGCAGCGGACGACGGCGTGATGCCGCAGACTATCGAGGCGATCCATCACGCGAGGGCGGCCGAAGTTCCCATCGTCGTGGCGATCAACAAGATCGACAAGCATGAGGCGAACCAGGAGAAGGTCAAGCAGGAGTTGGTAGCGCAGGCCGTGGTGCCCGAAGAATACGGCGGGGATTCGCCGTTCGTCCCCGTGTCGGCGAAAACCGGCGCCGGAATCGACACGCTGCTGGAACAAGTGTTGCTGCAGGCCGAGGTACTGGAATTGAAGGCTCCGGTGGACACGCTCGCCAAAGGCCTCGTGATCGAGGCACGGCTGGACAAGGGGCGAGGACCGGTAGCCACGGTGCTGGTTCAATCCGGAACCCTCCGGCGGGGCGATATCGTGCTCGCCGGGAGCAGCTTCGGCCGCGTTCGCGCCATGCTAGATGAGAGCGGAAGCGCGGTCCACGAGGCCGGTCCATCGATTCCGGTCGAGATCCAGGGACTGTCGGACGTGCCCGCGGCAGGCGAGGATGTCATGGCGCTCGGCGACGAGCGCAAGGCGCGCGAGATCGCGCTGTTCCGTCAAGGCAAGTTCCGCGACGTGAAGCTCGCGAAGAAACAGGCCGCCAAGCTGGAAAACCTGTTCGAGCACATGGGCGAAGGCGAGGCGAGGGTGCTCGCGCTTCTCATCAAAGCCGACGTCCAGGGCTCGCAGGAGGCGCTCGTCCATGCGCTCAGCCGCCTCTCGACCGACGAGGTCAAGGTCAACGTGGTGCACAGCGCGGTGGGCGCGATCACCGAGTCGGACGTGAATTTGGCGCTCGCTTCCAAGGCCGTCATCATCGGCTTCAATACCCGTGCCGATACGGCTGCGCGCAAGGCGGCCGAGGCCTCGGGGGTGGACGTACGCTACTACAACATCATCTACGACGCCGTCGACGAAGTGAAGGCGGCGCTGTCGGGCATGCTCGCGCCGGAGAAAAAAGAAAACATACTCGGACTGGTCGACGTGCGCCAGGTATTCAAGATCTCCAAGGTCGGGGCCGTCGCCGGATGCATGGTGCTCGAGGGCCTGGTGCGGCGCAACGCATCGGTGCGCGTGCTGCGCGACAACGTCGTGGTCCATACGGGCGAGATCGATTCGCTCAAGCGTTTCAAGGACGACGTGCGCGAAGTGAAGGCAGGGTTCGAGTGCGGCATGTCCGTGAAAAACTTCAACGACCTCAAGGTCGGCGACCAGTTCGAAATCTACGAAGTCCAGGAAGTGGCGCGGACGCTCTGACGCCCACGCCTTCCCGAGGAGCGCCGAGCGCGACGAAGGATCCGCTGTAGGATGGCCGATCGCCTAGCTCCGACCCCATGGCCAACCCGCAACGCCTGCGCCGCGTCGCCGACCAGATCCAGCGCGAGCTGTCGGACTTGCTGCGCGCCGAGCTCAAGGATCCCCGCGTCGGCATGATTACACTCACCGGGGTCGAGGTCTCCCCGGACCTTGCCTACGCGAAAGTCTTCTTCACGGCATTGGCCGATGCGGAGTCCCTGGCCAGGATCGAAAAAGGGCTCGAGCACGCGGCCGGCTTCCTGCGCGTCCAGCTCGGGAGGCGCTTGAGACTCCGCGTCACTCCGGAAATACGCTTCATGCACGACGCTTCGGTCGAGCGAGGCGTGCGTCTCTCGCAGCTGATCGACGCGGCAGTCACCGGAAAGAAGGCGGATTGAGCCTCCGTGGGAAATACGCACGCGGCAATCAACGGGGTGCTGCTCATCGACAAGCCGGCAGGACCGAGCTCGAATGCAGTATTGCAAAGAGCGAAGCGCCTGCTCGGGGCGGGGCGTGCGGGCCATACGGGAACGCTCGACCCTCTCGCAAGCGGTTTGCTCGTCATTGTGCTGGGCGAAGCGACCAAGTTTTCCGGCGGGATGCTCGATGCGGACAAGAGCTATCGCGCGCAGTTGAAGCTCGGCGAGCGCACCGAGACCGGTGACGCCGAAGGTGCGGTGCTTTCGCGCGCCGAAGTCAAAGTAACCCGCAACGAGCTGCTCGCCGCAGTCGATCGCTATCGAGGCGAGATCGAGCAGCTGCCGCCTCCATATTCCGCGATCAAGTATCGCGGCCGGCCCTTGTACGCCTACGCCCGCCGCGGCGAGCACGTTCCACGCGCCGCTCGGCGCGTCGCGATCCGCCGACTCGAGCTGGAGAGGTTCGAGGGTAATACGGTCGGCCTGTTCGTCGAATGCAGCAAGGGCACCTACATTCGGGTGCTTGCCGAGGATATCGGCGCGGAACTCGGCTGCGGCGCACATCTCGCGGCGCTGCAGCGCACCTCCGTGGGCCCGTTCGCGTTGCGGCAGGCGATGACGCTGGAAACACTCGAGGTGATTTCGCCTGCGGAGCGACGCGAGCGGCTCCTGCCCCTGGAAGCCTTGCTCCAATCCTGGCCGCGCCTCACGCTCCAAGCCCCCCTTGCCGCCAAGTTCCGGCAGGGGCGGACGATGCCGGTCGACTCTGCAAGCGGCAGCGTCGCCGTTTTCGGCGAGGACGCGAAGTTCCTCGGCACTGGGCAAGTGGATGCAAGCGGCACCTTGCAGCCGATACGGCTGCTCGCGCTGTCTTGACGTGTTTTCCGATTCAAAACTGCTTGTGGAAGGCGCTGATTTCAAGGTAAAATGTCGGCCTTTCGCGAATAGATAATAGAGCCAGAGCATGCGGGTCAGCGTTACGGAAAAGGCGCAAATTGTCCGGCAGCACCAGCGCGCGGCGGGCGATACGGGTTCCCCGGAAGTGCAGGTCGCCTTGCTTACAGCCCGGATAAACGGGCTGACCGACCACTTCAAGACGCACGTCAAGGATCACCATTCGCGGCGCGGATTGCTGAAGATGGTGAGCCAGCGTCGCAAGATACTCGATTACCTCAAGCGGAAGAACAACGGGAAATATCACGAGCTGATCGAGCAACTTGGCCTTCGCAAGTAAATCCCCGAGCCCATGACCACGATGGGCGTTTTGATTTCCAGATACGGTCCGGCGCCCCTGCGTCGGCACCGGCCTCGTCAAAATGGCCGGGCACGGCGCCCGAGCTCCTTCTACGGATCGAGAAAATCATGCGGCTAACCCCCATCAGGAAGACATTCACCTACGGCGCGCACCAGGTGACGCTGGAATCCGGCGAAATGGCACGCCAGGCGCACGGAGCGGTCGTCGTGAACATGGACGACACCGTCGTGCTGTGCAGCGTGGTCGGAGCGAAGCAGGCCAAAGCGGGCCAGGACTTCCTTCCGCTCACCTGCGACTACGTCGAGAAGACCTACGCCGCGGGCAAGATTCCCGGGGGGTTTTTCAAGCGCGAGGGCAGGCCTTCGGAGAAGGAGACGCTGACCTCGCGGCTGATCGACCGGCCCATTCGCCCGTTGTTTCCGGACGGGTTCTACAACGAAGTGCAGGTCGTTGCGCAGGTATTGTCGTGCAATCCAGAAGTCGATCCGGACATTCCGGCGTTGATCGGGGTCTCGGCTGCGCTCACCATTTCCGGGATTCCTTTCAACGGTCCGATCGGGGCCGCGCGCGTCGGCCGCGTCAACGACGAATACGTGCTCAACCCTACGGCGACGCAGCTCAAGGAGAGCCGGCTCAACCTCGTGGTCGCGGGCACCGAGCACGCGGTCCTGATGGTGGAATCCGAGGCGAGCGAGCTGCCCGAGGACGTGATGCTGGGGTCGGTTGTGTTCGGGCACCAGCAGATGCAGGCCGCGATCAAGGCGATCAACGACTTGGCGGACGAAGCGGCGAAGCCGGCCTGGGATTGGAAACCCGCCGCGAAGGACGAAGCGCTCGCCGAGCGCATACGCGAGCTTTCGGAGAGCGACCTGCGCGCGGCGTTCAAGCTCAAGCAAAAGCAGGCCCGCTCCGAGGCGATCGACGCGATATGGAAACGCGTGTTCGAGGCCGTTGGGGTCGGCGCCGAAGGCGGACCCGAAGCGAACGCCGTCAAGGATATTTGCTTCGCGCTCGAATCGAAGATCGTCCGCAATCAGATTCTCGACGGAGAGGCGCGCATCGACGGCCGCGATACGCGCACGGTGCGCCCGATCAACGCTCGCGTGGGCGTTCTGCCCCGCACGCACGGCTCGGCGCTCTTCACCCGCGGCGAGACCCAGGCGCTGGTCGTAGCCACGCTGGGCACCGGCCGCGACGAGCAGATCATCGACGCGCTGATGGGCGAGTACAAGGAGCGCTTCATGCTCCACTACAACATGCCGCCCTATGCCACCGGCGAGACCGGCCGCATGGGTTCGCCCAAGCGCCGCGAGATCGGACACGGACGGCTCGCGAAGCGCGCTCTCGCCGCCATGCTCCCCACGGCCGAGGAGTTCGCGTACTCCATGCGCGTGGTCTCGGAGATCACCGAGTCCAACGGATCCTCCTCGATGGCCTCGGTCTGCGGCGGCAGCCTCGCGCTCATGGACGCCGGCGTTCCGATGAAGGCCCACGTCGCGGGCATCGCGATGGGGCTCATCAAGGAAGGAAAGCGCTTCTCGGTCCTCACCGATATCCTGGGCGACGAGGACCACCTCGGCGACATGGACTTCAAGGTCGCGGGCACCGAGAACGGCATCACCGCGCTGCAGATGGACATCAAGATCGAAGGCATCACCAAGGAGATCATGCAGGTGGCGCTCGCACAGGCGCGCGAGGGCCGGATGCACATCCTCGGCATCATGAAGGAGGCGCTGGAGGGATCGCGGGCCGAAATCTCGAGCTACGCACCGCGCATCATCAAGATCAAGATCAATCCCGAGAAGATCCGCGACGTCATCGGCAAGGGCGGTGTGGTCATACGCGGGCTGCAGGAGGAGACCGGGACCACGATCGAGATCTCCGACGACGGGACCGTCTCGATCGCCTGCGTCTCCGCCGAGGGCGGCCAGGCGGCGAAGAAGCGGATCGAGGACATCACGGCGGACGTCGAGGTGGGCCGGGTGTACGACGGGACCGTGCTGAAACTGCTCGACTTCGGAGCCATCGTGCAGCTGCTTCCCGGAAAGGACGGCCTGCTGCACATTTCGCAGATCGCAAACGAGCGCGTCAACAACGTATCCGACTATCTCAAGGAAGGCCAGCAGGTGAAAGTCAAGGTGCTCGAGGCCGACGAGAAGGGGCGGGTGCGCCTCAGCATGAAGGCAGTGAAGGAGACGGCCGCGGCGCAATCCTGATTCGAGGGTCAAAAATGGAAATGGCGCCGTCGGCGCCATTTTTTTCGTAACTCCCACGCGAGCGGGAGTCCAGGATGGTCCGCCAGTTACCTTGCCACCTGCTTTTCCCTCAGTTCGTCGAGCGTCTTACAGTCGATGCACAAAGTCGCGGTGGGCCGCACCTCCAGTCTCTTAAGGCCGATCTCGATGCCGCAGTTTTCGCAGTAGCCGTAGTCGTCCTTGTCGATGCGCGCGATCGTTTCGTCGATCTTCCTGATAAGCTTGCGCTCGCGGTCACGGTTGCGCAGCTCGAGGGCGATGTCGGATTCCTGGCTGGCGCGATCGTTCGGATCGGCAAACACGGTTGCGTCGTCCTGCATCTCGTGGACGGTTCGATCGATATCCTGCGACAACTCCACTTTCAGCGCTTCGAGGACTTTCCTGAAATGCGCGTGCTGTCTCGGATTCATGTACTCCTCACCCTTTTTCAGGACGTAGGGCGGGAAGGATTTGTGGAGCAGCTCCAATTCGCAATCTCCGCGCGAGGCAATGAGGCGAATGCAATTTGATACCAGAAATCAACAGAGGGGGCAAGCCACTTTTCACCTGGAAGTTGCCGGTTCTTCAGCGTTGACCGTGCCAGGGACCAAGGCGTAAGATGCGACACCCGCGGGGTGTAGCGCAGCCTGGTAGCGCGCTTGCTTTGGGAGCAAGATGTCGGGAGTTCAAATCTCTCCACCCCGACCAGCTTTTTTTTGACCGCCGCCGAGGCGGCCGCAGTAGGTTTTTGCCCGTGCCCGTAGCTCAAACTGGATAGAGCACCAGCCTTCTAAGCTGGGGGTTGTGGGTTCGACTCCCGCCGGGCGCGCCAGTCTTTTCCGAGACATCCCTGCAAACGAAAGGAAATCCCCGATGATCGAAGTCTTTACTTGGCCCACACCCAATGGGCACAAGATCCACACCATGCTCGAGGAAACCGGGCTCGAGTACGAGGTCCGGCCGGTAAACATCCGCGTCGGCGAGCAGTTCAGACCGGAGTTCCTGAGAATCAGTCCGAACAACAAGATCCCTGCGATCGTGGACCGAAACGGGCCGGACGGAAAGCCGATCTCGGTCTTCGAGTCGGGTGCGATCCTGATTTACCTGGCCGGGAAGACGGGCAAGTTCCTGCCTCGCGACGACCGCGGCAAGTACGTGGTCCTGCAATGGCTGATGTTCCAGATGGGATCGGTCGGCCCGATGATGGGGCAGGCCGGACATTTCCGAAGCAACGCCGTCCCCGAGCGCATTGAGTACGCGATCAACCGCTACACGAACGAGGTAAAGCGGCTGCACCGCGTGATGGAAAAGCGGCTCTCCGAGGCGGCGTACTTCGGAGGGTCGGAGTATTCGATCGCGGACATCGCGATTTTTCCGTGGCTGCGCGCAAGCGAGCGCAACGGAATCGACTGGACGGAATTTCCCAGGGTGAAGAAGTGGTTCGACGGGATCGCGGCGCGGCCCGCGGTGCAACGCGCGCTGAAGGTGCTCGCCGATGTGCAGACGACCCCGCCCGGCCAGTACGATCCCAAAGCGCGCGAGATCCTGTTCGGCGCGACGCAATACCAGCGTCACTGAGAGGTATCCGACGGCGCAGGTTTGCTTTATCGCTGACGTGGCCCTTTCGATCTCGTCGACGCGTTTGTAGAGTTTTCGCTACGTTTTCCATCGGGTTTTCCTGACAGCAATCCCGGATTTCGAAGAAAAAGCACGAATTTGCGATAGATAACCTCGCGGAAAGCTTGCTGTTTTTACACTATTCCCCTATGGTCGCCTGGGGAAGCGAAGACTCGAAGAAGTCGGGAAGTTCAGCAAGCTCAAGGAGGGCCTATGGGCCAGGAACTCCGAGTCCTGATGGTGGAAGACGTCGAGAGCGACGCCGAGCTCGCAGAACGCGAGCTCAAGCGCGCAGGCCTTGCCGTGCGCGCGCGCCGCGTGGAGCGCGAGGAAGACTTCCGGCGCGAGGTCGGCGAATTCCGTCCTCATGTCATCCTCTCCGACTTCAGCATGCCGCTATTCAACGGCATGAGCGCGCTCAGGATTGCGCGCGAGATCGTTCCCGACGTTCCTTTCATCTTCGTCTCCGGAACCCTTGGTGAGGACTACGCCATCCGGGCGCTGAAGAACGGCGCGACCGACTACGTCCTCAAGACCAACCTCGTGCGTCTCCCGCCCACGATCGAGCGGGCGGTGAGCGAGGCTGCCGACCGCGCGGAGCGCAGGCGCGAGGAGCAATTGCTTGCGCTCGAGCACACCGTGGTGCGGCACATCGCGGGCGCCGACAGCGCGTCGGTCGGCCTGAAGGCGATCATCCGCGCGATATGCGGGTCTGAGCGCTGGGACGTCGGACGGTATTTCCGCGCGGACGAGAAGGGCGGGGCGCTGCGGTTCAGCGAGGCCTGGAGCGTCGCCGGCTCCGACATCGAACGGTTCATCGAAAAATCGCACGACATCTGTTACGCCCCTGGCGTCGGCCCGGCAGGCCAGGTGTGGCAGTCGGGACAGCCTCTCTGGGTCGCCGACATCACCCGCGATTCCAGCATCGAGGAGGCCGGGCTTGCTCGCAGCGCGGGTTTGCACGGCGGGTTTGTTCTTCCCGTGAACGCCGAAGGCAAGACGATCGGCGTGCTCGCCTTCAACAGCCGCGAAGTCCGGGAGCCGGAGGATCGGCTGCTGCGTGCCATGCACGTGATCGGCAGCCAAATCGGGCAGTTTCTCGCCCGCCAGGAGCAGCAAAGGCACATCGCCCGCCTCAACCGGATTTACGCGGTGCTGAGCGGAATCAACTCGACCATCGTGCGCGTGCGCGAGCGCGAGGAGCTGCTTCGCGAAGCCTGCCGGATCGTGGTTCGGGCCGGGGGATTCCGGCTGGCATGGCTCGGCCTCGTGGACGCGAAAGCGAATCGGGTGAAACCCATGGCCTGGGACGGAGTCGGCGAGGACTACATCGGAATGATACCGCTCGGGCTCGACGAGAAAGCGCCCGGGGACTACGGCCTTGCCGGGCGCGCGGTCAAGGAGCGCAAGGCAATGATCGTCGACGATATGACCGCGGACCCGCGGATCACGCTCCGAAAAGAAACGCTCGAGCGGGGCTTTCGCTCGCTCGCCATCCTGCCCTTGCTCGTGGCGGAAGAACCGGCCGGGGTGCTCGCCCTGTACGCCGACTCGCCTGGTTTTTTCGGCGCCGAGGACGAGATGCGGTTGCTGCTTGAGCTCGCCGGCGACATCGCATTCGCGCTCGAGCACATCGAGAAGGCCGAGCGGCTCAATTACCTTGCCTATTACGATCCGCTCACCGGGCTTGCGAATGCGA